>Ga0105239_10000381_pt1 | contig 64672 bp, 56 predicted proteins | sample KBSC44metaG_FD_92761 | JGI IMG/M metagenome (GOLD analysis project Ga0105239, IMG submission 92761) | Corn rhizosphere microbial communities from Kellogg Biological Station, Michigan, USA - KBS C4-4 metaG | ecosystem: Host-associated > Plants > Roots > Rhizosphere > Soil | place: Michigan, USA...
GCCGGCGCCGGATCCCACCAGTAATTGACGAGCACGTTGAAGGGATCGAGCGACTCCACATGGTGCCACCAGAGATAGGGAATGTAGATCGCGTCACCCGGCTCCAGTTCTGCGCTCTGCGCCGCGGCGAGTGCTTTTTCAAAACGCGGATAGCGGTCGAGTTCGGGCGCGGTGACGGACACCAGGCTGACCGGCGCGCCGGCGGGCGTGAGATCGAGCGGACCGATATAGAGATTGGAGATCTGCTCCGGCGGAAACAGCGTGAAGCGCCGCCGCCCCGCTGCGACACAGGCCACATTCAGCATCGGATCGAAATGGGTCGCGACCGTGATCGCGTTGCCGATCCAGACGCGCGGCGTGACGGCCGTATCCAGCAGCGGGTTGACATTGGCCTCAGCGAACCCCGGCAGGTAGTCGCCAGCCGACGCCGCTTGAATTGCGATTGCCGGCGGATCGCGATCATCAAGATGCCGGAGAAGCCGGTCGAGCGCCGCTGCGAACGGCTCTTCCACGCGCTCGAAATTGAGCGACTTCAAATCGTCGGTATAGAAGAAGCGTCCGCCGATTGACGGCGGCCCGAGGAGAGTCTTGGTACCGCGCCCAGTGTCGAAGCGCTTCAGGTAGTCGCAGAGCGCGCGCGGCGAGTCCTTTCCCGCGCGCACGGCAGGCCAGTCCTTCACCAATCCGCGGATGACCGCGGGTTGTTCGCCAGGGATGATTTCGTTCCGGAATACCGCGCGGTCGACGTCACGCCATTCCCGGATGCTGCTCACCATGACGCGGTCCGTTGCCTAGCGGCGCTTCGGACTCTTCGGCGCGTCGCTGTGAAGATGGAGAGCGTACTGCGGAACAACCGTCACCGCCACGATCTTCGCCGTCTGATCGCCCCCGACCATGTCCGCCACACCGCGGTCGAGATAGATCGCCGCGTCGCGGCGCATCGGAAGGATGGCGAGCGTCAGCGGATCACGTATCTCGCGCGCAAAGCGCTTGAGGCCGATCTCCCACACCGAACCATTGAAGAACTGGTCGTCGAGCATCGTGGCGCCGGAAAACAACCGGCCAACATCGCCCCGCGCATCGATGCGCAGGAAGGCATCGTCCACACCGTCGAGCGCACCCGGCGCGATGCGGATATTCCAGGCCGCGGATTTGCCGAAGACTTCCGGCACGGGCTCAACGGCTGTCTTGCCCGGTCCGGTCATCGCGAGCGGCGGGACTGGCAGCGCGTCGCGTGTCTTCGTCACGCTGACGGGGATTGTCTTTGATGGCGCGTTCGCTTCGAAAGTCTGGAAGACGCCGTCGTGGCCCGATGCCCGCAGGGGCAGATCGGCAGACAGCGGGGCGGACGAAGCAGGAAAAACTGAGAACCGGAACTGGGCCTCGCCGGTCGACAGGAAGAACGGTTTGCCGTCGTTCACGAAAAGCTGCGCATCGGTAAGGACCAGCCGCCGCGCACCATCGAAGTCGATGACGGACAGCCTATCCATCTGCTGCGCCGACAAGACCAGCGCGCGCACGAGGCTTCCATCCCGCTTATGGATGTCGATCGTCGTTCCAGGAGCGATATCCGACACCACAAATCGTCCCGACGTAGCATCGTGCGTGACATGCCCGGATTGCGCGGTGACTTCAGAAACGCCGTCGATTGCGAATTCAGCCGCCACACCCTTGTGTGCTCCGAACACGTAGACAGGAACGTCTTCGGCCTTGATGCGCGTGATCGGTTGGGCTGTCGCATAGACAAGCCGCGCGCCGGACAAATCCCTGTTGATCGGCCAGATGAAATATGCGCCGGATGGAATATCGACCGGATGTCCCGGGATCGTCACGGGGCCGCCCGGAAGATTGACCGCGAACTGAACGTCCTTCTGCACCGCCATCGGATACTGGCGCACATAATTGCTCACGAACAGAAAGCCCTTATCGCCGATGCTGCGCACCGAAAAGCGCGGCGTGACGAGATCGGCGCTGTCCTTCGGCAGCGCGTCGGGAGCATGCACACTCATCGGCGCTAAATCGGGCCCGAAGGTCTCGAGGAAATAATGGAACGGCCGCACCTTCGTCAGCACGTCATGCTGCTGGCCATAGGCGCCGAGCGGGGCCTGGAAATCGTAGTCGATCATCGGCAAGTCGTTGTAGGCGCCGATGGACGTATTCTCCTCCAGCGACCCGTGATCGGGCGAGTTCTGCCCGCCATGGAACATGTAGTAGCCGTAGAGATTAACGCCCGAACCCAGCTCCACGGGCAGCATCGCCGCGACGTCATCGGGCTGCATGATCGGACGGCGACGGTACATCGCCGGCACCCCGCCACCGAACTCCGCACCGAGGAACGGCGTGTGCGCGACATCGGCCACCGCATCGCCCATGAACGCGTTCGTGGTCTCGGCACCGAGATTGCCCGCGACGCGGCTCTTGAAACGGAATGCATAGGTTTCTGCCGGCGGCATCTTCTCCGTCGTGAGGCCCCAGGGCTGGTCGGCATAGCCGCCTTCGAGCGGTGTCACCTCATGTTCCGGGAACACGGTGTTGTCCCAGCCTGTCACGGTGTAGAGCGGAACGTCGAAACCGGCCTTGAGTGCGATGCGCTTGAGCGCCGCGATATGCTCGCGCCCCTGCCGCGGTCCGGTGAGATTGTATTCGTTCTCGAGCTGCATCCCGATGATGGGGCCGCCATCCTTCCACAAAAGGCCCTTCACCTGCTTCGACACCTCGCCCCAGTAGCGCGCGACGTAGTTCAGATAGGCGGGATCGTTGCCGCGCGTGGGCATGGCGTGCACGACCCAGTCGGGGATTCCGCCGAAGCGCGCCTCCGAATGCACCCAGGGGCCGGGCCGGATTATCACCTTGAGACCGAGATCGCGGCACAACGTCACGAACCGGCGCAGATCGCGGTCGCCCGACCAGAGGAAACGGCCTTCTTTCTCCTCGTGATGATTCCAGAAGATGTAGGTCGACACGATGTTCACGCCCGCGGCCTTCATCTTCTCGAGTTCTTCCTTCCAGTCGCGGTTGGGAAAGCGCGTGAAATGGAATTCGCCCATCACCGGCAGCCATGGCTTGCCGTCGAGCGTTAGGTAACTGCTGTTGATGCCGATCGTGCTGCCATTGGGCGCGGTCGCGGTGCCGAAGTGGAAATAACCAATCTCCGGCGCAGCCGGCTGTGTCCGCGCATCGACGGTGAGCGTCGCTGCGGCTGCGAACGACGCCAATGCCGTCAACAAAAACAGGACGAAGAGCCCCGCGCGAATCATGCGTCACCCCCGGACCGTCTTTGTCGGCGACGGCTTAATTATCATATAAATAGAATTGAGCGCCTAAGGCAAGCCTTGTCTAGCCGCGGCCGACGTACGGCATGCGGGTCGCCATGACGGTCATGAACTGGACGTTGGCATCGAGCGGCAGGCCCGCCATGTAGAGCACGGCGTCGGCGACATGACGGACGTCCATCGTGGGTTCGACCGCCATCGTGCCGTTCGCCTGCGGCACACCCTTGGCCATCGCCGCCGTCATCTCGGTCGCGGCATTGCCGATATCGATCTGGCTGCACGCGATATCGAACGGCCGCCCATCCAGTGACAGCGATTTCGTGAGCCCGGTGACGGCGTGCTTGGTCGCAGTGTAGGCGATCGTATTGGGTCGCGGCACCTGGGCGGCGATCGAACCATTATTGATGATGCGCCCGCCGCGTGGCTCCTGCTTTTTCATCAGCCGGAAGGCTGCACGCGCACAGAGGAACGCGCCCGTCAGGTTCACCGCAACGACGTCGTTCCATTGCGCGAGCGTTACGCCGTCGATTGTAGAGGGCGGCGCGCCCGTGCCCGCGTTGTTGAACAGGATGTCGATGCGGCCGAACCGGGCTTCGACAAGTCCGAACAGAGCATCGACCGAAGCTTCGTCGCGTATGTCGGTGGGCTGCACGATCATCCGCGCGGGATCGCTCCCAAGGGCGGCTGTCTGCTCCAGCGCCTCCCGCCGTCTTCCGGCCAGAAGCACAGCGTAACCGGCGCCGTTCAGCGCGAGCGCAACCGCGCGCCCGATTCCGCTTCCCGCTCCGGTGACGATTGCGATCTTCTGCATGGGAGCAGTATGGCGAGTGCAAGTGCGCGAACCAAGGGGCATTGCGCTGTGCCGCGCTGCTGACCTACGACTTCGCGCGACGGCGGAGGTGCCCTATGCGCTACAGACAACTCGGCAACACCGGTATGTTCGTATCCGAGCTCTGCCTCGGCACGATGACGTTCGGCGGCAAGGGCTTCTTCGAGGTGATGGGCAAGCTTCAGCAGGCAGAGGTGACAGCGATCGTCGCCCGCGCCATCGAGGCTGGCGTCAATTTTATCGACACCGCAGACGTCTATTCGGAAGGGCTGTCCGAGACCCTCGTCGGGCAGGCGCTGAAGGACATCGGATGCCGGCGCTCCGACATCATCGTCGCGACCAAGGCCTATGGCCGCATGGGACCCGGACCGAACGACATCGGCACCTCGCGCGGCCACATCATGGACGCGGTCGAACGGAGCCTTGAGCGGCTTGGGGTCGACCACATCGATCTCTATCAGCTGCACGCGCAGGACCTTGTCACGCCTGTCGAAGAGGTGATGCGTGCGCTCGACGATCTCGTGCGCCAAGGACTGGTGCGCTACATCGGCTGCTCCAACTGGTCGGCGTGGCGTGTGGCGAAGGCGAACACGATGGCCGGCCTGCGCAACTGGACGCGCTTTACGACGATCCAGTCCTACTATTCGCTTGCCGGCCGCGACATCGAGCGCGAGATCGTGCCCATGCTGGAAGACGAGAAGATGGGCCTCATGGTGTGGAGCCCGCTTGCCTACGGGATCCTGTCCGGCAAGTTCGGGCCCGACACCGCACCCGCCGATTCCCGCCGCACGAATTTCGATTTCCCGCCGGTCGACAAGGCGAAGGTCTGGAAGATCGTGGAGGCGATGCGCGAGATCGGCGCACCGAAGGGTGCTTCGCCTGCGCGCGTCGCCATCGCCTGGATCCTGTCGCGCCCGTTCGTCACCAGCGTGATCATGGGCGTGAAATCGCTCAACCAGCTCAATGACAATCTCGCCGCCTCGGAGCTGGTGCTATCAGCCGACGAAATCCGCCAACTCGACGAACTGAGCGCGCTTGCGCCGGAATATCCGGGCTGGATGATCCCGCGTCAGAACACCGGCCGCCGGCCGAACTAGAAAAAACGGAGCTTTAAGCGTTGGCAAATCGTGCCCGCGCGAATTAGTATGATTAGTCAGATATAACCTTCGGGGGACGGTGATGCGCCTGCTTGCGGCTCTGTGGCTGGTCCTCCTCGCCGCGCTTGCGCCAATCCCTGCGTTGTCGGCAGACAGCGAAGCCGCAACGCGAAAAGTCTACCTCGACAAATCCGGCGTCATTCGCTGGCGTGACGACAATTCCGAGATCGCTCTCTTCGGCGCCAATTACTGCCTGATGTCGGGCGGCGATTACCGCATGGCCGGCCTCATCGGCGCCGACCGCAAGAAGATGATCGACGAGGACATGGCGCAGTTCGCCCGCATGGGCTGGACGGCGCTGCGCCTGTGTTCGTGGGGCGATTGGGAGAATTCGGACCGCGAAGGCAATCTCGTCGTCAACGACCACGTCGACCTGCTCGACTATCTCATCGCAAAGGCGCGCGAACGCGGCATCTACATCCTGCTCACGCCGATCCACGGCTACAGCCCCGCGTTTCCGGACGAGATGAACAAGCCGGTCACGAATGTTGGCTTCTCGCGCTGGTTCGAGAAGAAGGAGATGGGCACCAACCCCGCCTCGATCGCGGCGCAGGCCAACTACATCGGCCAGCTGCTGCGGCACGTCAATCCGTACACGGGCGTAGCGCTGAAGGACGAGCCGGCGCTGCTCTTCGTCGAGGTGATCAACGAGCCGATCCATCATCCCGAGGATCTCAAGGGTTCGGTCGCTTACATCGATGCGCTCGTGAAAGCCGTGCGCGACACCGGCACGGACAAGCTCACCTTCTTTAACGTCTCGCAGGATTTCCGCATCGCGGAAGCGATCAAGGAATCGAACGTCGACGGCGCGAGTTTCGGCTGGTACCCGTCGGGCCTCGTTGCCGGCCGGACGCTCAAGGGAAACTTCCTGCAGGCCGTCGATAGCTATCCCGACATGCTGCGGCCCGAACTCCGGAACCGGCCGCGCATCGTCTACGAGTTCGACACCGCCGATCTGAACACGGGCTATCTGTATCCCGCGATGGCGCGGACCTATCGCGCGGTCGGCGCGCAGTTCGCGTCGATGTTTGCCTATGACGAACTCGAGACCGCACCTTACAATCTCGGCTGGCAGACGCACTTCCTCAATCTCGTGCATTCGCCGCGCAAGGCCATGAGCGCGGTCATCGCGGCGGAGGCGATGCGGCGGCTGCCGCGGTTCCAGGCTTACGGGCACTACCCCGACAATCGCAGCTTTGGCGATTTCCGCGTGGACTACGAGCATGACCTCAGCGAGCTGAATGCGAGCGACGCGTATATGAACGCCGGCGAAACAACCACCGCGCCACACGATCCACGCCAGCTCAAGCGCATTGCCGGATTCCAGTCGTCGCCGCTTGTCGGCTATGAGGGCAGCGGAGCCTATTTCCTCGACAAAATCCGCGACGGCGTATGGCGGCTCGAGGTCTATCCCGACGAAGTGCTGGTGCGCGATCCCTTCGAACAGCCCAGGCCGGACAAGATCGTCTCGCGCCTTCTCTGGCGCGAATGGCCGATGCGGATCGCACTGCCCGATCTCGGCGCGCGCTTCCATGCGGAGCCGATCAACATCCCGGAAGGGATCAAAGCGCAGGCACAGACCGCGGACAACGGCACCTTCACCACCGCGCCCGGGGTGTGGCTGCTGAGCGAAAGCGGAGCGGTCGATCGCGCAAGCCTGCCCAAGATCGTCAACCGGGTCGGGCTCGACGAATTCCACATCAACAAGCGCGTTTCCTATCCCGACGCGATCCTTCCGCTCGCGCCGAAGGAATTTGCGGCCGGCGCTCCGATCCGCATGTCCGCGCGCGTGGCAAACGATCAGCTCCCCGACAGCGTCAACCTGTGGGTGCGCCCCGCGGGTGTGCGCGCGTTCGGCAAGCCCGTTGCGATGCAGCGCGTGCACGGAAACGATTACGCGGCGGATGCCGGTATGCTTGCGCCGGGTCTCTACGAATATGCCATGAGTGCTGCGACCGGCGCGCACACCACGACGTTTCCGGGCGCCGTACCGCAACAGCCGGGCGAATGGCCTTTCTTCAGCGACACCGTGTGGACGTTCCGCGTCACGCCGGCCGGCTTGCCGCTGGGACTGTTCGACGCGAAAGCCGACTATCCCCTGCTCTCATTCGTGCGCCCGCACGAGAATGTGCGCAGCGGCCTGTTCCACATCGTGCCCGGCCGGGACGCAGGCGAAGCCGCGCTGTCGTTCGGTGTGCCCGATCTCGGCGCCGACACGCCCGATCTCTATGCCGCGTCGCTGGCGATCGGAGATGCGATCGCGGCGCGCGAAGCCGATGCTCCACGCGCGACCTCGCTCAACGTCGTACTCCGGGGCGACACGCCGCTCGACATCAACCTGATCGAGAAGGATGGCGCGGCCTGGAAGGCGACGGTCGCGGCAGGCGGGAACTGGCGCACCGTCTCCGTTCCACTGAACACGCTGCACATCGCGCGTAGCGTCCTCATCCCGAGTCCGTTCCCGGGGCTCTGGGACTACTGGCGCGAAATCCCGGCGCATCGTGGCGGCGCTGGAGACAACATCCATCTCGCAGATGTCGAGCGGCTGGAGCTCACCGTCCATCGCGGCAGAGGACCAAACAATGTCGAGATCCAGTCCGTGTGGCTGGGCTTTCCGAAATAGGGGGCGACGGATGGAAAACGGGGTCACACGACGCGGATTTCTGGGCACGGCCACGACCGCGGGCATGATGTCCAAACTCGCGCTTGTACCGGCGTCGGCGTCCGCGAATGCGGGTGCGCGTCAGCGGTTGACCTTCGACGGAGGCTGGAAATTTTCCCGGGGCGATTTCCCCGGCGCGGAGTCGCCCGGGTTTTCCGACCAGGCGTGGCGCGACGTCGATCTTCCCCACGACTGGAGCATCGAAGGGCCGTACGGGAAGGACGAACCCACGGGCGGCTCCGGCGGCTATCTGCCGACGGGTTTCGGCTGGTATCGCAAGCGTTTCACATCGCCGGCCGCGAACCGGCGCGTGCAGGTCGAATTCGACGGCGTCTATCAGCGCAGCGACGTGTGGATCAACGGCCAGCATCTCGGCTTCAGGCCCTATGGCTATTCCAGCTTCGCCTACGATCTGACACCCCATCTGAACGTCGGCGAGAATGTGATCGCCGTGCGCGTGGACAATTCGCTGCAGCCGAATTCGCGCTGGTATTCGGGCTCGGGCATCTATCGCCACACCTGGCTCACGGTCACGGATGCGGTGCACGTCACGCATTGGGGCGTCTGTATCGGCACGAGCAAGGTCAGTGCCGATAGCGCCATGATCGAGATTGCGACGACAGTCAGGAACGAGACGGCACAGGAAGGGCTGTGTTCACTCGAGAACACAATAGTCAATGCCGCGGGCAAGACCGTTCAATCGGCAACCTCAGAAGCGCACATTCCGGCTGGTGGCGAGCATGTCTTCGTGCAGCGCGTCGCGCTGGTGAAACCGGAGTTGTGGTCGCCCGCGAACCCGGTCCTCTACGGGGCAAACACGCGGCTGCATGCAGAGGGTTCGACGGACGATGTTGCCACACCGTTCGGCATTCGCGACGCGCGCTTCGACGCCGACCGCGGCTTCCTGCTGAACGGCGAGTGGGTGAAGCTCAACGGCGCCTGCCTGCACCACGATGGGGGCGCGGTTGGAGCTGCAGTGCCCGAACGCATCTGGAAACGGCGCCTCGCGCTGCTCAAGGACATGGGATGCAACGCGATCCGCTGCAGCCACAATCCGCCAGCGCCGGAGTTTCTCGATCTGTGCGACACGATGGGCTTCCTCGTCATGGCGGAAGCGTTCGACGAGTGGCGCCAGCCCAAGCTGCAGACGCCTGCCTCTGGCTATCACAAATATTTCGACGAATGGGCCGTGCGCGACCTGACCGACATGATCCAGCGCGACCGCAACCATCCCGCCATCGTGCTCTGGAGCGCCGGCAACGAGGTGCCGGACCAGACCGATCCAAAGGGGCCGGAAACGCTTGAAATGCTGCTCGGCGTCTTCCGCGCGCAGGATCCGACGCGGCCGGTCACGGTCGCCTGCGATAACATCGCCGCCGAACCGAAAGCGACGCCACAAGCGTTTCTCGATAAGCTCGACGTCGTCGGCTACAATTATGTCGATCGCTGGCGCGACCGCCGCGAGAAGTTTTACAGCATCGACCGTCAGGACTATCCCAAACGCAAATTCATCGGCACCGAAAGCCCGGGACTTGGCGGCGTGCGGGGCGCCTACCGCCTCGGCGACGAGCCGCCGATCTTCGGCGAGCGTTCCAGCAACAACCGCATCGAAGCCGAGCAGCTGCAGAAATTCGTGCAGACCTACGACTATGTCAGCGGCGACTTCATGTGGACGGGAATCGACTATCTGGGCGAGTCATTCTGGCCCGGCAAGCTGGCATCCAGCGGCGTGCTTGATACCTGTGGGTACCCGAAGGACGCCTATTACTTCTATCAGAGCGTTTGGACATCAAAGCCGGTGCTGCATCTCTTCCCGCACTGGAACTGGCAGGGCCATGAAGGCGAGATCGTCACCGTTGGCTGCTACACGAATTGCGACACCGTCGAGCTGTTCCTGAACGGTAAGAGCTTTGGCAAGAAGGGCTTCGCGTTCCCGCGTCCCGGCATGGTCAAGCAGTGGGGCACCTATCCGCCGCGCGGAAAGGCGCTGCAGACCACTGCGGACCTTCATCTCGCCTGGGACGTGCCTTATGCGCCGGGCGTGCTGAAGGCGGTCGGTGTGAAGGATGGCCAAGTCATATCCACCGTCGAGATCCGCACCACCGGCGCGCCGACGGCGCTTCGGCTCAGCGTCGACCGCAACCGGATCGCGGCGGGGCGGCGCGAGGTCGCGCATGTGAGGGTGGAGATCATCGATGCCAACGGACTCTTGGTTCCGACGGCGGAGAACGAAATCGCGTTCGATCTTGCCGGAGCGGGCCGGATCATCGGTCTCGACAACGGCAGTCCGGATAGCCACGAACTCTATCAGGGCAAAAGCCGCAAGGCCTTCGGCGGGCTCGCGCTTGCGCTCCTGCAGTCCGCGACACCAAGCGCCATGCATCTTCAGGCGTCGTCGCCGGGTCTGAAACCGGCCGCGATCGAACTCGCAGTGGTCTAGCTTGGCGACGAAGACGTTCCAGGAATGCGGCAGCACGCTTGCAAGCAGCATGTTAAGCTTCGGATGTGCTGCCGCCCTTGAAGTGCTCCAGCGAACTTGAGCGAACAGCCGCAAACGTTAAATGGTGCCCAGAAGAGGACCTGATTTGTTATCATAACATATTGAATATCAACAATTTCCTGTAAAATCGTTCTTTCTATACCAGCGAAATACCAGCAAACCGGCCAGACAAGCAGAAGCCTGTTCTGGTTGTTCTCGACCTTATTGGGATGATCAACGTTTGGCTGACGACCAGCGTGGAGGAGTTGTCCAGCCCGTTGCTCTCGGCGAGCACACATACCAGAAGTTGGAATCGCCCCAGATTGCCTGCGCGATCGACTGCAGCGTATCGCCAGCCTGGACCGTGTAAGCGTTTGGCGACTGCTGATAGGTCAGCCCGTTGATCGGATCATAGCTCTGGTCGAAATCGGCATAGCGCACGCCGGCGCTCGCGCCGTTCTGGAACAGGCCGCCGCGCGACACGGTGCGCATGCAGCGAACTTCGACACTCTGTTGAACTTGCGCGCCGAAGTTTTAGCGGCAGAGGTTAGAAGAACCGTGGCCCGCCCAACTCTTCAGAGAGTCTGCTGAGGCGGCCAAGTTCACCAAGCCAGCCATTCGCCCATCCCCGCCCCGCCCCTGAGAAGTCGTGACTGAGCATGTCCCAATGCAAATGAATCGACTGTCGTAGCTTTTCTGCCAAATCATTCAGCGCAATGTTCATTGGCGCGCGGCTCTTACTTTTCCTCAAGGCTTCAAACACTACTGCATATGCAACTGGCCCAATACCTTCTTCCATTTTCAAGGCCCTGCAAAGCGCGTTTTCATAGTCAGTTCGAAGACGCTCTCTGTCGAGACCTTTTAACTCGTCATATAAGGCGGATAGTAGGATCGATAGATCGGTATTCCCCGGTGCGGGCGATCCAACCGGCAAATAGATATATGGTGCGCGGCCAAGAATGAGTTCGCAAAGCGCATTGGCTGTTATTGCGCTCTCGACGATTTGCTTTGGTTTTGGGTCAGTCATCTAAAATCCTCACCGTGGACCGGGTCGTAGAGGAGTAGCCCAAATTTGACTGCCAGGCACGGGATCAATGACGACTTCCGGCACTCCACCGTACGTCAATCCCCCAGGCCTGAACATCGTGTTCGACCCAGATAGTGCACTGTCGGGTAGCCGTGGACTGTAGTTCAGCGGATCCAGCACGTCTACGCGTACTAGCGACGTGTCCGACGACCAACCGGAAACTCCCAACTTCTCTCCAAGAAGAACTGGATCAACGTTCGTCGAGCTCAAGAGCTCGTTCATCCGCGCTGCGGAGGTCAAAAACTGACCATCTGCCCGGCCTACGATCGGAGCATCTTTTGCATACAAATAGTATTGCTCCTCCGTCATTAGCCATGAACCCCCTCCTTCCAGCTCTTGCAAAAATGCGGGAGCTATTTTGGCTGCTGGGTATGTTAGACCGCGTACCGCAGACGCGCCGACCGCGACTAAGTTTACGGCAGCCAGTACATCGGAAACATCGTCTTCGTTAGTGCCCGGACGGGATACCGGGAGGCTGACCAGCCTGTGGGAGGTGAAGCCTACCGGCACCTGAGGGATCGGAACTACAAAATTGCTTCTCACGAAGTATTGTTGAGTGCCGTCGGGTCTGTGTGCCCACTGGCCATATCTATGAACTGCATCCCGTGCCGCCTGACCCTCTGCCGCATAAGCATTAGCGCGTTCGAGTTCGACATTGCCCAGCGACTGAATGAACGAGTCCAAGAGACTGGGTTCAGGCTGTTTTATTCCCCAAACTTCGACTGTCTCTACCGGAAATACTTGGCCACCATCGCCGTCGCCCGACACTACGATGGTCCCTTCGGATATATCTCCAAACGAGGCTGATGCATCTAAAGGCGTCCCTCCTCCTACGCCATCCGTCGGCAAGAAATAGCGCGCATGGTGAAGCAGCCCGAGACTGTTGGGCGCCCGGGGTGAATATTCGGCGCCGTCGCTCGCGCCATCCAGCGTCGCCGGTCCAGGATCAGACGGCTCACTTGCGCGCTGGATTCCGCCCGCAAGCATATTCCCGATGGTCTGCCCAATGGTGGCCGGCAGCCCCTTCATGATGTTGTCGCCGAAGTCTGAGCCATTGATGAGCGAGCGGGTAGCCGCGTTGGCGATGAGGCCGGCCATACCGGCGACGCCCTGCAATAGGTCGTTGTGGAAATTCGAGGGGCCAGCATTCGGATCGACGCCGATCAAGTCGCCCACTTCGCTCATGACGCCGGCACCGATGCCGGCCGCCGCGACGCCTGCCCAGTCGAAGGATTTCTGGAGGCCAGTAGCGACTCCGATGCCCTGGGTCGCAATGCTTCCAACGACGCCGCGCGCGACGGCACCACCGACTTCGCCGAGGCTGCCGAATGCGCCGACATTGCCGAGTCCCGCGCCCACCGCGCCACCGATAGCTGCCATCCCCACGGCACCCCAGTTGAAGCTCTTCTGGATGCCGGTGGCGACACCAACTGTCTGGCTTGCAATGCTGCCGGCCGCGCCGCCGATCGCGCCTGCTGCAACCGCCTCGCCAAGCGTCGCATCCGCGAAGGTCGTGCCCATCGCCCCCAATGCCGCTCCGGCTGTGAAATAGGCCACGGCGATCGCGACGACCGCGAGAAGGATCTGCCCGAACACGCCGCAGTTGTGGTGCCCCTGCGGTTTGGGCGGATGGGTGGGGGAGACGTTGCCGATGGCGTCGTTGGGATTGTAGACGTTGTAGGTCGAGGAGCTGTTGTGGCTGTTCTCGACCTTATTGGGGATGATCAGCGTCTGGCCGGCGACCAGCGTGGACGAGCTGTCCAGCCCGTTGCTATCGGCCAGCACGTACCAGAAGTTGGCATCGCCCCAGATCGCCTGCGCGATCGATTGCAGCGTATCGCCGCCCTGGACCGTGTAGGCGTTTGGCGATTGCTGATAGGTCAGCCCGTTGATCGCATCGAAGCTCTGGTCGAAATCGGCGTAGTGCACGCCTGTCGAAGCACCGTTCTGGAACAGGCCACCGCCCGGGATTGTCCTGTGGTCGGTGATCGAGGTGGCGTAGTCCACATTGCTCGTGCCGTCGTTCGAGACGTCGCCGACCTGGATGCCCCCGAAGAAGTAGTTGCGCGCATGGGGACCGGAGATGTAGTTCAGCCCCCCGCTACCCATCGAGTCGCGCTGCGTGATCTCGCCATCGATGTCCTGCTGGTACTTGAGGTCCCGGCTGGCGCCGTCCACGATGATGGCTTCTCGCAGATCCTGACGCTGATTGTAGCGCAGGCTGCTGCTCGTGGGGGCGTTCGAGTTGAGCTTGTACGTCTCCCCGGATTCCTGCGCGCTGTCGAACCAGATGTAGCTGTAGACGGAATCGGTTGTGGATGACCCACCCTGGGTTTGGCTCGCGTGGGCGTGCGTCACCGATCCGCCCTGATAAGCGCCGTCGTAATTGCCGGTTGAGGCGTTATAAGCTCCGTACTCGTAGGTCGTATTCCAGGTGGTGGTCGTCCCATCGGTCCGCACGGTCATCACGACGTCATTGGTGTCCTGACCGATCTCGTTATAGGTCGTCGTCTTGCTGTACTTGACCGCGTTGGAGGTGTCGTACTCCCGGTAGAGCGTCACCCGGCCCATCAGGTCGTAGCCGTAGGTGGCCTTCTCGCTGCCCCCGGCGGTCAACGCGATAACCGCCTGCGACAGATAGCCGTCGGCGTAGTAGGTATAGGTATCGGTTTCACCGCTCGTCTGTGCGGTCTTGCGTTCGCCGGCCAGATCGTAGGTGATGAGCGCTCCCGTCCCCATGTCGATATTGTGGGTCGTGGCGTTGTACGTCCCTTTCGTCGTCACGAACCGGTTCATGGCATCGTAAACATACCAGTCGTCCTGCGATGATTGCGTGCCGGATACGACACCGAGGTCGCTGAGGAGATAATAGGTCGAGGATCGCTCGCGCACATTGCCGTTCGAATCGTATTTCACGTTGATCGTCATCGGATCGTCGACGCCGTTCGTGATCGAGAGCGTGCCCGATATGCCATAAACCGTGCCGGTGCGGTTGCTGCCCACATCGCTGATCGAGGTTAGACGGTTCAGGGCGTCGAATGTCGCCGTCTCCGATTCGGTAAGCGTCACAGTGGTCGGAGCGTTCGCATCTTCCACATAGTGAATGGTGTCTTCGTAGAGCTCGTTTCCGTTCTTGTCGTACGAATAGTCGGCTTGCAGGATATCCGCGACAGAATCGTATATCGGGTTTTCCTGACCGCTCCCCGACTCCTTCTCGACAGTGTGGTACCCCGAAGCAACGCGGGATTTCAGGCCCGTGTTGAAATAGAAGTAGTTCTTGCTCTCGCCTGACGGATGGACAAATCCGTGAGGGTTATCGTCGACCGGAATGAAACTGTCGGTTTCCTGGGCTAGCCGGCCGGCGCTGTCATAGGTGTATGTGTAGCTATTGGTCGCGAAATCCGTTTTAGCCGTCAAACGGCCGTCGACGTCGTCGCTTTCGGTCGCCGTCAGATTTGCCGAATTCGTCGTCGTCTTAGTCCAGCCACCGTATGTGCCCAGTCCCATCGTGCTTATGGTCGGCGACCAATCGTAGCGATAGGTCGTGACATGGCCGTCCATATCGACGGTCTTCGAGACCCGGCCTTGCGCATCGTAGTCGGTGGTTTCTGAGAACAGCGGGTTGCCATTGGCGTCGATATATTCGTTGTTGGTGTGCGACAGCCGCTGTCCCAACCCGTCATAAGTGTAGTAGTCGATCAGCTGGACGCCGGCCGAGCGCAACTGGTGGGTTTGCTGCACCAGGTTCCCCAGTCCGTCATAAGCATAGAGCTCGGTCTTGCCGACTTCGTTCTTCGTCTTTGAAAGGTTGAAGAACACATCGTAGTAGTCCCAGACGACGCCACCGTCAGCGTGATATTCCTTGACGACTTTCGCATCGCTGCCGTCATAGCCAGTGTTGGCAAGAAGATTGAGCGTGTTGAGATTGCCCTCTGCGTCCTGCACCGCGATGAGGCGCCCGGCGATGTCGTAAAAGTTGTACTGGGTGGGATGCACCTGTGTCGTAACGTTGTGCTCGTCCGTCGAATCGACCTGCGGCAGGATCTGCGCAGTGACCTTGCCCATCGTGTTGTAGGTGTAGGTCGTCGTATACCCTCTTCCGTCGGTTTCGGACGCGACCTCGCCGAATGCATTGTAGGACTTGGAGGTCGATACGTCGGCGACGGTGTAGTTGTTCTGGTAGTCGACGCTTAGTTGGCGGCCGAACGCGGTGGCCTTGATCGCTTGGCCGCGCCTATCGTATTGCGTGGCTGTCTCAACCATCCCCGTGACGGCCAGGGTTCCGACTGTGTGATTACTGGCCGTGAGCTGCGCGATCGCGTCGTCGATGCTGAGCGAAGCCAGGCTATTTCCGTTGCCGAGGAGAACGTCGGTGGTGTCGATCTCGAGCGTCTGGTTGCCGACTGCATCGTAGAGGAACAGTTTTGCGATCCCCTCATCTGTCGATTTCGACAGTCGTCCGGCTTTGTCGTAGGTGTAAAACTGCTGCCAGATACCGTTGACGCCACGCTGGTCCACTTCACCGTAAGTGTCGTAATGGGTCTGTACCTGGTCACCGAGACCCCACACCCCACCGCTCTTGGTCGCGACGGATTGCATGGTGACGCGGCCCAGCGCGTCGTATTGTGTGACATCTGCTTCGTTCGTCGCAGATCCGACGGAGTGCTGTCTGGCATAAGTAACCATCACGGTGCGGCCCGCGATGTCGTGGTAGTAGGTCCGCAGGAAGTTGTTGGCGTCCGTCATCGTGGACAGACGCCCGCCCGCTCCATAAGTGTAGTACGTCGTGTTCATCGTCGCGGTGTTGTTCGCGTCGTAGACTTGGCTCTCCACCAGATTGTTCATGCCGTCATAGGTGTTGAATGTCGTATTCTGCACCGTGGCGTTGTTGAGATCCTTGTACCCCGTGAGCTGAACTTGAACCTGGCGGCCCGCGTCGTCGTAAGTGTACGTCGTCTTGTCGCCGACAGAGATTGCGCCGTTGGTCGTGCTCGCCTTGGAATAGGATTTGCTCGCGACCTCGCCGAGCGCGTTGTAGGTATACGTGATCGTTGATGTGCCTACGTATGGGATGCTGACGTTGCTGAGCAGGCCCGTTGTATCGACCGTGTAGTAAATAACGCCGATCCGGTTTTCCGTCAGTCGCCGTCCGTTGCGGTCATAGGTAAAAGTCGTCGTTCGGTCGTTGGTCGTGTCCGCTGTGACCCAGCCCTTGACCGTGGCTAGCGTTGTTGTGCCGTCGATCGTATGACCGGTGATCTGGTTGGCGTAACGGGTCTCGGAGGCAACGTTTCCGAAAGCGTCCAGCGTGTAGACGGTCAGATAGTTTTCCTTGTCCACGTCGGCGACCTTGCGGCCCGCCAGATCGTAATATGTCCAGTTGTAGTAGCCGCGGGCATCACGCTGGCTCGTGACCAGGCCTGCCTGGTAATAGCCGTTGATAGCCGACGCGCTCGTGCTCGGTACCGTCGTAAACGTCGAACCGTTGAAGAAGCCCGTGAGGGGATTAACGATCGTCGTCGTGGTCAGCCGATTGAGGGCGTCGTAATAGTAAAGGGTCTCGCGGTAGTTGCCCGCCGGCGGGTTTCCGGAGGGCGGAAAGGAGGTGACCGCCGTCTCGTACACGCGCGCCGATTTCTGGTTGCCGTTATCGTCATAGGTCCAGGCGGAGTAGGTTCCGAGCGCGTTGACCTCGGCCACCTTGCGATCCAGCTTGTCATAGAAGAACCACGTCTTGACGACCGCGTTCCCGGACTCCACGGTTCCGTCGTCCTGCTCGATGAGGTTACCGCGCCGGTCGTAGGCATAGGTCGTCTGGGGGGTCTGCCAACCTGCTGAAAAACCGTTGGTGTTCATGACCCAAACCCTATCCTGTGTCTTCAGGACCAGCCGGTTCATGTGGTCGTAATGATAGTTCGTGGTCAGGTTGGTGGACCCACTGTCCTGGACCATCGTTTTGCAGTTGCCGAACGAGTCGTACTGATAGGTCGTGACCACCGAGGTGGACGCCTGTGTCACCCCGTCCATCGCGGTCCAATGGATTGCCTCTGTCGCGGATGTTAGGAGCCCGCGGTTGTTGAAGCTGTTCGTCGTCGTCCCACCGAGCATGTTGGTGACAGCAGTCTGATCACCGAAGACATCGAGCGTGTAGTACTGGGATTTCTGTTCGGCGTCCGTCTGCTGGATGACGCGGTCGAGCTCGTCGCGCGTAAAGATCGTAGTCGCATCGATGCTGGAGTTCTTATGAAAGGCGGAATCGGCCGGCAGCACTCCGGCCGTGATCGTGCCCGTGACCGCGTTCGCTCCCTGCGTGACCGAGGCCAATGCGTTGCCGATGGTGTAGGTATAGGACGTCCAGTATTGATTTGGATCGATCCGGACAACCAGGCGATTCAGCTTGTCGTAATACGAATAGGTAGTGCCGCCATCGGGACCCGTTTCCGCGATCCGGTTGTTGAAGGCGTCGTATTGGTAAGTTGTAATCTGATTGAGCGGGTCAATGAGCTGGGTCAGGTTCCCGACGCCGTCGTAGAAATATTGCGTGAGATTGTTGTTCGGATCGGTTTTCGTCGATACGTTACCCTGGCCGTCATAGGTGTATGACGTCGTGGCCTGGATACCGCCTGATGGACTGTCCACGATCTCATCGCGGACTCTGTTGTCCAGATCGTAGTCATAATGCGTCCGAACCTGATTTGCGCCGCCCCAATCGACGTATTTGTCGCTAACCCGCCCAACCCCGTCGTAGGCGAGTTGGGTGTAGATATTCAATCCGCCCTGGTCATCGATGGTGTTGAGGAGACGCTCATTATTGTCGTATTGATAACCCGTCACCAGCGAATCCGCCGGCGGCGTTGACGGCATCCTCGTGTTCTTCATCGTAGAGGTGGTGTCGCTGTCTGTGATCGTGTAGGTCCCTGAATACTGGACCTTTTGGATGACGTTGCCGACGCCATCGTACGTATAGCCCGTCACGTAGTTTTCTGTATCGCTCTGGCGCACGGCGGAATAGAGCAACTCACCAGCCGCGTCGTAGAACGAGCGCGTAACGCGATCGAGGGTACTCGCATGACTGCTTGCCCAGCTGTCCATCGTCGTCTGGCTCTGAGTTGGGGCAGCGCAGGCTGTCGCAAACTGGGTTTGCTTGATGACACGGCCAGTATCGTCGGGATCGTAAGCGTACTGTGTGACGCCGCCATTGGCGTCGACCGCATAGACCGTGTTGCCAGTAGCGGCATCATAAACCCACCAACTCGTCCGATTGTTGGTATTAGTTGGAAGACCGCTGGTACCGGCAATCTGCTGGGTGACTGCGGAGTCGGTGTAGCTCGATGGCGTGACGATTGATCCGGCATACTCTATCTTCTGATACAATCGCCCGGCGTTGTCGTAATCATACTCCGTAGGACGCCAGTTGGTTGGATCGAGGGAGTTGTCCAGCTTGTAGCGCAGCAGTCCCCTGCCGTCATAGACAAAGTGCTCGTGGATGTCCTGAGCATTTGTGCCGATGGCGGTCAGTATGTCTTGAAAGGCCGCCCCGCGGCTGCCCGTGTAGAGGTTCTTGTACTGGATCGTCTCGACCAGCTGGCCGGCGCCGTCATACACGTTCTGCGTCACGGCGCCGGCGATGTTCATCACACCAATCTGACGCCCTTCATTGTCGTAGTAATATCGATGGGCGTTGTCATAGGACGAAGATGTCGGGACCTGGGGTGTGGTGGGCAGGACCTTTGTGAAACCGGTTGTCGGGTCGTACAAGGTGGACGACGAAATTACGTTGGCGAACGCCGTCGATCCGGTCATTTCGCCGTTGTTGTCGACGCCCCACAGGAAAGTGCTCCCGTCTCCGTTGATCGTCTCCACCATCCGGTTTTCGGCATTGTAGATGTGCCATTTCCAGACATCGTTGGTGGAGGTCGTCGGACGAAGTCCTGAAGTCGAAATCGGGGGATCAACTGCCACGCCATTGGCGCCGACAAGTTGCAGGAGGTTGTAGGTGGTCTTGTTGTAGTACGCGACGGACGCGATCAGATTGTTGTTGGCGTCGTAGCGGTATTCCGTCATCGAGCCGTCGGCAGCGATGTCGGCGACCTTGCGGCCAGCGTTATCGTAGAGCCAGTAGGTCGTATGGCCGTTGTCGTTGGTGGAGGCGCACAGCCGGCCAAGATCATCATAGGCATAGTTGGTCGTACGCGGCGCCGAGCTTAGGTTTGAACCCGACTCTGCATAGCTCGTGAGTTCTCCCGCCAGATCGTACGTCGATGCCTTAACGAGATTTCCGGCAAGCGTGACTGTGCAGGTATTCTGACCGTCATTCCATACAACCGTGGTGTTACCGGTGTTGTGGTCGACAGCGGTTTGAAGGCGCCCAAGGCCGTCATAGGTGTAAGTTTCCTGGTTCGATATACCGGACGTTATCTTGCTGAGCAGATTGCCGAACTGGTCGTATTGGTACGTGACCGTGGTGTAGGGCTGGGTCGTCAGCCCCAACCCGGTCGTCGGATCGCAGGCAGAGTAACTTTTCGTCCACTGCAGGTTTCCGCGGAAGTCATAATTATACTGCGTGCGCTCGGTTAGGCTTTGGTCGCTCCGGGCGGCGACCCAGTTGTCGAGGTCGTTAGGATCGATAGAAGCGTCTACCCCGAGGCCGCTCAGATTGTACTTGTCGACGGTATAGACGATCGTCGCGAGCAGTTGACCGGGCGTCGTTTGCAAGTAGTGTGTGACCTCGCCGTCGCCGTCTACCACATAACGCAGCGCTCCTTTGGGGTAATAGGCGTACCGTGTCGTCTCGGACTGCGTGCCCGCGGCATTCGTACGCCTCGCTGTCAGCACCATATTGTCAGAGTTGTACGTATAGTGGACCGTGTTGCCATCTGGGTCCGTGATGTCCGTGAGGTTGTCGTTTGAGTCGTAAGCGTAGGTGCTGATGTTTCCGTTGGCGTCCTGTACTGTTCGCACATCGCCGTCGGTATCATAGTTGCTGTAGGTGAGGGTCGCACGGGTCTGTGCGTTTCCGTTCTGCGCCGTCGGCTTCTGGATGGTCAGAAGCTGGCCAGAAGAATCGAACGTCAAGTCGGTGTTCTGGCCATTCGAATCGGTGATCGTTGTGGTATTGCCGTTGTAGGTAAACGACGTTGTTCGCGTTATCCCCGTGGCAACCGCTTGCGCCAACGATTGAACCCGATATGTGCTGCCGACCTGTATGTAGTTGATGGTGAGGCTTGCTCCGCCGGTCTGGGTGATCGTTTTCACCCGATCGCTGCCCCCCCAATACGTGTAGTTGGTGGTGACGACGTTGTTGTCTGTCGTGGAGTTGTTGTCCGGCGTCAAATCGGTCGTCACCGATGTGAGGCGATTGCTGCTGTCGTAGCCGTAGTAGACCCGCGTCGTTGTGGTGCCGTCATGCGCCGTGACCACGCTCGACAAACGGCTGCTACTGTCATAATTCAGCGTCGTCGTCTCACCATCCTGTGTCGTGACGGTCGACAGCCGGCCGCTGCTGTCGTAGCCGTAAGAGAGGGCGTTGCCGTAATTATCCGTGCAGGAGGTCAGGCGGCCGCCGTTGGAGGCGTCGTAGGTCTCGGTGATGCCGTTGAACCGGTCATCGGTCCAGGTCCAGACGTTGGTGCTGCTTTTGAATTTGAGCGTGTATCCTGCCTGTCCACCCTGGTGGCAGATATAAGTGCCGGATGAGGCATCATAGGTGTAGAGATCGTCCGACCCGTCGGCATCGATTCGCGTTACCTGGCTGCCCGCGGTGTTGACACCGGTGCCCCCCGTCAGTCCGGTAATGCAACGTGCGTCGTTGATCTGCCAGCTGTGTGCCGAGCCGTAACCCTGGTTGGCGCTCAGGCTGTTATAGGACCGCGAGATGATGTCGTCCGGTCCGACGCCAAGCAGGATCTCATCCGTGCGCTGGATGATCAAGTTGCCGTTAGCGGCATTGACAGTGACGTTCTCGCCATAGCGTCCGAACGTCGAGTCCCCAAGCTGCCCCTGCTGACCAATCTTGCCGAGAACCGTTGCCGAGCTGCGATCCAGCCCCAGCCCTACCCCGCCGACAATCGCAACCATGCCAAACCCCTCCGATCGACTGACAGCGGCATCCGCCTAAAAGCTGATGCCCCTCTCTTTTCCTGATCGGGAGACTTGCGAAGCGGTTTAGCGATTTTTGTTCAGGACCAACGAATTATTTGCGGCCGGCTGCGCCAAAGCACCTTATAATATGTGGGATGGCTCGCGCGCGCTGGGGCTAAGGTATTGCAATCGTTACATATTTTTTGGCTGTCTCGCCCGTGAAACCCGCGCCACAACCTTCGGCGCGGACAGCGCGTTTGCTGACCTTCATCGAGCGCGACCCGCGAAACCTGCCACTGATCACTGATGCGGCGAATTCGGCATTTGGGGATGGCGCGTATGGGCTCGCCAATTCCCTGATTGGGCAATACCGGGCGGTTGCACCCCTATCCGGCCCCATGAAGAACCTGGAAGGCATGGTGGCGATGGCGCTGCAGGACTATGCGGGCGCCGCGGCAACCTTCGCAGAACTTCGCGCCGAAGCGGGCGAGGATCCCGCGCTGAAGTTCAATCTGGCCTGGGCAAAGGCCATGATGGATGACTACGCTGGAGCACTTGAGCTTCTCGATGAAGATGCGGTCAACGCCTCGCCTCAGGCACCGGTGCTGAAAATTCATGCCATGCATCACCTCGCTATATACGACGATGCGCTTTCCGAGGGCGAACGCCTGGCCGAGCGTTTTCCCGACAACCAGGCTTTGATGGGCGCCCTTGCGACCCTTGCGTTGGACGCGGAAAAACCTGCTCTCGCGGCGCAATACGCTCAGCGCGCGGGGACGAATCCGGAAGGCCGGGCTGCGCGCGGGTTCCTTGCGCTGGGCGAGTATGAAGCAGAGCAATCCCTCGTACTCTTCGACGAAGCGATTGCCGAGCAGCCCGGCAATCCCCGCGCTTGGGTTGGAAAGGGGCTGGGGCTCCTCGCCTCTGGTGACGCAAAGGCTGGCGCAGCTGCAATCGACAAGGGCGCTTCGCTATTCAATGACCATATTGGTTCTTGGATTGCGTCCGGCTGGGCACATTTCGCTTACGCTGACAACGCCAAGGCTCGCGAAAGCTTCGAGCGGGCTCTGTCAATCGATCCCAATTTCTCCGAGAGCCATGGCGGGCTCGCTGTGATCGATATCCTGGATGGCCGCCTCGATGACGCCAAGCGCCGCTGTGAGGTTGCGCTGCGGCTGGACCGCAATTCGCTCGGAGGCGCGCTTGCCAAATCGCTCCTCCTCGAGAAGGAGGGGCACTCCAACGCAGCGGAACGTGTTCGACAGATCGCTTTTGCAACGCCCATCGGGCCGAATGGGCAGACCCTCGCCCAAGCACTGGTCGCCATGAGCACCCGATTAGGACGCTAATCGTTTACGAAAGCCCGAGCTCAGCGATGACTTGAGACAGGAGTTTCGCGGCGGCGCCGTCATCTTCAATGGCGTCAGTGACACGCGTGACGATCTGCTGGAACTGGGCATCGTTGAGCAGGCTTGGTTCGAACTGATCTGCGAGCAGGTTCTGCACCACTGCACGCCGCAAGGAACGCTCATCGGCCCCATCGAGTGCCGCCAGCGCCCGGATACCAGTCGCGGTCTGCGGCGCTGTCGTCTGAGCCCGCGACTTTTCACCGGCGCGCGCCGCCATCGCTTTTGATCGCTCGGTAAGCTTCTGCCTCAGCAGGAGCACAAGCCGATCGGCGTTGTTGATTGGCTCCATCGGGCCCTCAGTGCTTGCTGGCCTTAAGCGCTGCTTGCTGCAGCAACATGTCCACCGAAGACGCCACGCCACCGCTTGCGCCGCGCATCTTCTCGCGCGTCTCATCTATGACCATTTGCATGTCACGATTCATCGGGATGTTCTCCCGATTGCGCGCAATCCCCTCCTCTAGCAGCGCGATGGCATCCGCGAATTCGTCTCTGATCAGATGCGAGAGGCCGCGCACGAACAGAAGCAGAAAGCTCTCTTGCGGAAGCGAATGAAGCGGTCCCCACACCTCCAGCGCTGCGTAGGGCTCACCGCTGGTGAGGGTCAACAGCCCGAGCTGAAAGCGTGCAATCGCGTAATCCGGGGCTAGATCGAGGGCCCGGCGCATTTCCGCACGAGCCGCTTCGTAATTCTGCGCGCCCGCAAGCATCGACCCTTTCAAAAACCGCAGGCGCGCGTCCAACGGATAGGTTGCCAGCAACGAGTCCAGGTCGCGCATTGCGCCAGCCGAGCCGGAGCCCATCGCTGTGACAAGCTCTCCCAGCTTTTCCTCGGGACAGCGATCCCTCATGACATTATCCGACATCCTTACCTCCTATCGCTTCAAGCGAAAATGACCTCGACCGCGCAATCGTCGCCGCAGCAAAAGCAGCGCGGCCCCATGAAGTTGGGAAATGCGCCCTTTTGAAACTGACATGAGCGAAGCCAGATCGTCAAAGCTGACACCATTGATATAGTGTTGTCGCAGGATAACCTGTTCCCGTTCCGGAAGGGCCGCGAGTTCAGCTTGCAGGTGATCGACAGTCTCTTTCCAGGCGGCACTCTCATAGGCCGTATGGGGCGCGTTCTCGCCGCCGGCCTCGCCGTCTTCGAACAATCCAGTACCTTCGAGCATGAAACCCAGCGCCAAACCCAAGGCGAGTTCGGCGAGGCGCTCCACGGCCGGAATTTCGTCGGCGTGCGCGCATTCTGCCAGCGAACGAACGCGTTCGCGCCGGACCCGTCTGCGCCAGGATAACTGTTCGCGCACCTCACTTGCGCGAGCGATACCGTCGAGAACGCTGCCCGATATTCTGTGAGCCGCAAAGGCGCGAAACGGCGTGCCGCGCTGGGGGTCGAAGCGGTCCAACGCTTCGAGAAGACCGGTGTACGCACATTGATATAGATCCGATACCTCGATATCCGCACCGGCCTGTTCGCGATGATGGCGGCGCGCGATACTTCTGGCGAAGCCCATATGCAGATCGAACAATTGTTCGCGTGCAGCCTGCGAGCGCTCTTTGCCTTTGAAACTCGCCCACAATTCCGCATTCTCATCGCCTGGCGCGACATCTTCATTACGCCCGGCCTGTGTGTCAGTTGGCGCAATCATGAATGACTACCGAAAGCTTCCAAGAACGCCTTGCATGATCAAACTCCAGCCATCTATCAGGACAAACATCAGGACCTTGATCGGCAGCGAAAGCGTCGATGGCGGTACCATGAGCATTCCCAGTGCCAGCAAGATGCTCGACACGACGAGATCGATGAGGAGGAATGGCAGCATGATGACAAAGCCGATACGGAACGCGACGCGAAGCTCGTTGAGCATGAAGGCCGGAATAAGTTCCATCAGGCCCACGTCAGACGCCGTCGCGGGCAATGGCTTGTGCGCAATGTTGTAAATCGCGAGCAGGTCCTGGTCACGGACCTGCCGAAGCATGAATTTCCTTACCGGCCCACTACCCTTGTCCATCGCCTGCTGTATCGTCAGCTGTCCGTCCAAAAACGGCGTCATCGCCTGTGTGTTGACGGCTTCCAGCGTGGGCGCCATCGAGAATGCCGTCAGGAAGACTGCTAGCGCAATAAGCACCTGGTTCGGCGGCGTCTCCGGCATGCCGAACGCATGACGGATCATCGAGAGCACGACGATGATCCTCACAAAGGACGTCGAGCTGATAACCAGCGCGGGAAGCAAGGTCATCAACGTCAAAATCAGCGCAATGCGGACGACCTCGGCAGTCTTGACGCTGTCTTTCGGTGTCGCCGCTGCGGCCGCTGCGGCAACGTCTGTTGTCACAGCAGGCAGGTGAGACACGTCAACCCGGTGCGGTGGCGCTGGCGCCGCGCTTACCGGCATTATGCCGGCGAACGCGCTCAGGATGAGAATGCAGGCGAGCAATAAACGCATGCGCCTACTCGCCGCTGCCGGCTTGCGGCAGAGGAAGCTTGCCGATGAGATGGACACCGGTATCCGAAATTGAGACAAGCATCTCGGAGCCGTCGCAATCGACGATGCTGAGGCCCGCGCGCGGGCTAAGCCGCAATGACTCGACCAGCTGAAGACGGCGGTTTGGCTTCGGCATCAGCCGCAGGAGCTGGTTCGTGCCACCCATTCGCGCCTTCAGGAAAAACGCACCGCCGACGGCTAAGACGACGCAGACCAGAAACGATACAACGATCCGCCATGCCGAAATGTCATCGTCCGGGCCCTGCCCTAGCCTATCGGCCAGCGCCGCTCCGGAGCCCAGTAAGAGAAACAATCCGATAGCAACGACGCGCATCAAGGTACCGTGGCGATCTCGACGATCCGCACACCGTACTTGTCGCCGACGGCAACCATCTCACCACGCGCCACAAGTGTATCGTTGAGATAAAGATCGACGTGGTCGGCGAGGCTTGCCTGCAGCGTCACGACAGAGCCTGACTTCAGCGCCATCATTTCGTCAATTGTCATGTCTGCATGACCGAGACGCACTTCCAGGGCCACGCGTACTCCACGCAACAGCTTTCCGCTGATGGCCGGCGGTTTGACCGTTTCGGATTTGTCGGAATGCTGGTCGCTTCCGGCGGGCTCTACTGACTTTACGCTCGTCACTGCCTTCACTCTCTACAATTGAATCGAAACCTGCCCCGCAGTCTTACGGAGCATGCCTGCCGCAACCGGAACATCGCCGTCGGCGAGTCTGAGTTCGACCGGTTCACCCAACGCCTTGTTCAGAACCAGGACATCACCAATGCCGATCCCATCGAGTTCGGCGATCGGGAGTTCCGCGGACCCCACCACTCCCTTGGCTCTAACACTTGTACGCCGCAATGCATCGCTCCGGCGCAGGAGCGGTGCAGGGCCCAATGCCGTCCTGCTGAGCCGTGCCTTGATCATTGGCACGATCAGGTGTTCCGGCAAGGCAATCTGCAATACATCGTGAATTCCGGTAGAGATGGTGATTGTCAGCGAAGCCGTTCTATCGCCACTCACTTCCTTGCTGAAGGCGTCATCAAAGCGAGCGGCAAGATCCTTCAACACTCTTTCGGCCCCTAAGTCCAAGAGCCGACGATCGCCTTCCTGCAGCGTTAGCGTCGAAAGATCGACGTCGAAAAGCGCCTCGAGAAGGCGCCGTTTGCCTGGCGCTGTCATTCGAATTTCAGCGTGGTTGCCGCGAACGATCTCGATTTGCGGCTTGACGGAATTCTCTGCATCGCCCACGCGCACCGCCGAGATCGCGGCGGGCGCATGGGCGAACCAAGCTGACGACCAGTTCGAGACCAGGTTGCCGAGGCAAGCCTTCACCGTCTGTTCGGAGAATGCCGTCCTCGGCAACCAGTTCCTGACTTCGGTCACCCCTGACCTCTCATGCCGAACAGAGTCTGAATCATCTCATTTGAGATGCTCACGATCTGCGAACACGCTTGGAAGCCGCGCTCGATCAAGATGAGTTCGCCAAACTCACTCGACAGGTTGACGTTGGATGCCTCGACCTGACCCGACTGCAGCGTGCCGACCCCATCTGCACCACTCTTGTGGTATTGGATCGAATGGCCGGTTGGATCTCGGTACAAACCGCCACTCAAGCGCTGAAGCTGTTGCGCGTCCTGAAAGTTGGCGAGCGCCACAAATCCCTCGAGCTGCGTCTTACCGTTCGAGTACGCCAGTTCGATCTGCCCGTCGGCAGTGACCCCGACGCCGGATAGTGTTCCCATGGCGTTACCGTTGACGTCCGTAGCCGCGATGGAATCGGCGCCAGACTGCGAGTTCACGCCGGTCGAGAAATCAAGTGTGACATCGAGGGTTGAGTTTTGGTCCTTGATCTCGATCTGAGAACCGCTCACGAGATTGCCGCTACCGTCGAAGGACAAGAGACCGGTGTCACCGACTTGCTGACCGGAGGAATCCGTCACAGCCGCTGTCCAGTTGATGTTGCCCTGGCCGTCAGTAGAGTTCTTTGTAAACGTAACGGTCCAATCGTGCTCCGTTCCCAATGCGTCAAACACCTTGATCGTCTGTGTCACCGGAGTGTCGGCGCCAGCATCGAGATTTCCGCTGAATTTGGCGGTGGTGGTCTGAGACGGCGGAAACGTCTTAAAAGGAGTGATGTTGAAGGGGCTGGTCTGGCCGTTGGCGTCCAGAACCGCCAGATGATTGCCCTGGGTATCCGAAATGAAGCCGTCCTGGTCGACGAAGAAGTTTCCTGTGCGCTCGTAGTACGTGTTGCCGTTGTTGAGCAGGGTCAGGAACCCGCTTCCCTGAATGGCGAGGTCGAGCGGATTGGTGGTCTGTTGAAGCTGTCCCTGGCTGAAATCGATGAACTTGCTGCCCATGCTAACACCGTAACCGTTTGATCCGGCGGTGCTGCCAAGGTATGAGCCGCCCTGGCTGAAACGGCTGTTGAAGGACAAGAAGTTGCCTTTGTAGCCAAGCGTATTCAGGTTCGCGACGTCATTGCTGATCATCATGAGCCCCTCTGAGTAGGCATTCATGCCGCTCAGACCGGTATAGATTGCACCAAGCATGCTCAGTTCCCCTCTCTGATTTGAGTGATATCGGCGATGGATAGATCGCCGATGGTTTCGCCATTACTGTTGATAGTGACCAACGGCTGGCCACTGCTGAACGTGACGGCAGTGACTTGGCCGGAGAGCGTCGTTCCATTGCTGCTGAAATCAACCGTCTTTCCGAGAAGACCGGCCGCTTGCGTTGACGCCTGCGACGCAAGAAGTTTCGTAACGTTGTCGTTGAGCGTTTGGCTCAGTTGCAATTGTGAAAACTGGCCGAGCTGCGAAACGAATTCGTAGTTGTCGACCGGCTTTAGTGGATCCTGATAGGTAAGTTCCGTCAGAATGATCTTGAGCAAGGACTGGAAGTCGAGCCCGAACGCACTCTGCGTAACCTGTTGTGTTGCGGAATTAACGGGCGCTACCGCCATTCATCCCTCCTCCGATGGAAAATACCGGGCTTGCGGCTTGGCCATTGAAATGCAGTTCCGAGAGAGTCATCTCGAATTGTGCCACCGTGCTTTCGATCAGCCGGCGCATGCGCACCACTTCAGGAGTGGGCTCCCCCGTACTCCGTACAACAACCTTCAAGGCATCGTCCGGTCCGGAGACGGCCACCGCAACCGGCTCTCGCGCTTGTATCAACGCGATGTCCATCTTTTTTGGGACGACCGCACGAGCGCTTCCTTCCGGCGAAGTGCCGGTTTCCGGCGTTGGGGCTTTGCTCAAAGCCATTCCATTTCCACCGGCGTATCTCATAGCCGGAGCAACATTCACTCGAAGTGGGCTCGATACTTGCGTTGATATGTTCGCCTGTGAGTCTCCACTCAGCGATGGCACATAGATTAGCGGATGTTGTGCAGATATCGTTTGTGCGGCCGCGCTATTGCGAGCACTTGCACTGGTGTGTGCCAACGACGCGGGACGAGCGCTCACTTTCGCCGGCTGATCTGGCTCGAACTCGGATGCGTGAAGTCCGAACATGCCAAGTTCCGCGAAATTGTAAGCGCGATGCGAGGGGGCCGTCCGCCGCTCTCGATTGTCGCCCTTAGCCGCGTCGAGAAGATTCGCGAATGATGTCGCCGCCTGCCCGGGATCGGTAGGTATAGGGCCGTTGGGCGATGACATTTCTGGGTGCAGCGCAATCGGTGACGAAACAGCGATCATTCTTCCCTCCCTTTGGCAATATGCCGGTCCAGCGCGCTCTGTAACGCGATCTCATCGCGGCGCTCGAGATCGCCGCGCCTTGCCCGTCGTGCGAGCGAATGGGCCATGTCGTGGCGCGCGGTGGCGATGTGTGTTTCCAGCGTCCGGCGCCCGACATCCTCTTCAGCAGCTTTTGCGTCGCTCTCAGCCCCACGGACGCGGCCTTCCTGGCGCTGGAGGTCAAGGGACCACAAGACCGTTATTTCGGGGCTCATGATGCGGAGCGACTCTTGCCATGATTGCTCGATAGCAGTCCTTTCCCGCTCGTGCGCTTCGAGCGCTGCGTTCTTCATGTGAAGCTCCGCTGCCGCTCGCAACGCCCTTGTTTCGGAGGCCAGACGTTGAAGATTTCGGATCTGCGCGATCTCAATCAGCGTATTGGTGTTCGGCCTACGCACGATGTGTGCCTCCCCCGACAAGCCGTACCATCGCCGAGGTCGTCAACGACAAAGGCGATCTTTCATCACGGCGTTGTCTTAGAAAGTTCAATATTTCGGGCTGCCGTTCGAGGGCCTGATCCAGCTTGGCGTTTGCGCCCTTCATATAGAGTCCGGCGTTGATCAGTGTCTGCGAGGACTGATGAAGACCGATCCATTCGAGCAACTGCAGCGCATGATCGCGGTGCGGCCCGCGTGCGAGTTCTTGGGCCTGCCGGCTCACGCTGCGACCGACATCGATGGCCGGAAATTGTCCCCGCTCAGCGAACGTCCTTGACAGCACGATGTGTCCGTCCAGAACGGATTTCATGAGTTCCGATATGGGATCGTCGATCTCATCGGTTTCACTCAGCACGGTCACAATGGCGGTTATGGCGCCGCCGGCCTTGAGTGCCCCACAGCGCTCCATAAGCTTTGGAATGGCGGCGAACGCACTTGGCGTGTAGGCACGTATCGTCGGAGGCTCGCCTGCGGCAAGCCCGATCTCACGCAGGGCCATCGCCAGCCGCGTGATCGAATCGAGCAGCAGAAGAACATGCTTCCCTTGGCTGCGCCAATATTCGGCAAGCGCCAAAGCGTATTGCGCCGCCCGCACACGCCTTGCGGCCGATTGATCGGACGTCGCGGCGACCAATGTCGTGCGCGCGCGTGTGCCCGCATCGAGAAGCTTGTTCCACATCGCCTCCACCTCTCGGCCGCGTTCGCCGACGAGGCAAAGGATCGTGATATCGGCCGAGACATGGTCTGCAAGCTGGGTGACGAGACTGGTCTTTCCCACTCCACTCGCCGCGAAAATTCCAACGCGCTGGCCTTTGCCGAGCGTGAGAAGCCCGTCGACGGCGCGCAATCCCGTTTCAAGAGTCTCGTCGGGCGACGCGCGATCAAGCGGCGAGACCGTCTCGCCCTGTAGCGGCAGGAAATGCGTCGCACGAATATCTCCGCAGCCATCGATTGGCACGCCGAGAGAATCGACGGCACGACCGAGGAACATCGGGCCGACGGGAACAGCGCTCGTCTGCGCGAGCCCAACCACCCGGGCGCCGGAATATGTCGCGATATTATCGTCAAGAGGCGAAAGAAGGATTTTGTCGGGGTCAACGCGGACGACTTCCGCACGGAAGCTCCTCCGCCCCATGCCCGGGCAAGCTTCGACATCACATAGCCCGCCCAGCGCCAGGTTCGGACCGTCAGCCTCTATATGCGTCGCCATGATCTTGCGAACGCGTCCGCTGCGCTGAATGAGATCCGCAGAGCGAATCCGCTCCAGGAATGGATGGGCGCTCACGTTCCATCCTCCGCAAGCGCGATCTGCTCAAGCAATTCACGCAGCACACCCCATTGCTGGCCGATGCCCACTTCGAGGCGGCCCAGCTTGAGGACCATCGTGCATCCGCCGGGCGCAATATTGTCGCTGACGGCCACGCTGGTCTCCGGCAGGTCGAGCTGTCTTGCGAGGCGCGCTACAGATTCGCGATCGGGATAATCTGCCCGTGACAACTCGACGCTCACGAGCAGCGACTTCTCGATCTTCGCGGTCTGTACTGCAATCATCTTTTGCAGCACATCCGACTGGTGCTCCGGATCTTCGAGCATCGCGCTGAGACACTCATGAGCGAGTAGCGCTGCCAAACGCTCGAATGACTGGAATCGTTCGGAGATATCTGCTTCGCTGCGGCTGAGCGATGCCTGCAAGAGCGCAAGTCTCTGCTCTTGGCGATCCTCAGCTTCCGCGAGACCCGCGCGGCGCCCCTCTTCGGTCGCCTGCTCGATTGCGGTCGCCATTTCGAGACGTTGGCCTGCGAGCGCCGAGTCCCGTTGGCGCAACGCCACCTCCAGTGCCGCAATGCGCTGGTGCAGACGGTCGCGCTCCTCTTCCTGCCGCGAGACCACCACAGGCGGCGCGCCAAGCGAAATCAATGGCCGGACGATCGAGAGCTCGGCAATGCGGTCGGATTTGATCACACTGCTCATGTTCTGCGCCTTGAATCACCGAGGGCCATACGACGCAGATCAGAGGCGGAGGCATCCTTCGGGCCGACCGGAAAGAGTTCCAGCGCACATTCCCGCAGCGCCGTGCGAGCCCGGTCTGTCATACCGTCATTGCTCTCAAGCTTTTGAACGAGCCATGGCGAAAGCCTTATGACGTCATACGCCCGCGCCTCGGGCGGCGGCGTCGGTCCACCGAACCCAAAACCAGAAAAATCGCGCAGCAGGCGCTCCACCGTTCCGCGCTGCTCCTCGCTCAGTTCGGCGAGCACGGCAGCGATGTCGTCGGGCTGCAAAGCTGCGAGATCGACGACCATCCGGCGAAGATCCCGGTCAGGAGCGCGAAGCGGCATGGGCTCCCACCTGGTCAAGTTGCGCGCGCAGCCGCGCTGCAAAATCTGCGCGTTCTGCCTCGGTCAAACGCTTCGGCCGCCGCATGCGGCGCGCCGCGGCGAGCGATCCGATCAATATCAGAATAAAGACACCGAAAAGCGCCGCGAACGCAGGCCATTCGCCGCGAGCCGCGCCGTCATCGCCCACAGTGCGGAGATCGAGAGACGGCCGCTGCGTATCCGGCAGATGCGGAACAACGGGAGACTTGGCTTCCTCCGCGGATGCTTGCCTCACATCGAAATCGACCGTGTCGTTGTCGGCAGGTACGGAGCGCGTCGCGTTCATAACCAGGTTGCGCAGGCTGGTCTGCGAAGCCGCGTCCAGCGAAACCGGCGAGGACAACCTCACATGTACCGGGAAATTCCGCGCCTGCGGATTCCAGTCCGGCAACGACGTTCCCGGGTCCGATTTGCCGAGCGCGACACCGGCGGTCACGGCAACATCGATGTCTTGTCCCGGATACGAGCGCTCCAGCGCCTGACGCACGACCGCTACGTAGTATTGCTCGACGGCCTCGGTCTCCTCGACGATCGGTGCGCCCTCACCCTTGGCGGGGTCGATATGCGCCGGCGCTCCGATGACGTCACCCTTCTCGTCCAAAATGACGACGTCGGAAACTTCGAGATTGGGTACTGCTGCCGCGACAAGCCGTTGGATGCCACGAGCCGATTCGCCGCGAAGCTGCAGGTGTGTCCGCATCCGTACGGTGACAGACGCCTTGGGAGGAACGCGGTCGTCACGGAAAATGCGGTCTTCGCCGAGCGATAGGTGCACCCGCGCCGAGTCGATTCCATCGAGCGTCATGATCGTCCGCTCGAGTTCCCCTTGGAGCGCTCTTTGGTAATTTATTTTTTGCGCAAAATCCGTCAGACCGAGGTCCGACTTGTTGAACAACTCAAAGCCAACCGTTCCCCGAAGCGGCAAATCCTCGCTCATCACGCTGAGGCGCGTGCCATCGACAAGATCCTCCGGCACAAGGATGGTTGAGCCTCCGTTCGCCAGCCGATAGTCGATCTTCTTGCGTTGAAGATCGGCGACGATCGTAGCTGCATCCGTAGGGCGGACGTCGGTAAAGAGAGGCCGGTAAACTGTCCGCAACGCAAAAAACCAGACAAGGCCGATGATCGCAGCGCTCAGCCCAACGGCAGACGCCACCAACACGATCTGTTGGCGGGAAGTGAACGCACGGAAACGATCGAACATCGATACCTGCTAAAGCTGCATGTTCATGAGTTGCTGATAGCCTTCAACCAACCGGTTCCGCATCTGGACCATCATTTCGAGAGACATCTGGGCCTGTGACAGCGCGTAGGTCACCTGGTGGACCGGTATTGAATCGTCGAGCGTGAAAGCACGGACCATGTTATCGGCGTCAAGTGCTGTCGCGTTCACATGATCGACCCCGGCGCTCAGCATTTGGGAGAACGAGACGGACGTCGACGGGGCCGGTGCTGGCGGCAGGGGATTCAACCCGACGGCGGGCGCTTGGCCGATTGCCTGGATCATTGGTGTAAGCAGCGCGCTCATGACCGTGCTCCGAGTTGCAATGCTTTGCTGTAAATCTCTTTGGCCGCGTTCATCGCGACGATGTTTGCTTCGTAAGCACGCGCGGTTTGGACCATTTGCGTCATCTGCTGCGCCTGGTCTATGGCCGGATACGAGACCAGTCCTTGCGCGTTCGCGGACGGATTGCCTGGCTCATGCACGAGCCGTGGCGGATCGTTCCCGGCCTGAACGCCATAGACGGTGACGCCCGATAGCTCGCGCAAGTCGATCCCCGTGCTGCTCTTGTCCTTGGCGTTCAACAGGGTGGAAAAGCTGGTCTTCGGTCCGGACAGAAGTTGCAATTCCCGATAGGGCGCCGTGTTTGGCGTGTTCGCCACGCCGGCATTGGCCAGATTCTCCGCTATGACCTCGAGGCGCCGCCATTCGACATCAAGCGCCGTGCGACTGATTTCCATGGCCTGCATGTTCAGCGGTTCCCTGTGACAGCGAGCGAGTCGAGTTGAATCTCGCGATTGAGGACTTCGACCAGCGCGCCGTAGCGAAGTGCTGTGCCGGCAGCGGTGGCCATTTCAAGATCGACACGCAGCTTGGGATCTGTCGCTTCGGGGGAAACCGTATCGACGGTCGAGGTTACCCCCCGCACCGCATCGTCGCCGCGCGCGGCAGCATCCTTTAGAGCATCTTCGAAAGTGGCACGCAGCGGGCGGTAACCAGGCGTCGCAGCGTTCGCGATATTCTCCGCAGTCACGACTGAGCGTACGTTCAGACCGTCCAGCGCCTTGATCATCAGTATTGCGGTCGAATTATCCATCTCCAATGCCTCACTGAACGATGATGTCGGCGTGCAGCGAGCCTGCGGCCTTGATGGCCTGGAGGATCGCAATCGTGCGTCGGGTGTCGACCTGGGCTTTTGCGAGAGCGCGCACCAGATCGGCTACTGTCGTGTTGGAAAGACGTACAACCGCATCTTTCTTGTCTTCGGTGACGTCGAGCTTGCTGTTTGTGACAATCAAACTCTTCGCATCGGGCGCGAATCCGCCAAAAATAATCGGCTGCGATACCTGGTGGTCGGCTGTGACCGTGACTTTGATATCCCCCTGAGCAATCACCACACTGGAGACCTGGACAGCGCCGCCGGCCACCACGGTCCCTGATCGCTCATTGATGACGACCCGCGCCGATTGGTCGGGCGATACCGTCACATTCTCTATGCGGGAGATCAGCCGATTGACGTCATCACCGTTTGCAGAGATCACCACCGAATCCGCGCCTTGCACATTCGCCGTGCCCGCGCCCAGCGCGAGGTTCAGACCGTCTGCAATGCGCTCGGCCGTGGTGTAATCGGGATCCTTGAGAACAAAGGTGAGCTTGCCACCGGCGCCGACGACATCGGCATCGACCGGCGTCTCCACAGTCGCACAACCGACGCAGACGCCCGACGTCGGATAGTTCTTCTGACGCAGGTTGCCATTGTCCTCGAAATTGTATCCTCCGACCACCAGCGCTCCCTGCGCCAAAGCATAGTCATGCTGATCCGGGCCGAGCATCGGGGTCATCAGGAGCATGCCGCCGACCAGGCTGCGCGCATCGCCGATCGACGTGGCCGTTGCGTCGATTTTGTCGCCCACTTTGGCTGACGGCGGCAACGTTGCGGTGACGATGACAGCTGCGACGTTGCGGCTATCGAGCATGTCGGGCGGAATATTTGCGCCAAGCCGCCCCAGCACGTTGCTGAGAGCCTGCTTTGTAACATTGCTTCGCGGCGTGTCTCCCGACCCCGCAAGGCCGGTTACAATGCCATATCCGACCAGCGCATTGTCGCGCCAACCGAGAAACCGGCCGAGGTCCTTCACGCGAACCTGGCCAATGTCAGCTGACGCCGACGTCGCGAGCAATAAGCTGCAGAGGATGAGAGCCAGCCGGTTCATGGGAGGCCCAGCCAATTGAGAACTTTCGTAAGAACGCCGGGCTCGGAACTGGCCGAAACGAATCCTGCGCCGTCGTACACGATTGTGGCTTCCGCCAAGCTGGTGGAGAGCACCATGTTCGATGCCGATATGTCGGCCGGGCGCACACGTCCCCCAACACGGATGTTGGTGTTTTCGCCGTTGATCTTTAGCGCCTGCGTCCCCGAAACGTGGAGATCGCCGTTGGACAGTATGGCGTCGACGACGACGCTGATCTGCGCAACCATCTGCCCTGAACGCGCGGTTGTGCCGACGTTGTCCGCACCATGGTTCAATCCCAGATTTGCCGACGCATTGACGCCGTTGCTCATGATCGGATTGCCGGCAGAGAATGAGCCCTGAAACGTCGTATTCTTGCTTGCCGTGTTCTCCGCGGAATTGGTGGCCGTAGAATTCTGATAAATCACGATTGTTAGGGCATCGCCCACCTGGCGCGCACTGCGATCCGCCGCGAGCGATGACCAATTGCTATGCGCAGCCAGATCAGCGGCTGAAGCTGGGGCGGCAAAGAGCATGAGTGCCACCAGGGTCGCCCCATATCTCATGGCGCGTCCTCATAACGGGCGGAGACGACTTGGCCATCAGCACTTCTGACGAACAAGCGCTGCCCCGGCCGCGCTTCCTGCACCGCCTCCACTTCACGCTCGATCCGGACTGCCCCAAACGCGGATATCAGCTTCAGCTTTTGTCCCGGGAGCACCACATTCTCACCGAATTCCGGGAAACTCGGCACGATCTCGCCCGCGGAAAGGTTGCGTGAAATCCGCGTCGCCAGCGCCACGCGATCATAAACGAATGCACCGGCAAGCTTTCCAGGCAAACAGTCGCTGCGATCGAAATCCTTTGTATCGGCAATCGTGCCAGCTGCCAGCGGCGCGCGTACCGCCAGGCACCCGCTGGAGGGCAGGGCCGCCGCTAGTGTCGCTGCGATCACCGCCGCCAGCTGCATCAGTGCCTCAAATCGTTGGCGATCGACATAAGCTGATCGGCAGCCTGCACAACTTGCGCATTCGCTCCATAGGCACGCTGCAGAAGCATGAGCGTCACCATTTCATTGGTAAGCTGCACGTTGCCGGTCTCAATACCGCCCTGCACGAGAGAGCCTCCGCCCTCTTCTCCCGGCTTGACGGTGTAGATCGTGCTGGGATCCTGCGCTTCGTAGTAGCCGGAGCCGTCGTCAGCCAGACCGTCAAGGTCCTTTGCCAAGACGATATCGAGCTGTCCGATCTGCTTGGCCTGCGTCGATCCATCCGGCGTAACCGAAACAGCACCGTCAGCGCCAATGATGAGATTGGACGAGCCTTGCGGCACCGAAATCATCGCCCGCAGCACCGTTCCGTCGGACGCCGCGAGATAGCCGTCGGCGTTCACCTTAAGCGTTCCCCCGCGCCACAGCAGCGTACGACCGGCAGAGCCAATCAACTCGAGAAACCCATCGCCGTTGATGGCGAGATCCAATGGCTGCCCGGTCTGGGTGATCTCACCTTGCGACCAAACATGGGTCGTTGCGCCAATCGACACGCCCGAGAGGCCCAATGCCTGATCGCTCCCGGCGACCGGCAGGTCCTGTCCGTCGCGCACCGGCGATACAAGCTCGCTGAACCGGACGGCCTGGCGCTTGAATCCGGTCGTATTTATGTTGGCGATGTTGTTCGCAACAACGTCAAGCGCACGCTGCTGGGCGTCTAACCCCAGCGCTCCGATATAGAACGCCCCATTCATACGTCACCCCCAACGCACCCATACCGCACTCAACGCCAATCTCACGATTGTTGGCTAAGTGCCGACACCATACGCCCCATCAAATCATCATAGAGCTGAACCAGCCGCTGGCCGGACCCGGCGCCTCGCAATGAAGCCATGATCGCGACCATTTCATCGGCCGTTGAAACATTCGACGTTTCCAACGCCCCCTGACGAAGCTCCGAAGTCACCGGAACTGGCGGCTCCTCCCCGGCTTCGAACAATCCCGCCCCCGCCGGGTGCAAGGCTTGTGCATTTGCGAAATTGACCAGCGCGATCCGTCCAACCGGCTCCTCGCCGTCCAAAACGGTTCCATCTGCCAGTATTTTCGGATTCCCGTGGGGGACGACGATATCGCCCGACGCACCCTGTAGCGCCATTCCCTGTAGTGAAAGTTTTCCGTCCGCATCACGGTCGAATTGACCGTTGCGCGTATAAAACACGCGATCGCTTGTACGAACAGAAAAGAATCCCGAACCCGATATCGCCAGATCAAGTGGAGCACCGGTCGTGCGCAACTGACCGCTCGTGAGATCGACGGACGTACTCATGGTTGCACCGTTAACCACATCTTTGTCGGAATTGCTGGACAACAACGTTGAGAATGCGCGCCGCGCTTTGTAACCGGGAGTAGCAGTGTTCGCGAGATTTTGCGCAGACACTTCCACGCGCTGCTCAGCACGTGAAAGCATTGCTCCTGCAATTTCGGCAAGCCCCAACCCCATTTCGATTCGATAACACGACATCGAACGCTTCACAACGATAAGTAATAGAATTTTTTTAATCGATCTTGAGAATCGAAAAGGATTTGAGATCGATGGTGTGCGGAATCTCGTTGACCGAAAGAATGGCAAGCTTCGGCACGCTCCGCCGCGTGAAAACTTTCAAGTGCCTGCGAATTTCGGCCCCACACAGAAGAACCGGTGCCAACCGCTGTCGCATCATCGCATCGACCAGCGGTACGAGCTTTCGAATCAATTGTTCCGCAAGACGAGGGTCCAGCACAAAGCTTGCATTCTTGTCGGCGCGGCGAATGCTGTCGGCGATTTGACTTTCCACGCGCGGGTCGAGACTCAGAACCGAGAGCTGCTGGTTTTTTCCGCGAAGGCCGTGACAAATACCGTAGCTAAGCCTTTGCCGCACAAGCTCGGTTAGCTCGGCAGGATCCTTGACCGAACGGCCCACGTCGACCAGTGTTTCCGCGATCAAATCCATGTTGCGAATGGACACATCCTCTGAAAGCAAGTTCTGCAACACACGCTGCACGTCCGAGACGGTCATCACCACGGGCACGAGTTCCTCGATCATCCCGGGCTGCCGGGAACGTACGCCCTCGAGAAGCGCGACGACATCCGAGCGCGACAGAAGCAGCGCGGCTTCTGTCCGAAGCAGTTCCCCCAAATGCGTCATCATGACCGTGACCGGATCCACGAGCGTGTAACCGGCGCCCCGTGCCCGGTCGGAAAGTTCCGTTTCGATCCAAATGGCAGGCAAATCGAAAGCCGGATCGCGCGTTTCGATGCCCGGCAAAACTTCTGTGCTTTCGGACGCTCGGACAGCGAGCATTTTCTCGGGATAGATCTGTCCGAACCCATGCCGGGCGCCGTGAAGTGCAATTTCGTAGTCGTTGGGCGGAAGATCGACCCCATCCTGAAATAAAATCGCCGGCACCGAATATCCGCTGAGTTTTTCCCGCTGGGCACGTAGGGCTGCAATCCGTTCCATCAAAAGCGGCTTGATCGAGAGCCAATGCTGTCCCAGTTCGCGTCCCAGCAACACTTCCACAGCCGGTGCGCCTTTGGTGCCAACCTGATCGGCCTCACCCTCCGGCTTGTCGAACAGGCTCTGCGCCTCTTCAGCCCTCTTCTTTCGGCGCGCCGCCAAAAAATTGGCGATGGCGATCAAAATGACGAACGCGATCGGCCACTTGGGCATCCCCGGGAGCGCCAAAAGCACCGACAGTGTCCCAAGAACGATCAATGGAATTTTGGGGACAGACGTGAGCTGGCTGAACACTTCGGTCCCAAGCTGGCGGTCCGCGGAAGACCGCGTGACGATGATGCCCGTCGCGACAGAAATGATCAGCGCTGGAACTTGTGTCACAATCCCGTCACCGATGGTCAGCAGCGTGAATGTGGAAAGGGCATCGCTCCAGTCCATGTTCATCTCGGCCACGCCGACGATCCAGCCCGCGATGATGTCAATCAGGAGAATGATGATGCCAGCGATGGCATCGCCTTTCACAAATTTGCTGGCCCCGTCCATGGCACCATAGAATGAAGCTTCTTTTTCCAGATCCTTGCGCCGGCGCTTTGCTTCGTTCTGGTCGATGAGCCCCATGTTGAGATCGGCATCGATGCTCATCTGCTGTCCCGGCACCGAATCCAGCATGAACCGCGCCGCGACTTCTGATACGCGTTGCGCACCGGACGTCACCACCACGTATTGCACCACAACGAGAATGAAGAATACCACCAGCCCGACAATGAAGTTTCCCTGAACCGCAAAAGTGCCGATCGCACCGATGACCTGACCGGCATTGGCGCTCGTAAGAATGAGGCGCGTCGCAGCCACGTTGAGCGCAACACGAAATAATGTCGCCACAAGCAACAGCGACGGAAACGTCGAAAACTCGACCGGCCGGCCCACGTAGAACGTGAGTAGCAATATCGTGAGCGCAAACGCCATGTTGATCACGATCGACAAATCGATCAGGACGGGGGGGATGGGCGCGAAAAGGATCAGAAGGATCGCGATAACGCCCCCAACCAGCGCCAAATCCAGATTCTTGCCAAGCATTTCACGCAACATCGTCTTGGTCCGCCGTTGTAGCGATTTCGGGAGTTTTGCGTCGCAGCCCGTTATAAACGTCGGCGACGGCTTGGTAGCAGCGTTCCGGGATCACACGATCGAGCGCCGATTTGGCATAAAGCTCGCGCGCCAGTGTACGATTCTCGACAATCGGAATGCCGTACAGGAACGCCATGCGCTTCAGCCGTTGCGCGAACTGGTTTACACCGATCGACACTATCGTCGGCGCCGTCATCGACGTTTGGTCGTAACGTAGTGCCAGCGCAATGTGCTGTGGGTTCGTGATCAATACATCGGCGCTTTTCAAGTTGCGTAAGCTTTTGCTTAACTTGGCGAATTCCCGGTGAAGCTGCTTGCGCTTCTGTTTGAGCCGAGGCTCCCCCTCGCGATCGCGCGCTTCCTGGCGAAGCTCGCGCCGGTTCATGCGCATTTTCTTTTGAAATTGCTGACGCGCGATGATTTGGTCGATCACGACAAACAGCGCCGCGGCCAGCACAAACGCCGCAAGCAGCCGCACTCCCGATCGCTGAAGCTGATCCGCCAGTCCCTTCGCGTCCACCGCCGAAACGATTTCATTCTGCAGTACGGCGCGAATGACCAAGAAGGAGATCGTTGTATAAACGACAGCCTTGAGCACGTTCTTGAACGTTTCGATCAGCAGCCGCACGGAAAACACGCGCTTGAAGCCGTTGGCGGGATTGAGCCGGCTGAAGTCCAGTTTGAGCGGCTGACCGGAAAAGACAAAGCCGGTTTGTACGAGTTCGAACACGAGCACGACCAAAAGAACGGACGCGAACAGGATTGCCATGGGCCGGACGATGGGGGCCAGCAGCAATCCCGTGGCCGACACCAGCGCGAAGTGTTCGTCGGCAAGCATCGGGCCGCCGATCAGCGCATTGTGCGCCACATGCGACACCGCCTGCCCCAATTGCCGCCCTTCGACCCAGCAAAATCCCAGAAACGTCGCGAGTCCCGTCAGGAAACCCAAATCCGTGCCGCGCGCCACAACGCCGCGCTGCCGCGCGCGCTCGAGCTTGAATGGCGTGGGAAGTTCCGATTTGTCCTGTTCCTCTTCAGCCATGCCGCACTCACATGAGCTTGGGCAGCGCGTGCAGCGCCGTGGCCATCAGTCTGAGAAACAGCGCGCCGAGCAGCCCGAATGACATGGGCAGCACCGCCAAAAGGACGATCGTCTTGACCTGGAAGCCAAGCACCAGCGCGTTCAGATGAGGCACGGTTCGCGCCAGCAGCGCTATCGTCATATCCGCCAGGAACAGCGTTAGAATCGAAGCCGAACCAATCCCAAAAGCGCCGAGAAACATGAGCGCCGTAAAGCCCGCCACCCGGTCAATCGAATGGGGTAGCGTCCAGCTGCCCAATGGAATGGCGTCAAACGACGCCGCAAGCAGCTTGAGCAGTTCCACGTGCCCGCCGAAACCAAAAAAAACTGCGGCAGCTGCATAGGCAAACAAGGTGCCAATCATCGGCACTTGGGACTTAGACGTCGGGTCGATCAGCAGTGCGAGGCCGTAGCCCGCCTGGATATCGATCGTGCGGCCAGCAACATAAAGTGCGGCGAAAGCCAGCTGGAAAACCAGCACGACCATGACACCCAAGCCCAGTTCTCGGAAACCGGCGGTGACGATCGACGCTATGTCATTGGCCGCGAGGGTAGCCGCCAGCGGCTTCACCGCGACCAAACTGACGGAAATCCCGAGTCCGAACAGGATCCGGAACAAAAGCGGCATTCGTACGAGCGTAAATGGCGGCGCGAACGCAAATACCGGCGCGACCCGCAGTCCCACGAGCATCACCGAAACAACCCACCCCGTCAGCGTATCGTACGACACGGGCGCCTAACCGAGGCCGGGAATGAGCGCGATCATTTTCAGCGCGAATTGCGTGAGCCGGTACAGCATCCAGGGGCCCAACGCGATGAGCATCACCGCCGATACCAAAAGCTTCGGCACGTAGCTCAGCGTCATTTCCTGAAGCTGCGTCGCAACTTGAAGCACGCTGATCAGCAAGCCGACCAGCAGCGCGGCTGCGAGCAAAGGCCCTGCCAACAATATGCAGTTCCACAGAAGCTCATTCATGAGCCCCAGTGCACGATCGCCTTCCACTTGAACCAACGCCCCTACACCCTTGTCCAACGTGTCACAACTCACGGTGTCCAAGCAACGTCAAATCAGCGCTCTGCAGTTTTTGCCGCAAGCATTGTCGCGCGTATGCTTCGCGTGCCGAGCGCGTGGGGCCGCAGGATACTCAAAGGAATATGCTTAACGACTCGATGCGACGCGTCGCTCAGCTTTCTGCACAACAGCTCGCGCGCAAACTAGTGCCTCGCGCACATGGGAACTTAGGGCATGCCCACTGCGCTTCGTGGCTCGAGACGCTCGGAAACCGCCTCTGGTAGCTGCGCGAGAACAACCTCATGCACCCGCAGCAACGGACAGTCACTCATCCGGACACGTACTGGGAGGGCGGCTCCGGCTCGGCGACCTCGGAACAGTTAGTGCAATTGCCAGCAACTACACTATTGCCGTGGATCGGCGGTCACATGGACCCTCGGTTGCTAATCCCCTCCCCCACACCACGGTCATCGTCCGAAGCTGAAACTATTTTGAACTGTAGTTCTTCGAACGGTTAGAATTTTTGGGCCCATTTTCCAGCACAGGCAGCACCATGCGGAATGCCACAGACGGCCCTCACCCGCTCGATATCGCGGCGGGCGGCCGCATTCGCGCGCGCCGTCGAGAGCTGCGGCAGCGAAGCGTGAAGAAACGTACTAGACCAACTCGGCGAAGGCGATGATCAGCGCACGGTGGCCGGCCAGTATCAGGGTATTTCAAGCAAAATGCACTAAGAGTATTTGTCAGCAACTACACTATTGGAGAGATTTGGCGTCGCACAGGGCAGACGCCGACGAATTTCCTCCCTTCAACTCGGCCCGCGTCCGACGCCGGAATCCTTTGAACTGTCATCATTCGAACGGTTAGGGTTGTTGAGGCCAATTCTCAACCACAGGCAGCGCCATGCGGACCGACACGGAAGGCCCCTCGCCCGCTCGATATCGCGTTAGGCGCACGCATTCGGATACGCCGCCGAGAGCAGGGGCTGTCCCAGGGCGCTCTCGGGAGCGCGATCGGGATTACGTTTCAGCAAGTGCGTGCAAAGATACAGCACGGCATCAATCGCATTGGGTTTTCGCGGCTGGTCGAGATGGCAGAGGTGCTTAAGTGCGGTGTCACCGAACTCATCGGTCCGCTCGGCAAATCGAAAGGGCGTGCGTTGCTTTCCCGCAAGATAGACCATCTGTCAGAGCCCGGCGCCCGTGGTTTGCTGCAAGTTTATCTGAGCATCGGCCCGTGGAAAATGCGCGCTGTGATGATGAGTCTTGCCCCTCAGCTCGCAGGCGATCAGTTTGCTAACGAAAGGCCTGCGAAGCGACGGACGAAGAAGCGTACGACAGCAAGTCGGCGGGCGCGATGATCAGGGCATGGCCCCGGGCTGATCTCGGGGTATTTCAATGAGAATGCATTGACGACATACCGCGAACTGCACTGAGCTCGACACTCCATCTTGAGAAGTAAGGTGTCTGATCGTGGGACCATGATCCAGAGGACTCGACTTACAAAGCCTGTACCGCTGCGGTCTAACACCTCAGTGAGCGCGGAAGCCGCACGATAATCAACGCAACCCGACTATGAATCGATTGCGCACCTCAAGCGGACACCTCGCTGGCAGTTCACGTTCGGTTGAGTTCGACAATCGTCGAGGTCAGAGACGCTCCGGCAACCGAGATTGACGCTGATGGCATGCGCCCATTGAATTTGGAAACCGGCTGTACGATGACGTTTACGCTATCACGCGCTCCACGTTCGAACGCGGCTCGCACCTGCTTGCTCACATCCACAAGAAAAACATTGTCTCTCATATCCATACCCGGCATGGAACTGGGAGATCCCAGGAACGGTGAAAGATAGTCGCAGTATCGTGAGGAATCCGACGTGGAGAGGTTCTCTCCCTTCCCGCTGTCAACGTAGATGCGCAGGTTGAAAACATCCAGTCCGTCCGCCGCGAGATGAAGTTCAGCGCGGCAGTCGTCGAGAAAAAGCATCTTATTTCCCGTGATCCCGTGACGAAACTCCTCCAACACGGGAATGTTGACTATGGCAGGCTTCGTCAGGGTGCCGATGTCACTGCCAGTCGAGCGCGACACTCCCGTGCGCTCGGCGGTTCGATCCCAGCCTTGAGGAACGGGCGGGGGCGCGAAGCTCGGGAGTGTATAATACTTGTCATATGAGTAAGGTGCAGAGAATGTTCCTTTCGATGGATCGAGCATTTTGACTTCCGGTACAGGCAATCTCTCGGAATTGAGGAGGTCGGCGGTCGTCAACTCGCCGAGGAGTGCATTTGGAAGTCCTAATTCCTGCTCCATCCTTTCAGCCATGAACGCAGATGGATATTGACTGGGCTGAATCGCTCCCGGACGGCGCTGCCAACTCGCCCAAACGCGATCAATATTAGCGTGGTGCAGCCAGAACATCGGATCCAATGTGGCCACTGGCGGAAACGACATATCGCCATTCGGCCCTCCGACGATGACGTGAACGGCGCCGTGAGTATGATCGTCGACGTTTCCGCCGTGGCCATCTCCCGGGCCGCCATGAAAGGCAGAAAAATCACTATCTAGCCTCGATGGCATGGGCCAGCCTCGTTGATCCGTCATGTCGTCCAAAACCTTCGCGCAGTCGGTATGCGCATCAATGTCAGGATTGCGAGCGTGATAGAGCGGAGATTTGCGGTCGAAAAATATAGAGGGGATCGTTTTATGTTCCCTAGGACTCCAGTAGGGCATTGCGAAGTCCGGTGTGTCGGTCAAATGCGCGACGATCGCTTCCATGCAAACGCCTTGGAGGCGGTGCCAAGGAAAGAAACGCCAGCAACGATGCATGCGCAAGGTACTTTGCATAGAGTGGATGACACGCTGGCGCTTCCAAGACAGTGGATCGCTTTCCGACCGTTGCGACATAGTGCCGACCGCTTTCGCGAAGGTATCGAGGTTTTTTGCCCCTTGGGCAGACAACGCCGATGGTCTCACGCGAACCGCAGCCGACTGAGAGAGCGCGCGAATGACTGAGAGCGGTAGCCCCATCGTCGCCAATGCGGCTGACACTCCGTATGTAAACTTTCTGCGCGTTGTCATGGCTGTTCTCCTCAACCGTATGCCTTGTGTGCGCACACCAAATCGCCGTTGGTCAGAGCGTGCCCCTGCTGCGTCGTCTTGTTCGCCCATCCTGGTCGGATGGGATAGATCATGATCGAATGCTGATCGAACGCCATCGTCTTGTCGCAACGATAATCGGCGCTATAGACGGCAGTGATTTCCTGACTCACCCAATCTTGCACAAATTGCCGTGACCTGTTCTTGAATTCATTATGCAAGAGGTCGTCGACAATCTTATCGACGTTCCACTGAAATCCAGCGTCTGGATGCTCGTGCTCATGCAAAAGACCGAGAACATGGCCGAACTCATGAAGCACGTAAAAACGCGTGTGTTCGTCGGTCGGGTCCTCAGAGAGGTTGGGTAAGGTAAGCGTGGCCCGATCTGCGACTGCATCCGTCTTGGCAGCGTTGCCGACAAGGGACCAGTAACCTTGATCCGGTCTGAACGATATCTTGACAGCGGCGCTGCTGCCGCTGACGAATTCGAACACAATGCCGTTGGCGCCCCCGCCACGCGTCCATTCTGGCGCGATCTCACGGACGCATTGTCTCTGCTTCTCGTTACCATCGAGAAAGCACACCGGAAGCACCAACTGACCCGACGCGTTGCGCTGAAGGTCTTCGTCGCCCCAGCGGGACTCATCAAGCAGAAGCTGATAAAGCTTCAACAAAGAAGCCTGTTCCGACGCGAGCCTCAATGTCGGCTTCACGGACGGCCTATCGCCCGATGCGAGAACTGAGGGCTGGATCCTCAGCCGCTTCAGTGCTTCCGCCGCGAACTGAGGCGTCATGCACGGCCTTAAGGTACTCTCCTGAGTATTCGCTCTTGCCGAGCCGAAAGCGAGCCTAGACGCCGCGAGCGCTGAACCCCCAACAAGGCTCAATATAATACGTCGCGAAATCATAGCATCCCCCCGCGAGATCATGCGGGAAATTCGCCACGAATGCAACCTATGATGACAGCCGCCTTGCGTGATACTCTAGCGGTCGCAGCGGATGTGAACTGCAGTATTTCTGACGTCGGCCCGGCGGGAGAGCCATCAGTTTACTTCCTGCACGTTGGCCATTTCCCTGGGTGTTAGATGCGCGCTTCAGTTTATGCTTTTGCAGCACTCCTATTGCCGTTTCCACTAATGGCCAAGCAAGCTCCATCCGTCTATCCTCAAGACACGGTAGTCTTCATCGAAGTGTTCGATGGAAGCAAAACGCTCGCGCAAGGAACGGGATATCTTGTAAGCCCCTTGGGCACCGTCATCACTGCTGACCACATGATCACGCCCGAAGGGCGCGATCCGCAGCAACTACATTTCACTGGTGCGTTGCGTTCATCACATTCGCCGCAGAAGATTGATCTAGAGTATCTCGACGTCTCCAGGAGCGGTCATGTGGCGCTACTGCGGTTTCCACCCGCGCTGCGCAAAGATTGGCCATTTCTGGCGATGGCATCCGACACCCAGCCTGAACTCGGTACTAAGCTTGCTGGTTTGGGATTTCCTTTGGGGCGCGATTTCGCCAATTTACCGGGGCAAGTCACCTCGCTTGATGGTGAGGGTGGCCTGCTGCTCACGGATGGCGCCTGGGTGAACGGTATGAGCGGCGGACCCGTGATAGACAAAGACAACTGCATCGTGGGCACCATCGTCGGCGGTCTGGAACATCACGAGAGCTTCAACTATTTCATGCCAGCAAAAGCCGCGCAGGAGTTGTTCGAGAGGGCCGGCGCGGAAACATGCCATTCACACATAACTGTGAAATGCGTGAGCAAAACGAAGCCAATCGATGAGACGCTGGACGAACATGACCTCACCCAAATAACCAGGCGTCAATATAACGTTCAGAGCCCGGCCGATCCAGGATGCATCATTGTGTCGGCCAATCTAATGCGCCGTTCCGATACGCGTGTCAGCGATGTTTCGATCGAAGTATCTGCCGACGGATCAGCAGTTAAATTGAGCTATGAATTGAGTTCAGGCCCGGCGTACGACCGATGGCGCGGCTGGCTTCATGCGGATCTGACTATGGAACAGCAGGCCAAGCAGACAAGTTCGCCGTAAATAAAGAATGGCTGGTTGACGAACGTCTGCTCTTTTAACCTCGGTAAGAGGTTAGCCGGCCGCTGATATTTCTTGCGCGAGGCATCGGGGGACCGATCCACATTCAATCAGGACAGTTCGAATCGATCCAAGCAATGATCGTGTTAATGTCTACGTCGGTGATATAGGGGCCGCCGTCTGGCATGCGTCGAGGAGGTTTTCCGAACCCCGTACGTAGGTCGATGATGAGATTTGCGGTCGCGCCTTGCCCGTTTCCAATCACGGTAGGATCGATTAGTCGCTTACCGTGCCCCCAAGCGGCGAGTAGCTCATCCTTCGTTGTCCAGGCCATTGGAGCGGGCCCAGTGTTATGCCCGCTCAAATCATATGGACCATTGGCAGCTTTCCATGTAGCGAGGGCGCCATCGAGAATGTCTTTTACGTTTTTGAACACGACTGGCATCTGATGCTCCTAAGGTAGCTCGCTAAGAAAGCGAGACATCACATGGCTTACATTAAGCTTCTTGGCATCGACGATTATCTTAGACGGCCTGGCGTTCGTCCTCACCGCGGTCGTATTGTGACACGAGAAGCAATTAGGAAAAGCTTCTGGCGCTTGAGTAAACGATTCCATCGCTGTGCTTGAGAGCGCAGCTTCACCAGACAAGGTCGCCTTCGGATCGTCGCTCGATTGGCCATCGAGGTTGAAGAAATGCTTACCGGACGCAAATGTCGAGGGATGCTTCAGCCATACCGCGCCGACCAGACGGTAGTTGCTCCTGACGTCTGAACCCTTGGAAAAAAGTCCGGCCATATGCTTGTTGAGGGAGATTACCGCATCATCGGTCGTGTCCTCGGTCGCCTTCGATCCAGGGTAGACTCTGTACACGGGTGTCGAGGCGTCGAAGCGTTGTAAAGCTTGGTTGAACAACGTTGGGTCCGCTGGAATGTTTGACTGCGTAACAGTGCTATGCGCCTTGAAAAGGATGTAATCACGATTGCCTTCGATTATTGTTGGCATCGCAGGCGGACGGGCTGCTGCTGACGGTGCGACATCACTAATCGGCCGGTCCGCTGTAGAATCCTTGGCCAAATGTTCAAATGTCGCCCATATCATTTCAGGATGATTGTCGAGCGCGAATGCGACGTGAAAGGCAATCAGGACAAGAGTGACTGGTCGGGGATGAGCAGCGTCGAGCGATAGGGCGTTTCCGTTTCTCAGAATGGTGGGGACGTTTGCCACTGTCCAAATAAAGCCTGGTGGAACAGACCGATGGTCCGGTACCACTTGCCAAGCAGCTTTGTATTCCGCGACTCCCAGGCTTTTTGAAGTACCATCACTGAAAGCGAGGTCAGCTGGGGCGTTGCGTAGGTCGTTGGCGGTAAGCAAGACGTGTTTCTCGGTAAATTTCTTGAACGCCTGATTGACGTGGATGCTATAAAATATCGGGTTGCCATTTTGGTCGGCGAGGATGCCCTGGACATCGCCCGCTTGCCGAATGCCTGACCCGAAAGCTGCTGCAGGTCGCTCGCTTGGGTCGTTGGGCAGCTTCGCGACTCTGAGGGCCGCGGATTCGATCCCGACATGGCGCCTCGGAACCAACGGTGTCGCATTCGCGCCGAATAGGCCGGCCACGTCCGGGTACTGCAGGAATGCCGGCTCTCTTGCGCTTCCTTGGGTCGCTTGCAGGAAGTATTGCCAAGCCGCTTGATAGAATTTGCAATCACGCGTCTCATCACCAATTGCATCGTGACTAGGGACGAAATTGGCCGCCAGCCAACTCACTTTCCCGGCGCAGTCTTCTGTTCCTGCTGTGGCTTGAGTTGCGGGCGCGCCCCTATCAGTCGTGAACGGCTTTCCGCACGCCGATAGAGCCGAGAGCGTCAGCGCCAAGATGAGCGTTCGCAACCGCCTTCCCCGCTGGCAACGGCAACAACTATAGCATAATGTGCTCACGTTACAATCGCCAAGATTGTATTTTTCATGCGATCTGGGCGTTCGCCACAAAATGCATCTTCCCCTCCGTTGCTATATTGCCTCGGTCAGAACCGAATTGCCTTGATGGTCAAGACATCGCCACCAGCAGCGATCAAGGAGGCGCTGACGCTGGGATCTTGGCGCGCGAAAACGTGGCTTAGTGATCGCACACGCGTGTCGGTCGCCCAATAGTGCACAATATGATAAATGCACTCGTGGATCCACTCATGGAAGACTGCTGCCAATGTGGCTAAAGAGCTAGAGCTAACCGCAGCACGTGTCGTCGCCCCGGCGCAACTGTCGTCGGATCGCCAGCAATGAAAAATTCTATTGGACATTCAAAAGCCAATCGGCAAGACGTTGAACCTCGGCTACTTGATCTGCCAAACGAAGGTCGGCGTCAGGGCCACCGAACCCGCGACAACGTTTCCCCGGTTCGGTAGCGAAGCAAGCTGTCTGCCTTCGCCAGGCTGGGCTGATGATTCAAAATCCATAACTCGCAATAATTCACGCCTAAGCGGCGATGAGTTCAAGGAGGTCGCCAAGTTGCCCACACCAGCCATCAAAAACTTCAGCCTTTTCCAATGAAGGCGTTTTCATCCGCCCTTCCCCTCAACGCAAATAAAGCGATATTAGATTCATTGTCCAAAAGCATTTTGCGAACGAGAAATTTGCATTCGAGCGCTTCATTTAGGGTTGCCAGCGGATATCTGAAGGAGCGGCTCGTCGTGATAATCGTTCCGGCCTCCAGTGCCAAGGAGCCCAAGCGGACCCCCTGCTCGAGCTTGAAGTCTATGTTAATGGCATTGTCGTAAAACGCCGGATGGTAGCTGACCTGCTCGGGTCGTATCCCTAGAATTGAAAGGGGCTGGAACCCAAAACGAAATGCCTTCCACCCGGAATACGGCGAAACCAATCCCGCACTGTCGATCCCATCGGGTAGCTGCGTGCAGATAAGACAGGTATCCTTCGCACGCGTTAAGCGCGCCAAGATTCCGGAGATGTGCTCAACGGGAAAGTTATTGAACGTAAGACCAAGAAAAACAATTCTGGCACTGTCGGAGCCTAGTCGTGCTTCGACGATCGGAGGAAGGTCCTCAAATCGACACTCGAACCGCCCGGCATCGAAGTCCTGTTTCTTTGCAGCTGTGACGGCGTGATTGAGGAACTCTGGGGAGACATCCACCGCGTGGTACCGGACAGGGTGGCCCTTCTTCCTCAAGTTGTCGGCTATGTACAGGGATCTGGTGTCACAGCCTGGCCCGAGGTCTATGAGATCCACATTCGCGTAGATATCGTCGATCCCGTCGGCGATATAGCGCTGCAGTAGACGGTCGATTGGGCCGCTGATCGATCCCTGGTAATCTGGGTTCTGCGCTGTAGCCTCCGCGAACAGCGCCGCCTGATCCTCGGTTGCGTACAAGACATGTGGCGAGGAAAGTACCAAATGTTTTCCACCGCGCTCATGCTGCTCTCGGAGGGTCTTTTCAAGCTCCCTTCTTACTTCTGAAATCCGGGTCATTGAGTGCCCGCTTTTTTGAATCACATAGGAATTTGCATCATTTCGGGAAAATGGTCCAGAAAGCGGAAGGCTTCTCCGCGACATATTGCTAGTACTCCTCCTTGCGAGGCCAATATCGTCAGTAGTCCATGTTCAGCTCGGCGGGCTCTCTAACATTGAAAACTAGGCACGCGGTATCTTGGCTTCAATTTCGCTGCAGTTTCCTGTGACAGCTAGCGGCGTCCCATTCACACATGCATCAACGACTCAAGCTACCGCCTCCAGAATGCAATGACCGCGCCCCGGAAAACTGAACGAACCGCGCGCGCTACCGAAGAATGATTGTGAACTCGATCACCGTCTATGGTCTTGTCCCGAGGAGTGGGCAATGGATGTTCTTCACCTGGCATCCCCCGTCAGCGAGGCAAGCGCTCATAATCTGATACAATTTTAAAAAAATCGGACCGCTTGACACGGAGGGTCTTTGTATTGTCGCCGGACCCCGCGTAAATCCATTCACCCTTTGCATCCTCGAGTGACTCGTCCAGGTAGAACCCAGTTATTGATTCGAGACGAAATCCAAAAGGCGCTACGCCACCCAACGGAAATCCCGCAAACAAAACATCTCGGTCCGATCCGAAGTATAGGCGTTGCGATCCCACCTTTTGCGCGATACTACGAATATCCGCTTTGACCCGCGCCGGCATCACCACGGCGATTAACTTCTTGTCTTCCTTCCGCCGAAGCAGCAGTGTCTTGACCGGCAAGCCGTCATGTTCCATCTCGACATGGCTTCTGACGTCTTCGAAAGACACGGCAGGAGGATGAGGAATTAGGCTGTACTCAGCTCCATTCCGAACCAACACATCGATAACGCGCGAAAACGCCTCGGCCAAGTGACCGGACTTCTTCTTCGCAACAATACTAAAGTAGTGACCGAGCCGGTAGTGACCATGGTCAGCCAGCGTTTCGTCGATGAAGCGAAAAAGGCCCACAGCCTTGCTTCCCGACTGAAGAAGCCCGTTAGGCATTAACGCCATCAAGGTGGGATAGGTCATTATGTACTGGATATCGAATGATTCCATTATGGCGTTGCGCACGTCCTGGCTGTATGGCTTGCAATAAATATGAAAGACTGTCTTTGCGCTTAGCTCGACGCGCAACGTACTCGATTCCGGATCGAGGTGGGCGGCGAGAGAAGTATCTCGCCAGTTCGGAGTGAGTTCAGAGACTATCGACTGTTCATTGTAGAATGACAGAAAGACCATCCCGTCTTCCCGGAGCCAGCTATAGAATCGACGGAGCATTCCAGAAGTATCTTCGATAAAACTTCCTAGTCCGAAACTTGCCACTATGAGATCGACTCGCCCCACGTCGTTCGAAATGAAGTAGCCCTCGTCGCGAACTGTCTCATATTCGAGGTCTGCGGTCGAAAAAAGAACATTGCGGATATCGTCTTTGGCCTTCTTTTTTTCCGCAACTGCGATCATGCCGGGAGAGAAGTCGAACCCGTAGACGTTCTTGAACAGCTTTGCCAAAGGCAATGAATGTCGCCCCGTTCCGCATCCCACATCGACGGCAACGCTTCGATCGCTTTCAAGCGGCAGAAATAGTCGGATCAGTTCTTTGAGCTGAAGCTCCTCGAACCGCATCATCTCTTCTGTAGCAATCTTCTGCTTGGCGTAGAGCTCGTCATAGATCGGAGCCGCCACCTCGGAAAGAACGAGGTGAAACATCTTCTTCAATCGCTTCAACAGCAGATCGGCAGCGAGATTTAATGCGAGCGCATAATCGTGGTTTGGACCCACAGGAATGTAGTGCGATATGGACGAAGTAATCTCCACATCTTTCCGAGGTATTGAGATAACATCGATCGCGTGCTCCTTCAGGGTATGGATGGTCGCACTGTTCAACTCATGGCAGGTCCAAATGATAATCCGATCAACATTGTCTCGGCGTCGGCTAGTGCTGAGTTCCAATATTACCACATTCGAAATCTCGTCGAGATTATGCAAGGCAAGAAGCAGAAGGAGTCTATATTGCTTCGACGAGTAGCGTTCCGGAAACTCCGCTTGCAAACTATCGAACTCGATCAGGATAGAGTCGTCGGGGGTGACGGAAAGGGACACCCCAGAGAATGCGTAGTCCGGTGACTTAAAATATTTCGAGATGTGTTCGGCTGCAAATCTATGTCGTAGCGCCGAAACTAGATCTCTTGGAACAATTTCGTTGAAATGCTTGTACGCGCCAACAGACGTTTCCTTCCACGTCATGCACCCCCCCAAAAAGAGCAACTGTGCCGAAGCGTAGAGATGATCACTTACCGGGTAAAGTTGATAATTGTACTTCATACAAGTACTCCTTTACGTTGTGGTGAATATGCCTCACAGGGCGGCAATGCTGCCTCGCGCAGATAGTGTGTGCGCCGCCTAGGGAGATTACCGTCATCAATCGGGCTCGGTTCAAACGCAAATTCGCTCATGGCCAGTGTGGCCGATGGCGTCTGCCACGCTGGAGTTCCAGCCATCCAGCTGAACGCCGACAACCTCCGCTTCACCCTGCAAAAAGTGTCGAATTACGCTTATCGCACCGCCCACCACAGCACGCGCTCTCGACGCGCTGGCACGGATTGCTGATGCGCCGATGTTATAGATTAGCGAACGATGAAGTCGAAAACAGCGCGCCTGCGTCCACCACTTCGTCTCAATTGTTGGATCACGCCCAAGGGCCGGCTGGGAAGCGTCGGGTCACTGCTCGTCAAGCTTCTGCGCGCCCAGTGAATCTTGAGCCGATCGCCGATCTAAAGAAATGCCTGCCGAAGTTGTTCATCGCTTTGCAATGCGCTTGTAGGTCCAGAGAAGGACACCTGTCCATTGCGAAGGACATAGACATAATGAGAAACTTTTAGCGCCAAACGCACTCGCTGCTCGACGATTAGGAACGTAGTTCCGTGGACACTGTTGAGCTGAGATATTTGCTGGAAAGTATCCGCAGCTAGCGAAGGAGAAAGGCCGAGGGACGGCTCATCGAGCAATAGAACCCGCGGAGATCGGATCATGACACTGGCCAGCGCGAGGATTTGCTTCTCGCCGCCAGAGAGTGTGGCGGCTCTCTGCCGGAGCTTTCCTTCAAGCATCGGGAACATAGATATAGCCCGAGCGACTCCGTCAGACGGCGTGGTTCGTTGTTTCAGCGCGAGCGAAGCAAAACTCAAGTTCTCACTGACGGTTAGGTTGGGGAAGATCCGGTTGCCTTGCGGCATATACGCCACCCCCGCGTCGAGCATAGCTCGTGGAGACGGACGGCGAATCAATTCGCCGCTAAGATAAACTGAACCGCTCCAACGGGGCAGAAGGCCAAAAATGAGTTTCAAAAGAGTCGATTTTCCTGCTCCGTTGTGTCCAACTAGAGCGACAATTTGATTTGCTGCAATGCTCAACTTGACGCCGCTTAGGACCTGCCGCTTGCCGTACCAAGCGGCTACGATTTCAGCCATGAGGAGCGGCGAGGTCTCCATCATTCGATGTAAGCTTTGAGTATTTCAGGGCGCCCCAGCACGTCATGAGGGCCGCCGACGGCAATCACCCGCCCGGAGTCCATAACGATCACCTGATCAGCCAGATCGCGAATTATTTCAATGTCGTGTTCGATCAAAACAACCAATTTCCCCTGCGCCTTCAGACTAAGTAGAAGGCTTGATATTGGTCGCACCATTCCCGGGTGGACGCCCGCGACCGGTTCGTCGAGCAACAACACTGATGCCTCGCTGGCGACACAGCACGCCAAGGTCAGCAGCTTCTGTTCACCGTACGAGATCTCATCTGCCCTAGATCCAATCTTATCCTGCAGTCCAACTAGTGTAAGAATGTTCGTCGCTAACTCTTGGTTTTGTCTCTCGGCGTCCGCGATGCCAATACCGAAAATCGCGCGAAACAGAGATTCTCCACGCTGTTTTGGTCGGGCGAGTAGAACGTTTTCGAGCACAGACACTTCTTTAATAAATCGCAGATCTTGGAAAGTCCTTGCTACGCCGAGACGCGCGACCTGATATGGCGCAAGCTTTGCGAGATTGCGCGCACCGAACGTGCAGCGGCCGCTGTCCGGTCTTTGCCAGCCAGACATTATATTGAATAGCGTTGTTTTTCCTGCCCCGTTTGGCCCCATCACCGCGACGACGCCACTCTCTGGAAATCGAAGCTCTACATCAACGAGAGCTGCGACGCCTTCGAATGTCTTCGACAGCTTTTCGCATAAAAACATTTTGCGGAAGGCCCTCACTGTCCAAAACTGTAGCGGCCCAAAAGCCCTCTCGGACGGACCATCATTAGGCCCACGAGCGCGGCACCATACAAGATAGCCTGCAGGTTAGCCGCGGATGCGCTTGAGATGCCCACGAAGCGAAGGGCTTCAGGCAATACGACCAGGAATGCTGCTCCAACCAACGGCCCCATACGACTCCCCGCTCCGCCGAGGATAACCATCGAGATCAAAAGTATAGACTGAGTAATTGTGAAGGTCGTTGGATCAATAAAGGTCAAATAGTATGCATATACACTGCCCGCCGCCGCCGCTAAGCCAGCGCTTATCCCTGAAACCTCCAGTTTAAATCTTAGCGTATTCTTTCCCTGCGCTTGAGTGAAAACGTCATCTTCACGGATTGCTCTAAGCACGCGCCCAAACGGGCTAGCCGTTATTCTGCTCACGAGGCAATAAGCGATTGCCGCGACACCGGCTGCGAGGACAAGAAAATCACCTGATGCTTGCACATTCCAGCCGAGGATTTCAGGCGGTGGTATATTGGCGACTCCCGACGGACCTTGCGTCACATCAATCCAATTGTTGAAGATTGAAAAGGCGATGATCTGCAATGCAAAAGTCGCGATAACAAAATAATCCTCTTGAACACGCAGCGAAATGAGAGCAACCAAAGTCGAAAGCGCGATGGCGAGCGCCATCCCTGCGGCCACACCGCTCAAGAATGACAATCCGTAGCGGGTCGAAAGAAGTGCCGATGTATAAGCACCCACACCAAAGAACGCGGCCTGGGCGGCCGAAAGCAGGCCCGTTTCGCCGACCAAGAGATCGAGCGAAGTTGCTAGAGTCGTATAGATGGCAATTAGTATCAGAATATGGACTACATATTCCATCTAAACGGCACTCCTTCGAAGCGGTGCTCCGAACACTCCGTGAGGTCGAACAAGAAGAAAAACCAGGAGAATTGCAAACAGAATTGGATCTTGCCATCCCGCCGAGGTAATCCATCCAGCCGCTTGCTGAATGAGCCCGATAGCGCACCCTGCAATGACAACTCCTCCGAGGCGCCCCATCCCACCAACTACGGACGCGACAACACCTGGTAGGAGTAGCTGGAATCCGATCAGAGGTGAAAGTCCCGTATCCATCGCCGAAAGTATGGCAGCCGAGCTTCCTATTACAGCGGCAAGAATTGTTGCTTGCAATATTAACCGCTCGCGACTGATGCCGTAACAGCGCGCAAGTACTTCATCATCCGCGAGTGCGCGCATTACCAGGCCCCAGCGGGTTCGATGATATGCGTACCAGCAAAACCCACCGACCATTAGCGCAACGTAGATTGTCGCTAGTTGCAGCGACGTTATGCGCGCAGATCCTAGGGCAATACTATTGTGGGTGACGGCCGACCCAATAATTTGCTGTCTATCTCCGAAACCGAGGGAAATGCTGTTCGCGACCGCTACCATAGTGCCGAGGGAGGCCAGCAGGATCGCAAGTTCGCGCGCGCCAGAGCGACGCATTGGACGGAAGATCGTCACGTCGAGGAGTACACCAACAGTACCAGCCGTCGTACAACCTGCCAGCGCGCTAATCACCCAATTCGCGCCACTATATTCAAATACCTTCCCAGCCGCATATGCGGACAACGTGATCACTGCTGCATAGGAAAAGTCGAACGTTCGTGTCGCTTGAAATCGAAGAGAAAAACCGAGCGCCACCAGCGCATAGATTGCCCCAGCTACCAGGCCATTGAAAAGAATCTGCGTGAACACTGGTCCTCTCGGCGTAGCCTTTTATGCAAGCTGGCTGGGACTACCGCGCGTTTCCCTCGCGAAATTATCGAGCGCATGCCGAGCATGCACTCCGCGGATGTTGAGTCTGGGTCGGTCGCCGCCACCACTCCACTGACGTAACCGAACTTCATGATCCGCATCCGCGACGGCAAATATTTGACGCGCCACGGTTTGAAGTTCGCGGATGTTTCCTTCCCAACGTATGGAAGGGTCCATCAAAGTTTCATAAGCGGACAATTCAATTTCCCAATTTCTCTGATCTTTGGGGGCCATCAGGGGTTCGAATTCCTTCTTGACGGTAAAATAGAACAGTACGGGAATGTCTTCCCGTCTGTCACACAGATCGGGAAGAATTATCTCTCCTCCTCTGATCATGCGAAAATAGAGATCGTCCCGCAAACGACGTTGCCGACGAAAAAATTCGTAAAGGATGTCGCCCATCATACCGCCGAAAACTTGTTTGTCCCTAAGCACCCGATCAAGTGTTCTGGCCTTGGTAATCGTATCTGGATTTTCGTTCATCACGCCGATCACAAGCGCATCCACCTTCTTCTTCGGCGTATCAAATTCCCCTAGCGGCAGAAGTTCTCCATTTTCCAGAAACCTTAGCAGAGCACCTTGCGTGTCCATATCCAGGCTGTTCAACTCGTCAAATATAAGCGTGAGACCCTTTCCCGAGCTGCCATCGATTCGAGAGCCGTCATCGTTCCACTTAGCGCTGGGCAGTTTCCATGCTCGGTCCAGAACTCCGAGCAACGAGACCTTGGAAGGAGAATGCGGACCAGCGGCCGCGAGCTTGGTGTCGGAAGATTCTCGCGTTTGCTCGTGATGAACATTGAGCCCAAGCAACAGAGGAACCGCGGCTTCTTTGGGTCTAAAGGTAGCCATATTTAGAGTCACCAACGGCCCCATCCGATACCCCGGCGCGAATAGACGAATGAGCTGAGCCATGGAATCTTTTCCAGAACCCGGCCCTCCGACGACAAGGGCACTGCGAACCGTAGGCTTACTAAGCCCCCGGTTTCCGTGGCGAAACCCCACGACTTTAAGAACCTGTGACAGCATGGCTGGCGATGCGACCAAGTATTTCTCAAACACCAGAGACTCTTCTAACTCTGACAGAGAGACAATTTCCTTTGGGTCGAGCCCGGCAATCGGTTTAGCCCCGAATGGAGCAACATGGGCGAGGCGGGCCGCCCACAGCCTCATCAAGGATCGCTCAAGATCATTTGCCTTACAAAACCACTCTTTCCAATAACCCTCCGTTAGAAATCTCCAAAGCATCCAAATGAATATATTGTCGGACATCAGGCTTCCATGTACGCCGTCAACCTTGAGTTTCGCGCCAAGGTCGAAAATCTCGTCCAGATCCTGGCCTAGTCCAATTTTATCCAAGATCGCACAGTTTTTGGCGACTGCTTGAATGTCGGCGTTCATCAATTCGAGAACGGAGCGCTTGCCCTCTCCTACCCTTCGCTCGTCCTTAACGCCTCGCTTGAGAGACGTTTCGCAAAGGTAGTTTTCAAATATCGTCATGGTGGGCAGAAACGTTTCTCGAACGCTAGTTGCGACGACTGAGATTATTGCATCCAGCTTTTCCTCCAACTTTTCGCGACCCCTTGGAGTGTTTGGCGCAATTTCTCCGTGAGCGCCGGAGAGAGGCAGCAGGACGATGCACTCACCCCAAAAGAATGCGTTGCTCGAGATTGAGACAGCAATGAGCGCCACGCCAGCGTCACCTCGGCGTGCACCGTCAAATCCAACGAGCGGCCGAAGTATTAGTTCAAACTCTCGCAGGAGCGCTAACGCATCAGTTTCGGGTTTTCCGAGGGCCTGTCGAATATATTTTTTCTGTTCAAACACGTTGCTCTTTAGTATGCCGCCAAACGCTGAAATGCCGGAATCGTCTGAAATATGTTGCAAGTGAGTTATTCGCTGAAACAACGTCTTTTCGAGCTGAGATCGCGTATCGACTTCGCGTTCCGAAGCGGTATCTAACCATTGAGAGATTAGAGGCTTCATGACCGGACCGCTATCTATCTGAAAGCTAATCCGTTCGATGTCCCCGCCGAATTTGAGTAGATTTTCGGGTGTTGCCGAAACGCTGTATAAGCGCGCGGCAAGTTGATTTCCGGTCAGCTTAGCGCTTTTTGCCTTTAACTCGTTTATTACGTCTAGATTGAGCGCCGGAACCAAACCAGTATTGTGAACGACCCGTGCTAGGAAGGGCGCAATACCCTGTCGCTCACCGGCCACATCAGGTTTGAGAAAATATGGGATGGGCTTTTCAAGGATATATTCCTGAAATACGTAAGTAGAATGATCGAATTTTCGCGAAATTACGTCTCGAAGAGCCCTATCCAGCTTGTAGTGAATCCCAAACGTGGTAGGCGATAACAATTTCGCTCTTTCTGCATGCATCATGACAGATCCTATGAGCCTAAATGGGGAAATTGCCCTCGTGAAACCATTGCGACCGACAAGACGTGAGCATCTGACGACAAACAAAGCGTGACAGCATTTGCCACAGAGACCGAACTCATTTGGGGCAGCGGCTCTGGCCCATATTCGTATCCGAACGTACGTCCAATTTTACGAACCGAATCGGCCACAGCAGGAGAGTCATACAAACCTGTATTGACCATGCCGGGCTGAATCTCAGAGACATATATTCTCAGCGGTGCCAGTTCTAACGCCAAACTTCGAACCGCCAGATGTAGGCCACCCTTGGCACTCGCGTGGGAGAATCCCAGCGGAAATGCACGAATTCCGCTCATCGAAGAGACGACAACGAGGCGCGCGTACTCCTGCCGTCGCCACGATGGAAGAAATGCTTGTACCAATATTAGAAGGGACTTCACTACCGCTTCAAACTCTAGAACAGCCAGCTCAGGCGGCGTCCTCGCCGCCGAGAGATAAGGGTTATCATCCGGTAACGAGTAACTTCCTGCACTCAATCCTGCGCAATGGACCACGTCGATCTGCTGATACTGGGGCAGGTCAGCCGCAAACTGACGAATATCCTCGGCGTTAAGAATATCGGCCGCGTGAAATTGAATCGACGCGGTAGGCTCAAGTTCATTCACTGACCGGCAAACTCTTTCGAGTTTTTTCTTTGTACGCGCCACGGCAACCACCGAGAAGCCGGCACGCACACACGCTAGTGCAACTGCGGCACCAATGTTGGGCTTGCATTCCAGAGAGGTAAAAATATTGCAGCTTGAAGCGACTGGTGCTGCTTCCCGAAATCCCACGCCCGTAATCACCACGAGCCGCGCGCCAGGATCAGTACCGGACAAAATGACCTCCGCGAACTGTCTTAAGGGTTACAGGTTTCACTACATCACCGTTATGATCGAATGACATTGCGCCAGTTACCCCAGGGAAATTGCGAATCCCGTACAGGCTGTCTTTTGCTTTTTTTAAGTCGAACCCCGAATCTCGCAGCGCTGCGATCGCTATGCGGGCAGCATCGTAGCTAGTCGCAGCGTAGTAAGTAGGAGTTTCATGAAATCGTTGCCGGTAAGCAGTCACGAATTGCTTGCTAACAGAAGAATTTGAAGACGCGTCAAAGCTGCCGTAATATGTATACACAATGCCGTCGGCCAACGACCCAAGATCCCTCAGGTTGCCTAAGTCTTCGAATACCGGTGTCGTGTAGATTGGCGCTTGTATGCCGAGCTCAGCACGCTGCTTCACGATATTCACGATCGTATCTTGGAACACCACAAACATGGCGTCTGGGTTTTCTGCCTTAATCTTTGCGAGCGCGGTCCGAAAATCGCTTGTGCCAGGGAGAAAGGGCTCGTCCACTACAATTCGTCCACCGAGCTCCTTAAACCGAGCCCTGAAAACTTCCGTTGTCCCGACGCCATACTCATTGTTGACATAGAGCATTGCTATACTTCGGTAGTTCAACCGGTTGTAGGCAAGTTCGGCCTGCGCGCGAGCTCCGAACGCTTCTGAGAGTTCGTCTCGAAATACATAGTCCCCGGAATTGGTGAGTGCAGGGGTAGATGCTCCTGGCGACAGAATTACGACCTGATCTCGATTGGCGAGGGGAGCCAGCGCCAACGCGCCGCCACTAGTCAACGGACCTAAAATCATTCTAACACCGTCAAGTGTGACAAGCTTTTGGAATGCCGAGACCGCGGCTGCAGGCGATGCACCGTCGTCTTCAATGACCAACTCGATGGATCGATCAGTTAGATCCAGAGACGAATTGTATTCGGTGATCGCAAGTTGGATTCCATTGAGGCTGGCCTTGCCAAGGGCGCTCGCGCCGCCCGTCAGAGGCAAGATGGAGCCGATCTTCAGACCTCCGGTTGCAACCGACGACGTTCGGTTGACGACGACGACACCCGCGATCGCAAGTCCAAATATCAAAAAAAGGGTAATGCCGAGCCCATGTCTCCGCATCATGTTCAGCATCCCTCGGTTGTCCTTCACAAGGAAGATTGTCCCTTTTAGCGATAAAACCAAAACGTGCCAAACGCGAGCAACCTCTTCGCCCTCACCAGCGGTCCCCTGAACCCGGCCTTCCGCACGCTCCAAATTCCGCCAGGCGATCTCGTCGGCCATATCCGGTTTTCCCGCGACGGCGCGGTCCTGATGGCGAGCACGACGAAAGCCGGGGCCCTCATCTGGAATCTAACGGCGCCGGCGCCGGCGCCCGTCGCCACATTCGACACTGGCTGACATGCATGTCCGAAGAAATGTCTCTACTAACAGTCAAAGAAGTTTGCACCCTGCTGAGTGTGGGAAGGACTTTGTTCTATGAAATCCTGGGAACCGGTGAGTTGACTGCAATCAAAATCGGTTCATCGACGCGGGTCCGCAGATCAGACGTCGAGAACTGGCTGCGGTCACGACCACGCTTCCGCAAGAAAAAAAATAACAACCGCTGAAGCGAAGCTCGCACCGGAGTGGATGGGCGCTTGCCTATCCACTCCGCGGCTCGGCCTTACATGCCCACCAACCTGAGGGACAGTGTAATGAACTTCTCTAAAATCGAACTACTGAAAGCCAATTGGATTAGACTTGTGCGCGAAATCAAGTTTTCACGTGCGGTCACGTTCAATTTCGGAACGACGTTGTTGCCGGAAACCGCAGCGTCAAAGATTGAAGAATTTTGCAAGCGCATTGAAGATAAAGCGTTTGGACGGAATTGGTACAAGCGCAAGAATGGGCGGTTAACAGTTGTCGCTTTCATGGAGCACGTGGATTCAAACACGCATTACCACGGATATGTCAGAGGCGGTTCGAAAGTACGCATTGCTTTGAAGCGGCACGGGGATCGTATGTGGAAAAAACTTGCTCCACGAGGCCAACTAGATTACGGCCCGATACTTCATAGAGAGAGGATGATAACTATTTCACGAAAGAAATGCGCAAGCCTGGTCGGGCCGACTACGTATGCTTATACCTTGGATCGCGAGGGCTTTTTCATCGCGCCTTCGAGACGTAAGCTGGTCTGGAAATCTTAGAGCTTCCTAATAAGCCTAAATTTTCCTTCGCCAAGGGCGCGAAGCTCCACCCTGATAGTTGTATTTTTGGGTGGGCGCATTTGTCTCCAAAGCTGTTTTTCCAGGTTGCTCAAGGCAGACGCTGCCTTCTTTGGCTCGGATTTGAGTCCTTCAGGCTCATGGTTCCACTCGTGTGCCAAGGCTCTTATACCGAGCTTATGCCTTGCAACTTTTAGCGGCTCGATGCGCTTGGCTATAAGAGTCTTGATTGCGCGTACTCTTTCACTTCGATATTTTCGGGCTTGTTGCTTGCCGCCCAGACTTAAGTATTTTGCGACGATGGCTGTTAGCGGCCGATTGGATTTTGGCTTTAGCTTAAGTTCGCGAATAAATTCATCGATGATTTTCTCGCGATTTTTTTTCGCAGCTATCAAAACAAATTGGGCATATGCATATGCCAGCATTCTCTTATCATCGATGCGCTTGCGGTTCGCTGTTGTAGGTTTCTTATTCCGTTTCTTGTGCAGCTCAACAACTCTCGTGGCGCTATCGGTGAGCCCCTTAAGGAATTTGGGCCAGTCTTCATCGGCATCTGCCCATGAAGTGTCTAAAGAGTTCATTTTAGTCATCGCCATGTCCCAGAGATCCCTAGCCGCTGGCCCTCGTTATCGGATGCGAAGCAACATCGCCAGAGGCGGTAACGGACGGACTGCGTGATACGGCTTGGCCCCGAACCAAGTTTCCCGGCCGCTGCCAATAGTGCAAAAGTCTTCAACTACACTCTTACGCCGCTTTGCGCGGTCTCGCGCCCTTGCGCGCCGGTGCCGTCGCCGGCCTGGCACGATCGACCGGCACCACATTGGCTTTGAGCTGATCCAAGTAATCGGCCCACCAATCCATCATCCGAACACGTTCGTCCCAATGCTCGCCACGCGCATATGCGCGTCGCACGGCATTGGCTTCGACATGTGCCAGCTGCCGCTCGATGGCGTCGCTGCTCCAACGCCCCGACTCGTTGAGCAGCGTCGATGCCGACGCCCGAAAGCCGTGCGATGTCATTTCGTTTTGGCCATAGCCCATCCTGCGCAACGCGGTGTTGAGCGTGTTTTCCGACATCGGCCGGCGCCAATCCTGCAAGCCCGGAAACAGCAATTCGCGGTGGCCCGTCAGCGCGCGCAAATTGCCAAGCAGCGCGATCGCTTGCCGCGGCAAATGAATGCTATGCTCGCGGCGCATTTTCGTTTTGGCTGCCGGTATGACCCAAAGCGCTTGCTCGGCAGCAAACTCGGCCCATGCCGCAGTTCTGAGCTCGCCCGGCCTCGGGAACAGTAGCGCCATCAATTTCAGCGCTATGACGGTGATCGGCTGGCCATCGAAGCCGTCGATGGCACGCAGCAGCCCGCCGAATCCGGTCGGGCTCGTGATGGCCGCGCGCGGCGTCACGGTCGGCGCGGTCAACGCATCGCGCAACGCTGTTGTGGGGTCGAACTCGGCGCGCGCGGTGGCAATCGCGTAACGGCAAACCGAACTGATCATCGACCGCAGCCGTCGCGCGGTCTCGTAGAGGCCCCCGCTGTTCGACGGACTGCAGCGCGCGCAGCACATGAATCGGCTTCATCTCGGACACCCGCAAATCGCCGAGATCCTCATCGACGAGTTCTCGCAGCCATCTTTTCTTGGTGAGGGTCGCTTCGGCCAAGCCTTCGCGCTCGCACTTCGCGACATATTCTTGGCCGATCTGCCGAAATGTATCGTCGCCGGCGAGCGCAGCCGCTTCCCGCAACCGCCTTTGATGGGCCGGGTCGAAACCCTCGCGCAGCAGCATTTTGGCATCGGTTCGTTTGTCCCGCGCCTGTGCGAGTGACAGCTCGGGATAAGGACCAAGCGCAAGTTGCCGCTGTCGGCCGCCATATCGATAAGCAAGCTGCCACAGCCGCGAACCGCTCGGCTGAACCCACAACTGCAAGCCGCCGCCGTCCGACAGCTTGACCGGCCTATCGCCGGGCTTTGTCGTCCTGCATTTGATGTCCGTTAAAGCCATGAATTCGCTCGCAAATCGAGCGCAAATCATACCAACAAAATGATGCCGTGAAAACCAAATTTACCAACACCATACCAACAAATTCGGCGGCTGTCGGCGACCAGCGGCGAACACTGGCGTACCATGATCGTTGATTTTATTGATGAATTTCGTTCTAGCGAACTTGGACGAACAGCCGCGAATGTCAAATGGTGCCCAGAAGAGGACTCGAACCTCCACGCCGTGAAGCGCTAGTACCTGAAACTAGTGCGTCTACCAATTCCGCCATCTGGGCACGGGTTGGGGCGGCGATGTTTAGGGAAGGCCGGAAATTCTGTCAAACGC
>Ga0105239_10000382_pt1 | contig 64515 bp, 45 predicted proteins | sample KBSC44metaG_FD_92761 | JGI IMG/M metagenome (GOLD analysis project Ga0105239, IMG submission 92761) | Corn rhizosphere microbial communities from Kellogg Biological Station, Michigan, USA - KBS C4-4 metaG | ecosystem: Host-associated > Plants > Roots > Rhizosphere > Soil | place: Michigan, USA...
TCATATCCACTTATTGTCCGTGTTTGGCAGACAAGGCGTACCATGGGCAAAATCTGCAGCACAAGATGCATTAAGTTTAGCGGATCAGCCAACGTTAGAAATCGTCCAGACGCTGCAATGCCTGCAGTTTTACTGGTTCTCCAGGGGAGAACTCGGTCGCGCGTCGGTCCATCATGGTATGTACCGTACTTTAGCCGCCTTATCTGCTAATTGATGCTATGAACAGCGCTATCGTATCGCTTATGCATCCTTCTGGGATACAACCAAATCACACAAGTTGCGCTGACCGATAGTGAAGGCCTGACTGCGGAGCGGAAGCGTCGGTGTTTCTGGGCTTGTTGGGGAGCGATATGTGTCTTTTCAGATCCTTACACAGATGGAGATTTTTTGTGGCAACAAGCCGCTGGCGTCCCGTTGCCTGCAATCCTCAAACGAAGCATCCTTGGCTATGAAGTAGTATTAAGTCAGAAAATGGACGAACTCTGGAATACTACACCCGTTGAAGGATGTGAAGAGCCTGCAGGTGACTTTAATCCTCTGAACGAGGTTTACAAGCTTCTCGGGGTCTGGTGGGTTCAGAAGCCATATCTGTACCATGAGCGTCTAACGAATCCTAGGTCAAAAGTTCAACGCTATCTGGACCAGCACCAACATTACAGTTGGAGTCAAAAGCAAACAGATATCTCCTCCCTCTCAGTTCGGGCGATAGCCTCATACTCAATGAAAGGAAGGTTAGATGGGAGAGCTGCGCGTGAGATTAAAGATACCGACCTGTTGAGGCACTGTCTTTATCACCTTTGCCAAATCATGCTGTACTCATCAGTGGTGCCATTGTTCTCTCCACAGCCGGTCGCATTCAAGATACCTCCATCCCAGGTAAACGCTAGCGCCAGGGTGGTGCTCAAGAGCACCATCGCCATGGCAACGCTATTCAAGCTACGAGTACAGGAGAAGGACGGGTTGAGGGCTATTAGTCCGCTCGCCGCGTACGTCGCTTTCGTTACCGGATCTGTTCTTGTGCTCTACGGCAGGGTGAGGTCACACATGCGTATTCAGATTTCTGAAGATATCGAGACGGTCCCTGGGGTAGGTTCCGAGGAAATGGAATCGATTCGTCAAATACTTCGGACATTAAAAGTGCACTGGTGGTCTGTAGCGAGATTGGTATGGTCCCTATTGAAACAATGTCGGGTGCACGAAACGTGGCCGTTTTTGCTGACAAGATCATTGATCATTAGGCCGACAAGCTCGATGCCGCAATTTCAACCTATCATGCCTTAGGCAGCAATGTGGAAATTTCTCAGCGAGATTCGCCAAGCCTGGGGAACAGAGAATTAAACGTGGATCACCCACAGGATCGCCCATTCAATTCACTCATTCAGACCTCTTATGTTCCCGATCTAAACATGCGGCAGGACCACGAAATCGCTCATGATGAAACAACAACCGCAATAGGGACAGCGCCGGCTACTATGCAGAGCCTCCCTTCGCAAGCAGAGCCTGAATTAGACACAGCGGCTGGCCAAAGTATCTACGACCAAGCCGCTTTATCGACTGACTTAGATGGAATTCCCTTTGACGGATGGTTTGTCGATGGCTTTGGCCTCAATTTCAACACAATCGATTTGAGCCTTGACGGTGATTCGTATCGAAACGACTTTTTCGGTCGACATACACTTCTACAGTGATTTTACTACGAGGACAGTGTCACTAGATGTCCTGAAGCCCAACACTGGAATCTAATTCAACTGAGTTTCAAGACTGAACATGATTTATTTCTCAGGCTGTCTTCCAACCACGGGCACCAGGCGAGTCAAATATTACGACTCGCTAATCTTTGGCATGGTCTGAAGTTTACTGACAAGAAGGCTTCAAAAATTGTTAGAAACCTGGCTGCTGAAGTCGTGTGAAAATCTATTAATCGAAATGTGCAGATTGATGGAAAGCTAGAGCAGGAACTAGGACGGGCAAGGCTGTGGTGAAAAGGGACCGACGCGACGAGGCTGGTGTTGCCATCACGTGATATCGACTTTTGGTGTAGGCCAAGCCCCGTCCTTCCTCTTCTGGCACGGAGGGTTCAATGCATAACAACAACCTGGTGGCAAGGATATTTGAAATGAATTGCAGGGACTAGTCCTTGTGTTGCATTGCCGCTTTCATCCATTTGGTTCTTGTGTTTTACAACGGCAGCCAAGAGGTCGGACAGCTTCCCAATGAGCAGGCTAAAGCCCAAGGGAATAAGCCCGCTTTCGACCCGCCTCTGGTCGAAGAATAGCCAAAGCCGAAATAGGCCTCCCAAATTACTGGAGCAAAAATTTCAATATGTGAAATCTATGCTAGATTTTTGAATTTCGTCCGCCAGAGCACGTCTCTAGAAGGCAACGCTCATTTAGGAGATGTTCAAACAGAACCAGGTTCTCTCTCCCCAAATATCCGCTTCATGATACTGTGCTTTGCGACTAACGGGTATTCACTGCGGCCGATCCGGAACTCATCGCGTAGCTGACCGCATATCGCAAAGTGAAACTCATTGCCGCTATGACCCATGCATGTCCGAGGGCCTTTGTTTTCCCTGAGAGAAGGTTAGCCCTCCCTCGACCTGAATTTGGTATTCGAAACTGGACATACAAGATTCCTTGATACCTGCTTTCCTTCCTATGTGTATTGCTATATCTTCTATGGTGATGGCGACAGGCTGCATCATGTAAAACAGGAACTGATGTTTGGCTGCTTCTATGTACGGAACATTGAGTGCTCCGATAGTATGGATCAATGCAGAGATGAAAAATCCGTTATAAAGCTGGAAATATCGAGAGAGCAGGGTGCCCCTTTTGATTCGCAGAGCCGTCGTAAGTACCCTGTTCGCTGTCTCAAAGGTTCGGCGCAAATGTTGATGCCTGTGAGGACCTACTTAGCATGATGAAACCAAGGGCATTTGATATTACTCACCAACAGTAGCCCCAGGTATTCCGCACCGTATACCCCTTTCTAAGGAATGACCCGTAGAAAGGGGCCACTACTGCGGACGTGAGATACCAGTCGCTACGGCAACGGCAGCAGTGGCGTGGTAACCAGCGGCCATAGCGTAACGAAGTGCGACGACGTGAGCCCAAACATGTAATACTTGCTCGTGCCAGGGAAGAGAAATAGAGTAGGTACTGGGCCCTTATTCCCGAAGGGCGTTGCACACATCCAGTACTGATACGCCTCCATAAGGAAGAACGCACCACCGCATCTGGCCATATGTTCTGCCACAAACCATCTCCAGCTGCTGTGAGTATACAGAATCAACATCAATGGCTTGATAGCTCACCGTCGCGATGCATTGTGGGGAACCATGCCAACGTTTTTTACCCTCCAGTCCCAGTTAATGCCTCTCATGGTAAGGAAGAGATCCAGACCCCAGCGAAACCTTTTATGCAGCGTCATGTTCAAGACATCTTCGGTTGTTTCCGCCCTCCCATCTGGACGGATATGATGAACCGATTCTTCAGGTACTCGTAAGACAGAGAAGTCGATAAGCTTGACGAGCGCCATGGACAGATCTACGGCATCCTGGTAATTGCTCGCGGCGAGACCAGTTCCGTGCTTTCGAACGTCATTTGCGATCCAGAATAAAGCCGGAAAAGTGATAATGTTGCGAAAAAGGCCTTGAGGGAGTAATAAAGAGGCGATTCCAATCGCGTTTCCTGCCAACAAGGCTCGGCCCGGTGCATGAAGTGTGCGATCTGGAGGTGGGAATATACCCAAATCCATGGCGATAGAGATGTATCACAGGGCTTCAAACCTCTAAGTTTGGAGAATCCATCTGTGAATCAGAGCGACTTGAAAGCGCGATAGAAGAGAAGAGCTGGTGAGCAAGAATGCAAAGCCATGTCCATGAAAGTGCGCTGATTGCCGATGCTGAATTCTGATCCTAAGCCTATGTATGCATCAGGTACATTAATTGTGCAGGCATGAATCTCAATGAAGTTGTCTGAATTCATCAAGGTGGGATTGGTCAAATGTAGCATACACCGTGAGGGAAAGGATTTGGCGAGGCGCACCACTAGTAAGGCGAGCAGCTTGATCGGTGGCTCCCACATCCGTTGAGCACAAATGCCACAACTTGTGACTCCTGTATTGAAAATCTTATGAAATCTGGAACTAAATTCTCTTTAGAATGGTTTAGGCAGGTATATTTAACACTCGTCGTCTGTGTATGCCCCTAATGTTGTCCGGTTAAACCTTCTCTTTGATTCCCCGTTGGGTTTGTATAAGCAATACCACGTTTAGAAACGATTGCTGACTGAAAGTTGAAACTATTGCCTCTAACACGCGAGCTGCTTGGTATCATGGTCCCTCGTATGTTGGGGGTATAATGTATTCACGAACGAGTTGTAAAGGTTTCTTCGTAGGTCGTCTTGGGGTCGCACTAAGATTGAAGGCTGGTGGCCTGGCCGCGCCGGTTTAAAGGAGGGGGGGGGGGGAAAATACCGAGAAAAAGCTAAGAACAGGGAGCGCGTCACACCAAGATTAAACTGGTAGTCTTCATGATATCGAGATGACTTTAAGGGGAATCTCTGGATGAAAATCAGGAGATGCATAAAGACGTTCTCCCTCTTGGCATGATATAAGAGTTATTGAACATATAGTGATCTTTCAGGACCAATAGGATTGGGTATGGTTATTTTCGAACCATCCCTCTTTGAACTATAAAGCGCAACCGACAGTCAAGTGTCACAAGGCTGACTGAGGGATCGGGAGGATTATTCCGCATGCTTCGGGATTGGGACATGTTTCATGGATATTACTAATCTTCAGTGTGTTTTATCTTCAACCCTTTCCGATGAGCACATTCCACTGCCATGCAACCAACCAGTGATTCTAAATATGAAGAGAACACAAGTTGTCAGATAGCGCTAGCACTCATTCAACCTGGCAACGGAGATAAGAGGCAAAAAAAGACGTCGAAATGTATCAAAAGATAGACTCTTACGACTGCTATCTGTGCGTATGGAATTCCAAAAGCCTAGTCTGCGAGGATCGGAAACGATTTTATCTAGGGATGGAGTTGTTGAGGGCACGTGGACTCGTATGATAAGCCCATGGGATTCTGACCTGGCTTCGGCGATGGGAATACCCTGGGATGTTCCTGAAACTAAATACGTGCAAGAATGGATGAGGCGGGTATGATGCGAATTGAATGGCACGGGACATAATTAGGTTTGATTTTCTCGAGCGAGCTTGATATTTGGAAAATATCAAAGAATTATGTCAATGAGGCTATTCTAAAAAGCTGTCGTTTCCTGACCAATGAGCGATGAATTATCAAGTGGACCAAGTTATTCGGTGACCGCATTCATCAAATTCGATTTTTTTGCCGCTTATCAGACTATCTTGAAGTGCAAGTGCTATTTTGACGGCATTTACTGCGCCTTCCAGCTTCAATGGCGCTGGTTTGTTGTCCAGGCAGCTTGCGGTGAATTCATTGGCCTCTGCAATGAAGGCCTCGCGGAAACGGCCGTAGTAGTCTGGGACCAGCTCTCTTCTGATGCCAGTAGCTTCATGAATGTTGACAAAGTTTGAAATGAGCTGGGTATTGACCGAAATCTTACCATCCGTGCCCGTGATTTCAGTGCAGTCTTCCTGGCCAGTTGTCATCATACGGCTGCAGAATAGTTGAGCAATTTTCCCACCATAAAACTCGATGATTCCAAAAGCGTTATCCCTATCGTTATACTTTCTCAGTTCCGGCCAAAGAGCGGTGATTCCAACAGCCACCACACTTTTAACTCTACTCTCCTCGCCAAAGAACCAGAGCGCGAGATCAATATCATGAATAGAACAGTCCACGAATATTCCCCCTGAGAACTTGGCGTATTCCACAAAGGATCCCGTGGCATCCATTTTGTCGCAAGTTTGCGAACTGAAAACTGTGGGTTTGCCGATCAGGCCGGACTGAATTTTGTCGAAAGCGTCGCGGTATGAAGCATCGAAACGTCTCGAGAACCCACACATGACTTTTTGCGTTGGGTGCTTCTCAAGAGATTTCCTGTATGCAGCCACCACTGATTCTGAGACCTCCACATTTGTACTCAAGGGCTTTTCACAGAGAACATGAAGGCCCAGCTCGATTGCCTTTATTGCTTGCTCTGCATGCACAGCAGTCACAGAGGCCACAATTACGGCTTGGAGTCCGTGCTCTGCCTCTTTTCTGAGCATCTCGTTATAGTCTGCGTATGTTCGAACTCCAGGAAGAGCTGTGCTTGCCCATGCAATCTCCCTGTGATCGGGAGTCGAAGCTGCAATTAGTTCAGCTCTTGGAGTCAATCCAAAAAAATGAGCTGCATGTCGAGCACCCATTCGGCCAAGGCCAGCAATTGCGACTTTGAGTTTCGGGCTTGACATGACGAATTTGAACCCTCTTCTCTCCCTAGGGTAGCTCTGGAAAGGAAACGAGAATGAGCTGCCTTGGTCTTAGCACCTTTGTATGAGTCCAAGTAGAGATTGCGAAGCAAAAAATGATGTGGCAATGTCCAAGTATGCCAAACTGGTGCAGCTGATAGGGAGAGCCAGATAAGCCAGACCTACACCCACGACGTGTCGGTTGAAGCAAGATTTACCAGGATCCAATTCCAAAAACCCCGGTTGTGAGTCCATTCTTCTTCCGGACACTGTTATTTCCCTTGACAAAAATTTCGACCCACCCGCATAAACCGGGAGGATTTGTCCTTGACTCAACTATCGGGCTGGCTTCTGCCAGAAGCCACAGACTAGCACAAGTTACGATCTAGGTGCCTTGCCAGATCTTAAATTGTATTAAATTGGCTACTCTCATTTGAACCTTCTAGAGTGTCTTGACGGCTTTTCCCCGTATATGGGCTTGACTACTAATGAGAGACGCATCTCGAGAATCTTCTTACTAGGCAGAAAAAGTTATAACCTTCCTTGTATTAAGTCTTGGGATTGTAATTAGCGCGTAGTGATCTGAGACTCACTGCCACTGTCGAAAATACTGAGGAGGAAATCTGTGGGACCATCTCGGCATCTTTGACCACGGGTTTTCTCGTCCATTTCCTTCCTTGATACACCTCCGGTGGAGAGATAGCAAAACTATCAGTTTGCAGGAGATGTGGAAACATACTAGCACCGATTTTCGTTACAAACGGCTGGAACAGTGGAGTCTAGCTCAGTTCGACGGCCGGAGATTCTCATTGTAGGGATTGCTACATCAGATACCGGAGAAGCAAGTCGACGAGTAGCCGGGCTTTCTAGCCTATTGTTTATGCAAGCCTACCCAGGCCTCTGGCAATTAGGCATAGACGTTTAGGGCAGGCCGAAGGTGATAATCAAATACATACTTTGCACCGAAAACGAGAATGGTGAAGCTTTTCCATTTTCGTTTTGGCGTGAAGTTTTCAAATCTATGGTCTATTGGTCTGTAGAACACTTGCCTAGAAGGGAAAAGCAAGGAGCCATGGCCTGACCATCCAGGACAAAATACTGCAGCTCCTGCGCGGGACCGAACTTAACCGCCTAGCAACAATGTCCTCGAGATGTGCAAGGCCGTATCCTGATACGCATCAATGACAGGGTTGGCTTCGTAGGTCATTATCCCCCTCGTACGCATATCACTCTGGGCCAACAGCTTGCCTCGAGATACATACCCTGCCGGTTATTTGCGTTCAGACATTCTTCTAGCATCGACTCCATCCTTACAGGTCCGTTGGACATCCGTATTTGCGTATTCGTACTCGCAAGCTGTGGAGGCATCATTAGCCTAAATTTCCAGTGACCCTAATGTTCGGTGTCGACTGTATAGCACAGTCGTATAGGCAGTGAAGGGTATGAGCCTAAAATTACATAATTCAGGGGTCCCTGGACGCTTCATGAAAACAAAAAGCTTGTCATCACACGATCCACGTTGCTTTGCATGTGCACAGATAAGCGATCCCGGAGAATCAGCGAGGGCATCAATACCAAGTTATTTAACGAACTTGTAATGCTCGGGGGTTTAAATTACACACCCTCACAGTGGGGAAATCCAGTGGGCGTGATTTCAAAGTGGGGCTGGTGGGGGCCGAACCAGTTGCCCCATTTGACGAAATACAGACAACCTAGGGTAAGGTAATGGATGTCCAGTGGCTTCTGTGTGGGTTTAACGTATAGAAAGTGACCCTCATGACTTCATAGATGCGCTCCGCTATCATGTTTCTTCCGCGCTTCGAAAACTTCTGAAGAGGCTGAATTCATTCATACATATCCCACTTTTCGGTCCCCGACTCTGTGAAATTCCTTCCGATAGGTCGGACTCCGGTTAAATCCACTGGAGGCGATAAAGAGCTCGCTCTGTAGCGGCGGGTATCCTAGGACCGTGGGATCTTGGGAAGCAAAGAATAGCCAAGGTGCTCTACTCATTTGGAGGACCTTCGTGGAACTCATCTAACCTAGTGGCCCGATGGAGCCAGTCCGATGGGTTTGCGTAAGCTGGACGGGTGGACTTATGGCTTATCGAGAAGCCTGCGTCGCGAACCGTAGAACTTCTATTTGCGTTCAGAGAAAGTATCAGGCTTCAGACTCCCTAGAAGCACTCGAAGAGGGCGCTCGCGAAGCAGCTACAAGGAGGGCGGTAGGTAGACTCAACAGCAGCCTCCTAATTTCAGTAATATCCTGGACTCAAAGCTCTTTTCCGACCCATGAATTCATTCATCTTCATGCTATATAACAAAGTACAGACCGAGTGGCGAGCAAGATATATGAGGTACACAATTGACAGAGCCAGCTTCTGATAAAATGTGTGAAGCTTTTTGAAAGGAGTATTTCCCCATCTAGTTTGCCATCCCATCATAGAGCAATATCTCCCGTACTCTCTTTGCTGCCTTCTGGAGATCCTTGACAAACCTCTCGGTCTGTCCGGCCTCTCCAAGTCCAGAGAACTTCACGCTAGGAGCATATTAATTTGGGTTTGTTATCTGAGAAGGAAGAACGACGTACCTGTCTGACTCTACCTCGAAATGTAACCAAATCGAGTCATCGTCGCGCTGAACGCATCCGTTCTCGGCCATATGAGTCTTGAAACAACTGCTCATAATCTTCCTTGGCCGTGATCGTGTATAAGGCGGATCACTGTATAGTTCTGGGTCCTTCTCCCCATCCTTGCCTATCTCCCTTAGGAGTGAAAGGAAACGGTCAAAACCCCCAGATCTGGTCGCTGCGAGTATATTACCAGAGTGCCTGCGAGCTCCTTCTATCAATTTTTGCTTGCACAATGATAATGGTGTCTCCTCATCGGCTGCAGTTTTCACAAATTCCGCAACTTCAACGGAAACCACTTGATTGATCTCCACTCTCCCCTTGTGGAATATTGTTTGCAAGACCGTCTCCCAGCACGCTGGAACATAGCCGAAGAAATATCGAGCAGCTAGCTGGACAACAAGTTGGAAGACACTGTTGGGTGGAAGTTTGTACTCTCTCATGAAAGCCGAACCAAATTTAAGTGATGTGAAGAAGTGTTGGCGCTTCGCAATAGTTTCAAGATAGCTCACTCTGACCCGCTGAACATTGGACTCGTAGCCATCGAAACTTGTATGCACGACTTTTTCGAATGGTAGAGCTGAACTTTTCTTAATTCCTGAGTCTGGATTGTAATCACGTAATGCTCTTGCAATCCGCAGGTTGATGTCGGCAACTGTTGGAGCATCTAGCCCGGTATGATCCGCCAGGATGCCAGAGACGCCATTAGCACACACGATATATTGAATGCTCTTATCGAACCACCGATTCGAACCATCGCCGAAGTGGACCTGGCGTGCTCGTTGTTCTGCGTTCTCAGGAGAACTTTCGTCCAAACAGATAATGAATGCCGACCGTTGAATGGTCTGAACATATTCCAGATTCTGGGTACTATCGTCAAGCAAATCGCAGTAGTTTTTAGCCCACGTAGTTCGATGCTCTCCAGACAGGATTCCTAACCAATCCACGCCTTCCAGCCTAATCTCCAAAATGCTGGCGAAGGTGGCTTCTAATTGGCCGAACATCTGGTCATCGTTCAAGGAAGCAAATTCAACTCTGTATGCCTGTCCTCGCCTTAGCGCCACAAAGAAATCGTTTCCTGGATGAGCCTCGAACACATCAAGTTCAGCCCTGGGCTCGCGGCAGGCGCTGAACAGATTTTTATACAGGTCCATGCAGAGCGGCTGTTCGTTCATATACCGCGGCTGGATGAGCCCTTTCTCAAGATCCTTTTTGTATCGAATTAAAGTCGATGCGATAAGCGCTGACCTTTCTGCTTGCGAGTGAGCTATCTCACTCAAGGGATGGGTGAAGAAGAACAGCGTGTAAGGGGCTAGCGGGCCTGGGCGACAGAGGTACTGGTTATTAAGGAACAAGTCATGATACCAATTCTCTGGGTCGCCTGCCTTCATGGCTTGCATTCGTTCGTAGAGACGGGCACCTGGCCCCCCCTCTGCGCAGAACTCTTCAGCCAAGCGTAATGAGTTGTTGAATTCTTCGTCAGATGCAAAAGGCCGAATAGAAGATAAATGTCGCTCAATGAGGTCCTCTAATTTTGGCAGTGGCAGCGGCGGTGGCAAAGCCGTAGTGGAATTCTTGGGGTCTTCAACCTCAGTCAAGGTTTTGGGAGTCGACCCCTCACCATGTCCATTGATATGGTGGCCATTCGTGCCTTCATAATCATCTTTGACAAGTTTGGACCTCTGACAAATTAGTTGTACCAAGTGGTTGAGGCTCGGGGCATCCAATATCTCTGTAGTTTGCATTGGGGCTTGTAAGGTGTGCATGATCCAATTCTTAAACTCTATTGCCAACAATGAGTCTAGCCCCATATCAACAATTGCTGCGTCTAGATGCATATCCTCGCGCTCAAGGGCACAGAAGGTGGCAAGTTGGTCGCAGACGACCGAGGCAATCAAGCTTCTGGTAGTTTCAAGGTCTCTTGCCTGTCTGAGCTTGTATTCGAGCGTGGTAGATTCCAACCCATCTTCAGTGGCTATCATGTTTTTTCTAGATTGAATAATGCCATTGAAAATTGCATTCCTCGAGTTTAACATCTGCACATCTCTTGGAATCATTATCAGCTCTGTGGGTGTTTGTGTTTCGGTTGACTCGAACCCAGTGCCCAACATGTAGTCAACCATTTTGAGAAGATCCGACTGGTCCCGGGAAGGGCACTGACTGGCAGAGGTCTGGTCGTCGTTGTTCCACCAGTTGGTGTTCAAGGTTCGCAGCGTGAACTCCCGGGGATGTTGATGGACAGATCCCTGGCATTCACGTGCAAAGTCCTTGTCCGTCTGCGTGGCTGATTCATCTGTTTTGCCTGCACTGTTTACATCTGGTGAGAGGCTGAGAAGGAAGTCGGGTTCATGCTGCGTGAGAAGTTGGTGCAAAATGCTAGATCGGCGAGATGAAGGACTGCAGCTTGTGCCTCCATTAAGACATGTTCCATCGTAGGACATCTTCAACTGTTAGTTATTCACTCATAGATTAAGCAATTCTGTTGATCACATACCTCAATGAACGGCATGATATAGATAATTCCTTTTACCGTTCCTTGAATTGTTGACGGATCCGTTTCAAGCTTCTCAGAGCCGGCTCCCACTTCAGAATTCTGGTCCAAGGCTTTGGTGTCTTGCTTATAGCTGTTCGGTGTTGCTGCAAAACCCACCGTGTTTCCTGCTCCGCGGTCTGCAAGAAAATTGCGCACGCTGTGGTTGACACTAGGGGAGCCTCCGATCACTGCGTAGGTCGCTGTTTTGTCAAGCTTTACGGAATTGAGAAGAGATTTTTCTTGCTTAACACAAACGGTATCGTCCGAGACCAAGACAATCTTGCCGATATATTTCTCCCTTTTCACCTCGTTAAAGGCTTTTTCGAGGTCGGCAATTGACATAACAGTTGTAGAGGGGCATTTGGCAGGTCCACTAGCGTACATGGCAAATGCTTGCTCCCATATTTCGAATAATCGTTCGGGGAACCTCATTTTGAGCGTATCCATGTTGATGTTGACGAAAGAAATATTCTTGTCACAGGGTAGCATTTGTGAAGTGGCATTGGACTTCACGACATTGATTATGACGCCGAGCTCTGCGGTGCAGCCAACACTTGGTTCAAGCAGATCCCCAGAGGAACAGTTCAGAACAACATCAACACCTTGGCCCCCAGTAAATTCATTGATCTGTTTTTGAAAGTTGGTATTTCGGCTTGAGAAAATGCGGTTGCGATTCAGTCCGGCTATCTCAGTCAAGAAAACCGCTTTCTCTTCACTTCCCACGGTGACGTAGATGTCGGCACCACATTGCTGAGCAATTGATATCGCGGCTTGTCCCACCGCTCCAGCAGCTCCATGTATGAGTATACGCTGTGATTCTCGGAGACGCGCGATATCAATCACAGAATGGAATGCAGTTTGGAAAGCGAGAGGTATGGCAGCTCCTTGATAAAAAGGAGTTGAATCGTCAATCTGCTGCACAAATCGATGGTGCACCCTGGCAATGCTTGCATAGGGTGTTGCTCCCCACCCACAAACGCGATCACCCGGTTTGTATTTTGACTGAGCAGCAGTACCAACTTCAACAACTATTCCAGCAAACTCTCCGACCATTGAATCTGTGACACTTGCTCGTGCAGAGGCAACTGCGACATCACTGCGGTTCACGGCGTGAGCGTATACTCGGACCTTGATCTCGTCAGGCCCGGCGGGATTTTCAGCCTCAATATCAGGTATAAATATCCCACTGCTCAACAAACCCCTGGTCTTGATGGCTAATTTGAGGGGAGACTCGCAATGAAACTTGTTGACCACATTATCAGCTTCATTTTCTCGTGTTGAGTTCAACCAGCGATTCGAGGCCTCGTGTTGCAGCAGTCTGGGAACGAGCAGGATTCCTCGTTGAAACCTAAAGTTGAAGTCGACAGCATTTCCCTTATCTGCGTTGATGAATGAAGCGGTTATCAATTCAAGTATTAAGTCTCCAAGGAGACTCGTGTTGTTGCTCTCATCGTGATAGTCTAGGCAGACGAGGTGAACTCCGTGAATGGTCGCTATCTTTTCTGCCAATGACCTACCTGATGACACACGTTGGGAATTGGAATAGAGAGTAAGCCAAAGGACGGACTTCGCGTGCGAGAACAGCACGTTTATGTCAGCAAGTGTTGGCTTTGGCATAGAATCGGTTTCGATGACAATCTGAATCGCACTCGACGCCACAACATCGCCGGCCCATGGGGTAACAGCGTTACTGAGCCGTTCGTTGAGGTGACTGATGAGCTTGTCAACTATTCCTGAAGTTTTGTCGGTGTTGTTGAATGAGCTCAGCTGCAAACTGAAGTCCAACGGCTCCTTGAAAATTTTGGGACCCCTAGGCGCCTCCACCCACTGTACGGTGCAGCTACTGTTACCGTCTGTAGGCGTACGCTTGGCCTTTGATGAACCTTCGCCAATCCCCCGGAATTCTTCATTAATCAATGTGCCAACTTCAAACAGATGACCTTTGTTATCTTTTTGTAGAATTGATACATTGACTGCTCCGAATTTCTGATGAGTCTGTGTGAGATTGCAGACTACGGTGAAGCTATCTCCTGGCTTGTTGAATATGCTGGCGGCAATGGACGCTTCTCCAATGGCGGTGAGCATCACTGGGCCTTCACTACAAAATCGATGGTATAGTGGAAGCGCGATATGCATAAAAGCATCGAAGGTTGCAGGGTGAATTGTATGCGGTTGCATATTCCCCGAAGGCATGCATTTTGCAATGTCTGGTACTTGGACGGTACCGATACCAAGGTGGTTACCCACTTTCAAAGTTCTGATGATGGAAAAGTTGCCACCATAATCAATACCATTTTGACGGAGACCAGTGTAGAGATCAGATGGTTTGACTTGCTCAGAACATTGTGCTGAAAGTTCATCGATCCGTGGCTGGATTCGCGTTGATTTATGAACACCATCGCCAACCCTGGTGTGGTCTGCAAACTCGCAACCAATGGAACCGTGACAGTTGTCATTCCAGGCGCCATCGGCGGCCAAGGAGGTAATTCGAAAATCGTGCCAGGAGATACCTAGCCTTTCGCCGGTCGCTTTGACTGCTCCCAGACTAAGAAGAACCTCAACAGTCCCCGGCGAGTCTGGAATCACAATAGATTTGGTAAAGTGGACACTTTTGAAATGGTAGCGCTCAATGGTTCTCTTTTCTCCGCCATCCTCAATCACTTGTTTCAATCCCTCAATAGCGTGAACCAAAAAGGCAGACCCAGGGTACAAAGCAAATCCGTCTATTATATGTTCTTGCAACCAAGGGAGATCGTCCACACTGAGAATTAGGCGGAAGACAGGTTCTATGTCTGTAGTTCCTAACAACCGCAGTCCAAGCAGGTCGTGTGGCGCATGCAGGCGGTGTCTGTATTCTTTGCTGAGTCTGGATTCATGCCAATATCTCTTTGAATGATCCCATGAGTATGCTGGTAGGTCTTTGACGAGATCAAAGTCATGAAGAAACCTATATTGTGGAATGATTGGCTCCGAGAGATCAACTGGTACACCCTGTTCCCAAAGTCGACCGCTCATCTCAAGCATCGCTTGACGAGCATCTCGATTCCGTACTAGGGTCGGTATGTAAGCCCATTTGTATGTGTCTCCGAAATCTGCCATTATCTGGCGTACTGGGCCTTCAAGAGCACTGTGTGGTCCAACTTCAATGAAGGTTAGAGGGTGATTGCCCTTGCTGCATGCTTGCACAAGTTGCTCAAGTCCCTCCGAAAAACGGACTTTAGATATAAGATTATCGACCCAGTATGTTGGAGTGGCCGCTTCGTCATGTTGCTTTCCTTTGACCGATGAGAAGAATATTGTCTGCACACTTGGCGCCGAGGATGTTATTCCTAGAATTGATTGTTTGAACTTTGCCGCTACCGGAAGCATATGATGCGAATGGTACGCGATGTCAACCTTGAGCGGTCTGTTGAAGACGGAATCTCTATCCAAAGCTATTTTCAGCTCGGCCACCGCAGCTTCGTCACCTGATACAGTCACGCTGGAAGGGCTATTGACACATGCGATCGATGCTCGCCCCGAGAAGATGCTATCCAGGTAGCTGGTGATATCTTTCTCTCCTAGGCCAACAGCGATCATCGCCCCATTGACTTTCGTAGTCGCTCGGCACCAATCCGCGACGAAGCCTTTATGATATGATACTTGAAGAGCGGCCTCGTGACTGAGCATACCGGCAGCATAAGCAGCTGCAACTTCACCACTAGAGTGTCCGAGAGCAGCCACTGGATGAACTCCAATTTGAGCAAGCAGATGTACCAGGGCAATCTGAATCGCGGTAGTGGCCGGTTGAGAGAGCTGGCTAGAGTTGACCCTGGACTTCGCCTCTGGTTTTCGAAGTTCATCTATCAGATCCCATGAGGCACCTAGACCGTGTAAGATATTTTTGGATTTCTCGAGGGAATGGAAAAATGATGAGCTTAGATGTAATAGCTCGCGCCCCATAGTGGCGTATTGTGCGCCTTGACCAGAGAAGAGGAAGACTGGTTTGGGACTTAAGAAAGCCTTATTCATCCGAACATTGCCCAAACTTGCTAGTAGCTCTGATTGCCCGCTCCCCACAACGCTAGTACGCCAATTGAACGCAGAGCGTCGAGTAGAAAGCGTCCTTGACAGGTTGGATAATGCTGAGGACTCTGATCCGGAGATGCTAATCCAGGAGCGAATTCTTTCGGCCATAGACCTTAGAGATTCCTTAGACTTCGCAGAAATAACAAATAAGAATGGGTTTTCAGATTCGGCATGTGGTCCATTGACCATATGTAGATGTTCCAATAACCCATTTTGACGGGTGGAACTTCCTTGGTGGACATGGACTCCATTGCTGTTCAAACTTCGGAAACCTGTAGAAACGGATTTGAGGTTGTGGGTGACCCCATTCGTACCTTTCGGCTTCGAGTAGCCCTCTAATATGACATGCGCATTTGTGCCACCGAACCCAAAACTATTCACGCTTGCAAGATGTGGACTGCCAGCCGGCCAGGGTTGGATCTTTGTGGGAATCTAGGAAATCATTAGAGAAGGGGTGGATGCTAAAGCCGACTCGTGAACCAACCTGAATTTGACCATCGTCAATCACGAGAGAAACATCCGGCTTTAATACCTTTACCGCTGCGACGGGAGGGATAAGGGACCTCTCCATTGACAATATAGCACTGAGAATCCCAGATAATCCACTGGTACTCTCCGAATGGCCAAGGTTGGCTTTTATGGACCCGATATGTAAGGGCTTCTCTCTTCTCGAACCATCCCCAACGAACACTTCCCGAATGGATTTGATCTCTGCAGAGTCACCAGCGGCTGTACCCGTTCCGTGCATCTCCACGTATGCAACTTGTTGTGGATCATAACCGCCCCTTTTATAGAGACTAGTTGCCAACTGCTGCTGGGACTGCGAACTTGGGAGTAAGATGCCGTTTGTCTTGCCGTCCTGTCCAACTCCTGAATTCAATATGACCGCTCTAATGGCATCACCATCTCTTTCAGCATCACTCAGCCTTTTCAGAACGAGAACTGCGACTCCCTCTGCCCGTCCATAGCCAGCACCGCGACTATCGAAAGGGTAACAACGGCCATTATCATTCACCATATGGAGGTTACTCATCGCAATGGTCATATCTGGTCCTAGTAGAAGGTTTGATCCTCCCACTATCGCCGTGTCTGACTCTCCAAGTCGAAGGGCCTGGCAAGCAAGATGGACTCCTACCATACCACCTGAGCAACCGGTGTCAATTGTCATACAAGGGCCCTTGAAATCAAAAGTGTAAGATAATCTCCCACAAGCGACCGCATCCCCACACCCGGTCAAGTGATGTTTTGGAATCTGGCTGGGGTCTTTGTATATTTGACGGTCGTAATCGCGGCTAACAAGAGCAACATATACGCCAGTTTGAGAACCTCGAAGAGTCTCAATGGGCATTCCAGCATTTTCCAATGCCTCATAGGAGACTTCGAGTAAAAGTCGCTGCTGAGGATCTATAGCGGCAGCTTCAGCATCAGATATTCCGAAAAACTTTGCGTCGAACTCTGCAACGTCCTGCGTTAGGAAGAACCCGCCCCGAGCGTTATGAGTTCCTCGTCCATCCTGGTCAGCATTATGAAACGCCTGCCAGCGATATCGGTTTTCTGGAACATCTGTCCATACTTGTTCGCCATTTGCGAGAATTTCCCATAATCTGTCTGGGGTGTTCGCATCACCTGGGAGTCTGAAACTGAACCCAACAATGGCGATTGGCTCTACCATCGTTCCGAAGACCACTCGTTGTCACCTTGTTTAGAGCTTTGAAATTCCTCTTCGATAGTCTATTCTATTTGACAATTCCAAATAAGCTTGCCGATCAGCTGCGTTGAGTATTCGTTTTGCATCCGAAAATATCGTCACACGTTCTCTCTCCCTAGGAGAATCAAAACATCAGACCTGTGTTGAAACGCTCCGATGAGATCGAGACTCCTCTGTTTATCGCAGTACCTGTATCCTTCTCCAAGCTCAAAGTACCTTTGGAAAGGCTGCTCTGTGACCCGGATGAATACCTAAAAGCTGATAATGTCTGCTTTCCAATCGGGTAATACAAGGGTCGTTCATTGACCAGTTCAGACTGGAAGACGGTTCCTGAGACTTCGCACATTCCCATCCCGGCTCGGATGGGGATATCTGGTGAGCCTGCCCCGCGGCCGCTCGACCTTTGCAGAGTCAACGGACTCTCAACCTGTGTGAGGCATAGGTTAGGTCCGAAAATGACACAGTCGACGACATTAGAGTAGCCGAGTACATGGGAAGTAACAATGGGTGAGAGTGGGTCTGTATAAAATACAGGTGGGTATGGTGATAGGCGGGTTATGGTCAATTTCACACCGTAAAGATACTCCTACTCAAGCTGGCGGAGGCATGTGAACGTGAGGGAGGGCTCCACGAACAAGGATAACCCTTGAATCGAGGCCTCTAAGAGAAACCCCCTGGGGATAAACTTCAGCATGGGACATAGTAGAGATAGGACTCAAGTGTAAGATATTATCAGTCAGACACTCAATTTTATTGGACAACAATCCAGGTAAACGGTCTTCTTGGTAGGCGTGACCTATAACCGAACAGGGGTAGCAAGCCTTGTGGGAAGGCTGGTCCGATTCCCCCAAAGCGGTATGACTAGAACTTGGCGCTCGTAGGTTTGTAATGTCGATCAATGTGGAACAATTGTCATCCGATGCCCTCTGCATATTCACATAATCCCTTACCAACTCGATACGGGGTCTTTGGCATCGAGTACATCACATCAGGCATCCCGCCTTATCCCACGGCCCCATGAAATTGTGGATATTGGATTCCTCCAGTTTTCGGCCATGCCCCACGCCGGACTTCCTGGTCCGATCCGAGGTTTTCCCACTGGCTCCACAAGCATCCCCATAGTAATATCTCAGCCTCCGCACTTATTCGGGCACTTGAGCCTCATTGCAACTCAACCAGACGACGGAGTATGCAGGCTTCTTTTCGGCCAGCGGTCCATGCAACTAGGTAGGAAACTAAACTAAATTCGAATCACTAGTCAGTTCCTGGTTACCGAACGATTGATTTCGAGAATATAGCCTGAAATCCCTAATCACGAACAGGGAAGACTACTTGGAAGGCGAATCTCTTTGGATAGCCTCGCCCACGAAGTCAGTTTGACTCTATCTTGATCTCGGAGATGCATGATGTGACACACCACCAAGTGTGGGGTCCAGAGGGGTGCTTGCTTCCCGACTAATGCCTAAGTCAGTCCCGTGTCACTCTTTTGATGCCTAATAGTGTGGTGTTGGAACAGTGCTTGGAATCGATAGCTAATGCCTGTTCGATAAGGTCTAGCCAAAGTCCCAGAACATGAATGCTTTTGGCCCTTGCTCACCCGGGAGATGTTCGGCGTGGTCGGGTCTAACGCTGCATATAGCAAGAGTGAGTATATTAATCAAAGACAAAGGCCATTGCCCGCACCGGAGAGGTGCAAGTAATGATATTACAAAGCTTAAAATCACTTAGCACATTCAACATGAACAAACTCTACCAGATTGTAACATTCAAAACCATTGACGGTGGCTTCATTAGAGGCAGACTTTACCCAGCGGCACAACGAGGGCCAGCAGTGATCCTTACGCCTGGGGTATGTTGTGCTCCCTGCTTTGGAAGAAAGTCACTAAGTTGAGAGTCAATAGTATAATGGTGTTGTTGTCAACTTTCCTCCTGGTGTACCAGAAGAATTCCAAAAAGCAGGCATCACCGCACTTGTTTATGATCCCCGAAACACAGGCAAAAGTGGTGGGTTCCCACGCAACGACATTGATCCCTTCAAACAAGCAGAGGACTACTCAGATGCTTTCACTTTTCTCGCAAATCACCCGATCGTGAATCCTGAAGCTATTGTATTCTGGGGCCTTTCCTTGTCAGCTGGCATTGCATTGTCGAATGCAGCAATCGATCGGAGGATCGCAGCGGTCATAGCAATCGCGCCAGTATTTGAATACAGTCCAATAAAGCCCTCCGATGCGGCAAAGCTAAAATTCAAATTGATGAAAGATCGAGAGTCGCAAGTCAACGAGGGGACCCCGCCATATATTCTCCCGATTTTGGAGTCTGTGGCGTTTCTTCCTTTCAACTCTCACATCACCACCACCCCTGAAGCCATGAAACAAGAGGAGATCGACTATCACAACCACTTGAAGAATCAATGGTTAGAAGAAGCAGGTCCGGATGCTGTATTTGATCCTGCATTGACTCACAATGCCTATGGTACGACAATACAGTCATATCATCGGATGTTTCTGTGGGAGCCCATTCCGCTAGCAATGGTGAAACATGTCAGCCCTACTCCATTAATGATTGTAACTCCAGAACTGGATCAGATTTCGGACCCTGCCCACCAGACAGCGGTATTTGAGTCCTTGGAGGGACCAAAGCGACAGATGATCGCCCCTGGAAGAGAGCATCTCTACGTCCTGAATGGGCCTGACATGCCAGTTCTGGTTAAATGGCAGACTGAATTTATCTGGCAGGTAGTGAGAGGACGATTCAAGGGCTCTACTGGGAAGCCGGTCACCGAGAACCCTAGTCTTGTGGCGGTCAATGGGACTAGTGAAGTCATCGCCTGAGCGGCAGACAATAGTTTGATACTATTAACAGCCATGGAAGTGCCATGACCATGGGAGGAAGGTCGGAATGAAAACACGCAATAGACAACTTGTTTGGTTTTACAACATGCCTACAATGTTGCCATGACACGCAGATAGATGACATATCGAGCATAAAATCGAAACAGTAATCTTTGTAATATTAATATTTCCCCGCCTTCCCTCAATCCATTGCTTCCTTGTATCTATGGAATTGAGGATCTTTTAATGGTCAAAGTGCAATTTCTCCAAGTCCGTCAATGTACAAAGTTGTGACATGGGAGTACACTCGGTCGACGTTTTCAAAGCAGTGTCCCGATAGAACTGCGCCCTGAAAGGCAGCAACATGCGCATCTGATTACATCTTTGTCCAGCACCGTATCGGAGGACGTGCCGCTCACCACCATGTGCCAACCTGCAAAGGGCCTGCCGCACGAGTGAGGCGACGTTGTGGACTTTCGGGAAATTGGCTAAATTTTCATGTCCTTTTCGGAACCACGGATCCTGCAGTCTATCAAGAAACGAATTATCCGGCTTTGATACTGAAACAAATGCTGTTCGATTGCTTTCCTTGAGTGGCTGGTAATCAGCTCCAGGCTACTTTCCTAATTAAGTTCCTTGCGCAAGCTCGGTTGGTCTATTGGAGTGCTTGAAGGCTGTGGAGCGTAACCACTATTGCCAGAGCCGAAAACGCCTATCTCAAATGCATGTCTAAACCCACCTGCAAGTATTTAGCCTGTGTCGCCTATGGCACTACGATTAAGGCTTCCAACCTGGCCGACCTGTCTGCCTCGGTATGGCCAAAAACGAGCAGCACCAGATGACATTACAAAGTGAAAATTCCCGTCTTTTCATACATTCTGTAACGAGGCGAGTATTGGCACTATACCGTAAATACCGTTATTCAGATCTAGGCTGTTTTGACACTATTTCTTTGACCTACAATTATCTCTAGCAGTAAAGCTGCTTATAATGATAAAAGCATTTCCTGTCCCTTGGATCACCAGAGAGGCGCTTCAACCTATCTCGAATAGCGCTTGCCGTGGGATACAGACGGTGTCACGGGGTTTTCTAACTAGTTGTTTTTGAGATAACCGAACGCTAAAATGGGTGAGATCAGTAATGGTCACACCAATGGCTACGCCAATGGCGATACGGCGATGGGGAACGGACATACAAATGGATATACCAATCATAACAGCGTCAATCATACCAACGGTCATTCGGAAAGCAATGGAATGCCTATTCCAAACGCAGACGCTTCGATTCCTGAGCCTATCGCGATTGTGGGCATGTCCATGAGGCTTCCTGGGGGGATTCGCACAGAAGATGCGTTCTGGGATCTACTCGTCAACAAAAAGACTACCAGAGGGCCCACCCCTCAGTCACGGTACAATTACGAGGGATTCTATACCGATAGCGGCAAGCCTGGGAGTATTTCCGTCCGCCATGGGCATTTTCTCGAAGAGAGCGATGCAATTGATGTATTAGACACATCATTTTTCAATGTCAGCAAAGCTGAGGTTGAAAGACTGGACCCGCAGCAACGTATGCTGCTAGAAGTTGTATGGGAATGTGTTGAAAATGCAGGCCAAAGCAACTGGAGAGGGAGTAACACCGGCGTCTTTGTTGGTGCTTGGGGCTATGACTGGATTGACTTTCTTGCAAAGGATCCGCAGCAAGTTGGTGGCATGCTCAATACTCTCGGTTCGCACGACTATACCATCGCAAACCGAGTATCTTATGAATACGACCTGCAAGGGCCCAGTATGACAATCAAGACTGCTTGCTCCTCCTCATTAATATGCTTACACCAAGCTGTTCAATCTCTCCGAAATGAAGAGTGTGAGGCAGCAATCGTTGCAGGGACAAACCTCATTTTGACCCCAACAACGACAATGGAGCAAACTGAATCGGGTGTCTTATCACCCACTGGTGAATGTCGAACGTTCGACGCATCCGCAAATGGCTATGCACGAGGCGAGGCTATTAATGCTCTTCTGATTAAGAAGCTCAGCAAGGCAAGGGAAGACAAAGATGTGGTCCGAGCTGTTATCCGCTCCACAGCGGTAAACAGCGATGGAAGAAGTGCGGGGCTTACCACGCCTAGTCCGAAAGCCCATGTGCGGTTGATAAAGGGAGCATATCAAGCTGGAAGGCTAAATGACCCTTCAGAAACGCCGTATGTGGAAGTACATGGAACTGGCACCAAGACCGGTGACCCGCTTGAGCTCGAGGCCATTGCAGAAGTCTTCGGTAACACAAATGATACATATATTGGTGGTGTGAAAGCCAATGTCGGCCACAGCGAGAGTGCCTCTGGAGTTACCAGTGTCATCAAGGCGGTGCTGTCACTTGAAAATCGAATAATTCCTCCGCAAGCAAACTTCTCGACGCCGAACCCTAAAATTCCTTTCAAGGAAGCAAAACTAGTGGTGCCTTTGGAGCCAATTCCTTGGCCAGCGGGCCGCCCAGAAAGAATCAGCGTGAATTCTTTTGGAATTACTGGTGCCAATGCACATGCCGTGATAGAATCTGCTGCGTCCTACGAGGGCATAGCGGAAACGTTTGGAAGCAATGAAAAGCATGATACTAGCCCTTCAGAGCTTCTCCTGGTGTCTGCAACTAATACTCAGTCCTTGAAGGAGCGATGTGGTCAAATACAAGACTATGCCAGCGAGCACCCTGAATGTCTGTCGGACCTTGCTTATACGCTTTCTAGCCGTCGAGATCACCTGCCCCATCGAGCATATTGCATTGTGACTGGACCAGACTTGACTGAATTTGTCACTGCAGACCGTTCAAAACAAGTTCCTAGGCTGAACTTCGTCTTTACTGGCCAGGGAGCTCAGTGGCCGGCTATGGGCAAGGAACTCATTGAGACTTTCCCCACATTTCGTGAAGATATTGTTCAACTCGGCAACGTACTTTCAGATTTGAGCAACCCACCATCTTGGAATTTGTTGGAAGAGCTTGTACGCGAGAGAGGCGAGAGCCTGGTCAACAAAGCCGAGTTTTCACAGCCTCTTTGCACCGCCGTGCAAGTTGCCCTGGTCAATCTTCTGAGACTGCTTAACATAGCCCCTTCTGGGGTCGTGGGCCACTCCAGTGGTGAGATCGGTGCCGCGTATGCAGCTGGCGCATTAACTTCAGAAGAGGCAATAGCAGTTGCATATTACAGAGGCCTGGCAACCAAGCAGTCCACTCGCAAAGGGGCAATGGCCGCAATCGGACTCAATCAGGCAGAGGCGAGGCTATACCTCGAAAATGGCGTTGTCATTGCTTGTGACAATAGCCCTCAAGGAGTTACAATGTCTGGCGACGAGGACGCTCTGGATCGTATTATGGAGCACATCACTCTTGATGATGCCGAGGTCTTTACACGACGTCTCAAAACCGATGGGATGGCATACCATTCTCACCACATGGCTGAGATTGGACCGATCTATGAAGATTTGTTGAAGCCTATTATCAAAGGAAGAGCACCGAGTTTAGAGTTCTTCTCTACGGTAACTGGAAAGCTGACAGAAGGCTCCACACTTGGTCCCCGGTACTGGAGGCAAAATCTCGAGTCACCTGTACAGTTCTATCCCGCAGTTAGATCAATGCTGGCAAGTGGGACGTCTGATCAACTATTCTTAGAGATTGGGCCTCATTCAGCACTTGCTGGGCCGCTAAGACAAATATTCAAGGCATCGACATCAAAAGCTCGCCTGGTCTATAGTCCGTCGTTAGTCAGGGGAAAGAATGCCAGACAATGCATCCTTGACACGTGTGGCCAGCTATTCCTTCAAGGGACGCCACTGACCTTCCAATCTCTCACAACTGGTTCTAGTATGTTAACTGACCTTCCAATATATCCCTGGAATCATGAAACTTCCTATTGGAGTGAAAATAGGGCGGTTAAAGATTGGAGAATGCGAAAATTCCCAAAACATGAGCTACTTGGTTCCCGGATCCTCGAGGGCAATGATGTGGAACCTGTATGGAGAAACATGCTACGTCTTAAAGACACCCTCTGGCTTGGAGGGCACAAAGTTTATGGTGACGTTGTTTTTCCTTTCGCAGGGTATATTGCGATGGTTGGAGAGGCAGTTCGACAGCTCACAGAGATCGATGCCTTCACAATCCGCAACCTCAACGTCAAGACCGCTATGGTAGTCCAGGACAGTCCTGTCGAGATCATAACTTCGTTAAGAAAGTCGAAAACTACTGTTGAATCTGACAAAGGCTGGTATGAATTCACAATCATATCTCATAATGGGAGTATGTGGGCGGAGCATTGCGACGGAGAAATCAGAGCGGGAGAATTTGATTCGTCAATATATGAACAGGAAAAACTCACCGATCCACTTCCAAGAAAGGTTCCATCCCCGTACGACCTATTCCACTCGGTGGGTTTGCACTATGATGGTTCATTCCGAGGTCTTGTGGATGTGTCAGCAATGCCGGGCAAGAAAACATCCATTGGTTCCCTGAAGACACCCGCTACCATGGATTCGCCTTACGCACTCCATCCAGCAACAATGGACCAGTGTCTTCAGTTGCTGGGTATGGCGTCTTGTGAGGGCCTGTCAAGACACTTGCAGCGCATTCCTCTGCCAACATTCGTGGAAAAGATTTCGATTCAGCCTTGCAAGTCACAGGACATTTTGCGAGCTAAAGCAGTAGCAACTCATATCAGCCGCCAAGGGGACATTGAAGGCAAGATGTTAGCCATGCAAGGATCAACTGCTGTCCTAGTGGTGGAAGGATGTCATCTTTCTGCCTTTGCGGAAGAAGAGGAAGCTGCCCTGGATGATCCAGTGGCAGCAGCCCGTGCTAGCTGGAGACCGCATATTGACTTCATCCCATTGGAGACTTTGATGTTGTCAGAGGATAAAGACGCCAGCGATGTCAGAATCATTGAAGAATATGGGCTTCTCTGCTCAGCAGAAATTCTGGAGAGGATCGAAATCACCAGAGACTCTAATTGGCACTTCACAAAGTTCCGGAAATGGATGAGTGATGTCGTCACCGGAGGACGCCTGGGGGAGAACAAGATTGTTGCCAATAGCAAGGAGCTACTGGCATTAAGTCGAGAGGAACGGATGGAGATGATTCGCGACTTGGAGGTGAACCTGAGAACATCACCATTTATTCATGTTGCTGAACTCACTACTCGTCTTCTTGACAATTGTGTTGGGATATTTGACGGCACAACCGAGGTGCTTGAAGTTTATCGTCGGGATGACACTCTTACCAAGCTTTATGCTCTTACTGGGGCTAGGATCGATTCGTCCGAGTTTTTCGTTACGGTTGGCCACAGCAACCCGACACTCAGGGTGCTCGAAATCGGCGCAGGCACTGGTGGGACGACCTTGATCGCTCTGGATGCCCTTACTTCGATCAATAGCGAGCCCATGTACTCAAGCTACACGTTCACTGATATTTCCTCAGGCTTCTTTGCAGCGGCAAAAGAGCGGTTCAGTGGGTTTCCTGGGCTTGAGTTCAAAATTCTGGATATCGGCAAAGACCCAGTCGATCAAGGCTTCGAATTGGGAACATATGATTTGATTATCGCCTCTAATGTTATCCACGCCACTGAGTATATCGGCACCACACTCAAGAATGTCCATAAACTTCTCAACGCTCGTGGGCGATTCTTCCTCCAGGAAGTTATACCAAGTTCTGTGAAAATGAAGAACCTTATCATGGGTCCCATGCCTGGATGGTGGCTGGGAGAAGCTGATGGACGAGTAAATGAGCCAATCATTACCGTTGAGAGATGGTCCAAGGAGCTTTCGGCTGCTGGGTTCTCCGGAATTGAATGTGCAGTGCTTGATGATCCCAACCATGATGCAGCCTTTGGGGCGAACATGATCGCAAAACCTGCAGTCAGTGTCCAGGAGTACAAGTCGGCCACTATCTTGATCAGACCAGACCAGGCGGGAACCGAGATGTTGAAAATGGTTCAGCAGGTTTTCGAATCGAGCGAGTACTACGTGGATATTTGCAGTCTAGGAGACGCGATCCCTCCATCTCAAGACATTATCTCACTGCTCGACACCGACAAGCCTTTCTTCGACCAACTGACAGCTGAGAACCTTGCAGCATTCCAAAAGATCGTCACCGAACTGACTTCAGCTCGAATGCTGTGGGTTATGGGCTCTGCTCAGATTAAGCCCAGCAACGCTGTCTTTGGTACTGCGCTCGGAATAATCCGTTGTATCCGAGCAGAAATGTCCATTCCACTCGGTACGCTTGAGATCGACAGGTTTGATGCCGATATAAGCAGCACTATCATGAATGTTTTCGAGAAATTTTTGGACACCACCCCTGCGATAGGGAATGCAGATTACGAGTATGTTATTGATGATAACGTTGTGAAAGTCGGACGATATCATTGGACAACCGTGTCGAAGGAGCTTGCAGCGTCCCAGGACATTGACACCCTTCCTCTCAAGCTTGGATTTGAGGGTGCCCGCGCATCAAAACTCGTGAAGTGGATCCCGCAACGAGCAATCACAGCTCAGCCTAATGAGATCATCGTTCGTCCCATATATGTTGGAATTGGTCCAAAGGTAATTCTGTGTTGCACAAGCAGCCCATTACATGGCTAACGAAACCATACAGGATTTTATGGCTCTAGATGAGACCACAGTTCGTGATTATTGTGGCGAAGTAGTAGAAGTCGGCAGCAATGCAGGTAAACTCAAGCTCGGTGATCGCATCATAGGTTTGGGCTGCGTTGGAGTCCAAACAAGTTTTAAGACTCTTGCAACCACTGTCATCAAAATCCCTGACGATTTGGGAAGCGAGGACGCTGCATCAATGCCACTAGCCTACGCTACTGCTTTCTACTGTCTCCAAGAGTTAGCAGGATTGAAGAAAAATCAGTCAGTCCTAATCATGGATGCAGACTCCGCTGTTGGATTAGCAGCTATTCGCACATGTCAGATGATAGGCGCCGATGTGAGTTGTCTCCTCACCAATGTTTTTGATTTGAAACTGAAATTCTTAGCTCTATTGCTCTGTGCGCGGCACCGAGCAAGCAGACTTCCTTAACGAGATTGGAATTCGTAATGTAACGATCATAGCAACTCCCAGCTCGTCAGGCCTGACCGAACTTTCATTTAAGAATGGAAAAGTTGGATTCGATGTGATAGTGAACGTGCTTTCCGAAAAGCTAGGACAATTATGCAAGCATGTTGCTCCCAGAGGAAAGGTAAGCACCAAGATTCATTTTCAAAATGTATTATTGACCAATCTGTAGCTCATCAATCTCGGGGATCTCATTGCTGAAAGTTTGGACATGAAGGCATTCACTAAGAACAAGGCCCTTCACAATGTTGACATGGGCGAAATGGATGACGTTTATCCCCAGTAAGACAAGCATTGCACCTGGCCCCGAGTGTCAATTCAGACTCAACTAACTGGATTCAGGCTTCTCCAAGAGATCGTCTCGCTGGTCCAGCAGAAAAGAATTGACCCAATTCGACCAACTCGAGTCCTCGACCTAGAAGAACTCGATGCAGCGCTCCGCTCTACCAACAAGCAGGATTTGATTGGGAAGTTATTACTCAGGTTACCAGCCGGGCGAAACTCCCTTCCCATCCAACCGGTACCACCAAATCTGGAATTCCGCAGCGATGCTACCTACCTTATCGCTGGTGGTCTCGGTGGCCTTGGTCGAGCCACGTCAAACTGCATGGCTGAACATGGCGCCCGCCATTTTGTTTACCTTTCTCGTTCGGCCGAAAGCAGTCCTATGCACGAATCCTTTTTCCGAGAACTTGAAGCACAAGACTGCAGTTTCCAGGCCATCTCCTGCGACATCACCTCTTACGAATCCGTGAGCAATGCTCTTCGACAAGTTACTTTACCAATTGCTGGGGTCCTCCAGATGGCCATGGTTATCCAAGACCGGCCCTTCCTTTCTATGAGCCATGAGGACTGGACGACAGCCATTAAGCCCAAGGTGGACGGAACCTGGAATCTGCATTCCGCTCTTCAGGACGCGAAAATAGATCTAGATTTCTTCGTCATGTTTGGCTCCAGCTCTGGTGCTTTCGGCATTCCAGGACAAGGAAATTATGCAGCAGGAAACAGCTTCCAAGACGCTTTCGTTCAATATCGGCATTCACTCGGTCTTCCAGCTTCAGTACTTGACATTGGTGTTGTTTCTGAGGTTGGCTACGTTAGCGAGAACAAAGATATGCTCGATTATTTTCGCACGGCAGGGTTCCCTATCCTGACCGAGGGCCAAGTCTTTGAAACTCTTCATCTGTCAATTCTACAGCAATATCCTGCTGGCGAGGAGAAGAAGACCGCAGCCACACCAAAAGTCGACCCAGGATTCACTTCTCGCAGTCAGCTTACCTTGGGTGTCAGAGCAACTAAGCCGATGGCAGATGCCACAAACAGGGTCCTATTCAAACGAGATCGAAAAGCCGACATCTACAGAAATATCCAAGCTGCAAGGATGAACAGTTCAATGGCTGGCGCGACTAGAACTGGCAGCGGGGACGAGGTTGCAGCCCTCATGGCATCCCTTCGTGATGCTGCAGATGCAGAGTCTGTACTTATACGCCCAGAAACATTGAAACTGCTGAGAAGAGAGATTGGTGCATTCATCTATGAGTCTATGCTGCAGTCGATTGATGAGGAGGAAATGGAGTTTGGCCGGAGCTTGATGTCTCTGGGCGTCGACAGCCTAGTGACAATCGAGGTGCGCAGCTGGATAAGACGTAAACTGGACGTCGAAGTGAGCACTCTGGAGATGTTGAATGGAGGCACAATTGAAAACCTGGGAGAACTGGTCTTAGAGCGAATGAAGGGGAGATATGCTGAGAAAGCGTCAGGATAGACACGAGAGACGCCAATTCCACTCTTTGATATTTTTATTCTAAAGATTCTTCAATTCTAGTCTGAGTTGGACAGAGACATAGTTTCAAGATAGACCAAACTATTTGCTCAATTGGATTTTGTTTTATATGGATGGTGTCTCAACTATACTAGGAACTTTTGAAGCCCATCACTTTCAATTGGCATCCTGCAATGGATCTCACGAAGTAGAGCTTCTAGACATCGCCTACCTCTCCTATGAACTCTGAACTAATTGAAAGGAGATATATCCAGATACATTGAATGTCTCCATACTCTTTAAGTCGTGGTCGGTAAACCTGAACAGAAGACTCTCTTTCGAGAACGGCGCACCCATTGATGTACGGGGGTGCAATCGCAGATGGAACCTAGTTGAGAGTCAGTTGGGCTTCGAGCGGACACAGCTGCTTCCGGTTTGATGATCAGCTTATTTCTGATGATGAATGTGTTATCTGTGTTGATGTTAGTAGTTGCCCTCCACATGGCAACTGTACTATTTCATGCGCGGGCGTAAAGTACCTAGGTATGCACAGAATACGTTACATATCCACTTTACAGCATGTTTATGACAATACTGGGCATGTATCGTAATTACCGTATAGTAATGGACAATCTGTACAGGTTCAGGGTGGGTCGAAGGATCAGGCGGTACGGCAGCCTCCCTTGCAATTATCTAACCTATTCTCCACTCTCCTGGAGAACGTCCTTCGCATTCAAGCTCGGCCCCATCTCGAATCACGACTACGGCCATTACTAGCCCGGGTTGATTCAAGACCTTGATTATTAGGTCCCGATCGACTGATAAGCGTGGTCCGATATTCTGCCTTTGTTTCATGATGTGCAATACCCCAGCCCGGATTGTGTCCCGCATTATTAGCCTCAATGTGGAAGAGGGGCTTTCCCTGAGTCGGGCACCATACCATATACAAAACGGGATTTGGATACCCAAGTTGCGAAAATGTTCTGGGCTTGGTTCTCGGCAATAGTAGGCTTTGTAACTGATAGATGCTGCACCAGGAGGACACGTATTCTCAGTGACCCAAGTGTTCGAGTGGACCCGCGTTTTACTCAATACTCCATTTGGTAATTGGTCCTTCGTTTAGGTTCATATTCGGGTTGACAAAACAATCGATGCCAAACGCATCCTGGAGCAAAAAATACGATGTTGTTTACTTAGGAACCTCACCTTTGGAATTCTAGGCTAAACACAGCAAGGACTGGATTTGAAGATACATCCTCGTATGAATGAAAGCTCAGGATGTTGCCTGACGCAATTTAGAGTGGGGAGAAGTGAGGGTGGAAACATTCGGTAACTCGGTTGGCTGTGCGTAGATAGTATCATGATGTTCGAACCCACCCTTTCTGGTTCTATACGAGGGGCGACTGATCGTGCCTTGGGAGAAGATCCCTGGAAAGAGCTAAGGAAAAGACAACCCCAGTGGCGATTTCGGGAGAGATAGATAGATACATCGCCAGTTGTAGCTGTGAGTAGTGTTATCCTCCATGCCTAGCAGCCTGGGTCAACATGGCTGCCTTCTGGATCTTAACTCTGTTTTGTAGTCTTCCTATTCTTTGGATTTCTGTTCTGCGAACATATGGGTTATGGGTGAACTACCTAGAAGCCCGAAAGTTTGGAATTCCTATCAAGATTGTGCTGTTCAATCGCCAAGATGATATTTGGCACTTTTTCTGGAGGTACTTTCATCCACTCTTCAAAGCCCTTCCATTCAACTTAGGGTCTTGGGTCGATTATTCATTCCACGGATGGAATGTGGCTCGACGCTTCAGGCCGCACGAAGACTTGGGTGATGTATTTGTCGTCGTCACACCTAACCAGAATGAAATTGTTACGACCGACCCTGTAGCTGGTTTCGAGCTAGAGTCAAAATACAAAACTTGGTACAAGCCTCAGCATCACTATCACATTTTCGACCTATTTGGAAAGAACCTCCTGACAGTCAACGGTGACGAATGGCAAAGACACAGGAAGATTACAAGTCCGGCCTTCCGGGAGGTCAACTATAGGCTCGTGTGGAACGAATCTCTGAGACAGGCCAAACAAATGTTTCACATTGCCAGAAATCGCCCACAGGGCCAGAACTACATGGAGGATATCAAAAATGACTCCATCATCTTCGCTATGCACGTTCTCTCAGCGGTAGGGTTCGGCCATGTTTATGATTTTGATGGCGGTCTTCGCAAGATTCCACCTGGCCATGCTGTTAGTTTCGCCGCCACTATGTTGTTTATTTTCACCAAATTAGTAAACATCGATATGTTCCACAAGCTCTCGCTACCACCATGGCTAACACCTGGTTGGCTTCTCGATATACAAAACCATATGAAAGAATTCAGACAATACATGGACGAAGCCATTGAGAAACAGCGGCAAGCCGGGCCCGGGCCTGTGGGATCTGGAGCTGACATTGTCAGTGCCCTGATCAGTGCCAATGAAGTGGTGAAGAACGAGGAAAAAAGCATACTTACACCTGCTGGCAAGCGTTCTTACCTGAACGACAACGAGTTATACGGAAATATGTTTATTCTGAATCTCGTGGGATTTGAGCCTCCCGCAAACGCCGCAATGCATGTCATTCCTTTCCTTGCCGCTTATCGAGAGGTACAGGACTGGGCTGGCGAGGAGGTCGACGCTGTGGTCGGAAAGCTGGATGACCTCGAATATGAAGACGTCTTCCCTCGATTAGTAAGGTGTCAAGCTGTCTTGGTATGCCTGCTCGTTGTATCTATCACCTTGGTCTAATCACCGCTGATGAGTTACTAGTATGAAACACTTCGGTTCTGGGGCCCTCTTGGCGATACGACCAGGGTTTGTATCGCGGAGCCAGAAGTTCTTCGCGTTGGAAAGCATGAACTCGTCATCCCTCCAAAAGTGCACGTTAATTGGGACTTTGCAGGATCCCAAACCGATCCACGTTGGTGGGGAGCAGATTCTATGGAGTGGAGACCTCACCGATGGATCAAAATAGACCAAGCAACCGGCCAAGAGGTACTTGAAGCGCCTTCGGAAGCGGCCGAGATGGCCTTTAATGCGTGGTCAGGGGGCCCACGAGTGTGCCCTGGTAAAAAGTTCAGCCAAGTCGAAATTACTGCCATGGTTGCGACTCTATTGAAGTCTTATCGCATGAAGCCTATGATACTCCCCGAGAGGGGAATGCAGACGGAGCAGCAAGCACAGGTCGAGCTGTTGAGCGTGACCAATGATCTTGAGCTTCCAGCTAGGATGAAAGGGGAGCGAATGCGAGATGCTGGGATAGTTCTTATTGATCGATAAATGCCCCGGCAAGGGCCTGATTGGCGTCATGCGAACGGAGGCCAGGGGTGCCCAACCACTCCTAGGCTCTTGAAAAGGAAATCGCAATCAGATATATTTGATGAACCATGGCTACCCTGAAATCGATGCTTTTCATTTCAACATGAAGCGCGTCATTATTCTATTGTGGAGAAATTTATAAGGCCTCAACCAATCAGGTCTAGAGTTCAATTTATGTATGTCTAATGCATGCTTTATGCATTGTTTAGACGGAATCTTCTCCTGTCGCCGGCGTTAGATTCCTACCAAGTTCTTACACAGATTTCTAGAAACGACTTGGCCCCCACATCGCCCTCTTGGGATGATATTAGAATAATTACGTTCATCCCGTGACTCCCACATGGATAATCGACAAATAAAGGACAACTTGTGGCGCTATGCTCTAAATTATTCTGCTCAGCCTTCCTATCTAGCCACCAAAGGTTGCCCTAGCACGTGCCCTACTTCAGTAAAAAGTTCCCTCCCCTGACCCGTTAGTCCCAACTTCGTCGTTAAAAGTCTCCCCCAGTGAGGATCTTCAGCATCTTGATTCAAATTTAAACGCCAGGGATGCCTTGTCCGACTGCTAGGCGACTGGTTGGAAATGATGTTCTTAATGACCTCATTCGAGGTTGGGATCTCGCAAAATTTGAGAACCTGTTTATCTTGGTGGCCGAATACAATAGATTAGCAAATCCGATCATCATGGGCGTGGTTGTGGCAGCCGAGATCCCTCCGAAGAAGAGTCCTCTAGGCTCTTTATCTGAAGATCCCAAGGTGGAGAATTCCGTCTTTACGACGAACCTGCTACGAAGAGCTAGCTTGCAACATGGCTTGTGGCTTGAGGACATGATCTATGTTTGCCTTCGAACAAGTGAAGGCGCGAGATCTTTAAGCTATTTATTTAGAGGAATATAGTTTATGGTTGTCTGCAGCCTTATAGCATCGCGCAGACGGTTTGGAGTAGAGTTGAGATGTCAGCGACTCGAGCCTTGTGCACTTCATTTAGCAGAGGCACCTTGGAACCAAAATGCTTGGCTCGTTTGGATTAAGCCAATCTCGATGGGGTGTAGTGTTGTCAGTCAAACGACCAGACGCGCGTACATCTTCAAGGGCTGAAGCCTCATCGAATCCTAGCCTTCTAGCCTGTGTCCTAGCTTCTGGCTGGATGCAACAAATGTGCCCGGTTGGCAGTCACAAGCACAGACAGTCCCAATTACACCCGGATCTCGGCATCTAGTTGGACGATAAAGCCACGCTCGACGGTTGCGACTTGCCACGAGGAGAAGGAGGAGCCGAATTGCAAACTCTAATGACGGTCTCGCCCCAGATCGCCACCAATCAAGCTGATCAACAGAATTTGACCCTCAATGCGTGCTCGAATCAAGCCCTGCAAGCTTTACCAAGCTTTGAGCCTAAGCAAATCTAACCTTAATGGCGGGGTCGAACACTGGCACCCATTGGGTATTTCACGCTCGCAAGGCGACCCAAGATGCACGAGCTCCAAGTAGCCCCTCGTGAGCGTGACCTGGAAACAGGCTTCCGTGCACCAAGTGGCTTTAGGCTCGCTGATAGGCCATGGACTTTGTGAGAAAGCATTCTAGAGAAGGATTCCTTGTCACCATCTCACGCTAGCTGTTGGACTTATACTCCCATGATTTCCACGTCCTGGAACAAGCTTTGTTTTTGTCCCTCTCGCTCATGGAACGCGCTCGACACTGTGAAGACACCCATCCTTAGTCTGAGCCTTTGTATTCAAAATTTAGCCGACAATCCCACCAGATCGACAGGGTCATTCTTTTGAGAAGGCCTGACAACGAAATGTCCTCAAACGAAGAGATTTCGGTTGCCAAACCATCTGATCACCCTACCAGCGATGGTCTGCGGCACCGTAGTATCGTCAGTATTCACGACGCATATGGTGGCCGTAGACAAACTATCCACCTTGAAGACCTGAGCGATGCCGATCGAGAACTTGCAGAGAAGTTCGGTTACAAGCCCGTTTTCAAGCGTGAATTCGGATATCTTTCTACATTTTCGTTCGCTGTCTCTATCTCCGGGCTTTTTGCAACAGTCACCACGACATTCTCCACCCCCCTTTACGGCGGTGGCGCAGCGTCAGCTGTCTGGTGCTGGCTGATCTCAGGAGCTGGCTGTATGTGTATCGCACTCAGCGTGGCCGAGCTGGTCTCAGCGTATCCAACTTGTGGGGGATTATACTACACGATCTCTCGACTGGCACCGAAGGCATGGGTCCCTTCCATCTCTTGGATTGATGGTTGGATTAACCTCCTTGGACAAATCGCTGGTGTCGCTTCGAGTGAATACGGATCGGCCCAGATTTTGCTCGCAGCTGTTAGTATGGGCTCAAACTTCACTTACCAGCCTACAGTGAACCACACGGTGGGAGTCATGGCGGCCCTCACCGTATTTTGTGGCGCCGTCAATTCGCTATCGACGTACTGGATGGAGAAGATGACCAAATTCTATGTGATCTTCCATGTCTGTGTGCTAGTCAGCTGTTGCATTGCACTTCTAGTCTGCACCAAGGACAAGCATGACGCGAAGTACGTTTTTACTTATATTAAGGCAGATACCGGCTGGACACCAACGGGTTTCTCGTTCTTGCTCGGCTTCCTGTCCGTGTCGTGGACAATGACCGACTACGACGCGACTGCACACATCACGGAAGAAATAAATGAGCCTGAGATCAAAGCGCCATGGGCCATTTCAATGGCAATGCTCTTCACCTACGTTGCCGGCTTTCTGTTCAATATTGTGCTCGCATTCTGCATGGGCGACCCGGCAGATATCGAGAGCAGCCCCATTGAGCAACCTGTTGCACAGATCTACTACAACTCTCTCGGCAAATCGGGCGGACTCGCGTTCACAGCATTCGCATTCATAATCCTGCAATTCGTGTGTTTCACGGCGACTCAGGCGCTTGCACGAACTTTCTTCGCATTTTCACGCGACAGGCTCATCCCAGGGAGCAAGATCTGGACCAAGGTCAACCGCGTCTCTGGCACACCGCTCTATGCCGTATGGATCTCAGTTTTCTGGTGCATCGCCATCAACTTGATTGCGCTGGGCTCCTACACCGCCGCCCTCGGAGTCTTCAACGTGTGTGCGATAGCCCTGGACTGGTCTTACTGCATTCCCATCGCCTGCAAGCTCATCTTTGGCAAATTTGAGCCCGGTCCGTGGCACCTTGGCAAATTCAGTACGCCGATCAATGTCTGGGCTTGCGTCTGGACAGCATTCGTCAGTGTTATTTTTGTCTTCCCGGAAACCATGCCAGTCACACCACAGAATATGAACTGGGCTGTGGTCTATCTAGCTGGAATTTTTACCGCGGCTTATATCTACTGGCTTATCTCGGGAAGGAAATTCTATACTGGCCCTATAGTCGTAAGTTATACCTGCTGTGTGCTTCAACCATTGAGTTTTATTAATCCTTTGTTCAGGAGGCTGAGGTCACGGGTCTGGCAGCCGGTCAAGATGATCTTGATGAGCGTCATCGAGCCAGAGCATATGACGAGACTCATGAGTTGCCTAATGAGAAGGAGTTTTTCCCTCTCGATCATGGGAGAGATCCGAGAGACGTGAGGCAGTGATTGTAATCTATGGTCGTGGCGAGTTAAAAGTCTGATTGGGAAGCCGCTCATTGCTCAAAGCTACTGTTAACCATGATCGCTATTAGGGCTGGATCGACCATCATATAGTATCCTTCCGTCAATCAGTCGATCTCACCTCGAATCTGCTCTTGCGAAGACTGAATTTGTTTGCTCTTTGTTGAAACCAACAAAAGTGTGGCAACAATACAATGCTCGAAATGGTTCTAGATGGGGAAGAAGCTTGTGAACCCCCCCCCCTGTTTCGGTGGCAGGTGTGCCTCCCTTTGGTAGGGTCTTAATTCGTAGGAGTGGCATTCCTACAGGAGGCATAGATATATCCAGAAAATGTTGGGTGGCACCCTTATAGGACTTTTCCCCACCAGAGTTCAATCTGCTCATCCTTTCTATGGCCGAAGTGTATGACTACAGCATGGCGGTTGGTAATTTCCAAAGTCAACAGGTACCAAAGATAACCTCATTGTCGCATTTGGGCTGCCTTCCTAGTTTAAAGAGGGATTATTATTCCGATATGGATATCATTGGAGATAATTGGATTCAACCACTCATGGAAGCATCCTTTGATAGGGAAACGCGTAGCCTTGAAACGTGACGCATAAAACTGCATGGCAAGACCCTTAGATTGAGGCACTCGTAAACATGATCGTCGTGTCCTCACCACGTTGTTCTCAGAAACGCACTCTCTGACCATCCTTCTCCTCATCAGGTTCAGGTTCCTGGTAGGCAACTTGTTGCTTCAATGGCTCGTTACCGTCCAATCACCAAGCTATGAGGAGGTCCATTTAACCGAGAATATCCTGTCTCGACATCCGCCGACCACGTTACTATCACACGGGTACGAGTAGTGAGATGGTCGCTTTGTTGAGGGCAGAAGCCGATCATCGATAACACGCATAGGAGACTGAAATGCACTTTGCCATTACTCAACGGCAATATCAAGCTAGCCAGCCACCTAGGTGCCTCTCACGGCTTTCCCCCTGCGAAGGTTCGCCTAGTCAAGTTCGTAGGCAGGGGTCGATGGAGAGATAGAAAGGGGGCGGGGAGCATCCGATAACGCTTCCCAAATTCTGCTTGACTTGCATCATACTATCCACCAGGCATGGAATAACTGCCCCCAGCAGGAAGGATTTCGACTTACCTTAGGCCGTCACATTAGCTCCGTGGCCTCTGGACCTATCACGTTTTGTTAAGGTACAAAGTCCCCACATTGACGACCATATACCCAAAACATGGTCTGGCCTCAGCCGCTTCGCTTGCACTGCACTCTATTATCCTTATTATACATTGACCACTTGCCCAAAGCAGCTGACGGCGACTAGGAGCCAGAAAATCGGAACTCCTTTGCAACGAGGCGGACCGATCCCTTGACGTACATCGGTATAGGCTCCGACTCGGCCAAATGTCAGCCCGTCCTAAAGTATTCCTGTGCCCGGGATGATTGGCATATATAAACATGGTAATTTCTAATTTTTCGTAAGGGACTCGGATCTCAGACAAAGACAACACTACCTACCATCGAGGTACTTGGGGAATTTCCCAACCATACCAGAGCAGTCACGCGGGCTATACAGTATTCTCGCCTCAATATGAACATCGCCTTCGTGGGCTGCGGTTTTGTTGCCGCTTACTATGGCGACACGCTGCTGAACCATCCCGAGTTGCGACCTTTGGCCGCATTCGATATCTCTCCCTCACGCGCGTCGGCCTTTTCGAAGCAGTATAACATCCCCATCGCCGCCTCTTACCAGGCAATTCTCGATAACCCTGACATAGACCTCATTGTCAACCTCACACCACCTGCTTCCCACGTTGAAGTCTCCCGTGCCGCCCTACTCGCCGGCAAACATGTCTATTCCGAAAAGCCACTCTCCCTGGAGCCTGCTGGCGCGAAGGAGTTGATCGCCCTCGCCGCGAAGCAAAATCGTCTGCTCGCGGTCGCGCCGTGCAACTTCCTCGGTGGGTCGATGCAGACTCTTGCCCGCCTTGTCCGCGAAAACGCCATTGACACGCCACGACTCGTCTACGCAGAGATCGACGACGGCCCAATACACCAGCTGCCATACAGCACCTGGATAAGTAGCGCCGGCGTGCCTTGGCCGGCGGAGACTGAGTTCCGCATCGGCTGCGTCTGGGAACATGCTGCATATGAGGTGGCATTTCTAACTAGCGTCTTCGGCCCTGCGGCAAGCGTCACATCCTTCTCCCATACTGTTGTCGCCGACAAGATGAAAGAGATCGCACCGCAGGATCTTGGCCCTGATTTCTGTGTCGCCCTCATCCCATTCCGCAGCGGCGTCATCGCCCGTCTGACTGTCGGCACGGTCACCCGGCGCAACCGTTCAATGACCATCACCGGCGACAAAGGCATCCTTCACATACCAGAAATATGGGACTACGAAGCGCCAGTCCAATTCACACTCTCAAGAGGCTCAACGGACAACCCAGCCTCGCCGCTGCTGCTTGTGACACCGCAGACCACCCCCGAAAGCGAGACAGAAAGCCTCGACGTGCCAAAGCAGATGCCGGAGCGAGGTATTCAAGTCGACACTCCGGCAGATGCACCGCAACAGTATCCAAAGGCATACCGCATGGACATGTGCCTCGGCCTCGCCGAGCTCGCTGCCGCCATCCGCGAGAAGCGTCGACCGCGTATGGCGGCAGACCATGCGTTCCACGTATATGAAATTCTCCAAGCGCTGCATGACTCCGTCACCGCGCCAGGGCATCGCAAGATTACGTCGGACTTCTTGCCGATCGACCCAATGCCCCCGCTACAAACAGTCGCGTCGGACTGTACAATCTCGTGGTAGGCATTGTGAGTGTTACGAACCAGATCACAGAAAGGTTGCGAGGCGGAGGGAGGAGAGCCGATAGAAAATGAGACTACATTACGTGACCAGAAAATGGCTCCATGTGCTCTGTGGATCAGTGGCAGAGCCAGCAGAGCCACTGGAGCCAGCAGGAAGGAAGTATTCACGAGAGATCGATTTGAGTACGCTCGTTTACCCAAGATTAGATAGGACCTCTCTTAGTCAACCTAAGTCATGGTCGAATCCCCCACGGTTCTGAGAATGGAATGCTACTATAAAACCTACCTTTTACCCCCCCGTTGAGGAACCCATGATGGACGGTAGCGTGGGCCAAGGCCGCACGGTTCGACTCATAACACTGAAAAAAAACCTACATGCCGCTGGCTCGCTCTCGCGCCTGCCGAGAAAATTGACAAGCCGCATCGCTGGGCCGCTCAGAAGTCTGGCGACGGAGCGTCATAATGCCATGAGATCTGGTAGAGGCAACGAGCAGGAACGCAATTAAAAGGAGGAGTTTCTAGGAAGCTTGTGCGGAAAGGTGATGAGTCTCACGAAGGGTTTAATATGACGGGTGTGTCAGAGGCCTTGTCGCGTTCGGCCGGCAATAGGTGACTACCCGAGGCACCCCAATTGCGCGAATAAAAGGAGAGGTAGCCGCGAAGTAGCTGTGAAGAAGCAGCGATTAATAAACTTCTATCTTGCAACCTAACCCGAAACCCACTGGTTTAACCCAAGCCATGTAAAGGCCCAATAAGGGCCTGGATTAAGCAATAAAGCAAAATTAATAAAAAACATTTGTCAATGGCAGAAAAGAGAAGAGCTAGGAGGTCAGCTAGGCTGCTATATTTTACATTGTAAGTCGCCTTCCAATTTAAGCCCTACAAATGCGAGATAGATCTGTTAGTCTTCGCAGCCATCAATATTGTAGAGCGCTCGCAACTGAGGGCACAAGCATCGATACATCTGGAAGAGGTGTCAGGGAGACCTTAGACTAGACAAAAACTGTGTTTCTGGCATTTCCACGGAAATTCCTGCAGGGGCTGATTGGAAGGTGTCCATGTAGACACAGAAAAGACAGAACGCAAGGAGGATCAATAATCAAACATAATAGCTGGAACCTTCCGTGCCTATAGATCTAAAATTGACGATAAGTGCCTTGTGTAGCTTATCGGATGACTTGTAGCACTTGCAGCATGATGATGAGGCTGCGTTGCCCTTGGAGGCGATTAGCAGACGGGCCTAGAATGAGGCCCTTCGGATTTGGCAAATAAGCGACCATAACAAGTTTTTTCTCACAGCTACGCTCGCGTACTAGATGGTCTGTACGATGGCCTGTCCTTGTTGTATTAAGAGAGGCACCGCACCACTGAGCTGGCAAAGCTTGAGCGAGACATGTCTCCATTTGACCTGAGATCTCCTTTCGAAGATACAGAAGACTCGAGCTCGGAAGGTTCAGAAGGCTTTCACGAGTCATATGGATCTGATTTTGAGCAACTCAGCAGCTTGGGTATGTTGACAAAGAGTCGAAATCCCATTTACTGTGAGTAATGTGGACTGTTGAACACAGAGAAGCACAAAAAGATTGACCAGTGGATATAAAAAGTAGAACACTATAGTTTTCAAACATACATGTCACACTACCCCAAACTTTGGCAAGATTCAAGAGTAAGATCAACCCTTCACTTACTTATCTCTAACAAAGGACAAACAGCCCACAATTCCTTGGACATCATCTGGCCAGACTCAGCTCCCGAATAATGATGGCCGCTTCGTTGACGGCTTCGATGAGCTTGTCAGCCGCCCCTGAAGGGCAGTTCAGGCTCATAAGGGTGCTGCGAGGCCCGTTCGTTAGTATTTGTCCCGATCCGAGAGTGTATAGGGGGCCGGAAAAACTCACTGGTCATCATGGATAGTGTACCGAATTCTCAGCGAGTGAGGATCCAGCGGTGTAGTCACAGACTCCACGCTTTTATGGTTCATGTTGCTCACTGGGAACTCCATCGCCCTCTTCTGGAGGCTATTGTCAAATACCCTCGGCCTAGGTTCACCCTTCGGCCAGCGCTGCTCAATAGTCACGAACAGCCGGAAGAATCCCTTACCATCCTTGGCTTTGCTCAACCGCCGACTCAGATCACGCGCTGCCTCAACCATCAGGCTGCGCTTCTGCAGGATCGGTACTTCGTCCTCGCCAGTAGCCACCACGGCCTCGCAGAAGGCTCGCACCTTTGGTGACGCCATCTGAACCATATCATGGCGACCGTCGTGGAAATGTGACAGCATTACAGGCTGCCAGTTGGGAACGATGCGCTTTCCATTATACAGGAAGAATGCCAGTTGACACAGGACGTCGTATCCGCTCTTGATTGGAACCCTGCTCTGGCTGAGGATTTGGCCACTGAGAGTTGGAAGCTCATACGAGATGAAGTCGCGAAGAGCATTATTGCTAAGCCATTGTTCGCGAAGGAAGGAGATGTGCTTGCCAAGACTGGAAGGCAGAACCAGTGGAATCTCTTCCGGTGATGGCACTTGCGGCATCACCAGGTCCTTCGGCTTGTAAGCTGCAATCGCGTCACGCATGCGCTCATAGAGCGCCACAGGCGTCGTACCGTCGAGGTATGAGTGCTCAACGAGAAGGCCGGATTGCCCGTTCGCAGTGACGATAAACTGCATAGGTTTGTCGTGCCAGCGATTGAAGCCGCTGCCCATCTTGCATTGCTTTGCAATCTCGGTAAAGTTTGCTGGGCTGCTGTCATCGAGGTTTATCGCAAATGCGGCCTCTTGGATCTCTTGGAAGTAGTGGGCGTTGGCAGGACTGACTGCTAACAACTCGGTGCGAATCTGGATTGAGAATTTAGTCACATGTCGAGAAGAAAGTAGCGTGGTCTTTCAGTAAGTCGCGTGGATGGTCTGTTTACTTACCTTGGCCCATGAGTCACGGTTATCGCTGGTCAAGATACCAGCCCAGGTCCCCTCGTCCTGGACATGGTCCAGAATAGCTGCCATCGTGGCTCTCAGCGTGTCGAAAGACACGGGAGCCTCTCCGTTTCGAAGAGGAACGTGGAAGAGTCGACCACGTCTGAATACGACACAATAGTCACCTACAGTCTTCGTTATCTCGTCCATTCCAATCTGGGGATGACGATAGGTGTTGAACATCCAATGCAGCTGAGCCTGGCATACAGGCGTCTCCAAGATGTGCAGGGACTCCACAGTCCCGTTATCAATCTTTTGCTTGAATTGGAAAGCAGTCACAGCAAGCAACGCAGCGCGGTCTGCCTGTGTATGTGGGACAGGACTGGGGTGGTTCATGGCCATGAAGCTGCAGTATTGAAGAGCTTGTCGCATGGGCATATAGTACCCCTCAGACAGGTACTTCGAGATCCAGTTGCTGACTTTAGGATCACGGCTATCCTTCTGGATTTCTTTGTAGACCTGCTCTCCAACACTACCGGGCGCAAGAAATTCCTTCATAGCTGACCGAAGACTCTCGATCTCTTCTCCGCTGTGAGCGAAATGAGAAATGTTCTCGAGGTGCTTTTGCAGGCCAAGAACCAGATTCGGGACCGGCTGCCGGGCCTCCTTGGTCGGCAGCGGGCAGCATGGCAGAGTTTCGATTTCCGCGTCGTCCGGTTGAGCAAGCAGAGCCTGCTCTTTTTGGAAATTTGTTTTGCCCTCGGCTTCATCCTTTGCAGGTTTCTGATCTTGTGTCTGCCTGCTGAGGCTGGAAGGAACGATCTTGGACCTAGTTGCCAACAGTTCCGCTAGATGTGCGATATTCCGCGAGCTAGTCAGCTCTGACACCTGGAGAGTAGCCTTGAAAGCGCGCACCATCCAGTTCTTTAGCTCGATGGATACAAGCGAGTCAAGGCCATAAGACGAGAGCGGCTGGTCGGGTCCAACATCGTCGGCCTCGAGGTTGAGGAACCGAATAAATTTCTCCATGATCGTCTCCACGATCACTTTCACAGCCTCTTCAAAGCTCTTTGCGGCCGTGAGGAGGCCCTCGATATCTTGTTTGACATCAGCGCCGTTTGGATCTTGAGAACTCGACGTCTGCATCTGAGGAATCGTCTGGAACATGGCAGAGACAATATCGTCTCCCGTGCCCTGGCTCATGGACTTCCGGTCAAAACCCATAAGTGCATGCAAGAACGGCCTGTCCAGCTCGACTGAGCGGTTCATGGCGTAATCCATCAGCTGCATGAGTTCTCTAACATCAAAGAGCATGGATATCTGCAGGATGAAGCTGCGGGTCCCCAGCTCGATCTGAGCGAGTGCTTGCGTTTCATCAACAACAGGAAGATCGACAGAGACGTAACGAGTTGGGTGTGTCCTGTCATGATGAGTGACAAAGTAGTCCTGGAAAGCGTTGGCAGCGCTGTAGTTTCCTTGTCCTGGGTTGCCGAATGTGGTGGCGATGGATGACAGAGTAACGAAGAACTCGAGATCTGGGGAGCTGAAAGCTCGATCCAAGTTAAATGTTCCACGAACCTTGGGGCTAAGGACTGCGTTCCATTCATCCCAAGTCATCTTGGCCAACGGGCGATCCTATTGTCATGGTCAGCATGGATATAGCACATATGAGCGTTCAGTACTGGGCGTGAAAAGCGACATGTACGTACCCTCAAGACCATTCCAGCGTGGAAGATTCCGCGAACCGGAGGCAGAGAGTGCCGGCAGTACTCAGCAACCTTTTGCACGCTTGATGCATCTGTGATGTCGCATGTCAAGACGTGAAGCTTTGCTCCGAGCTTCGCAATTTCGGCCTGCCACGGAAGTCGCTCTTCATCGGCGAGATCTCCGCGCGAAAGCGTGATGATATGCCCGGCATGGAGTGAAGCAAGATGTGTCACCAACATACGGCCAATCGCACCAAGGCCACCTGCAATGATATATGTGCCTTCCGACCGTAACTTGGTAGGGGCCGGCGCAGGCAGAACCGCTAGAACCTTCTCTTTGTGTTCACAATCCAGAACCACTTTTCCGATGTGCTTTCTCTCCGAGACAAGCCTAAAGGCGGACTCAAGTTGATCGATGGGGAATTTGTTGAGGGGATAGACCGGCTTCAGCACACCCTTGGCGAAGAGAGCGATGGTCTTGTCCAAAACATTGTAGAACACCTTCGGGCGCTCCTTGGCAATGGTGACCAGATCGACCGAGGAGAATGTGGCATTCCTCTTGAATGGAGCCATACTGATATGCGTGTTTTTGTCAATATCAGTCTTCCCTAGCTCGATATGGAATCCGAAAGAGGCAACACAGTGCCATGACTCCGCCAACATCTCACCAGACGCTGAGTTGAGAACGACATTGACACCTTTGTTCTGTGTCAGTCGTAGCAGGTGTCGCTTCAGGTCGCGTGGTGAAGCCCGAGAGGAGAGAATGTGGCTCTCGGGGAGATTGAAGTGGTCCAGAAGGAACTGCTTCTTCTCCTCACTGCCAACCGTGACGAAAATCTCGGCACCGAAATGCCTGGCAAGCTGGATTGCAGCCTGGCCGACACCCCCTGAGCCGTAGTGAACCAGCACCGACTGACCAGCCTCGAGGTATGCAATGTTCACAAAGCTGTAGTATACCGTCGTAAAGACGACTTGCATTGACGCGGCATCCGCGAAACTCATGTTGTCCGGCAGAACATGCGCATCGTATCCGTTCAACAGAGAGTAGCTGGCAAACGGCTGAGCGTGCATACCAACAACGCGATCACCCACCTTGTAAGTGCGCCGCACGAACTCGCCGGAGCCAACAGCTGTGACAACGCCGGCGCATTCACCCATGAAGGTACCGTTCTGTAGCTGGCCAAGCGCACATCGGATATCACTGAAGTTGACACCGAAGGCCTTGGAGTCGATCTGGATCTGCTCGCCGCCCAGGGGAGAGGAGGCATCCGTATCGTGAACGAAGTGAATGCTGCTCAGGAGACCTGGCGTGCCAACTTCCATCCTTAATGGCAGGGCCGGGTTCTTAAAAGGCTGAAGGGAGAGGTTGCTGCGCCCGTTGACGAGGTCAGTCCAGTTATTGAACTTCTTATCGGCGTATGCCCTGGGGATGAGAAGCTTGTCCCCATCGAGGGCGAACTCCTCATCAACCGTCGCACGGTTGCTGACATCAGGCGCTAGAAGCTGGAGAGCAACATCCTGAACCTTTCGCACAAACTGATTCACATCATCTTCGGTACTGAGAACGTTCCTGACGTCTATGGTGATGAGTTTTACACCTCCATTCTCACGTCGGACAACGCGAGCTAGACCACCCGCTAGACCCTTGATGGAGCCCTCGTTTAGCCCACCCGCTTCCTGGAAGGAAATCCAGATAAGGTTGTGGCAGTTGATAAAGAGGTTCTGGTATCGATTGAACATCTCCTTGGTGGGGTGCTCGAGGACGGATGAGTTCGCACTGTCAAGAACTACGTACATGGTACCCTCGCAAGCCTCTGCATCGACTTCAGGAAGAGCTTGCCAGCTGTAGTTTATACACAAAGAGAACCCCTTTTGTTGAAACGCGGAAGTGAGGGTAGTGGATGCTGACTGTCCCACGGGAGAGGTAGGATTGTGAACCACTATCACGGTGTCAATGAGTGAGGGTGTGTCAGATGGCTTCGGTTTCTCAATGGCCTTGGAGACAATAAAGGAGGCTCGGGCCAATGGACCATCGCAATCTTGGGAGGAGTACTCAATTCCACCGAAGGATGTTTGGAGAAGCTGCTCCTGCCATTGGTCGGGCGTTAGAAGCGGAGAGCCCTCCCTGCCGTCGACGAAGTCCCACCAACTAGTAAGTTGTTAACAATTACGATCCAAGAATTCATGTAGACCGAGTTCGCTTACCCTGGCAAGGTTCCGAAGATAGTTCCAAAACTTCGGCTGGCCCCTGCCGTGCTGTTGTTGATCTCAACAAAGAGTACTCTGCCGCCAGGCTTCAAAAGCTTCCTGACATTGGTCAAAGTCTCACGGATCGATTTTGTTGCGTGGAAGGCGTTCGAGGCCACAACCAGATCATATGCATCCGCCTCGAAGCCTTGATCCTCTGGCTCACGGGAGACATCGAGCGTCCTGAACTCGATTATGGACTTCCACCTGTCTAGCCGCTCCTTGGCAGTCTCAAAGAATTCGGACGAGATATCAGTGTACGTGTATTTCTTGACCAAGTCCGATGCGTCCTCGCCCATGCTATTCAATAGCGGCAGAGTGGCACTTCCGGTTCCAGCGCCGATTTCGAGAACATTCATCTGCGCGTGCTTGTTGGTCAACAGGCCTGCGTACTGCAACAACTGCTGATACAATGGTGTCAAGGGACCATGATTGTGGAATCGCTCCAAAAGATCGTCAGCTACAAGCAGCTCAAGAGGATCAGCAGTGTTTGACAGGATGTCAGCAAGGTTCCTGCCGACACGGCCAAGCATCTCGCCCTCAATGTCAGAGCTATCAGATCGATCCAGGACCTCAGCCTGCTCTCTGTCACTCAAAGATTCGCAGATCTTCCGGCAAGCATCGGAATTGACATAGTCAGAGATCCAACGTGAGTAGTGCCGTAGATGGGGCCGAGGCGCTATCTCTGGGCTCTGGATCACAGGCATATCCTTGACCCTGTTGAGGTAAATAGCTGTGGCCTTCTCGATAGTGCTGAGCTGTTCGAGGAGGTTGGAGTTCTTTCGAACGTGCGGCTCCACCAGGCGTGCGAAAGAAGCTCTGTCGAGATGATCTGGATCGTCATTCCAGTACACCTGGTAGTTATGCTTGCGCTGGAATGGCTTAGATGCATCCGTGCTCGCTCCCTCACCTACAGCTCGCATGACGAGGCCTCTTATGGAGCTCACAAACGTCACCTCACCGGTAACGGAGTCGTTCTGGAAGATCCAAACATCTGCACGTGCTTGGCTCTTGCCCTCAGCTTTCAGCTCCATGGCAACAATCATCTCATCGCCTGGCTTGCTTGAGAGATTGTTAGTGAATATAATTTCTTCGGTGTTGATGGGCATAAGGGGGGCATTCCTGATTTCCCTGTGGAAAATGGCCGGTACCATGTGATTTGACGCATCGAGAGTTGTTGGATGCATCAAGTGCGGTTGGAGATACCCTGCGGGCATGTACTGGGCCATATCTGGAATCCTCAGCTTGGACAATCCAACCCAAGGCCCGATATGAGCCTCGTACAGAAGGGCGAAGCTCGGGCCCCAGTCGTTGCCTGCTGCTCTTCGCTCGTCGTAGAAGGTCTCCATGTTCATTTTCTCCTGAGCACGTGATTGGATCCTCCCAAAGACTTCAAAGGCTTCGTCGACAGTTGCTTTGCGCTCCTTACCAGCGACGCCAGCAGACTCAAGCTCAGCGCGGACAGTACCAGAGACGTGCTCGGCCCATGTTCCATCTGACTGCAAAGACAGGATGCGGATCGAGTACCAGGGGCTGGCGTCGCTAATTTTGGATGGGCTGAGGATGAGCTGAACCTCAATGTCGTCGCTGGGGCCATCGGTCGATTCGACAGGTATGATAATAGGACGGGCAATGCGCACATTGCGGATGATGGTGCTAGCAATCTTGTTATCGGAGTCAGGCTTCTTCAGCTGCACGAGCTGCTTCATGGCCTCTGTGATCATGGCGATGTAGCCAGAGCCTGGGAAGATGACAATGCCATCAACGACATGGTCCTTGAGCCAAGGCAGCCTCTGAATGCTGAGGTGGTGGCGCCAGCGAGGCTCCTCAATTGGACTCATAACATCATACACACCGAGCAAGTCATGATACGGGAAGGCGCGAAGGCGATGATCACGGCTGAGTCTGGACTCGGCCCAATGCTTGACCCGGTGATCCCACGGGTATGGCATAAGATTGTCAATGACACGTCGAGGCTCGGTGAACAGCTTCTCGAAGTTCACCTTTGCGCCAAGCTCAAAGAGTCGGGCTGTGGCTGCCGAGAAGGAAGAGACTGAGTTCTTGCCTCGAGAGAGGGGGGCTATATAGGCGGCCTTGAATCCAGTGATAGAATTGAGGATCTGGTTAATGGGGCCCTGGAGGGCGGAGTGCGGCCCGATCTCGATCAAGATGTTGGCAGCCTCAGGCGGACCTGTCGTTGCCATACTCTTAAGCAGAGCTGTCATAGCGTCGTTAAAGCGAACCTGTTCGGCATCAGTAAGCGTCAAAGCGTTGAAAGAGAAGCGCATTCATACTTGGGACACCAGGTTCTCAACCCAGTATGCTGGCCCGAAATCGGAAGTCTTTCTCCGTCCGGTTACAGAAGAATGGAACTCAACATCGGACCTGATCTCAGTGCTGGAGAGTCCTTGGAGTGACTTCAAGTAGGAGGAAGCCACGTTCTCCATGTGATGTGAGTGGTAAGCTGTTTCGACCTTGAGTTTTCGTGTGAACACGCCGGCACTTCGGAGCATCTCCGAGATGTAAAGCACGGCAGGCTCGTCTCCAGAAAGAGTCGTGCTGGCAGGGCTGTTCACGCAGGCAACTACCACGCGGCCCATCTCACTGTCAACATTGGCTGCCTTGATTGTCTGGAGCGCTGCCTGTTCCCCATAGCCTGTGGCCAGCATAGATCCGGGCAACTTGTTGAGCTTCTTGGCAATCGCGGACTGTAGACCTCGAAGGTACGAGCTGAAGACAGTGTCAGTATATATCTGAGGCAAGCATCAAAGCAGGTCGAGTGTTCAGAGGAGGCCACTTACGCCTTGACTGCGGCTTCTCGGGCAAGAGCCCCAGCAGCGTAGGCAGCGGCAATTTCGCCAGAGCTGTGTCCGGCAACAAAGTTGGGCTTGACATCGTAATGAGCTAGGAGATCCACCAGCGCCATCTGAATGATGGTAGTTAGAGGCTGCGCAAGCTCGCTCTCGTTGATCCGTGACTCCTCTGCGGCAGATTTGCTCAACACCTGGACGAGGTCCCACTGGCAACCCAGGCTCTTGAGTAACTGAGACGAGCTCTCGATGGAACTCCGGAAGATTTGAGAGGAACCGATGAGCTCAACTCCCATACCTGCCCACTGAGCACCTTGACCAGTGAAGACAAAGGCAACCTTGGCTGATGATGCTGAACGAGTCTTCGAGATCTTGCCTTCGCCCAGGGCTGCTGTGAGCTCTGCCACGTTGGAAGCCACGAAGGCTTTCCTCCACTTGAATAGCGACCTTCGGCAAGCGAGGGTGTAGGAAAGGTCTCTCAAGTCGGTAGTAGAAGCGTCTGAGCCCGAAAGCCACTTCTGGATCTGGGCCGGCATCTCGTCCAGGACGGCCTCTGAGGAGGCTGACAGAGGGAAGATGAGCGGCATGGTTTCCGCCGAGGCATTGCTTTTCTCTTTAGCTCCATTGCTGCCATCGCTACCATTGACGCCATTTGTGCCGTTGGCCAGTTGGTGATTATTCTTTTCATTCGGGTTTGTAGCAGAATGACTATTGGTACCGTTGACAACTCCATTCGTAGCCCCGTTGATAGATCCGTTAGTCAGATACCCGCTACGGTCAGAAAGGTACTGGTCCAACGATTCAAGGATAACGTGACAGTTGGTACCACCATAACCGAAGGAATTGATCGACACTCTTTGAGCGCCCTCTGAACCCTCAGGGAGCAGAGGGACAAGATCTAGTGGAACCTAAAAAAAGGTAAGTATGATGGAGTATGGCATGCAGATTCATAAGAGCTATTACCGAAATCTGCCTCTCGTCCAGGTTGAGGCCTGGCTTCGGCTCGATGAAGTTCAGGTTGGGCGGGATCTGCTGGTGTTTGAGGACCAGAATCGACTTGATCAAGCCGGCGAGACCACTCGTCGCCTCCGCGTGGCCAATGTTGGTCTTGACTGAGCCCACATACAAGTTCCGGGTCCTGGTTTTCTTGGTGAAGACCTTGCCCAGGGATTGCACCTCGGCGACATCACCCGCCTTAGTACCCGTACCGTGGGCCTCCACATATGGAGTCTCGGCAGGGTCGAGATGCACATCGCCGTACACTCTCCGGATCAAAGCCTCCTGGGCGTCCGTGTTCGGGAGCATGATTCCATTAGTCTTTCCATCTTGGTTGGCGCCGGAGTTCCGAACAATGGCGTGGACCGTGTCGCCGTCTGCAAGCGCATCTTTCAGCCGCTTAACGATGACGACGGCCACACCTTCTCCGCGACCGTATCCAGCTCCTCTGCTATCGAATGTATAACACTTGCCGTCTGGGTTGAGCATCCTAGAAGAGTGAAGCCAGTCAGTTAGGACTGCGACGACAATACACCGTGTAAACCAAAACTGAGTAAACCTACCCGCCTGAGCTCATGATGATATTTTGATCAGGGTGCAAGAGGACTTCTGTGCCGCCAACAATGGCCATCCGAGACTGCCCTGTTCTCAGAGCAGTGCAGGCTTCATGAAGTGCGACTAGGCTACCAGACTGTAACGCACCAGTGTTGTCAGCTCCGCACTCACCTTGCGAGCGAGCATCCGTGAACTCACACATCCAGTGTCAATAGTCATTGAGATACCCCGAAGATCGAAGAAATGTGACACACGATTCGCAATGATAGCTTCTCCTGCTCCGGGAGTGTGGAATGCTGACAACCCATCGAGGTTCTTGTATCCGATCCGATCGTAGTCGCGCGCGAAAAGAGCGGCATATACTGCGGTGTCGGAGCCCTTGACACTCTCAATAGGGATTCCTGCATTCTCCAAGGCTTCGAATGTCGTCTCTAAGAGAATCCTCTGCTGGGGATCTGTTGCATCGGCCTCGTCGTGGGCAAATCCGAAAAACCTCGAGTCGAAATCTGTAACGTCCTGCGACATGAAATATCCGCTTTTGGTGTTGTATGATTGCATCGAGCTGCCATCAGGGTGGTAGAATGAATCGGCATTCCAACGGTCCTTCGGCACAACTGACCACCCTGAGCCGCCTTCGCTCAAGAGTCTCCAGAAGTCATCAGCGTTTCCTACGTCTCCTGGCAGGCGGCAGCCGATGCCAATGATAGCAACGGGCTCAATGTCGGCCATCGTGCCGTGTGTGGTGAAGTTGTGGAGGCAGAGCTTGTAAACGGGCGTTATTACAATGCGAAGGTGGCTAAGGGTATAAGATTCCAGAACTAACAGCGAGGAGAAACGAGAGAACGGCTTCCATCGGACATATTAGTCACTTCTTAAGAATTTAAATGTGTAGCTATTCAACCCTTCAAGCTGTGCTTCATCCGAGACCCAGCCGGCCGAAACTCTGGCGGCTTCTTTGTGCCTGACATGTGCATATCCTCTTCGCTTCGTCTCCCATCCAGTCTATAACAGGGTGTTCTAGGCCCAGAGAATTGTCGAGATACCTAGTCGTTGTGTTCGTGAAGAAGACCGCGCATAAGCGATGGCATTGGTTGGCGAAGACCTCAATGACCAACTTGGACAAATTTGTGGGGTAAAAATGGTTGCCTTTGGGGTGCTCGGACTGCTCTTGGACAAGACGTGCCCTCGAAGGCTGTGTTCTATCCTCAGTCATGTGGAGGTTTCTTGTGACTATCCGGATCCTGAATATGCTACCAGGCCCGGATCTGTGCAGGGCCTCCACCACCGGTGAAGGCGATCTGCATAATCTTTTCGAGTAGGTGATGGACGTTGAACGGGAAGGATCCGAGATATTACGGGGAATAGCCCCGTGTTTAGGCTAATAGCCTATGCTTGTATACCGTAAGTAGGTATGTGATAGAGTGACATTGAAAGCTGTCTATGCATCTTAACAGCGGTTTGCAGACGACCAACGGTTCCGAATAGGGCGAGCTTGGGGTTCTGGGGCGTGGGACGTATGAACTCCTCCAAGCATAAGCCCTCTCGCGGTTGTTGCCAAATGTCGGTCGGCGGAAAGCCGTTGAGGTCGTGATCTGCCAACGCTTCGGCCCTTCCTCGCAACCCACTAATGTGATCTCTAGAGCCTCCAAGCATTACCCGGCCTTATCTCGTGCATGGCGGATTCAAGCCCTTCACTTGCACGCCGCGAACGTAGAAAGGGCGCGGAACTACGGACCTCCGGGCCACGCCAGGTGTTAAAACGACTCTCCATGATACGGCGTTGCACCGAGAATACGGTAGCTAGGTGAGCGCGCACGAGAATGCTAGTTGCAGATGAAAGTCGCTGAGCCGCAGCTTAATTTTAACGCCTGCGTGGGTATGGCTTCAGAGGCTGTGTATTCTGTGAGGAGCTGTTATCCACCCAATCCGGGGGAATTCGTTGACCCCTCCACCCTCTTTCGGGAAGAAAGGAGTTTCCGAGCACCCACACCTTAGCGAACGCAACTGACGCATAGCTATTGTCTGTTCTCTTGTGGAACACTAGCCTTGTTGTATATTGTATGGCACCTGCCACATCCGGTATAGACTAGAACCAGGTGTCCAGTTCGGTGCCTCCCCGAGATCCTTGGGGGCCGGCCCCTTGTTGATAGTACGCCCAGCCAAGAATGTCTTCGTGTATCCTCCAACACCAGGTCTCCAACTCCAAGTCTCCCCAGGACTCAACAAGAAAATACCGGTAACTATGGGCGAGGGAACTTCTCGGCAACGAAAGCCGTTAGCAATTGGAAAGCTATCCGGCGACCAGCCTGCCCACACGGTGAGGTCGAACATGATACATCCGAAACATATTCTTCCTTGGTTGTCGAAAGGGGCGGTTTGTGGTACCCCTTTCACTACCAGACTGTGTAATGTCATCAGAGGCGTATGATATCGTCATTGTTGGTGGTGGGACAGCCGGTCTCATTGTCGCCGCTCGACTATCTGAGGACCCGGGTCTGCAAGTCGCTGTGCTTGAGTCTGGAGAGGATGACAGCTCGAACCCAAATCTTCAAACTCCCGGCTTGTATAATTCTTTGCGAAATGGTCCATTGGATTGGGGGTTCAAGTCTACCCATCCAGTGAGTTTCTCGCCGCTCTCTATGCATACTTTACTAAGACAATGCTTTCCAGTCGCCACGTGGCGATAGACCACTTTCTTTAGCAGCAGGCCGCACATTGGGAGGCACAAGCGGCATCAATGGCTTCGTCTTCCAACCAAGCTCAAAGTCTAATCTCGACTTCTGGACCGAGCTTGGGAACAGTGGCTGGGGCTTCGAGGCCATGGACCGGGCTGTGCGCAAAGCCGTGACGATCCACGGCCTGTCTGGAACAACACCACGAGGCTCCGGACCGATTCAACTAGTCATCAATGAGTCGGAAATAGAGGCCTCGTGGGTCAAGACTTGGAACGACAGCCTGGCACAGCTTGGGCAATCGCCATGCGATGCCTTCTCTGGCGCGCAACACGGCCCAATCACGAATTTTGATACTGTTGATCCGGCTTCAAACAAGAGGTCTTTCACGACCAATGCATACCTTGAACCTGTTTGTTCTAGAAGCAACCTCACTGTCCTGACTGGATCGACCGTGAACAAAATCGTCTTTGACGAAAGAAATATTGGAGCGGAGCATATTGCAGATGGCGTTCAAATAACTTCGAAGGACGGGAAGCAGAGCATTATTAAGGCTCGCAAGGAAGTTATTGTCGCAGCAGGCGTCATTAACTCCCCCAGGATCCTCGAGCTCTCTGGCATTGGCGGAAAATCGCGCTTGCAGATCCTGGGTATAGATTCTATTGTCGACAATCCCCACGTTGGAGAGAACTTCCAGAACCACTGCTTCTCAGGCGTCGTGTTCCCAATCCGAGACGATGTCGGTACCCTGGATGCATTCATCCGAAAAGAGCCCTACGCAGTTGCTGCAGCTGAGAAGACGTATGCGAGCGGGAAAGGAGGCCCCATCGGAAGAAGTTCTACTCTCTTAAGTGCGCAAATGCCCATGGCCGATATCACAGACGAACATGGCATGAACGAGATGCAGCAGCTTTTGAAAGAAGCCGCAGGCAAATCAATGGGGTCTTCGATTGCCACGCCAGCGTTCCGGAGGGCCTGGGACTCGTACATCGAAAGGAACCTCACCAGCAAAACAGAGTCACCGGGCCGATTCATGTTCATCCCATGCTATGCGCCATTTGATGTTGCGGATCCATCGTATCGCGCTCCAGGGAATCACTTCACCATTATCACGATGCTGTCGACGCCTCTTCCTCGAGGCTCCGTGCATATCAACAGCAGCTCACTCGAGCACTCAGACAAAAACACAGGGATGACGCTGGACGTAGGCTTCTCCCCAAGCCCTCTTGACGTAGAAGTGCTCGCCCGCTACGTCATGTACGCCGACAAGTCCCTGGCTCAACTAGAGCCCTTTGCGTCTCGCCTTAAGCCACGCGAGGATCGCTTCACGCATATCGAGGAGGCAAGGGAGTACGTCAAGGCGAATACTGCTTGGACGCACCACTTTGTTGGTACATGTGCTATGATGTCGCAAGAGATGGGAGGCGTTGTTGATGATAAGCTACGTGTTTATGGGTGTGCGAATCTTCGAGTCTGCGATGCTAGCGTGATACCGGTCGTGCCGACCAGCAACTCTCAAGCTGTGGTGTACGGGGTGGCCGAGCATGGCGCTGAGATCATCAAAGCGACATTGGTGTGAATATATGCCAGATGTGGAGGATGAATTCCTCGCAACAGATAGCAGTGAACTTTATTAAAACTCTACTTAAACCAACCTCTCCCAACTGCAGCGCGTGAATTCTGCCCAGTCGGCGGCTGTGTGAAAGGAAATCCACTCTTTGGTTGACCTGTAACATAGTCTCCCTAATAGCAAATCTGCTTCCCGAATCGTTCAGAAACAACCCTGCCCCGCGCGGATTGTTGGCTTGGGTTGGTACGGTCTATAGAGATGACTGCCTGGCTGGATGGCTGGATGGATGGTTGCCCAGGTTTGCAACTTGCTGGGGATCCAACTAATAGAGCGTGGCATCTCCCATTTTGAGGTGTTGGCTCCTCTGTCCCGCTCTTCAAAGGTCCCCCACCCGGCGGACAGGCCCCGCAGAGCTGCTGGACCGGCGGGTCCGTTGTGTAAGTGAGACGGGAATCCATCCTAGGTGCACTTTAGCTACATTCTGATGGATCCGTTTGGAGTGATACTTAGTCTAGCTGCTATTAGCGGCAGTCAAGGCGTTTCTGTTCCAACTCCGACGAAGGACATCGCCTAACTGGGTATGTGGACAGTAGCTGACAGCAACTGGTATGAATACTGTACTGTGCTATACTGGACTGTACTGTACTGCACCATGCTTTACTGGATTATCACGGTACAGCAAGTGGGTTCCGATCCCGTACTGTTGCTGTTACTGTTGCTTTCACTTCATCTATGCAGATAAATACTCCTACGGCACTCTTGCTCCAAGCGCGTCGTAGCACAATTCTTGAATTTTCTTTTCGATCTCGAATCGCTGACCTCGACTGCTTCTCATTGTCCAGCATTTGCTCTAGCGAGGTCGTTATCATCACAGTGCCTGGGCCCCTCAGCTGGGTATGACCCAACATACTGACAAGGAGCCAGAGCTGCAAGCTCCAGATCCTGCTGCGGCTGCCGTTGCACCAACCCATGGCGAACGTCGCGAGGATGCCGGTTTCGTAACATCGATCCAGGATGCTAACCTAAGCTCGGCCATCGACGAGAAGATTCAGCCATTTGTCGCCGACCACAACTTAAAGTACGACGAAAATGCAGGGCTGGAACAGACTCGGAGTCATTCTACATCTGCCAGCGTTGCTACCACGAAGCAAGAGAAGTCATGGTACAAAGCCTGGAATCCATTGCGCTGGGGTGCGATACCCCCAATTCCCAAAGAGCCCATCGTCTCGTGCGAGGCCAAGGCAGGACTCTGGAGTAAACTAACATTCTCTTGGATGGGACCCCTCATGACCGTAAGTCCATGTTTTTAAAGTTCCAGCGGGAGTGCCATCGTTGCGGCCGTCCCTTATTTTGGTCGCCCTCAGCGATGGGTCCTGCACCTGCCGTCTTCGTTGGGTCGAACTATCAAGTGTTGCAAGCATATTTCCTCCCGTAGCCAGGGTACTTCGATCGAGACTCTTTTATCAAGTGCTGACAAGGCTATCCACGTAGTAGGCCGGTTACAAGAGGCTCTTGCATCAGAACGACATATGGACTGTGCATTCAAACCGTTCTGCAGGGCCTTTGACGGCCAAGGTACAAAAGTCATTCAAGCGGCGTGCAGCTAGAGGTGACAAGTACCCCCTATTTTGGTCCCTCTATGAAGTCTTCTTCTTTGAGTTCTACTTTGGTGCTGGTGCGGTAGCTCTAGCCATTATTCTGCAATGTGTTGGCCCGTTTGCACTCCGATTCCTCATTCAATTCGCCGCAGATGCCTGGACTGCCAACGAACGAGGAGATCCCGGCCCCCTTCTTGCTGAAGGAATTGGCTTGACCATAGGAATTACAACCATTCTCATCCTGCAGAGTCTGGGAATGAGTCACTTCATATACAACGGCATGATGGTCGGAGGCCAAACCGAGGCGTTCTGATCGCGCTGATCTATGAGAAGGCTATGGTCATCTCGCCTCGGGCTAGGGCTGGTGGCCATGCTGAGGCCAACAACGACCAGACAGATAAGAAAGGGAAGAAGATCAAAAATGGTGATCTGGTCAGAGGCGGCCTTGGCTGGGGAAACGGACGCATCATCAACCTCATGAGCGTCGACACGTACCGCATCGACCAAGCCAACGGCAGCTTTCACCTAGTCTGGGCTGCGCCACTCGCAATATTGATCACTCTCGTCCTCCTCGTCGTTAATTTAACATACAGCGCTCTTGCTGGTTTTGCTCTCATTGCTATTGCAATGCCACTCCTCGGCCGTGCCGTTCAGAGCCTTCTCGCCCGCCGCAGCCACATCAACCGTATCACCGATCAGAGGGTGTCACTTACGTACGAAATCCTGCAAGCTGTTCGCTTCGTCAAGTTTTTCGGCTGGGAAAAGGCTTTTATGGACAGGTTGGGAGAAGTTCGCCGCAAAGAAATTCGCGCGATTCAGTATCTGCTCGCGCTGCGCAATCTCATCAACGCAGTGAGCTTGGCGATGCCGCTTTTTGCTTCTATGGTTGCCTTCATCTGCTTTTCCCTGACCCAGAACACTATGCCGCCCGCTGAAATCTTCTCTTCGCTAGCGCTTTTCAACACCCTGAGAATCCCCCTAAACCTGCTACCTCTCGTCATCGGCCAGGTTGCTGACGCATGGGGTTCTATGGCTAGGCTGCAGGAGTTCCTTCTTGAGGAGGACCAGGAGGAGACTACAGTTATGGATGATAAGATCGCACATGCCGTGGACGTACGAGACGCTTCTTTTACTTGGGAGAGGACTCGCACCCAGGACATTAAGACTGATGATGAAAAGGGCTTGAAAAGCAAAGCGCAGACGGATGCTAAGAAGCCAAAATCCATAGAAGAAAGCAGCACTCTTCTGAAAAACTGGGAGCCGTTCAAGTTGCACGATCTCAGCTTCCAGGTGGGCAGAAACGAGCTCCTTGCTGTTATTGGGAGTGTTGGTAGCGGCAAGAGTTCACTTTTGGCGGCACTTGCCGGCGATATGCGTCGAATGACTGGCCAAGTGACCTTCGGCGCCAGCAAGTCTTTCTGCCCACAATATGCATGGATTCAGAACGCAACGCTGCGGGAGAACATCATTTTGGGAGGAGACATTGATAAAGAACGATATCGAGATGTCATTCATGCGTATGTTCTTCCACTCTACCCTTATCTTTCAAGGCTCATTTCACTAACTCTCAAAGATGTGCTCTTCAAGCCGATCTAGATATGCTACCTCATGGCGATGCGACTGAGATTGGCGAACGGGGTATTAATATCTCCGGTGGCCAGAAGCAACGTCTCAACATTGCAAGAGCTATCTACTTTAATGCAGATATTGTGCTCATGGATGATCCCCTTAGTGCCGTCGACGCCCATGTTGGCAGGCATATTTTCGATAACGCAATCCTTGGGCTCCTCAAAGACAAGTGCAGGATCTTAGCAACTCATCAACTCTGGGTTCTGAGACGCTGCGATCGTATTATATGGATGGAGAACGGCACCATTCAAGCCGTCGATTCCTTTGACCATCTTTTCCAAGGCAATACCGCATTCCGAACCCTAATGGAGACAACGGATTCCGACAAGGATGACGAAGTCGACGAGAACCAAACCCATACGGTCGCTCTCAGAGACAAAGATAAGGACAAAGATAATAAGGACAAGCAAGCCGCCCTTATGCAGCAAGAGGAGCGTGCTACTGCGTCTGTATCTTGGTCAGTCTATGGGGCCTATATCAGAGCATCGGGGAGTCTTTTCAACTTGCCAATCATCCTGTTCCTGCTGCTGCTATCCCAGGGAACGAACATCATGACCAGTCTCTGGCTATCCTACTGGACCTCGGGAAGGTTTGGCTTGACAACTGGAGTCTATATAGGCGTCTTTGCTGGGCTGGGATTCCTTAAAGCGTTGATGACATTTATCTTCTCCGTCTCTCTTACAGTTCTCGGAACACGATCCAGCAAGATTATGCTCAAACAAGCAATTTCAAGGGTGCTACGAGCTCCTATGTCATTCTTTGACACGACCCCGCTAGGCCGTATCACGAACCGTTTCTCCAGGGACGTGGATGAGATGGACAACAATCTTGCGGATGCTCTGCGCATGTACCTCTTCACCATTGTCATGATCACATCGGCCTTTGGTCTAACCATTGCCTTCTTCCCATTCTTCGCTGTAGCCCTCGTGCCACTCTATATCATGTTCATTCTATCAGCTAGCTATTACCGCGCATCAGCACGTGAAGTTAAGCGCTACGAATCTGTGCTGCGTTCTAATGTCTTTGCTAAGTTCAGCGAAGGTCTCACTGGCGTTGCGACGATTCGTGCGTACGGACTCAAGGACCATTTCGTTGAGGACCTGAGGAATTCTATTGACGCAATGAACTCTGCTTACTACCTAACCTTTGCTAACCAGCGGTGGCTATCTATCCGGCTTGACACCATTGGTAATCTACTGGTCTTTACAGTGGGCATTCTTGTGGTGACATCACGGTTTAGCGTGAATCCGTCGGTTGGCGGTCTCGTGCTCAGCTACCTCTTGGCTATTGTCCAAATGCTGCAGTTCTCTGTTCGGCAGTTTGCCGAGGTTGAGAACGGAATGAATTCTGTCGAGCGCCTGCATTACTATGGCACGAAGCTGGGAGAGGAGGCGCCTGAGCATACAATCGAAGTTAGGCCCAGTTGGCCAGAGAAAGGCGAGATTGTCTTCGACAATGTGAAAATGCGATACCGAGAGAACCTCCCGCTTGTGTTGACCGGTCTTAGGATGCATATTCAAGGAGGTGAGCGGATTGCTATTGTAGGCCGCACGGGGGCTGGTAAGAGTTCCATTGTGAGCACGCTCTTCCGACTGGTGGAGGTCTCTAGTGGCTCTATAACTATTGACGGGCTTGAAATCTCGACAATTGGATTGCATGATCTGCGTTCACGTCTTGCTATCATCCCACAGGATCCAACGCTCTTCCGTGGAACGGTTCGGAGCAACCTGGACCCGTTCAACGAGCACACCGATTTGGAGCTGTGGTCGGCCCTCCGCCAGGCTGACTTAGTGCCTGCGGAGGCGAAGGGTGCCGACTATAAGATGGATTCGTCCAGGATACATCTCGATAGTATTGTTGAAGAAGAGGGCGTTAACTTCTCCCTGGGCCAGCGTCAACTCATGGCTCTTGCACGTGCGCTCGTGCGCAATTGTCAGATCATCGTGTGCGACGAGGCGACATCCTCCGTGGACATGGAAACAGACGATAAGATTCAGAACACTATCGCCACTGGGTTTAGGGGCAAGACCCTTTTGTGTATCGCCCACCGCCTGCGTACTGTTATCGGTTACGACCGCATCTGTGTTATGAACGCGGGCCGCATCGCTGAGCTGGACACGCCGCTCAAACTGTGGCACAAGGACGGCATATTCAGAAGCATGTGCGATAGGAGTGGGATTCGCGTGGAGGATATCACGAGAGCGACGGAAGACCTTGGGGCGCTGAGGGAGGCTGAGCCGAGTGACCCCAGGTCATGTTAATGAGGAGGCCAAGGACAATGTAAGACTGTGTGCCAGGGGACAGACAGCTCACAAGATTCCATGCGTGGGTGGTGGAAAACAAACAGGAATTTCTTGCAAACCGACATATAGGCCTCGCTGATCAATAGGCCGTTATCTCAAAGTCTTCAGATGTTTATTGTAGGCAGACTATCACTCCTACGAAGCATAAGCCACAAGATCCTTCGACTTCGGCCATTCGATTTGAGCAATGTGGTGCCCCTCCGAGTCCACAAAAGGGCGTCTCTCGCTTTCAAGGGGGCCACTCTAGGATGAGATCCCGGAAGCTGTAAAGTGTCGACTTCATGCATAGCCCCTTATATCGAGGCCAGAACCGGCCCCAGACAGTAGAGAGTGCCAGAAGAAGTCAAAGGCGGTTTGTGTCATAAACGCGATTGGTGTAAACTCAGCCTCGTGAAAGCCAACGCTGACATAATACGGAGGACCAATGTCGCCAAGGCCGCTAGCGCCTAATACAGTTAGCGCAGGGTCAAAGCTGCTCCCTGCGGTCCCTGCATCAACAACAAGCATGAATGCCCAGACCTAGGCGACGCTCAGCTCACCAATACAGCTGCGGTTGATACCCACATTGATGACGATGTTGTTCCCACTCATTTTTATGGTTCTTATACGGATACGGGCGGTACTTGGCGATGCATTTGGCTTCCCGACTGAAGGATGTGTTGACGAGGCGGGGGTCAATGCCTGCCTCGCGCTGGCAGACCGCAACATGGCGCAAAACTGTGCAACAGTCTGTGGAGGCGAATGCACCGACGCATTTACGTGCACAAGCACTACGGATGCCTGCTTAACCGGTTGTATGTGCGTTACCACTCAAGAATACATTAATTGCGTGCTCTCCAGCTGTTGGAACAAGGTACGTTGCCAACTCATCCATGGCAGGCCGTCTCTCATATAAACCCGATCTTCAGGTGTATTCGTGTGAATACCAGGCCCTCACCGTAAACACCGTCAACATCTGCCCGATAGCGGTTCCAGCAGGCATCCCGTACTTCCTTTCAGATCCAACCAAACCAGGCTCCTGTTCCTGCGAGTTGAGTGCTCTTTGGGCGACCACTTACGCGTCCGGCTTCGCTGGACTCAATTGTACGACAAAGAATTTGAATGCTGCCGCTTCACAGCAATGTGCTTGCTGCGCAGTAGAAGAAGGCATTTCGGCGTGAGCTATCTCCATTCCGTGGCGCTGCTTCGAGCGACGTTTCTAACCCTGGTGAGTAGGTATTACGATCTCTGCCAAGCTACCGACCCTACGTATTTGCCAGCTGCCATCAAAATTCCATGGAATTACTATTCTCAATGTGCAGCTACGCTGGCAGGTGCCGACTGTAACGCTCTCGGCTTCGAGCTTCCTGCTGCGAATGTTTCTCTCCTTTACAGCACCTTGCTCCCAACAGGAACTGCGACACTATCCAACAACGAAGGGATGCTGACAACCCCGCCTTACGGTTCGACGACGGAATGGTATTTTTATGGCTCCACTGGCCCCGCAACGATAGCCACAGCTGCTGCACACAAAGCCGGAAGCCAAGGAGCCCAAGGAGCCCAGGGCACGCAGGTTTCTCAGAGGTCCCAAGGATCTCAACCATCTCAAGGAGACGCTGGAACTGGTTCGACCACAGGCGCTGGGTCACCTTCAGCTACCAGTTCGGGGGCAAGATCAGAAGGAGCAAAGATAAAAGGGGTTGCAGCATTGTTGTTGGTCACATTGAGCGTCCATCTTGTGTGAATGTGAAAACGTAGCCACAGAAGAACCATCCCAATATGGCGAACTCTATAGGTATGTAATCATACCAATGTACTTCACCCCCAAGTGGGCAACCAATTCACGCACATCCAAGCATGAGTTTGTGAAACGGAGTCCTGGGGTGAGAGGCATTGTCGCCCTCGTGGGAACTCCCGTGTCTGGGTATCACGGATTCACTCTCTCTTCGTTTCCATCTCCGTGTTCGTCGTGGAATGGCCAACATGGAGTCTACCTCGTTCAGCTGAATGGAAATATCAAGGAAGAGACATTCTCGAGCTGCAACATCTGCGACGAAGCAATAGATTCGCTACCATACAAGGCAGGAACATCAGGCAATGCAGAGAGACACTTGAAGCAGAAACAAGACGTCAAGAACCCTCGTGATCATCCTCAGACGCCGTCCTGATCCGGGGATGTCAGAAGTATGCTAGGAGCGAAACGACAGAAACTCAATAACATACCGACCACGGCAGACGCTGCAGACTTCTTCAAACCAACACGTATTCGCTGGATCACCAAGGCAAACATCCCTCTCACGGGGCCCGAGGATGCGGAGTTCTACAGCCTCATAGACCTCGCCTCGCTTGGCTCGAATCATCTCGTCGACCTTATCCCTTCTGGGGATAATATACGCGCCTGGATTATCAAGGAATTCGACGATAGAAAGCAGGAAATCAAGCGACAGCTGTTAGAAGATGCAGAGGATGGGATACATCTCTCTTATGATCTCTGGACCTCCGGTAGAACGACCATGTCAATCATTGCCGTGGGGGCTCATTATCTCGATAAAGCCTGGGTTAATAAGACTAGGCTGATAGCTCTACATCGCCTCTACGGATCTCATTCGGGCCAAAACACGGCTGGGGTACTAATATCGGTCCTTCAAGAGTTTGAGATCGCCATGCGACTCGGTTATTTCATGAAAGCCAACGCCGAATCAAACGATACATTTCCCCGCGTCAGCATAAAAGATTTCGGCCCCAAGAGTACTCACCCAGTACTCATAGCCGTTTTCGCATTAGCTAACGTAGATGGCTATGCCGAATAGAACCATTACAATCGAGCATGCTCCAGTTTCCTTGTGCTTCGGGGTTGGTCCCCGTACGTCGGGGTAGTTCCCCGGTACTTCGGGGCTGGTCCATTCGGAAACTGAGATCCGTGCATACATCCTGTGTAGGCTGCCCAGTCTGAATACACGCTCCAGGGCCGGGTACTCCTAGTCACCCTTCCTCGACCTGCCACAACTCACTACTTGCCCAGGCAAATCTTTTATGCCTCCGTTGATAAATACGACTATAGTGTCCCTCTCGGATAGGTGCCTTTGTTCATAAGATTGGTCGCGGCGTCGGTGAAATTATCCGACTTAATCATAAATCAACCCACATGGTTCCTTCAGCGGCCTTTCCAACATCGCCATACAGTACCTAACTAGGGCGCCTACTACCACTATTGTCAAAAGTCGGTCCCTGGTCAAGGGCACCTCCTCTTGAAATTCCAGTTATATACAATTCACTCGCCTCATTGCAACCATGACAGCCTTCTCGGTCCCGACACCATCACGGCCGCTGATGCTTCTCGCCTTATTGATTGTTTACTTCTGTTATTGGATATACTTCGAACTCACCACGGGGGCGAGACGACGTCGGATCATCCGGGAAAATGGCTGCCAGCCGCCGTATTATTACCCCCATAAGGGTATCATGGGGAAATTATACGGGTTGGATGTGATCAGAGAGATGGTCAAAGCCGGCAAGGAAGGCAGGATGATGGAGGCTAATCGATTGAGAAACTGGTCGAAAGGACACAAGACGCTACATTATCGTATTACTAGGAGGCACAGTGAGTGACCTTAGCATTATCCTACTGTCATGGGCTATGTATGCTTCAGGGGTCGATAACTCAGATGACTAAACCATTGGCAGTTATTTCAACCATCGAGCCCGAGAACGTGAAGACAATCCTGGCGACTAAGTTCCAAGACTACTCTCTTGGGAAAGGGAGACAAGAAGTCTTTGGACCAATCTTCGGCGACGGCATCTTTACACAGGATGGGAAGGGGTGGGAGCGGTCTCGAGCTTTGATCCGCCCCAACTTTGTTCGGCAGCAAGTGGCGGATCTCGATATGTTTGAATCGCATGTCGGCCATCTGATAAAGGCGATTCCGCGAAACGGCTCAACTATAGACCTGCAAGATCTCTTCTTTAGCTTGACCATGGATTCTGCCACGGAATTTCTGTTTGGGAAATCAACTAACACGCTGGCTCCAGGACTAGAGACCAAGTCTACTGATGACTTTGTCAAGGCATATGTATATTTAATCGAGTGTAAGTGCTCTCTTCGTAACTTTATAAACATTCATTGGCTATTCAGGTTACTAAAATCCTATCCTTATAGCTGTTGGAATTTCTTTCCGTAATGGAGGTCTGGATAAATGGATCCCTAACCCCACCTGGCACAAAATGGTGAAGATAGTTCACGGATTCGCAGACGAAGTGATTCAGAAGGCCATCGAAGAAGTTGACTCGGGTAAAGTATCCGACAAACGCTATATTTTCTTATATACGCTGCTCGATCAGACCCGTGATCCATATACTCTACGTTCAGAATTACTCAATATTCTACTCGCTGGCCGTGATACCACTGCAGGTCTCCTTACAAATACGTGGCACGTACTATCGAAACGACCTGATGTCTGGAACAAATTGAAAGCTGAAATCGACGGTTTGAGCGGGTTGCGTCCAAACTACAGCTCGATTAAAGACATGAAGTATCTAAAATGGGTCCTCAATGAATCCCTCCGCCTGATGCCCGGAGTGCCGGGCAACACCAGAGAGGCAATTCGCGACACAGTGATCCCCCTGGGGGGCGGTCCTGATGGTAAAGCACCGGTCTTTGTTCCCAAGGGCTGGACAGTGGGGTACTCACCGTGGTCGATGCATCGACGAGAAGATTTCTACGGCGCTGACGCACTCGAGTTCA
>Ga0105239_10000383_pt1 | contig 64504 bp, 59 predicted proteins | sample KBSC44metaG_FD_92761 | JGI IMG/M metagenome (GOLD analysis project Ga0105239, IMG submission 92761) | Corn rhizosphere microbial communities from Kellogg Biological Station, Michigan, USA - KBS C4-4 metaG | ecosystem: Host-associated > Plants > Roots > Rhizosphere > Soil | place: Michigan, USA...
CAATAACGATGAGTTTTTTTAACCGGTAATCGGGCGTAATATGCATTGCCATAATTACAATTAAACAACAAAAATAGAAAATGGTTGCAAATAGCTGCCCTGACTTTACTCTTAACAAAATATTAGTTACCTGCGGCCATGTTTGGTAAATGATTTAATTTTATTTGTACGTCTAACAAATCTAAAATAATAACTATGGAAGGAAAGAAACCGAAAATCTTATTGTGTGAAGATGATCCGAATCTGGGAAGCGTGCTTAAGAACTACCTTGAACTCAACGACTACGATGTTACCCTCGAGAGGGATGGCCGGCTGGGCCTGGCGGCTTTTCAGCGGGAGAGCTTCGATCTTTGCCTGCTGGATATCATGATGCCGCATATGGACGGTTTTACCCTGGCCGAAGAGATCAGGGACGTGGATCCGGATATTCCCCTTTTCTTTCTCAGCGCCAAAACGATGAAAGAAGATATCATCCAGGGGTATAAGCTTGGCGCCGACGACTATATCACGAAGCCTTTCGACAGCGAGGTGCTGTTGATGAAGATAAAGGCCATTCTCAAGCGCAATGACGACCTGAACAAGGAGTCCGACAACAAGGTCTTCGAGATGGGGTCCTATCATTTCAATCCCAAGCTGCGCGAGCTAAGCCATAAGGGGCAGACGCAGACCCTTTCGCCGAAGGAGAACGAGCTGCTGAAGATGCTGGCCGAGCACATGAACGATCTGCTGCCGCGGGAGCAGGCGTTGAAGAAGATCTGGGGCAGTGATACGTACTTTAACGGGCGGAGTATGGATGTGTATATTGCGAAATTGCGGAAGTATCTGAAGGATGATTCCAATATTGAAATTGTCAATATTCACGGAAATGGGTTCCGGCTCGTTGTACCTGTAAACGCTTAAGATGGGCCTTCGGGCTTAGAATAGTTCGCCTTCCCGGCCGGGGCGGGTTTTTCCCAGGTGCTCGTACGCCTTGTGGGTGACCTCCCGGCCGCGGGGGGTGCGTTGGAGGAAGCCTTCCTGGATCAGGAACGGCTCATATACTTCTTCGAGCGTGCCCGTTTCTTCGCCGACCGCCGTGGCGATGGTGGAGATGCCTACGGGTCCGCCTTTAAACTTCCCGATGATGGTCGACAGGATGCGGTTGTCCATTTCGTCGAGCCCGTGCTCGTCGACGTGGAGGGCCCGCAGGGCGTGCTGGGTGATGCCGAGATCGATGACCCCGTTGCTCAATACCTGTGCGAAGTCCCGCACCCGCCGCAGCAGGCCGTTGGCGATACGGGGCGTGCCGCGGCTACGACGGGCAATCTCCCTGGAGGCATCCGAAGTGATCTTTGTCTGTAGGATCGTGGCGCTGCGCAGGATGATCTTTTGAAGGGTCTCGGCCGTGTAATACTCCAATCTTGCCTTGATTCCGAAGCGGGAGAGCAACGGCGCCGTAAGGAGGCCGCTGCGGGTGGTGGCGCCGACCAGGGTAAATGGATGGATAGTGAGCTGGATGCTGCGGGCGTTGGGTCCGCTGTCGATCATGATGTCGATGCGATAGTCTTCCATTGCCGCATAGAGGTATTCTTCGACGACGGTGCTCAGCCGGTGGATCTCGTCGATGAAAAGGACGTCGTTCGGGCTAAGGTTGGTGAGCAGACCTGCCAGGTCGCCGGGTTTTTCGATCACCGGCCCCGAGGTTTCCTTGATATTCACGCCCATCTCATTGGCGACGATGCGGGAAAGCGTCGTTTTGCCCAGGCCGGGGGGACCATGAAAAAGAATATGGTCCAGTGCTTCGCCGCGCATCTTTGCCGCCTTGATAAAAACCCGCAAGTTCTCGATCAGCTGCGGCTGGCCGGAGAAGTCTTCGATGGCTGCCGGGCGGATATTATTCTCAAACTCCTTCTCCGAGGGGCTTAAACCTTGCTTATCGCTGTTGAGGTTGAGATTGGGCATGTGGCAAATATACCGATCTTTGCAGTGAAAATTCTTCTGTTATGCCTACGGTGGAAGCCGCTTACCTGCAAAAAGCTATTTCCTACGAAGCCTATACCGCCCTGATCGACGAGCTTGTTATCAACGGTCAGACGACGGGCCCCGATCAGTCGGAGGCTTTTGTCCATTATACCGCGCTGAACCAGCAACGCATGCACCGGTGGGAGAAGACGATCCAGCTGTTGCCGTCGGTGGAGAGTGCCATCCGCGGCGTTACGGTGCCCCAGACCTGGCTGGTGCTGACGGAGGCCTGGTGCGGAGACGCCGCGCACAGCATACCCGTCCTGCATGCGCTGGCGACGCTGAACCCGCTGATCACGCTTCGTTTTGTCTTCCGGGATGAGAACCTGGAACTGATGGATCGCTATCTGACCAATGGCGTGAGCCGAAGCATTCCCAAGCTTATCGCGCTGGACACAGCTACCCGCGAAGAACTGTTCACCTGGGGACCCCGCCCGGCGCCGTTACAGGCCGCCTTTATGAAGATGAGGGACGAGGGGATGGCTTATGCCGCGATAAAAGAGGAGCTGCAGCGCTGGTACAATAAAGATAAAACCGTTACGATCCAGCAGGAGATGGCCGCGTTGGCTGCGGCCACCAATACCGATATGGGCATGACGGCCTAGGGAAGTCTCCGCCACAACACGTCGGCAAACCATTTCTTGCTGTCATAGAAAGTCTCTACCGGCTCGAAGCCCGACTGCGCCGCCATGGACTCGCTCTCGGCGAGGGTGTATTTCTGGGAGATCTCCATATAGATCGCCTCGTTCTCCGCAAAATGGATCTTCTTATCGACGAGATGTACGTCCTGCTCCTGTTTGCTGATCAGATAGCTGCGGCAGGCCCCTGTCCCCGGATCATAGACGGGGTAGTGTTCGAATTTTTCGATATCGAAGTCGGCGCCCAGTTCCCGGTTGATGCGTGTCAGCAGATTGAGATTAAAGGCACGCGTGATCCCCTGCCGGTCGTTATAGGCATCGAGGACGGTTCGCGGATGTTTTTTGAGGTCGAAGCCGATGAGCAGGAGGTCGCCGGGCCGCAGCTGGGAATGGATCTGGCGGCAGAATTGAGTGGCCTGCTGAACGCTCATGTTCCCGATGTTTGCGCCCATGAACAGGACGATCTTGCGTTTGCTCGAAAAAGTGCTCACCTGGTGAAGCTTCTCCAGGTATTCCCCGTTGAGGCCCTGCAGGCGGATACCCGGGAGAGTAACGGGTAATTTGTCTTCGAGCCAGCCGATGACGTTGGATGAGATGTCTATCGGATAATAGGTGAAATGGGCGTGATCTTTTTGCAGCTGCTTTAGCAGGAACCAGGATTTGGTGGCATCGCCGGGTCCCAGTTCCACGAGGTCGAAATCGGCGCTGTCTTCCATAAAAAACTGCGCCATTTTTCCCGACTGGTGCTGCATGATCTCCATTTCGCAGCGGGTGGGATAATATTCGGGGCAGGCCATGATCTGCTGGAAGAGCTTGTCGCCGGTCTCATCATAAAAATACTTGGATGACAGGTATTTGTGCTCGGCCCGCAATCCGTTCAGTACGTCGGTGAAGAAAGTGGTCGACCGGCGTGCGGTCAGCGTGGCGGTGCTGGGTGGAAACATGAGACGTATTTTTGTGGTGATTGTTTTGGTTACCCGTGGCCAAACTACCTTGCAAGTCGTATGCCAGTGAACTGCCAGCGTAGACTCGGATGGAAGAAATTGCGATACGTGGACCGGCTGTGTCCTATCGGGGTCGCTGCGGAAGCACCTCTCAGCACCATCTGGCTGACCATGAACTTTCCGTTATATTCCCCGATCGCGCCCGCCGCCTTCTTGAACCCGGGGTATGGGAGGTAGGCGGACTCGGTCCATTCCCATCTTTTTCCCCATTGGAACCGCTCCGCGGCGGCTTCCCATTCGAATTCGGTCGGCAGCCGGCATCCCTTCCAGGCGGCAAAGGCCACCGCCTCATAATAACTGATATGCGACAGCAATTGTTTACCGTCCAGCGGCCGCAGGCCGGCCAGCGTATACTGGTGCCAGCGGCCGTCGATGAGATGCCAGTAAAGCGGGGAGGATACTGCATTTTTCTTCACCCAGTCCCAGCCTTCCGCATGCCACCAAACGAAATTCGCATAGCCGCCATCGGCCATGAACTCAAGGTACTCCTCGTTTGTTACCGGCCTCGCGGCCAGCTGGAACTCGTCGAGATAAACCTTGTGGCGGCTGAGCTCGTTGTCGAAGCAAAAGCCATCGCCCTTGTGACCGATCTCGTAGAGATCCGCGGGCATGGTGATGAAGCCTCCGGATGCGATCTCCCGGGATGCTGTCCCTGCGGGTGCGATCTCCGGCGGGGTATCGATATCCCGCTCGGACCAGGCCGGGAACAGGGGGTTATGACCCAGGATGTATTTTATATCGGTGAACAACAGCTCCTGGTGTTGCTGTTCATGATTCAGCCCGAGGACGATGAGGGAGGCAAGGCTTTCCCCAGGACCCGAGGCGATCAATCGTTCCATCGCCTCATCTACATATCGCCGGTAGGCATAGATCTCATCCACTGAGGGCCGGCTCAGGTTTCCGCGGTCGGTGCGCATTACTCGCGCCCCGATGGTCTCGTAATAGCTATTGAATACGTAATTGTAATCGGGATTGCAGAGCCGGTAGCCCGGTTGGTGGGCAGTGAGCACGAAGGCCTCCCAGAACCAGGTGGTATGCCCCAGGTGCCATTTGGGCGGGCTCACGTCAACGACGGGCTGAACGACATAGTCCTCTTTTTGGAGGGGGCGGCAGATGGCTTCGCTGGCCTTGCGGACGGCGCGGTATTGTTCGAGTAAGCTCATTTGGTTGTTCCCCCGGGGATGGTTTTTCTATCCGAATGTAACCCATCCCCGGGGAACGGCTTATGATGGGCCTTCGGCCAGCGAACCTGTGGTTCGCTTAGGTAGTTGGTAAGGTCGGTGATGGTATGGATACCCAGCTGCTGCGTCTGGCTTCGCCGCATCATCAGGGCATAGGCATTATTGAATCCAATGGGTTCCAGCCACGTAAGATCATATTCCTTGCCAAAACGGCCGGAGACATACCGGTACACACTGTCCCTGTCGGGGGTAAGCCGGGCAGTCAGGGCAGCAGGCGCCTGGAGAATGGCCAAAAGTGCGGTTCCGGTATATTCAGGATACATGTCTATCTGATCGTGAATTAACGCTTCAAAGCAGATTTTTGTTCCGCCGAGACCCGTTTTACTCTCCACGTCCAGGTCCGTGTAGCCGCGGACAAGCATCGCATACATATCCGTCAGGATATATTGTTCGGGGAAGATCTTGGACCCCAGCCGGATGATGCCCTTATGGCCGTTGCGGGGAGGCTGATAGAGTCCCTGGGCCTGCAGGAATTCCCGGGCGATGCGGTCGGGCGGCTGGTTGAGATATTCGGCGCGGTAGTTGAGAAGCGTCATGATCGAGTCGTTGATGCGGCCCGATAATTTGTTCAACACGGGCGCGAGCTCGGGGTATTGCTTCAATACCGCATTGCGGATCACGGGGGCGGCATAGTAGGGGGGGAAGATGCTTTTATCGTCTTCCAGCGTGACCAGATCGTACGCTTTCAACCGGCCGTCGGTGCTATAACCGCTGATGATGTCCAGCTTGTGATCATAGATGGCCTTGTACATCACCGCGTCGCTGATGACCACGGTCCGGACCTTTAGTCCATAGACTTCCCGCAGACCGATATCGCCGTCGCGACGGCCCATGAACTCGGGGGTGAATCCTGCGAGCAGCCGGCTGTTGCCGATCGGCAGCACATAGAAGGAGGAGAAGAGCAGCACTCCCAGCGGAAGAACGGCCAGTACCGTCCGGCGGCGTCTGCGGCCGGTGCGCTGTAAGAGGGAGAGCAGGAAGTCCAGCAAGATCGCGAGAAGGGCGGCGGGGATAGCGCCGGCGAGGATCATATTGGTGTTGTTGAGGGCGATGCCGCCGAAGATGAATTCGCCGAGCCCGCCGGCGGCGATATAGGCGGCCAGCGTGCCGACGCCGACATTGATGACGGTGGCCGTGCGGATACCGGCCATGATCACGGGAAAGGCGAGCACGAGATCGACGCGGAACAGGCGCTGTGTCGCGGTCATCCCCATGGCGACGGCCGCCTCTTTCACCCCCGGATCGACCCCATCGATGCCGGTATAGGTATTGCGGATGAGGGGTAGCAGGGCATAGAGGAACAGGGCGGCGATGGCGGGGATGGGGCCGATGCCCAGCAGCGGGATCAGAAAGCCCAACAGGGCGATGCTGGGAATCGTTTGCAGCACGCCCGCTACGCCCAGCACGGTGCCGGCCGCCTTTTTGTTCCGGGAGATAAAGATGCCCAGGGGCACGCCGATGAGAATGGCGATCAGCAATGAGATAAAGGTCAGGCCGATATGCTGGATCGTCTGCTGCAGCAGCTTGCCCGATTGCTGATGCATAAAATCCCAGAGACTCTGGCGTTGGTCCATCAGCTTTTGTTATTCTTGAAATGATCGAAAATATAGCGCTGACCTTCGAAGAAATCCTTTACATATTGCGTCGCGGGGCGGTCGAACAGATCGTCGGCAGAGCCCTCCTGTATGATCCGGCCGCCGTCCATCAGGAAGATGCGGTCCGCCAGCTCAAAGGCTTCGGGGACATCGTGAGTAACGAGGATGATGGTCTTCGACCGCAGCTCGTCCAGCTCCTTGAAGTCTTTTTTCACGCGGGCGCGGGTAATAGGGTCGAGGGCTCCAAAGGGTTCATCCATGAGAAGGATGGGCGGATCGGCCGCGAGGGCCCTGGCGATGCCGACACGCTGCTGCTGGCCGCCGCTCAGCTCGTTGGGATAGGCGGCACGGTACTGAGCGGGAGAAAGGCGCAGCTTTTCCATCAGGGTAGTGACTCGCTGGGCGATCCGGTCCCGCTCCCACCCCAGCAGCCGCGGGACGATGCCGATGTTCTCTTCAATGGTATAGTGGGGGAACAGTCCGTTGTTCTGAAAGACATAGCCGATACCGCGGCGGAGCTGCTCGGGCCGTTGCTCCGTGACGAGGCGGCCCTCGATGCGGATCTCCCCGGAATCGGGTTCGATCAGCCGGTTGATCATTTTCAGCAGGGTCGTCTTGCCGGAACCGCTGGTGCCCAGGAAGACGACGTTCTCCCCTTCTTCGACGGCGAAAGAGACATTGTCGACGGCTTTATGTGCGCCATAGGTGCGGGTGATATTTTTTACCGCGATCATTTCAGTCGTGCGAATAGGTTATTCAGCGATTCGGCAAAGGTAGGGTGGGCGAAGACGCCATACCGGAGCTTGTCAACCGTAATGCCGCCCATCATGGCCATCTGCAGGAGGCTCATCAGCTCACCGCCGTTGACCGACAGCATGGCCGCGCCAAGGATCGTATTATCTTCGGCATTGACGATAGCCTTTAACATGCCCCGCGTCTCATCGTTCTCCCAGGCCCTGGCGATATGTGTCGCGGGCAGCGTAGCCACTTTTATATTCATCCCTTTGGCTCTTGCCTCCTCTTCGGTAAGGCCGACCCTTCCCAATTCCGGGTCGGTAAACAGACAATAGACCGGCGGACGGCCCTTTGTGCTATAATTTGCCTTTTCGACCAGGTTCTTATAGACGATGACATGGTCGTTATAGGAGATGTGCGTGAACTGGGGGCCTCCGTTGACATCGCCCAGCGCATAGATATCCGCGGCGCTGGTTTCCAGCTTGTCGTTGACGACGATGAATCCATGGGGATCGACTTTAATCCCGGCCGCCGAACCGTTAAGCCCGGCGGTGTCGGGTTCACGGCCGGTGGCTATCAACACATGCGAGGCGGTGATCGAACCGGAAGATAGCTGAAGCCGGATGCCCTGCGCGTCCTTTGACACGCTTTCTACTTTTGTCCCGGTATGGATCTGAACGCGATCCTCCCAGAGGATTTTTTTTATCTCCCCGGCGATGTCCTCATCTTCTTTGTGAAGGAAGCGGGGATTGTTCTCGATTATGGTGACTTCGCTGCCCAGGCGGCGATACAGCTGGCCGAACTCGAGGGCGATATAGCTGCCGCCGATGATGGCGAGATGCGAGGGGATCTCCCGGAGATCGAGGATCGTATCGGAGGTGAGAAAGGGAATGCCGGCGAGGCCGGGTATCGGCGGGACGACCGGGCGGGTGCCGGTGTTGATGAAGATCTTTCCGGCCGTCATCGTGCCGGTGGACCCGTCGTCCCTCGTGAGGTCGATCTCCTTTGGCCCGGTGAACCTGGCATACCCGAAATGGACGTCGAGGTTTTTTGTCTCGAGGAGTCCTTTTGCCGAGGATTCCCGCGCCTGGAGCACATGGTCGTTCTTGCGGTTGATGACCTCTTCGATGTTGACGGAATAGCCGGTGGAATGGATGCCGAAGTCAGCGCTGCGTCGAACCAGGTAGGCAATGCGACCGGAGGCGATGAGGGTCTTTGTGGGTGTGCAACCCACGTTGATACAAGTGCCGCCGATGAATTTCTTTTCAATAAGCGCGGTCTTCCAGCCGGCGTTGGCGAGTTTTTTTGCCAGGGGGTTGCCGGCCTGACCGGAGCCGATAATGATCGCATCGTACTTGACCATGTTCATGGAGTTGTTCTACTCCAAATTTAGGCAATTTTCGGACCACTACGTCCGGCCTTCGGCCGAAGCGGCTTCCTCCGCTTCAGGTACCACACTAAAAATCCCGTAACAGGGAGGCTCGCACAGACGAGACTGGCGATGAAGGCGATGATCTTTCCCGTTAGCCCGGCGATGGCGCCGACATGGAGATCATAGTTGATTTCGACCAGCCGCTGCATTTTTGTCTTTTTTGCATTGTGCAGATGATCCAGCATCCGGCCCGAATACTGATCGAACTGCAGTACATCATACCCGAAGAAGGTCTCCTCGTCGCGGTAGGCATAGACATCGATCGGGCCTTCCTTTCCAAAGGCAGGGGAGACCCCGAACCAGACGGCGGCGGGCAGGGAGTCGAGACTGGCACGCAGGGCCAGGTCCAGCGGGTTTGTCGTGACCGGGGCGACGACGGATCGTGTCGCGGGCGGGGGCGGCGTTGCCGGCGGCCAGACGAAGACGAGCCCGGTGACGGCGATGATCAGCGCCGGGATCAGGCTATAAAATCCGGGGACATTGTGCAGATCGTAGTTTATCCGGCGGAAAGACGCCTTCCATTTTATTTTGAAGCTGCGGTCGCGCATCGCCTTTGTCCACTTCTTCGGCCACCAGAGCACCAGGCCGGTGATCAGCCCGATGACAAAGAGGACCGTGCTCCAGGCAACGATGGGCTGGCCATAGGGCGTATTCAACAACAGGCTCCAGTGGAGGTACTTGACAATGGAGAAGAAATCATATTTGTAGTCCCGGCAGCCGGTGACCCGGCCGGTATGCGGGTCGAGGAAGACCGACTGATAGTATTCCATTCCGCCAAAGATCGTCAGGGCGGTATCGTTCTCGCGGTAGGACAGGAATTCCCAGCTGCGGCCGGGGTCGCGGTAAGTGACCATGTAGGACAGGGGATGTGCGGTTCCCAGGGCGGCCTGCGCGGTTTGCCGGAGCGAGTCGAGCGGCAGAATAGGGTCGGCGGGAGTTACGAAGTACCATTCCGGGTGGCGGGTCTCGGTGATCTCTTTCTGAAAAACAAAGAGGCAGCCGGTGATGCTCACGATCAAAACCACCGCCCCGGACACGAGTCCGAGCCAGAGGTGGATCTGACGGATGAAATATTTAGCTGTTCGCTTCTTTTGCATTGCCGGCTAGAATTTGAAGGCGATACCCGCCTTTACGCTACGCAGCGGCTGCGGGTTCACCGTCGTATACCCTACCCAGTAATGCTGATCGGTGAGGTTATCGGCTTTTACCGTGAAACGGAACTTCGAATAGTCGTAGAACAACGAGGCGCCGAGGATCGTATAGGCGGGCAGCATGAACACGCCCTGGCTGACGCTGTTGATGATCTTATTATCGCTGGCATAGTTGCCGCCAAAGCCGATGCCGAGTCCTTTTAGGTTGCCGGTGGGGATCTTATAGCTGAACCACCAGTTGGCCGTGTAAGGTGAGGCGGCGGTAGAGGGCCGGCGGCCTTCGACATCCTTGTCGGTCCGCTCGTATTTCGAATCGTTGTACGAGAAGCCGGCTACGATGTTGAGCCCCGTGAAGGGGTTGGCGATGACCTCGGCCTCGACGCCCCGACTTTGTTGTACGCCGTCCTGGATCTGCGGAAAAGCGGGAAGGCTGGAATCGGGAGCAGGAGGAATAAAGGCCCGGACGATATTGCTAACACGTATATTATAGATGCTGACCGTTCCAGTCAACCGTTGCTCAAACAAATCGACCTTTACGCCCGCCTCGGTCTGCCAGGCCTTCTCGGGCCGGAACGCCCTACCCTTATAGTCGGTACCCGTCTCGTTGGTGAATCCATTCTGATAGTTGGCAAAAAGGGAGACCTGGTCGCGGACCGGCTGGAAGACGATCCCGAATTTCGGCGAGAAGGCGGTTTGGTTGTATCCGCCGGTGGTCGTGCCGCTGGTGACGTCATAACTGCCGTTATTGACAAAATGATCTAGGCGCAGCGCGGCGAGCACCATCAGGTTGTCGGTGAGATTCAACAGGTCGGAGGCATAGGCGCTATAGGTGTTGGTAACGTTTGAGACCGGATAGTAGAAATCGACGCCCTTTGTCGCATACAGCTTTTGGAGATTTGTGCGGTTGAAATCCCGGTATGCCGGGATATTGCCCTGCGAGGGAATGGTGTCGTAGGTGCCGCCGCTGAAAAGCTGGTTGGGGGTATGATTGAAATAGTCCAGCCCGGCGACGAAGCGGTTTCGAAGGGTTCCAATGTTGAAGTCGCCGTTGAGATTTTGTTGCATCTCCACCATGCGATCGCGGCTGTTGGCCGTGAACTGGTCATTACGGGAGATAAACCCGTTTGGCAACAGGTAGAAATAGGGGCCGGGGCCATCGGAGTAGCTGTTGGTGATCGTCACATTGGTCTGGGTGGTCCAGCTGTCGTTGAATCGATAGTGCATTTGAGCAAAGAAGTTGGTGCTGGCCGATTGCTGGGAGAGGTCGTCGCTATAGTAGCTCCGCCGGTAGTCGAGTGGTAGCTTGTCGGCGCGGGCGACGCCCAACTGTGCGATGGTCAGGCCGTAGGGGAAGAAGAAAATGGGAGGCATGAGGTTACTGCCCCTGTAGATCTCCGCGTCGAAGAGGAAGGTGAGCCTGTCGCCGGCTTTATAAGAAAGGGAAGGGGCAAAAACAAAACTCTTGCTGAACCCGTTGTCCTCCCAGCTGCCTTCATTGGTGTAAGCGGTGTTCACGCGGAGGAGCATGGTGCGGTCGGAGTTCATCGGCATGTTGAGATCCGCGCCGATGCGGCTGTAGCCGAAGTTACCGCCGGTGAAGTTCACTTCGCCGCCCGGGTGGTCGTAAGGTTTTTTCGTGACGCGGTTGATCAATCCGCCATAAGAGCTGAGGGTGCTGCCGAAGAGGGTGGCGGAGGGGCCTTTGAGCACCTCGATCTTTTCCAGGTTGGCCGCGTCGACCTTGCTGGTGACGTTCCCGGCAACGCCGTTGCGCAGCTGGCTCTGGAGGATAAATCCGCGGGCATTGTAATAGCCGCCGCCGTCGCCGCCGCGGCCCGTGGCGTCCCACATCTTTTGCAGGCCGGTGGCATTGCGAAGACCGTCGTCGACCGACTGGACGAGCTGGTCGGCCAGCAGATCCTTTGTAATAGTTGTATATACCTGCGGATTTTCCGTATTCTTCAACGGCATCCTGGCGAGATCGTCGCTCGACCGCCGCGCGAGGCGGTTCGTCCCGCCGGTGACGACCACTTCCTGCAGCTGCTGTTCGGACACCTGCAGCCGGATGGTCAGATTCGTGGTGCGACGGGGTTCGACGATGACATGCTGAGTGGTGGTGGCAAAACCGGTGAGGGATACCTCGAGATCGTATTCGCCTGCGGGCAGATTGGACAGCGTAAAGACCCCGCCGTCATCGGTAAGGGTGGTATGGCCATTGCTTTTAACCCGAACGGTGACGGATGCGGCGGGTTGTCCGTCGGCGGTCAACACCTTACCTTTGATCGGCGGGGCGGGTTCGCCGGGCCGGCCTGTTGATGCGGCCCCGGATGCAACCATCGATGCGAGAAATATCGATAGAGAAAGTAGAAGACGTTTCATATCAGGTCGTTTTAGAGTCGCAAAATTGCCGTCGGCAAACGACTACGCCGCCCGCTATCGGGAAAAACGATTACGCAAAACGGAACAATGATGAAATTCGAAGAGTTCAAGGCCAGCCTGAGTCGCGATCTACCCCCTACGGGTATCCCCGCCAGCCTGACGGCGTTATGGTATGCGGGCAAGGATGACTGGGAGCAGGCACATACTATTGCACAGGATATCCCTACCCGGGAGGGTTCCTGGGTGCACGCCTATCTTCACCGGGTCGAGGGCGATGGAGGGAATGCCAATTATTGGTACAGCCGGGCGGGTCGTACAATGCCGGCGATGACGCTGGAACAGGAGTGGGAAGATATTGTCAGCAGGCTCCTAGGGGTAAAGGATTAGGAATCCTGTAAAAAACTTGCTATTTTGGGGCTTCCCGAACCGTAGAATCTATGACAAAGATCATCCTGCTGGCAGGATTGCTTCTCCCCTATGCAAGTATGGCCCAGTGCCCGTCCAGCGTCAACCTGACCAGTACCGGCAATTGCGGGCAAGCCACCCTCACGGTTCAGCCGGCCAATTCTCCTGTAAAGATCGTCTGGAACAAGGATGGTTCGCCTGTGGAAACTACTTCCGTCAACACCAATCCGGTGATCGCAACGGTTGCGGGTGGTAATGGGACCGGTAGCGCCCTCAATCAGCTAGAGGGCGCGCAGGGCGTCACTGTCGACGCTGCGGGCAATGTTTATGTTGTCGAACAGGGGAACGCGCGGGTAACGAAATGGGCGCCCGGCGCTACAGCCGGTGTCACTGTGGCAGGAGGGAATGGCTGGGGTTCTGCATCCAACCAGTTCTACGACCCGCAAGGGATCTTCCTGGATAAATACGGAAATCTTTACATTGTAGATTGTGACAATCACCGGGTCCAGAAATGGGCCCCCGGGGCCACGTCCGGCGTCACCGTAGCCGGCGGCAACGGCCCGGGAACTGCCGCTAACCAGTTGTATTATCCTACAGATGTATTTGTCGACAACAATGGCAATATCTACATCGCCGACGGAAGCAACTATCGTATTCAGAAATGGGCGCCGGGCGCTACTGCGGGCATTACGGTTGCTGGAGGCAATTGGCGGGGTTCCGCGGCAAATCAATTCAACTACCCCTTTGGCATTTTCGTCGATGCGGGCGGAAATATTTATGTGACCGACTACTATAATGCCCGCGTACAGAAATGGGCACCCGGAGCGACCAGTGGCGTCACTGTAGCCGGAGGCAATGGTCCGGGGTCTGCCGCCAATCAATTACTCGCGCCCACGCATATCTTTGTCGACGCCGCGGGGAACATCTATGTCGCTGACTTCAACAACAGTCGAATACAGCTATGGGCTCCCGGCGCTATCAGCGGCGTTACGGTAGCGGGAGGCAATGGATGGGGCTCTGCCCCTAATCAGTTGGCCGCCGGAGTTTTTATGTTTGTCGACAACCAAAACGATATCTACGTCTCGGACGCCTTCAACGACCGCGTTCAACGCTGGACAACCGTTAGCGATATTAACACTTCTTATACTGCTACCACTCCCGGTACCTACACGGCCACGGTCACGGACGGCGCGGGTTGCACTTTCACCTCCAATCCACAGATAATCGACGCCCCTCCGGTCGTCACCATCAGCAGCACGACCAACAACTGTGTTGGGGCTCAGCTAAAAACAAATACAGCCGATAATATCTCGCAGATCGTCTGGTACCAGGACGCAACCACCGCCGTAAAGACCGTCAATACATTGACCCAGTCGACGCCCGTTGACAATACGTATCAAACAACCACCGCTGGAACTTATACCGCATACATCACTACTCCCGGTGGTTGCACGGTTACGAGCAACCCGGTAGTGGTCACTCCTTTGGTGACTCCATCCATCGGCATTGCGGCTTCGGCGACAGCCATCTGCGCCGGCACTCCCGTCACCTTTTCAGCCGCCCCGGCGGGCGGCGGCGCCAACCCGGTTTATCAATGGCAGGTGAACAACAGTTTCGCAGGGACAAACGATATCCATTTCGTCGCAGCCGGATTGACCGACGGGGCCAGCGTATCCTGTACAATGACCAGCAGTGTCGCGTGTCCGGCTACCCCAACCGCTACGTCTAATTCCGTAGTGCTTACCGTAAGCCCAATCGTTACCCCATCGGTAACGATCACCTCCTCCGCGACAACCGTCTGCGCAAATGCCCCGGTGACCTATACCGCTTCACCGGTGAATGGCGGGCCCAACCCCGGATTTACCTGGCAGGTCAATGGCATGGCAGTCACGACCACCGGCCCCAGTTTTACCAGCAATTCATTGCAGGATGGTGACAAGGTCAGCCTTTTGTTGAGCAGCGATGCCTTGTGCAGCACCACTCCGACGGCCCTGTCGAACATCATCCCCGTCACGGTAGTCAAGGACCCGGGTTCGGCGGTGAGCATCACTGCCTCTTCCAACGCGGTCTGCTCGGGGGCATCAGTCATCTTTAAAGCCACGGCGACAAATGCCGGCAATACCCCGGCCTACCAATGGCAGGTGAACGGAACGCCCTCCGGCAGCAACAGCCCTTCGTTCACCGATAGCCAGCCGGCCAACGGAGATATCGTCACCTGCAACCTGACCAGCGATGCCGTCTGTCCTTCCGCTGTTTCCAACAGCATTGCGCTGGTGGTAAACCCATCGCCTGTCGTAGCACCTAACCAGGTGTTCCCGATCAGCCAGGGTCAGTACCTCACACTCCAGCCTGTTGTCTCGGGCGACGTCTCGTCCTATTCCTGGACGCCGGCCTACGGCCTTTCCGATCCGGCCGTTGCCGATCCGGTAGCCAACCCTTCGGCAACAACCGACTATACGCTAAAGGTCACGACGGCCGAAGGCTGCGAGGCTACCGGTATCATTACGGTTAAGGTGTATACCGAATTGCGCATCCCCAACGCCTTCACTCCAAACGGCGACGGAAAGAACGATGTCTTCTATGTTATGGGGGGGCCGGCGGGCAGTGTCATCCGGGATTTTTCCGTCTTCAATCGCTGGGGACAAAAAGTCTTCCAGGTACATGGCATAGCGCCTGGTGACCCGGCCTATGGATGGAATGGCTATTACGAAGGGTCGGCTGTTTCCCCCGGCGCCTATGTCTATGTTATCGGAATGCGATTTGCCGACGGTAAGACTCAAACTATCCAAGGTACGGTTATGCTTATACGCTAGCTTCCCCTTCTTATTGCACCATTTGCAGGATGAGATTCGGGTCAGGGCAGTTGGCCAGCCACTGCTGCCGTTCGGAGAACCGGCAGACGCCGGGATAATCCCCCTTCCGGCCTTGCATGTCTGTGATCAATTGAAAGTGCAGATGGGGCGGCCAGTTGCCATTCTCGAAGCGCATGCCGAATTCGGCGATGACCTCGCCCCTGGAGATAGGTTTATCTTCGTAAAGGTTCTTAATGGAATTAAGACTCAGATGGCCATATAGGGAATGAAAGGTGACGCCATCGAGACGATGCATCAGGATCATCGTCGCGCCATAGTCGCTGTCATTGTTATTGAAGGCGAAACTGTGCACGAAGCCCTCGAGCGGGGCCATCACCCTTGTTCCTGCCGGCCCCCAGATATCGATGCCGAGGTGCAGGCGGCGCGGTTCGGCGCTATCGGTCTTTGCCGGCGTACCGTCGGGGGCGGAGTCGAAATGTTTGCTGCGCGCATAGAGGGTGCGGTGTTCCCCATAGCCGCCGATGCCATAACGCGCATGGTTCGCTGTCAGGGTGCGATTGATGTACGCTGCAAAGCGTTCGGTGTCGGCGATCTCTTCGGCCGACAGGCCGGTATTGTTTTCGGTGAAGTCGAATGCAAACAACTTGTCCTTGTGCGGGTCAAAGGGCACTACGGGGTGGAAATCCGCCCGGTGCCGTTGCAATATCTCTTTACACGACGACATTGATCATCTTATTCTTTACATACACCACCTTTTTCGGCTTGTTGCCTTCGAGCCATTTCTGGACGATCTCGTCGGCCAGCACGATGTCTTCCACCTGCTGCTGGGTGGCGTCGAGGGCGATATTGAGCTCGTGGCGGGTCTTGCCGTTGATCGCGATCGGGTAGTTCTTTGTCGATTCGACGAGGTACTTCTCTTCCACCGCGGGATAGAGCGCATCGAGGACCGAGCCTTCGTTGCCGAGCAGATGCCAGATCTCTTCGGCGAAATGCGGGGCATAGGGGGTGATCGTAATCACCAGCTTTTCCAGCACCTCCTTTTTATGACATTTAAGATCGGTGAGCTCGTTTACGCCGATCATCAGGGCGCTGACGCCGGTGTTGAATGAAAAGCGATCGGTCGCGTCTTCCACCTTTTTGATCGTCCGGTACAGCACCTTCCATTCTGCATCGGTGGCTTTTTGCGTCGTCCAGACCTTGCCTTTGGTCTCGTCGAAGAAGAGGCGCCAGAATTTACGAATAAACCGGTGTACTCCTTCGATGCCCTTGATGTCCCAGGGCTTGCTTTGTTCGACAGGCCCGAGGAACATCTCGTACATCCGGAAGGTGTCGGCGCCGTATTTATTGACGAGGTCGTTGGGATTGACGGTGTTGTAGAGCCGTTTGCTCATCTTCTCCACTTCCTGGCCACAGATGTATTTTCCTTCTTCGAGGATGAATTTCGCTTCGGCATATTCGGGCCGCCATTTGCGGAAGGCCGCGATATCGAGCTCAACGCCGTCGACGATATTGACGTCGACGTGCAGGGGGGTAACGCCGATAGAACCGACGTTGATATTGGCATCGCCGAGGATATCCTTGACCGCCGTTTCGACCAGGTCGTGAAATTCCGGGGTTCCCTGCATGGAGGCGATGCCGCCGGAGATGAAGACAGGGGTCTTTCGCGCGAGCTGTTCGAGGGTGTCGGAGCCTTTGAGTTCGAGGCGATAGACAAAGCGGCTGCTGCCCTGGATCATCCCCTGGTTGACGAGACGTTTGAAGGGTTCGTCGTGACCGACCCAGCCGCGGTCGAACAGGAATTTGGTCCACATCCGGCTATAGAGCAGGTGACCGACGGCATGTTCGGTACCGCCGATGTACAGGTCCACCTGGCCCCAGTAGTCGGAGACGGCGCGGCTGCAGAAGGTCTCCGTATTCTGCGGGTCCATGTACCGAAGGAAATACCAGCTGCTGCCGGCATAGCCGGGCATGGTGTTGGTCTCGAGATGCCTGGCCGTCCATGCGGGGACATTGGCCAATGGACCTTCGCCCTCGGGACCGGGTCCGTATTTCTCGACATGCGGCAGCTCGAGCGGAAGCGCCGATTCCGGCAGGGCCTCGGCGATGCCGTTCTGCCAGGTGATGGGGAAGGGCTCGCCCCAATACCGCTGGCGGCTGAAGGCAGCATCCCGCATCCGGAAGTTTACCTTTCTGATGCCGATGCCTTTGTCTTCCAGTTTCTTTATGGCGAGGACGATCGCATCCTTCATGACCAGTCCGTCGAGGAAACCGCTGTTTTGCAATACCGCTTCCTTTGTCGGGTTGGCTTCCTCTCCGTTGAAGGCGTCGCCGATGATATTCGTGATGGGCAGCTCGAAATAGCGGGCGAATTTAAAGTCGCGTTCGTCGCCGCAGGGCACGGCCATGATGGCGCCGGTGCCATAGCCGGCCAGGACGTATTCGGATGTCCAAATGGGGATCTGCAGGCCGCTGAAGGGGTGGATCGCATAGGCCCCGGTAAAGCAGCCGGTGATCTTCTTCTCGGCCATCCGCTCACGTTCGCTGCGGCTCTTCACATAGGTGAGATATTCATCGATGGCGGCGCGCTGGCTGTCACTCGTGATGGCTTCGACGAGCTCGTGTTCCGGGGCGATGACCATGAAGTCGACGCCGAAGAGCGTATCGGGGCGGGTGGTATAGACGCGCAGCTTCTTGCCGGAATGGTCGAGGATGTCGAAATCGATCTCGGCGCCAAAGCTCTTGCCGATCCAGTTGGTCTGCATTTCCTTCATGGCGTCGCTGAAGTCCACGGTTGCGAGGCCTTCGAGCAGGCGGTCGGCGTAGTCGGTGATCCGGAGATACCACTGCCGCAGCTTTTTCTTGACGACGGGATGACCGCCGCGCTCGCTGACCCCGTTAATGACCTCGTCGTTGGCGAGGACGGTACCGAGGGCCTCGCACCAGTTGACCTCGCCATGGCCGCAATAGGCAAGGCGATAGTTCATCAGGATGTCCTGCTGACGGCGACGGTCGAAGCCCGCCCATTCCGCCGCGGTGAACCGGATGGTCGCGTCGCCGGGACATTGATGTCGGGCATTGCCGTCCTTCTCGAAGTATCTTACCAACCACTCGATAGGAACCGCTTTGTTCTGGTGCTTATCGTACCAGCTGTCGAAGAGCTGGAGGAAGATCCACTGGGTCCATTTATAATAACCCGGGTCCGAGGTCTTTACCTCGCGGGACCAGTCGAAGCTAAAGGCGATATTGTCCATCTGCCGGCGGAAATTGGCGATATTGTCCGCGGTGGAAACGGCGGGATGGATGCCATGTTCGATGGCATATTGTTCGGCGGGCAGGCCAAACGCATCATAGCCCATGGGGTGAAGGACATTGTATCCTTTGAGGCGTTTGTACCGGGCAAAGATATCGCTGGCGATATAGCCGAGGGGATGGCCGACGTGGAGGCCGGCGCCGCTGGGGTATGGGAACATGTCCAGCACGTAATATTTCGGCTTTATGGATTCGTTGGAAACTTTATAAGCGCCTTGCTCGGTCCACATCCGCTGCCATTTCTTTTCTATCTCGCTGAAGTTGTATTCCATGCTAGCTCCTGTTTCTTTGTTGGGAAAAAGTTAAAAGAGTGATTCTTATAGTAATAATGCGGCTCGCCGTTCGTTAGAAGGGTACCAAAAATACAAAATCGGCCGCGAAAAACCGTTATTTTTGCTGTCAGTCTGACATTGCACTAACCCAATTAAAACTAAGATATCCATGGCTCAACTCGGAAAAGGATCTGCCAAACGCTCGACTCCTTCATATTTCATGGCAATCGTAGGCGTCAGCCTGGTCTTGTTCCTGTTGGGTTTATTAGGCTGGATCGTCATCAATGCGAACCGGCTGGGTGAGAATATCCGCGAAAATGTGGAAGTGCAGATCTACGTCAGACAGAACCTTTCGCCGAAAGACAGCGCCTCCCTGGTGCAGTTTGTGTCCGCCCAGCCCTATGTCCGGAGCTACGAATATATCACCAAGGAGATGGCGCGGAAGCAGTTCGTGGGTACGGGCAATGATGACTTTATGTCGGTACTGGAGCAGAATCCCCTCCCGGCCTCGGTGGATTTCCGGGTCCGCAGCGAGTATGCGAACGCCGACTCCCTTAATAAGATAAAGGCCGATTTCGCCCAGAATATCGCCGTGGACGAGGTCAAGTACAATAAGAAGCTGGTGAGCAATGTGGACGACTGGATCCGTAAGACCAGCCTGATCCTGCTCATCGTCACCCTGGTCATCTCGATCGCGGTGATCATTCTCATCGACAATACCATCCGGTTGGCCATGTTCAGCAACCGTTTCCTGATCAAGACCATGCAGATGGTAGGCGCCACGCGGTGGTTCATCGCCCGGCCGATGGACCGGCGGGCCATCATCAACGGCGCCATCAGCGGGATCATCGCCACGGCCGCGATCATCGGGATCATCTTTGCCTCCGAGACCTGGCTGCCGGAGATCAAGGCGCTTCGGGACAATATGCTGCTGGCGGCGATGTTTGCGGTGATGATCCTGCTGGGCATCTGTATCTCCTTTATCAGCACCCACCGGAGCGTGGTAAAGTATCTAAAAATGAAGTTAGACGACTTGTACTAGGTTTTCCTATATTGCAGGCCCAAAATCATCCCTTTTCATGGCAACGACCAAAAAAGAAGCTCCTGCCGCTGCTAAGTCCGGTGTCGCCCGGCCTGCAGCCCCTGTCCCGGCGGCCCGCCAGCAAGCCCCCCTGTTCGGGAAGGAGAATTACCGCTGGATGCTGATCGGCCTCGTCCTTATCGCCCTGGGCCTGATCCTGATGGGCGGCGGTAAGAGCAAGGATCCTAACGTATTCAATCCCAAGGAAATATACAGTTTCACCCGGATTACGCTAGCCCCCATCCTGATCCTGGGCGGCTTTGTCGTAGAGATCTTCGCCATTTTCCGAAAGAACACGAAGGAAGGTCAATAAGCATCGATGACTATCTTACAGGCCATTATTCTCGCAGTAGTAGAAGGACTGACGGAGTTTTTACCCATATCGTCTACGGCGCATATGAAGTTTACCAACCCGATCATCGGGGTTGCTGACGACCCCTTTTCGAAATTTTTCGAGATCGTGATCCAGTTGGCGGCCATCCTGGCCGTGGTCGTGGTTTATTATAAGAAGTTCTTCGATTTTTCGCGAATCTCCTTTTATATCAAGCTGATCATTGCGCTTATCCCGGCGGTGGTGGTGGGTGTCCTTCTGAAGAAGCATATCGAAGCCGCGCTTGGCAACTTGTATTTTATCGCCGGGGTAATGATCGGCGGCGGAATTCTTTTTCTCTTCGCCGACAACTGGTTCAAGAATCCCCGGATCGACGACGAGCGGCAGGTGTCCAACAAAAATGCGTTGGTGATCGGGTGCTACCAGATATTGTCGATCGTGCTGCCGGGGTTCAGCCGTAGCGCCGCCACCATCCTGGGTGGTATGAGCCAGAAGCTGACCCGTAAGGCGGCCGCCGAGTTCTCTTTCTTTCTCGCGGTGCCGACCATGCTGGCGGCATCGATCAAAGAATTCTGGGATATGCACAAAGAGCATCCCGAGGTCCTGAACCGGGAACATGCCACCCTGCTGGGACTCAGCAGCCTGGTTTGTTTCTTTGTCGCGATCATCGTCATCCGGTTCTTCATCGGGTTCCTCAAAAAATATGGCTTCAAGCCCTGGGGCTACTACCGGATCATCGTCGGCCTCGTGATGCTGGTGTTACTGTGGAGGGGGGTGCTATGACCCCAACGGCGTCCAAACGGGTTATCAACGGTTGGGCTATGTTTGACTGGGCCAATTCGGTGTATAACCTGGTGATCACGACGACCTTCTTCCCGATCTATTTTACCAAAGCGACAGCCCATCATTTCCGCAGCGACAGCATTCCCTTTCTCGGGCTGCATGTCAACAGCTCTTCCCTGTACAGTTTTGCCCTGGCGGCGGCCTATCTCGTCATCGCGTTGCTCTATCCCGTGCTCACGTCGATCGCGGATACCCGTGGGAACAAAAAGCGGTTCATGCAGTTCTTCTGCTACATGGGCGCGATGGGTTGTAGCGCCCTATTCCTTTTTGACGGTAGTAACGTCGGACTCGGTGTCCTTTGCTTTATCCTTGCCTCGATGGGCTATGTGGGTAGCCAGGTGTTTTATAACGCCTATTTGCCCGAGATCGCAGCCCCCGAAGACCAGGACCGGGTCAGCGCCAAAGGGTTCTCCTACGGCTATATCGGGAGCGTGTTGATGCAGCTGATCGGGTTTGCGATCGTAATGCTGATGCCCGGGCAACCTTTTTTGAGCCTGCGACTGAACTTCCTGCTGGTAGGGCTTTGGTGGGCGGGGTTTGCCCAACTGACCTTTGCCGTATTGCCCAAGGCCGCCCGGGAGATACCGGCCGCAACCAATGTATTCAAGGTCGGATTTGCCGAGGTCCGGAAAGTCTATGCGGAAATAAGAAAACTGGCCGTACTGAGACGGTACCTGCGGGGCTTCTTCTTCTATAGCATCGGCGTGCAAACCGTCATGACCGTAGCCACGCTGTTTGGCAGCGTCCTATTGAAGCTGGATGACACCAAACTCATCGTCACCATCGTATTGGTCCAGCTCGTGGCCATTGTCGGCGCCACCTGGATGAGCCGGCTCTCGGCCCGGTTCGGAAATATCCGCGTGTTGATGGGCGTTGTCGCCTTTTGGATCCTGATCTGCGTATCGGCCTTTATGACCGCCGGTCAGGCCGAGCATTTGAAGCCGTTTCACGATAAGATCGCCGAGCTTCAACAGCAGAAGGAAGACCTGGAAGCGCGCAAAGGGCAAATGACGGCCGAGGCTTTCGATTCCGCCGATGCCAACGTGCTGGCGGAAATATCCCGCTGGCGTCATGATCTCGAGCCGCACCAGGAACCCATCGAATACTCCTTTTACCTGTTGGCGCTGGGCGTCGGCCTGGTCATGGGCGGCATCCAGTCCCTCAGCCGCAGCACTTATTCCAAGCTGATGCCGGCGACGAAGGATACCGCTTCTTATTTCAGCTATTACGATCTTACCGAAAAGATCGCCATTGTGATCGGGATGTTTACCTTTGGTTTTGTAAGCCAGATCACCGGGACCATGAAGAATGCCATTGTCTTCCTGATCGTCTTTTTTATACTGGGGCTGGTGTTCTTATTCTCGGCGCAAACGCGGCAGCACCGGGAGCCGGCGCCGGCAGTCTAAAAATAATTCCATGCAGCTACATACCATTCCTACCGGCTTTTTCAAATTGGACGGCGGGGCCATGTTCGGCGTCGTGCCCAAGACCCTCTGGAACAAGGTCAACCCGGCCGATGAGAACAATCTTTGCACCTGGGCCATGCGCTGCCTGCTGATCGAAGAGGGGGAAAAGCTGATATTGGTGGACAATGGGATCGGCGACAAGCAGGATGCGAAATTCTTCAGCCATTATTACCTGCATGGGGAGGACACGCTGGACAAGTCATTGGCGGCACTGGGTTATCACCGCGACGATATCACCGACGTTTTGCTGACGCACTTGCATTTCGATCATTGCGGGGGAAGCATTGTGCGGCAAGGGGACAAGCTGGTCCCGGCATTTAAAAATGCGACGTACTGGAGTCACTCGCGGCACTGGAAGTGGGCAACGGAGCCAAATGATCGGGAGAAGGCGTCTTTTCTGAAAGAGAATATCCTGCCGATCGAAGCGAGCGGTCGGCTGCGGTTCGTCGATGCGGGGCGGCCGGTGGGCCAATCGGCGGGGTCGCAGGGGGAGACACTGACCGGTGCGATCTTTCCGGGGCTTTCCGTCCGCCTGGTCAACGGGCACACTGACGCGATGATGTTGCCGCAGCTGCAATATAAGGGCAAGACCCTGGTGTTCGTGGCCGACCTGCTGCCTTCGACGGGCCATTTCCCAACGGCCTGGGTCATGGCCTATGATATGTTCCCCCTGACGAGCCTGCAGGAAAAACGATCCTTCCTGGAGGAGGCGGCCGCCGGCGGTTATATACTTTTCTTCGAGCATGATCCCCGCGTCGAATGCTGCATCCCGCAGCCGACCGAAAAGGGCATCCGCCCGGGGGAAGGTTTTTTCCTGAAAGACCTGTAATGCGGCCTATTCGGCCGAGCCTTTCCACTTCCACAAGATGACGTATGGCGCGTCTTTTATGTCAACCGGCTCATAATACCGAAGGAGGAAGGAACGCCATTCGGCAAAGGCTGATTGATCCCGGAAATATTTTGCGAACCCATGGTCGAGCACGTAGTGCGTGCGATGCTGAAGCAGATCCTGTTCGATGCCTTTTAACAGGCGGTGGTCGGAGTCCCAGTTATCATACAGGATATACATGTGCTGATATACGAACCGGCTGGGTCCGATGGTGCCCAGCTGATTGTATACATAGGTGCCGTCGTCGTTGAAGAAAGAGTAAAATTGATAGTCTCCCGGCCGGTGCTGAAGGAGATATTGTACCGCGGGAGAATTCGCGGTGAAGTTGAGCTTTTCGCGGCGCCTGAGATGCAGGCCATGTTGGATATTGGTGTATGCCACGCTGGCGCAAAGCAGGACGCCATAGATCGCCTGGGCTTTTGGATCTTTCAATACCGGTTCCTGAGTGAAGGCGAACACGGCAAACAGCAGGATGGGCAGGCTTGCCGAGAGGGGCAGGAAATAATGGGTAAAGCCCATCTCATAGATCATGGGCCGCAGATCCCTTCCGCCCATGAACTCGGTGCTGATGGACAGGAATACGGCTACCAGGGACAGGATGAGCAGTCTTTTATTCTCATGCCGGAAGAACAGCGCGCCGATGCCAAGCGTCATGGACACCATCGCCGGCATTTCATAGTTGCCCTGGTCGAGGGTTGCCTTTATCTTCCGCCAATGGTCCCAGTTGGATTCCTTTAGCGTATGGGTGTAGGGCCCGATGTTGAAGAGGAAGGCGTCCTGCCAGAAGAGATCCAGGGTATGGGTGGCGGCAAAATACCCGAGAACAGGCAGCGCTACAGTGGCAAAACCCACTGTGGACCCGAGGAACCGGCGCCAAAACGGGCGTTGGTCTTCCCGTGGAAGAAAAGCATACAAACCAAACGGGAGCAATGCGAGGACCTGGTCCTGTTGTGTAAAGAAGGTAAGGCCCCCAAGCAGTCCCAGCCAATAATAACGAAACCGCGATCTTGTCATGGCCACGCAAAAAAAGATCAGCAGCAGCATTGCCGTATATTCCCGGGTCATCCCCATACCGAGACAAAGCAGGTGGTCACGGAGCATGAGGTTGAACAACAGGGACGGCAGCCAGGGATAAGGCAGCTGGAAGCGGCGGCAGACTTTGTAGAAACAACCCGTGGCCAGCAGGGCGAGTCCGGCATCGAAGACCCACTGCGCCCAGTCGCCGCCCAGTCCTATCTCGGCGGCATTGAGGAAAAAGATCAGCGGGGGTTTATGATCGAACACATCGCGATACGGCACCCCACCCTTCAGGATGACCCGGCCGATATACCTGTAGATCTCCTTATCGCCCGAGACAAAGTTGTATGCGGGCAGGTACATCATGCTTAGCAGCAACGAAGCGGCAAGGGCGAACCAGCCTCCAAGGTGTTTTTTGTTCATATCTTCTATGGCTGTGGTTTTAATTTCCATAACAGGGTTCGATGGTTGCCCGGCATCGGCACGGGATCGTAATGGCTGGTTAAAAAGGACAGCCAGAGCGCGCGATGTTGCGGGTTGCGGAAAGATGGGGTTTTATCGATGTCCGTGATGATGTAGGTCGTGTGATGACGTTGGAGAGAGTCCCCGATCGACCGGAGGATACGGCCATCCGGGTCCCAGGTGTCGTACCAACTCCAAAAATGCTGATAGATCCAGCGGGAGGGGGAAAGGATACGGAACTCGTAATAGGCTGCAATGTAGTCATCGTCCTGGAAAACAAAGAGCTGGTAGTTGTCCGGCCGGTGCCGTCGCAGATAGTTCAGCTCGGGGGAGCCGATCACCGGGTCCTCGCTGCGCCGAAGCAGGTGGGTGCCATGCTGAAATGCCGTGTAGACGAGGCTGGCGCAGAGCAGGACCACCAGCGGCAGCCGGGCCATGGGCCGCTGAACGATATTCTCGTCGTCGAAAGCCACGACCGTAAACAGCAGTACCGATAAGCCGGCCGACAGCGGAAGAAAATAATAGACATAGTCGATCACCGTCTCGTACCCGTTGAACCGGCCGCCAAGGAACTCCGGGATCATAGTCAGCAACATCCCCGCCAGGGCCGCCCCGATGAGTCCTTTCTTGCGGGAGCGCCCGATCAGGGCCGTACAGCCGAGGATCAGCGCGACCATAAAGGCGATCTCATAGTTGCCTTCGTCGAGGACGCGTTTGATGGAGCGGAAGTGATCTCCAAACGATTTCCGTTGGGTCGTATACGTCTGCCAGTTGAAGAGAAAGGCCTGTTGCCAAAGATCGGCCGCCGCCTGATGGAGGACAAACCAGGCCACCAGCGGAACGAGTACCGTGAAAAAGCCCGCGGCCAGGTACGCGATCCGTCTGCCCACGGGGACCGGGTCGATCGTAAAGATCGCGTAAAGCAAAAAGGGGATCAACGCCGGCAGCTGATCCTGCTGCATGAAAAACGTGAGCCCGCTAAGCATTCCCAGGAGATAGTGCCGGTAACGCGTCCGGCTCATCAGCGTACAGAAGAAGAAAATGTATAAAAATGCCGTGTACTCGCGGGTCATATTGATGCCCTCGCTGATGAGGTTATCGCGGAGCATGAGATTGAACAGAAGGGGTGGCAGCCAGGCGAAGGGGACCCGATGGCGGCGGCAGCAATTGTAGAACAACACCGTGGCCAGCAAGGCCAGTCCCGCATTGATCACCCAGAGGCCCCAGGGGCCGCCGGCCGCGATGCCGGCGAGATGAACGAAGTAGATGAGAGGCGGTTTGTGATCGACGAAATCCCGATAGGGGACGAGCCCCTTGCTCATGGCCCAGCCGATGTAGGTGAAGATCTCCTTGTCGGAGATGCCGAGGTCGAAGGGCGGGCAATAGAACAAACTCAGCACCAGCGATGCCGCCATGAGGAAAAGCAAGGTATAGCGGCCGGTTCTCATGGATCGTTTATTTGCCAAAGATTGGAATCGGGTTTGCCCGGTATCGAAAGCCGGTGATAATGCGTTTGTATGAAGTTGCTCCACCAGTCGCGGTCGTCCTTGTTCTTCATCCGGGCGAGGTCGGCGGGGTCCATATAGAGCCAGGTCGTCCGGTGACGGATCAGATCGGCCGCAATGGATGCGAGATCATGATGGTCGGGATCCCAGCCGGCGTACCAGGTCCAGAAATGCTGATAGAAGAAGCGGGACGGGCAGAGGATCCTTCGCTGGTTGTAGTAAGCGGCGAAGTCCTCATTCCACATAATATACAGTTGGTAGTCGGCCAGGGATTGCCTGTCGAGGAAGTCGGCCTCCGGGCCGGTGACCACATGTTGGTCATCCCGGCGGGTGAGATGGGTGACATGTTGAAAGGCGGTGTATCCGAGGCTTGCGCACAGGAGCCAAACATAGGGAAGCTGGATGCGCCGGTCCGTGAATGCCGGGTCATTCGTAAAGGCAAAGACGGCGAACAGGAGGATGCATACGGTAGCGGACAAGGGCAGAAAATAACCCATGACGTCCTTGAACACGGTCGTTCCCACCAGGCGGCCGCCCATCCATTCGGCGGCCATCGACAAGGGCAGGGCGACCAGGGCCGCCAGCACGAGTGGCTTGCGGCTGTTTTTCAGGAAGAGAGTGACGGTGCCCAGGATCAGCGCCAGCATGAAGGGGATCTCGTAATTGCCGGCGTCGAGGATGCGTTTGACCGCGCGGAAATGATCGCCGGGGGATTTGTATTCGCGGATATAGGTGTTCAGATTGACAAGATAGGCGTCCTGCCAAAAGTAATTCAGCGAGTGGTGGATGGCAAAGAACAGAACGAGAGGCAGCGCGACGATGCAAAAGCCCGCGGCCCATTGCCAAAGACGCATCCCAATGGCTTGAGCGTCCTTTTCCCATAACGCGTAGATAAAGAATGGCGCGAGGATCAGCACCTGTTCCTGCTGCATAAAGAAGGTGAGGCCCGTGAAGAGGCCCAGGAGGAGATGGCGCCAACGCGACCGGCCCATGAAGGCCAGGAAGAAGAGCATTACGAAATAGGTGGAGTATTCGCGGGTGAAGTTGATGCCGTTGGCAATCAGGTTATCGCGCAGCATCAGGTTGAACAGCAACGGCAATACCCAGGGGAAATAGAGCCGGTGCCGGAAACAAAGGCGGTAGAACAAGCCGGTGATGACGAGGGCGAAGGAAGTGGTGATCATCCAGAGGCCCCAAGGACCGAGCGACACTCCCGCGGCGTTGACAAAATAGATCAGTGGGGGTTTATGATCGAACACATCGCGATAGGGGACCTGACCGCGTAGCAGGGCCCAGCCGCAATAGCGAAAGAATTCCGTGTCCTCGTAGGCGGGGTTGACGGGTGGGCAATACATCCCGCTCAGGGCGAGTGAAATGCCCAGCAGGATCAAGAGCCCGTAAGATTGCTTCTTTGTCATTCTATTTTACGCGGAATGCGATGAGCTGTCGAAAAGAGCGCAGGGCGCCACGCAGGAAATAGCGGTTCATCCGGCTTTTGCGCCCCCCTTCTTTCATGGGGTTGACGGTTGCAATAAATATCCGGTATTTCTTTTTGATAAACCAGGCCGTGAGCAGGACGTTGGGGGCGAAGCTATCGGCGGGGATCTTTTGCAGGGCCGGTTGCAGGGCCGAGCTTCGCATCAGCCGGTAGGGACTGTTGATGTCGCTGACGCCCGAGCCAAAGAGGAGGCGGACCGACCAGCCGGTAAAGCGGCTGATCCATTGGCGACCGGATGACGCATTCTTGTCGCGCCGTTGGGCGAGCAGCAGATCGTAGCCCTCTTTGTTGACCCAAAGTTCCCTGAAGGCGGTCATTTCGAGCTGGTGATCGGAATCGATCTGGAAGACCCACTCGGCGCCGGCATCGATGGCTTTTCGATAGCCATTGAGGATGGCGGGGCCATGGCCGGCGTTGGGTTGGGTATGGACATCGAGGGTTTGATCGGTCTTGGCCAGCGTCTTCAGCAGCTGCAGGCTATCGTCCTTCGAGCCGTCGTCGATACAAACGATCCTGTAGGGTGCACCGGTGCTTTTGAATACCGGCGTCCAGTCCTCCAGCAGCACGTTCAACCTATCCGCTTCGTTGTAGACGGGGATGACCACGGACAAGATGGGCTTAGACGGCATGGATCGTAGGAGTTAGTGGCAGGATGCAGGTGTCGAAGATCTCGAGCGCCCTGTCGATGGTCTGATGCATGTCGTAATACTTATAGTCCCCGAGGCGGCCGCTGATGAATACGTTCTTCAGCTTTGCGGCCTCTTCCTTGTAGAGGGCGAGCAATCGCTGGTTCTCCGCGGAGGCGATGGGATAATAAGGATTGTCGCCCTGGTCGGCCAGGGAGTATTCGCGGAAGATGATCGTCCTGTCCTTTGGGTATTCCTTTTCGGGGTGCAGATGGCGGGGCTCGTGGATGCGGGTATACGGGATCTCTGCTTCGGGGAAGTTGATGACCGCATTCCCCTGGTAGTCTTCCTTGTGGATCGTTTCCTGCTCGAAGCGGAGGGTGCGCCAGCTGAGCTTGCCGAATTTATAGTCGAAGAAGCGGTCGATCGGGCCGCTGTAGACCAGGCAGGCATTCTTTTTCAGCTGGTGACGGATGTCGAAGAAATCGGTGTTGAGCAGGACCTTTATCTTTCGATTGGCCAGGAGTCGTTCGAAGAGATGGGTATAGCCTTTCTCCGGGATGCCCTGCCAGCGATCAAAGAAATAGTTGTCGTCGTAATTGGTGCGGAAGGGCAGCCGGTTGAAGATGGCCGGCGGGAGCCGTCGGGGGTCCACCTGCCATTGTTTGAGGGTATAAAATTTAAAGAAGGCTTCGTAGAGCCGGCGGCCCAGCAGGGAGATGGCCTGTTCCTCGAAGTTCGCTGGCGCTCCGCTGACCGGCTCCCGCAGGGTGTTCATAAACTCTTCGACTTCGAAGGGCTTTAAATTTTTTTCGAAGAACTGGTTGATGGTGGCCAGGTTGATCGGGAAGGGATAGATGCTGTCCTTGTAGCTGCTGAGCACCTTGTGCCGGTAGGTGTTGAAATGAATGAAGCGGCGGATGTAGTTCCAGACCTTTTCGTTGGAGGTATGGAAGATATGAGTTCCGTAGGCGTGATATTCGATGCCGGTGGCGGGGTCGACCGCCGAATAGCAGTTGCCGCCGATATGGCCGCGTTTTTCGATGACCAGTACGGGTTGATCCAGTTGGTTAGCGATCCGTTCGGCGGTGACGGCTCCGAGCAGTCCACTGCCGACGATAACGTAGGAGTACTCCGTTATATCCATTCCGCTAATATAGGGTTTATATCAGAGAAATGCCAGCGAGTTGAGGGTCAGTTGTTTTGGAGCTTTGATGCATATAGATCATAGCTTTCCTTGTCGAAGCAGACGAAGGTCACTTCTTCCGGTAAGGGACTTGCCGCAAGGAAGTCCTTTACGGTGCGGATGGCTATCGTTGCGGCTTTCTCTTTTGGAAAGCCATAGATGCCGGTGCTGATGTTGGGAAAGGCGATGGTTTTGATGTTATTTTCCGCGGCGACCTGCAGGCTGTTGCGATAGGCGTTGGCCAGGAGGGTCTCTTCGTTCCTGGTGCCGTCCTGCCAAACGGGACCTACGGCATGGATGACGTATCGGGCTTTTAGATTGCCGCCGCCGGTGATAACAGCGTTGCCGGTGGCGCAGCCGCCCTGGCGGTTGCGAATGGTCCGGCATTCTTCCAGGATGGCCGGGCCGCCGGCGCGATGGATCGCTCCGTCGACCCCGCCACCGCCCAGCAGCGAGGTGTTCGCGGCGTTGACGATGGCGTCGGTGGTCATCTTTGTGATGTCGCCCTGATGGAGGTGGATGCGCGGGTTCATTTGGTGAGGGCAAAACTGTTCAGAATGGCGGTGCCGGTTGGATCGTACTTGCTGAATTGAGAGGGTTCTGCGGTGAAGGTCAGCACCCAGGCCGTTTTTTCTTTGATGAACCAGTACGCCCGGATCTTTAGCGGACGGCCCTGGTAGGTCATGGTGTACACCATTTCCATGGCTTTTTGGCCGGCGAGGGCTTTTGGCGCCGTCGAGACAACCGCATTGGCTCCGAATGCATCGGTGATCTGTTTGCGGCTCAGCTCGGTGTATTGCTCCAGGGTCATGGGCTGGGCGGAGAGGTCCTGCTCGAGGACGTTGACGTTCTCCTGGAAGTTATCGTTGGCGTTTTCCCTGGGGCTAAGAAAGGCGACGGCAGTGTTGACGGACTTTGGAGTCCAGTCTTTCGGGTAGCTGATGGTGAATTTTTTGGCGGGGTCCGTGTAGGTGAGCCAGCCGGGAATGAGGAGCAGCAGGAGAAAGGCCTTCGCGTTGATAAGGGCATTCATAGTATTTAGTTGTTGGTGTGGCGTTATAGATCGATCAGCGAGCTCAGCGGGTAGCGGAGATTGTGGTAGTAGGTCATATCCACGGAGACCTTGCCGACGGTGATCGGGCTCTCGATGCGGACCGCGATGTGGTTGGGGTCGTCGGAGACCCAAACGGTCATCTTTTCGCCGCCTTCGAACATGGTGCCTTTTACAAGCAGCGGCTTGAATTTAATGGTGCGGAACTTGCCATAGCTGGTGCGGATGGTCTCTTTACCGAGGTAGCGGACATAGAGGTGATAGACCTGCCGGTCGAGGAACATATCGAAGGGGATCTTGTCATCCACCTTGTGCGAGGAGAAGTCGATGTTGCGGGCGTAGAAAATGGCGCTGAGGACATCCTGGATGCAATCGGGGACGTTGTATACGCCGGTGTTGGTGACGGCGGTGTGGGCGGCCTTTATAAAAGAGACGTTCTCGTAGGTCTTGTAGCCGCCTTCGTTGACGTCGCGGAGGAATTTGTAGGGTTGAAGCGTGGCGGTGTCGACATAGGACTCGTATTTATCCCGCACCTTGAAGAATTTATCATAGAAAGAATTGGTCTTCCCTTCGCCGATGAGATGATAGACGTCTTTTCCCTGGAATTTTTCGAGCGTGGTGGTGAAAGACGCCTCGCCGCCGGTGGTGAGGTGGATGCCCGCCACTCCATAGTTGACCCGGTATTTGAGGACTTCGCCGGCCTGGAAAGAGTGGTTGCGGATACCGCCACAGAATTCGCTGCCGGGTTGTGGTTGTTCGGATTGCGGAGTCTGCGAGGTCAACGTTAGCAACAAGATACAGACCGTAAAAAATACTCTCATCGACTTTTGAATAATTTTATTCTTACAATTAACAGGCTTCCTATCAAGGCCGGTATGATCAGGTTGATCAGCCATATTGCAAAACTGGCGGCGAAGATCCCCACAACATTCGAGCTGTACAGTTCCAGCACCTGGATGCTTGCCTCCCATCGTAATCCCAATTCCGTCAGAAAAGTGAGGGTTGGAACGATCGCCATCACCAAAAACACAACGCTCATTCCGCTCCACACCTGCCAAAAAACGAGTGCTACTCCGAAAACGGGAAACACGAGACTATATTGAATAATAAATACAATATATCTGCCAAAAGATAAGAACAAAATTCTCAATAAGATCGCTGCATTAAAATTTTCTAAAACTTTTACAAATGCACTGTATTTACCGATCCCGGGTATTTTTAGCAGTACCGACGCCACGAGAGAAAGGCGGCAATAAATAAATGTTAATATTATCAGCAAGGTCGCCGCGGTCCACCCCAGGATCGTCAATGCGATTTGCCAGTGCCGGATGCCGCCGGGGGCCGGTTGCGCCGTGGCGCGTAGATAGCAAACACCCAGCAAGCCGATGAAGAGAGTGACCATCAACTGTGCGATGCTGCAAGCCATGGTCAGCGAGATGGACCGGATGCGTTGACCTTCTTTTATGTACAGGATGCGACCGAGGTACTCCCCCATCCGGTTGGGAGTAAAGCAAGCCATCGTAGTGCCCGTGAGAACCGCCCTGAAGGCGTTCCGGTAAGCGATACCGCCGATGGGGCGAAGGGCGAGCTGCCATTTCCGGGCTTCGATGCCCCAGTTCAGCGGCATCAGGAGCAAGACCACCCAGAGCTTCCATTGCTGCGGCCCGGTGATGGCCGCTCCTATCTGTTGCAGGGAGATTCTCCAGCCGGGCTGGTGGGTCACCTGACGATAGATCAGCCACGACAGGAGCAGGAAGACCAGCGGGCCGATGATGTATAATTTGCCTATTATTTTGATATCTTTGAGCAACCGGAATCAAAAATAGTCCTCCTCTTGCAAAAGCGCCCCAAAATAATTTTAGGCATCGATCCGGGAACGGTAGTCATGGGCTATGGGCTGATCCAATGTTCGGGACACGAAGCTTCGCTGATAGATATGGGTGTTCTGCGGCTCCCCACCCGGGAAGACGGCTATGAGCGGCTAAGGCTGATCCATCTGAAGGTGTTGGAGCTGATCCGCCGCCATGGTCCCGCCGATTTTGCCATCGAAGCGCCCTTCTTTGGAAAGAATGTCCAGAGTATGCTGAAGCTGGGCCGGGCCCAGGGTGTGGCGATCGCCACGGCCATGCATGCGGGCATTCCCGTCACCGAATATTCGCCCAAAAAGGTGAAGCAGTCCATCACCGGTAATGGTAATTCGGACAAGGAACAGGTCTGGCGGATGCTGCAACGCATCCTGAAGCTGGAAGCGGAATTGCCGGCCTATGACGCTTCGGATGCCCTTGCCGTCGCCATCTGTCATTTCTTCCAGTACCGCACGTCGGATCTGCTGACCGAAGCGAAAGGATCTGCTAAAAGCGGGGCAAAGGGCAAAAAAGCTCCCAGCTGGGAAGCCTTCATCCGGCAAAATCCAGACAAGGTGCGCAGATAAGCCGCTGCTTAAATGAGGTGGCGGAGGATGCTTTCCTGGGCGGCCTTCAGCTGTTCGGGGCTTAGCTTTAATTTATGACGCGTGAAGTTGAGATCGTCGCTGCTGTCGATGGGAACCAGGTGGAGATGGGCATGCGGCACTTCCAGGCCGACGACGGAAAGGCCGCAACGGTTGCAGTCAAATGCTTTTTCGATGGCCCGGGCGATGGGTTGGGCAAAGACCAGCATTTTGGCGAGATAATCCTCCGGCATGTCGAAGAAATTATCGACCTCTAATTTGGGTACGACCAGCGTATGCCCTTCCCGGAGAGGGAAGATATCCAGGAAGGCATAGAACCTGTCGTCCTCGGCAATTTTGTAGGAAGGGATCTGCCCTGCGATGATCTTTGAGAAGAGGGTCACACGGTGATGTTTTCGATCTTGAATTGGAGGTCACCGGCCGGAACCTTCACGCTGGCTACGTCGCCGATGTGCTTTCCCAGGAGTCCCTTTCCGATGGGGGAAGTAACGGAGATCTTACCCACCTTGAGGTCGGCTTCTTTCTCCGAGACGAGATGATAGGTCATCTGTTTTTTGTTGGTAAGGTTGGTGACGGTGACCTTTGTGAGTATCGACACCTTGCTTGTATCGATGGACCCTTCGTCGATGATCCGGGCATTGGCCAGCTCGCCTTCGAGCTTCTGGATCTTTGCTTCCAGCAGTCCCTGCGCTTCTTTTGCGGCATCGTACTCGGCGTTCTCTCTCAGGTCCCCTTTCTCACGTGCTTCGGCGATCGCCTTCGAGGCGGCCTGTCTTTCCACCGTCTTGAGTTTTTGCAGCTCGGCCCTCAGCTGATCCAACGCATCTTTTGTGAAGTAAGTAAATCCACTCATAACTCCTCCTTTATATTAAAGAGAAAAAAAATACAACGCCTCGGAGAGATCCAAGGCATTGCACAAAAAGATTAAGACCCGAAAACACTACTACCGTATCCTGGGGTCCATTTGTTCTACAAAAATAGGGAAAAAGGCCTAAATCCCCAGTTTTTCAAGCGTCACCTGGGCCATTTTAAGAAAAGCTTCATGGGTATATCCGGCGATATGGGGGGTGATCAGGACGTCCGGGCGGGCGAGCAGCCAATCGAGCTGCCGGCGCTGCCCGTCGGTATAGGTATCCAGCTTTTCGTTCTCCAGCACGTCCAGGGCGGCCCCGGCGATGCGCCCGTTCTCGAGCGCCCGGATCAGGGCCGCGGTATCATGGACCTTCCCCCGGCAGGCGTTGATGAACCAGGGTTTCTTTTCCAATGAGTTAAAGAAGGCGTCCCCGGCCATGTGGTGGGTTTCATCGGTCAGCGGCACGTGGAAGCTGATGACGTCCGCATAACGGGCCAGCTGCTCGAAGGAGGCTTCGTGGATGTTTCCCCGGGCAAATCCGAACTTATATTTATCATAGGCGAGGATGGTCACGTCAAAACCGCCCAGGACCCGGGCAAAGGCCGCCCCGGCGTTGCCAAAGCCGACGATGCCAACCGTTTTGCCGCTCAGCTCCGTTCCCCGGTTTGCGTCCCGGATCCATTTCCCCCCCTTTACCTCCGAGCCGGCGATGAACAGCTTGTTCATCAATCCGAGCAGCATGCCGAGGGCCTGTTCGCCGACGGCGTTTCGATTGCCTTCGGGACTGCTGACGCAGAGGATGCCCCGGGCTTCCGCATATTCGGTGTCGATCAGCTCCATTCCGCTACCCAAACGGCCGATGAACCGAAGGGCGGGCGCCGCATCGATGATGGCCTTGTCGATCTTCAGGCGGGTGGTGACGATCAAGCCCTCGACTCCGTCGACGGCCGAAAACAGTTCTTCGTACGTTATTTGCGGGGTATATTGGACGGTATAGCCTTTTTCGGTGAGGCGGTTGATCAGGTACTCGTGGACTTTGGCTGTGACGATTACTTTTTTCATTTGTTATATGGGCTAATGTTTGGCCTTCGGCCGACGGGCCTCCAGCCCGTCAGGAACGCATTTTAAAGGTCAATTGTGCGAAATCATTGATTGAGAGTTGTTCGGCCCGCTTGTTGAAGATAGGGTCCAGCAGGGCTGCCTCGTCAAAGAGGGGCTTCACCGCATTCCGCAGGGTCTTTCTGCGTTGGTTAAACGCCGTTTTCACCAGGAGGGTGAAACTTTTCTCGTTGCAGAAGGCGGGAGCGGGCCGGGGTGTCAGCCGGATCACCGCGCTTTTTACCTTTGGCGGCGGATTAAAGCATTGCTCGTGCACTTCGAACAGGTATTCCACTGCGAAGAAGGCCTGGATCAGCACGCTGAGGACCCCATAGGTCTTGTTCCCCTCTTTTGCCGCCACGCGCTGGGCCACCTCCTTCTGGAACATGCCGATCATCGTTTCCAGGTCATCCTTCCAGTCCAGCATCTTAAAAAGTATCTGCGAGGAGATATTATAGGGGAAATTGCCGATCACCGTGAATTTGCCCTCGAAAGGCTTTTCGATATCCAGGATGCTGGCGTGGATGACCGTGATCCCGGGCCAGGTTGCCTGCAGATAGCGGACCTTCTCTTCGTCCAGCTCAACTGCCTTGAACTGAATGCCCTCGAGCTCCAACAGATGTTTTGTCAGCGCCCCGGCGCCGGGCCCCACTTCGAGCAATTGCGTGACGGCGCGCTCGCGAAGCGCGGCTATAATTTTCCGGGAGATATTCTCGTCCCGCAGGAAATGCTGGCCGAGGGATTTTTTGAGGGTGTACATAAAGGGGCAAAATTACGCCACAGGTCCCGACTGCGCAATAAATCGTATATTACAGCCCTGAAAATCTAACGCATGAGCCAACCACAGCAAAAACCGGTGATCGGGGTGTCCGTAGGGGACGTGAATGGGATCGGAATGGAACTGATCATCAAGACTTTTTCGGATACCCGGCTCCTGGAGATGTGCACGCCGCTCATCTTCGGTTCGAATAAATTGATCAATTTCTACCGGAAGCAAAGCCCGGAGACGAATTTTAATTTCCAGACCACAAAGGAATTCACCCGCATCGCCCATAAGCAGGTCAATCTTTTCAACTGCTGGGAGGAGGATATCTCCATCGTCCCGGGGCAGCTGACGGATATCGGCGGCACCTATGCCGTCAAGTCCCTGACGATGGCCGTGGAAGCCCTTCGCGACAAGAAGATCCAGGGTCTTGTGACGGCTCCGCTGCACAAGAAGAATACCCAGTCGGCGACCTTCAACTTCACGGGTCATACCCCGTATCTGAAGGAGGCCTTTAAGGTGAACGACGTCCTGATGCTGATGGTGTCGGATAACTTCCGGGTCGGGCTGGTGACCGAGCATGTTCCCGTCAAAGACATTGCCCAATATATCACGCGGGAGGTCATCCTTTCGAAGCTGAACATCCTGCGGGACAGCCTGGTCCGGGATTTCGGCATCGACAAGCCGCGGATCGCGGTGCTGGGGCTGAACCCCCACGCCGGTGACGAGGGGCTGATCGGAAAAGAGGAGGAGGAAGTTATCAAGCCGGCGATCAAGGACGCCAAACACCAGATGCTGGTGTTTGGCCCGTATAGCGCCGACGCCTTCTTTGCCCGCGGGTATCATAATCGTTTTGATGCTGTACTGGCGATGTATCATGACCAGGGGTTGATCCCGTTCAAATCCCTGGCCAGTGGTGAAGGGGTTAACTTTACGGCAGGCCTGCCGATGGTGCGGACCTCGCCGGACCATGGCACCGCCTTCGATATCGCCGGGAAGAACAAGGCCGACAACACCTCCTTTATTGCATCGATCTATACCTGTCTGGATATTATTCACAACCGGCAGGAATACGATGAGAACCGCCAGAATCCCCTCAAGAAGATGGGCGCGGCGGTGCTCGGCAATGCCGCGGACGAGAAGATCGACGAATCGGGACGCACCACGCGCCGCGACCTTACTTTTTAATAAAGGATTATTACTGAGCAGGATATGGTTTTTTTCCGGGGGGGCTTGCAAAAACAGGAATTGCGCACTATCTTTGGTCTATTACCCACATGGGTATCTCTCTCCCGATCTCAATCTCCCCGAAAAACAAGCCGAAGTACATTTTTGAGTTCCTTCCTTTGAATAGCCCTGTTTTTCCAACAGCCTATTATTCATTAATCACCTTCTGAAAATTACAAAGATGAAAAGGAACTTTTTATCACTCTCCTTCACTGCTCTCTCCGCGCTTTTGTTCCAAGGCCTGTTCGCCGCTCCCACCGCGACTTCGACTTCAATGTCTACTATTGATAATTTCAATTCCCGGCCCGGGGTCCGGTTGCCCGAGGTAAAGGGTTATCTGCAAGGCAAATGCTGGTTCTTCTCCGATTTTGATATCAACCGTGCCGGTTGGATCCCGAATATCGAAGGTGATGGGGCGATGGTGTCCGGTACGGGCGCAAGCGCAACCGAGCGGACGGGTATCTATACTCCCTTGCTGGACCTCAGCAGCGGTACGGTCGTTTCTTTCACCTACAGTTTTAATCAGCCGGTCAAGGATCGTCGCTGGATCCGGCTCGTGGCCATCGATGGGAACAACAATCCCGTGGCTGTCCTCGATAGCCTGGAGGTGACGGGGGATGAGGCCGGTCATGTCTACAACTACAAGCATACGCTGGATCTTTCCGGCAACTATATTCTTTGCATCAACTACCGGGGTATCGGCGGCGCGACGCGTATCGCGATCGACGAGCTGAACATCGGCGCCGCCCCGCATTATGCGGCAGCCTGCAATGTGGCTCCCGTATCGCTGAAGGACAAGTTCTCCGGTACGGCCTCGCATACGGCAGCCGGGAATGTGTTGAGCAATGATTACGATCCCAACCACGAGACGATGACGGCCTACCTGATGACGGAGTCGCCCGATGGCCGCATCGAGTTGCAAAAAGACGGTTCCTTTGTCTTTACGCCGAAGGATGGTTTTACGGGGGGTGCGACGCAGTTCACTTATAAAGTATGCGACAACGGTACGCCGGCGCTTTGCTCGATCAATACCACGGCTACGATCCGTTTCCCGGGCAAGAGCACGCTGACGAGCTTCGAGGCGCTTTACAGCCGGAAGGAAGTGGCCATCAACTGGAACACGGCTTCCGATAATCATAGCCGGGTGTTTGAGGTGGAGCGCAGTCTCGATGGCGAATACTTTAAGAAGGTAGGCGAGGTAAAGGCGGAAGAGGCCACTGCGGCGGGTCAATACACGTTCAACGACAAGATGCATGAGCAGGAGCGGAAGAACGATCTTTACTACCGGCTTCGCCAGGTGGACGGCAATAACCGGATCACCTATTCGAAGGTCCTGATCCTTCGCTCGTATGGCAGCCGGAGCGTGACCGCGGTGAGCGTGACGCCCGATCCCAATGTCAACGATATCCAGGTGAACGTTCAGCTGAAGGAGAAGTCCTTTGTGATGGTGCGGGTGGTGGATGAGAAGGGCAGCGAGCTGATCAAACAGTCGGCGATGGGGGATTTTGGTCCGAATTTATACAATATCGAAGGGACTTCACAGCTGCAGCCGGGGATGTACCAGTTGGAAGTGATCATCAACAGCAACGAGCGGCTGACGATGAAATTGGCGAAAAGTTAATGACTGCATTCAGGATAAATAAGAAGGGGCCGTACGGCCCCTTCTTATTTTTTTATATTGAGGTAAGCTTGCAGGTCGCGGACATATTCTTCGAAGGCTTGTATTCCCTGGGGCGTGATCTTGCAGACGGTCTGCGGGTAGTTGTCCTTAAAGGTCTTCGTAACGTCGATATAGCCGGCCTCTTTCAGCTTGTTGATCTGTACGCTGAGATTTCCGGCCGTAGCGTCCGTCTTCTCGCGCAGGTAGGTGAATTCCGCTTCTTTCACCGAGATGAGGATGGAGACGACCGCCAGGCGGAGCTGTGAATGCAATATGGGGTTGAGATCTTTAAACATGGGTTCTTTTGGCTTTCAGGTACCGTTTTCTAAGGATCAGCCCGGGGATGAACCAGGCGATCAGGGCCGCGGCGGTCATACAGAGCAGGGTATACGGGTAACCGCAATAGAGGCTCAGCACGGCAAGGACCCAACAGGCAATGCCGCCCAGCAGCATCGGCCGGAATTGCCGGACATAGCCCGTGGCAAAGGTCGGGACGCCATACAACATCAGGTAGATGGCAGGCTGTGCGTCATTGGAGGGGTACCGGCCGAAGATGAAACCCAGCAGGAACACGGCGATGGCGAAGCTGATCCAAATGCCACCCATATGGTCTTCCTCGAAGGCTTTGTATTTTCTGAGCTTCCCTTCCCGGATGGCGATCACCACCTGGGGGATAACAGCGATGAACGTCAGAAACCAGATGTAGTCAAAACGGGGCAGATGCCAGTAAAGGGCATTGAGAAAGGACGCCAGGCCACAAAAAGAGATAACGCTGCCCCATAGGAGCGCGCTTAATCCGCTGTCCAGATAGTCCCGTTTGGTCTTATGGATCATCCTGGCGATGAGATCCAGGCTTTCCTGACCTGTCATTTCGTTTTCCTGTTGCATTTATTTTGGTTGCTGAATGGTCTAAGTTAATAAGCCCGCACGACTTGGATCGTGCGGGACTTCACAATTTATTGACACTGCGCAAGCATTTGCTCCGCCTGCTGCCGGCCCCAGGTAGGGGAAAGCGGTTTTGGCTGAGCGCTTTTGAAAAGGGCGACCGACTTTTCGAACAGCGGCTTCGCCTTGTCCTTGCCACCGCCGAACTGGGACGGCGTGCCGAAGAGGCTCATGCCCTGCAGGTAATAAAGCCGGGGGTTACTGGGGTCCGCGGCCATCCCTTTCTGTAAGGCTGCGGAGGCGTCCTTTCCGTTGGTAGCCCAGCGGGACTGGGGGTCAACCAGCATCTGTTGGGTGGCGGACATGTTCTCGACGGCGTAGAGCTCGGCATTTTTTTCGAGGGCTTCGGCCTTTGCCAGGTAGGCATTGATCTTTGCGGAATTGGCGTCCTTATCCTTTGTGGCGGGGTTCCAGCCGATCCAGGTCTGGGCCAGGGCGGCATAGTAGTAGGGCAGCCATTTGTCCTTCTCGGCGTCGCCGATCCGGTCGAAGGTCGCGGCGAGGCCTGTCAGCTCGTCGATCGTCTTTGCGGAATCGAGGAGGGTGATGTTCTTCTGCATGACCTGGGTGTACTTGTCGTTCTGGGCGCCGGCGGTCAGGGAGACCAGCAGGGCCAGGAAAAGAAGGGATTTACGCATAGTTGTAGTTTTATTGATTGATGGTAGTTTACAAATTGTTGTTGATCGCATCCTGTGAGCGGTCGACGCCCCAGCTCAGGAAGCAGCCGATGAAATAGAACCGTTTGGCCGGGGGCGTGATCGGTTGCTTATACTGGCCGCCGTACGAGAAGTTATAGCCATAGACCGGGTTATACCCCAGTACATTGCTCACGCTTGCAAAGAGCACCACGAAGGTCTTCGACTTGGCGTTGCCGAGGGTGGGCACCCATTCGGCGCTCAGGTTTAGGCTGTTGTAGTCCTTCGTCTTGCCCTGTTCGGCAAGGTTGTACTTCAACCCGTTGAGGACAAAGTTGTAATAGGGGCGGCCCGTCGCATAGCTGTAGGTCACGTTGACACCCGACTTGATCTTGGTGAAGAAGCGTTTCATGACGATGGAGGCCGTGTGCGTAGCCGCGAAGTTCGGGGTGAGCTGCTCGGTATAGTTCAGGTAATTGCGCTTTGTGTCCAGGTAGGAATAGCTGATCCAGTAGTCGAAGTCCTTGATGGACTTCTTGTCCCGCCAGAACAGTTCGATCCCTTTCGCATAGCCGCTGCCGGTGTTGTTGAAGGTGGAATAGAAATAGTTGACCGGGACCGTTTTGATCAGATCTTCATATTTCTTGTAATAGGCTTCGATGCGGAAGATGCGGTCCTTCGACATCTTCTGGTAGTTGATGATATAGTGCGTTGCCTTTGTAAAGCCTAAGTTCGAAGCATAGAAAACCTGGTTGTTCTCGGGTTTCTGGTAGAAGACGCCATAGGCCAGCGACACCTGGGCTTCGGGGCCGGTCCGGTAAGCGAGGGACAGGCGGGGAGCCAGGTCTGAGCGATGGATTACGGAGGAATGTTCGTACCGGACCCCGACCTTGGCCGCCAGTGCGTTGGTCAGGTAGATATCCGACTCCGCGAAGAGGGAGTTGAAGTTATCCCTGAATTTGAACAGCGTATCGGTATTGTAGGGCGGGTTGCCGTATTTCTGGTAGTTGTAGGAATACCAGTATTCGGAGCCGAAGCGGATAGCACTCAGAGTCCCCAGCTTCTTATCGAAGACGGCGCGTACCTGCGAAAGATCCTGCCGTTGGTCGATGTTGAAGATCTTATAGTTCATCCAGAAAGCGCTGGGGTCGAAATGAAGCGGCTGGTTGGCCGAGCTCTGCACCTGCTGCCCCAGGTTGTCGAGGTTGGTGCTATAGCTGGCGCCGAGGTCCATTTTCCAGCCGTTGTTCAGATACTCGCGATAGCTCAGGTTATTGTACCAGTTGTGGTTGGTGAGGCCAAAGGCGTCTTTCCGGTCGAGGCTGTCCCAGTCTTGGCGGCGGAGGCCCAGGTCGTTATAGGCGAACGTCGTATAATATTTGATCATCCCGCCGCCCTTTGTCCGGATGCGGAAATTGGCGTCCCCGTTGTGGAACTGCGGCATGCGGAAATAATCCACGTCCTGCGGTATCGCGTGGAAATAGGCGTAGGCGTTGACATAGTTATAGCTGAAACCATAGCTGGAACGCTTGTTCTTTGCCAGCTGTTGGGTACCCAGGCCTGCCACGAGCGGGGAGATCGTCGCGTCTATCTCGGATTTTTCGGGCAGGTCGATGGATTCCAGCAGGACGACGGAGGACAGGGCCTCGCCGTAGAGGGCCGAGTAGCCGCCGGTGCTGAAGACGGTGCCTTTGAAAAGGAAGGGCGAGAAGCGGCCGCGCTGGGCGATATCGGGTACGCTGGAATAATAGGGGTTGTTGACGAGGGTGCCGTCGATGTATTGCTTGGCTTCATAGCCGGCGCCGCCGCGGACGAAGAGCCCTTCCTGCTCCCCTACCTGCTGGGCGCCGGGGAGGGTCTTCAGGGCGGCGGTGATGTCGGCGTTGGAGCCGGCCGTGGTGGCAATGTCGAGGGAGCTGAGGACGGCCCCGCGTTTGGCGTCGCCGGCGGTGAAGGAGCCGGCGGTGATGGTTACGGCCTTTAATTCGCTGAGCTGCTCTTTAAGGACGATATGGAGCTCGACGGGGGTGCCGTTAAGGGTGATGGGTTGTTCGACCGGGTTGTAGCCGATATTAGTCGTAATGAGGGTAAAATTGCCTTTATCGGCCGCGGTGAAGTGGAAGTTGCCGAGGGAGTCGGCGGTGGAGCCATCATAGGAATCCTTGATGGTGATGCTGGCGCCTCGAATGGGGTGACCTTTAGGGTCTTTAACGGTGCCGGCGATCTTTGTTTGGGCTGTCAGCGCTGTGCTGATCAGCATGAATAAGGTTATTGTGAGGGCAGTCGGCTTCATTTCTCATAATTTTCAGCTAAGATAGTTTGGTTTATTTTATAAACCAAACTACTTTATAAAATTGTTTATACTTTCCGGTAGGCTGCGGGTTTTGGGCGGGGAGTGGAGGTTTTTTGGCGGTGGGGCTAAAAAAAAGCCAGGCTTAGAAAAGCCCGGCGGTTGTTGATCGTACCCTTTAAAACTAAAATCTTACCATATCTTATAATAATCTACTAGTGTCCTGGATAGCTGTCCGATCCATTGGCCAGGGGCCGAGGACAGGGGATTGCTACTATGAGAATCAGATGAATACGGGATTAACCGCAATAGAGGAGTACTTGTTCGGTACGGATTCCCCGGCGATACAAAACCCGGTCATTTTTCGTTCGTGAACGGATGAACTGCAATAAAGGATTGGAAATAAAAAGTAGAATTGTTTTTCGGGAGCTTGGAGGGGGTGTCGGTGGCGACGGTGTAAAGATTGTAAAAGGTTTCGAATTCTGCAAGCTTTTTAGGCAAAAAAAAACCGCCCGGCGGGCGGTTTTTTTATTTAAATCTATTTGTACTGCGGTATGAGACCGTTAGCGAGCTCCACCATTTTCTTGACCCCGTCATCGGGGAGATTACCCTTCTTGAACTCGGCGAGTACATCGGGCAGTTTGTTCTCCATCTCGAGAAGGAAATGATCTTCGAACTCCCGCACCTTGCTGACCTTCACCTGGCGCAGGAGGCCCTGCGTACCGAGATAGATGATCGCGACCTGTTTCTCGACGGCGAAGGGCGAGTATTGCGGCTGCTTGAGGATCTCCACGTTGCGCGCGCCCTTGTCGATAATCAGCTTGGTGGCTGCATCGAGGTCGCCGCCGAACTTGGAGAAGGCTTCCATCTCGCGGTAGAGCGCCTGGTCGAGCTTGAGGGTACCGGCCACCTTCTTCATCGACTTGATCTGGGCGTTACCCCCTACGCGGCTAACGGAGATACCCACGTTGATCGCCGGGCGGATACCGGAGTTGAACAGGTTGCCTTCGAGGAAGATCTGTCCGTCGGTGATCGAGATGACATTTGTCGGAATATACGCGGAGACGTCGCCGGCCTGCGTTTCGATGATCGGTAAGGCGGTCAGCGAACCTCCACCCTTTACCAGGTGGCGGATGGAATCGGGGAGATCGTTCATGTTCCTTGCCACGTTGTCGTCGGAGATGATCTTTGCGGCGCGTTCGAGCAAACGGCTGTGGAGGTAGAATACGTCCCCGGGGTAGGCTTCACGGCCGGGCGGGCGGCGAAGGAGGAGGGAGACCTCACGGTAAGCGACAGCCTGTTTGGAAAGGTCATCATAGATGATCAGTGCAGGCTTACCGCAGTCGCGGAAATATTCCCCGATGGCGGCGCCGGCGAAGGGCGCATAGAACTGGATCGGCGCCGGATCGGAGGCCGAGGCGGCCACGATGACGGTGTAGTCCAGGGCTCCGTTGTCGGCCAGGGTCTTCATCACCCCGGCAACGGTGGAGGCTTTCTGCCCGATGGCTACATAGATACAGAAGACGGGCTTGCCGGCCTTATAAAACTCTTTCTGATTGATGATCGTATCGACGGCAATGGCAGTCTTGCCGGTCTGACGGTCGCCGATGATCAGCTCGCGCTGGCCACGGCCGATGGGGATCATGGCGTCGATGGCCTTGATACCGGTCTGCAGGGGTTCCTTCACCGGTTCGCGGAAGATGACACCCGGAGCCTTACGCTCGAGGGGCATCTCATATCTTTCACCGGCGATAGGACCTTTCCCGTCAATGGGTTCGCCGAGGGTATTGACCACCCGGCCCAGCATCCCATCACCTACGCGGATAGAGGCGATCTTACCGGTGCGGCGGACGGTTGCACCTTCCTTGATATCTCCGCTCTCCCCCATCAATACCACCCCAACATTGTCTTCTTCGAGATTGAGGGCGATGGCACGGACGCCATTCTCGAATTCCACCAGCTCACCCGCGCCGACATTGCTAAGCCCATATACACGGGCAATGCCATCCCCTACCTGCAGGACGGTGCCAACCTCTTCCAGCTGGGCGGATACATTGGAATTGCTCAATTGCTCGCGCAATATCGCTGAAATTTCATCCGGTTTGATCTCTGCCATAATTGTATTCAGTTTGAAGTTTGTTTGTTGTCGGTTTTACCTTATCTTATATACGAAGTCGTTGTTCTGGAATTGCTTTCTGACGTTATTCAGCTCGAAGGCGACGCTGCTGTCCATCCGCATATCGCCAATCTCGAGGATGAACCCGCCGATCAGCTCTTTCTTTACTTCGGTATCGAGCTCCACCTGCTGGAGATTGCGCTCGGTCTTCAGCTTTTGCAGGATCGCCTGTTTGAGGTCATCGCTTACTGCGACGGCCGTGGTCAGCTTGACGGTGGAGATGCCTTTATAAACCTTGTATTGATCGACGAATGCGGCGGCGATCTCGGGGAGATAGCCTTCGCGCTCTTTATGAAGCAAGAGAGTGATAAAGGCGCTGGTCATCGGGCTGATCTTGCCGGCGAAGATCGCGTTGAGGATCTTACCCTTCTTGTCCGACTTTATGACGGGGCTGCGCAGCAGGTTTACAAGATCACTGCTGTTACGACAGGTCTCCTTCAGCAGTAACATATCATTGTGCACTGCTTCCAGCTGGTTCTTTTCGAGGGAAAGATCAAGGATCGATTTCGCGTAACGGGCCGCTAAACGGGGATTGGGCGTCATAGATTAGTTGAGTTTCGCTTCGTTCGTCAATTGACGGATATAATTCTCCTGTTCGGGTTTGTTCTCCAGCTGACGGCGCAGGATCTTTTCGGCTACTTCCACTACCAGCGTTCCCACCTGGTTCTTTACTTCGGTGATGGCGGCCATCTTTTGCGTTTCGATGGCAGCCTGTGCGTCGGCGATGATCTTGCCGGCTTCCTGCTTGGCCAGGTCCTTTGCCTCATTGATCATCTTGTCCTTTGTTTCGCGGGCTTCTTTCAGCATCTGGGCTCTTTCTTCGCGAGCCTTGGCCAGCAGGGCTTCGTTCTCATTCTTCATCTGGGCCATTTCGACCTTGATGCGCTCGGCGGAGGCCAGCGAGTCGGAGATCCCTTTTTCCCGTTCTTTGAGGGATTTCAAGATCGGCTTCCATGCCAGCTTACGCAGCACGATCAGCAGCAGCAGGAAGATTATGATGTTCCAAACAAATAAACCTAAGTCGGGAGTTAAGAGTTCCATATTGCGATAGATAGTGTTTTTAGAGAAAAATACTGCATCCTCGGCCCTGTGCGTCGGATGCAGTACGTTTTTTTACGTGCCTTACCTCTGGAATACAGCGAGCAGACCGGCAACGGCAGCCAGAAGGGCAACACCTTCTACGAGAGCCGCAGCCAGGATCATGTTTGCACGAATGTCGTTCGAAGCTTCCGGCTGACGGGCAATGGAGTCAACTGCTCCCTTACCGATCTGGCCGATACCGATACCAGCACCAATAGCAGCGAGGCCTGCGCCAAGGGCGCCATAACCGGGCTGAACCACATCAGCCAGTAAAGTTGTCATCAACGTCATCTTATTTTGGTTTTATAATTAAAAAAAACTTGGGTTTATGATTTCTTATGCGACTATGGCTTCTGCAGCATGCCCGTGACCATCACCTTCTTCATGACCGCCCTCAAAGGCCTGTGCGATGAACACGGCCGTCAGGTTGGCAAAGATAAAAGCCTGGATAAAGGCAACCAGGACCTCGATCAGGTAGATGAACAGCGAAAGCGCGACAAAGAAGGGGGATGTGCCCCAGCCCAGCGCGGTATTCATGCCGCCGAAGATAAAGATCAGGCAGATAAAGCTGAGGATGATGATGTGCCCGGAGATCATATTGGCAAAAAGACGGATGATAAGGGCGAAGGGCTTTGTAAAGATGCCCATCAGCTCCACCGGCCACATGATCACTTTGATAGGACCGGGAACGGGCGGGTTGACGATATGTCCCCAGTAATGTTTGCCCGTGCTGAACATGATCGCGATAAAGGCCAGTATCCCCAGCGCACCGGTAAACGCGATATTCCCCGTGACATTGGCCGTTCCCGGGATCAGACCGATGAGGGCATTGATCAGGATAAAGAAGAAGACGGTTAGTAGAAAGGGCATGTATTTCTCATGCCTGTCGCCCAGATTGCTCTTGCCTACTTCATCCCGGACAAAGGTCACAACCGGCTCGATCAAATTCTGAAACCCGGTCGGCGCTGTCTTTACGCCCTGGCCTTGCTTATATTTTCTGGCAACGGTGGGCATCATCCAGATCAGCAGGAGGGCGGAAATGATCGCCTGAACGGCATTCCGGCCCAACGAAAGATCATAGACCTTGACGGAAGGATCGACTTCGCCGGCTTCGTTGACGGCCCAGATCTTCCCGGGTTTATAGGTCTTCTCATCCAGCTTCTTTTCTTCGACGTACTCCTCATTCAGCAGCCGATACCCATCAACGATAGTTTCCCCATGCTCGAACTTCGAAGACATGAAGACCGACCAGCCCTTAACGGGCGAGTACAGGATCACCGGCAGCGGGATGGAAACCGGCTTCTTGTTAAAGTTATAGAAGTGGAATTCGTGAGCGTCTGCGACGTGTTCCAGGATGATCTTGGACGGGTTGAGCTTCGGTGCTTCCTTCTTTTCACCGCCTTCCTGATCGCCAGGCGCGGCGTGTACTACAGACACATTAAAAAAAAACAGCAAAACCACGCTGAAAACCGCCACCACTATAGATTTGAAGCATTTCAATGCCATACCGTCCTGAAATTTGCCGCAAAGATACGGGGGGAGGGTCAGAATATGAAAATAAGATTAAAGAAAAAGGCCATCGGCGACCAAAATAGGAGCGGCTGGGCGAGCGGGTTGATAATCAGGGCATAACTTATTAGGATGCCCTCCGTTCGGCAGCAGGTGAAGCATGTTTGCTAAACTGCATCTCATGCAATTTGGCGTAGAATCCACCCTTCGCCAGCAACTGTTCGTGAGTGCCGATCTCGCGGATCTCCCCTTTGTCGAGGACGATGATCTGGCTGGCCTTGCGGATCGTCGAGAGGCGGTGGGCGATGATGATCGAGCTGCGGCCGGCGATGAGCTTGTCGATGGCTTCCTGGATCAGCTGTTCGGATTCGGTATCGACGGAGGAGGTCGCCTCGTCGAGGATGAGGATGGAAGGATCGTACAATAATGCCCGGATGAAAGACAGCAGCTGGCGCTGGCCGAGCGAGAGGGAGCCGCCGCGTTCCATGACGTTATAGTGATAGCCGCCGGGCAGGCGCATGATGAAGTCGTGCATCCCGATGAGCTTTGCGGCATTGATGACCCGCTCCATGGGGATCTCTTCGTTCCGCAAGGTAATGTTGTCCACCACCGAGCCGGAAAAGAGGAAGACATCCTGTAACACGACCCCGATGCTTTTGCGCAAGGCATCGAGCTCGAAGTCTTCGATGCGGACATCGTCGATGCGGATCTCGCCCTCCTGGATATGATAGAGCCGGTTCATCAGGCTGATGATCGAGGTCTTCCCGCTGCCGGTGTGGCCGACGATGGCGACCGTCTGGCCGGGCTGCATGGTAAAGGAGATGTTCTTCAGCACATAGCGGTCATCCGTATAGGCAAAAGACACTTTGTCGAACTCCACCTTGCCTTTCAGGCGCGCCGGTGCGAAATCGCCCTGGGTCTTGATATAGTCGTCATTGTCCAGTACGCGGAAGACCCGCTCGCTGGCCACCATCCCCATCTGCAACACGTTGAATTTGTCGGCGATGACACGCAGTGGACGGAACAGCAGGTTGAGATAGAGATAGAAAGCGATGATCTTGCCCCCCAGCTGAAGGGCTTCCGCCTGGGTCAGATGGCTTGCGGCCTGCGGGTCGACCAGCGAGGCGCCCCACCACACCAACAGGCCGGTGGACACGGCCAGGATGATCTCGACGACGGGGAAGAAAACGGAATAGGCAAAGATAGCGTTGATGTTGGCGTTCCGGTGTTCGCGGTTGATCCTCCGGAACTTCACCTCTTCGCGTTTCTCGGCGGCGAAGGCCTGTACGATCGCCATGCCGGTGATATGTTCCTGGACAAAGGCATTCAAGGCAGCCACGGCATTGCGCACGCGGATGAAGCTTTTGTTGACCGACTCCTTAAAGAAATAGGTGGCCAGGATGAGAAACGGAAAGGGCGCCAGGCAGACGAGGGTGAGCCGCCAATCCGACCAGAACATGAACGCCAATACCGAGAGGATGGAGAGCAGGTCGGCAATGATGGGGATCAGGCCGTCGGAAAAGATGTCATTGATCGACTCGATATCGTTGATCGTACGGGTCGTCAGGACACCGATCGGTGTTTTGTCAAACTGTGACAGGTTTAGCCCCAGCACCTTTTTATAGACGTCCACGCGAAGATCGCGGACGACGGTTTGACCCAGCCAGGCCGTGATGAAGGCAAAATAAAACCGGGCCAGGGTCTCGCCGATGAGCAAGACGATCTGGAGGGCGGTCATCCAGATGACGTCGTCCGAAAGACCCTTCCGGATCAATACATTAACGGTGTACTGGATCAGCCAGGGACGCAGCGGGGAGAGGACCGCCAGCAGGATCGCCAGCGCTATCGACCAGTAGAGTCTTCTTTTGTAAGGGGCTGCATAGGTGAAGACCCGCCGCAATATGCCGAACTCGAAAATTTTCTTCTTTTTCTTGATCTCCTCGCTCATGGCTGGCAAAGATACAATCTTTGCCAGCAACGGGTATTCCGCTCATCACGGACCCAGCCTATTCGTCCGCTTCCATTGCCTTGCGGTAGGCCTTTATAAAGATGGCGCCGAGGTTCTTATACGGGGGGATATAGTCATCGAATCGTTCCCGGGCGACCGGGTCCTTTCGGAAGCCGGCCTCGAGCTCGCGCCACATCGGCAGCCATTCGATGTTCTTCCCTGCGATGAGGGTATTGTTCATGGCCTGGAGGATCGGCTCGTTCACGGTCTTTGTCCCCACCTGCTTGGAGGAGATGATATGCGCATCCTCGCTGATCTTCAACACTTCGCTGAGATTATTATAGCCCCCGCAGGAACCCAGTACGACGATGCGAGCCGTGGCGGGCATCCTTTCAATGGTGTACTTGACGTGGTAGCTATGGCCCCTGTGGATGACGATCGTCGGTTTCAGATGACGGTCATAAAGATAATCACTAAGCGCTTTTTGCGCCTTGTCATCGGGGTCGTCTTCGCCGAACAGCGGCTTATTGGCATAGATGATGACCGGCTTCCCGCGGATCGAGCTGATGGTCGTCCATTGCGGGTTCTCCTGGATCCGCCATTCGGGCTTCGTTCCCGGCCGGGTCTGGAAGATGCGCATGAAGTCGGCGTAGGAGAGCTGTCCGTCCTTGTCCTTATCGCCATAGAAGAACACCTGCTGGATGACCCGGCCGCTATCGTCCGTCAGCGACTGACGATCAACGGTATAGATGGGAGGTATACCCAGCTTTGCGGAGACATCCACCTTGTTGGCGGTATCGGCGGATTCGAACAGGGTCTGCAGGAGCCGGTAGATGACGATGCCTTTCTTGTCCCCGGCGGCGACGTTCTTGTCGTAGTTCCATTTTACCTCGTTGAGGATAAACCGGGCGAGGGCGGGGCTCTTCTCCACGATGCTGCTGTAGGAGTCGGCAACGTCGACGGCCTCTTCCTCGCCGGCATTCTCGAGGTGGATGACAAAGGACTTCATGACGGTCCCGGCGTTCTGTTTGTCCATGGTGCCGAGGAAATGCTCCAGCTTGTTATACGCGGCGGCCATCTTGATGAACTTCCGGAAATAATCCCCGTGCACCTGCATCAGCAGGCTGTCCCCATAGGGTGCTTTCATCCGCTGGAAGATGCGGTCATAGACGCCCAGGTAGCTGGAGGTATAGATCTCGTCCTCGCTCAGCACGACGAGATAGTATAGCTCCTCGGGCGTCAGCGGATCGAGGATCCTGAAGCGGACGGCGGGATTTTCCGCGGTGTGGAGGGCATTGATCTCGCTGACGAACACCTGCTTTCCCTTCTTCTCGAGCATCTGGGTCAGTGCGTTCATTTCCAACGGGGTGTCCAGCAGCGGCGGGAGCAGCCGTTCGGCATAGTCGAGGCGGGTTTTTACCAACAGCCTATAGTAGGCGAGATCGTCGTCCTTTACCTTGTCGATGTCTTCCTTCGTGATCCTGCCTTTTACCAGGTTGTCCAGGAAGGGAAAATAGAGCCGGCCGCTGCGGCTGGTGGCCAATGAGGCTACGGTACGCAGCAGGGAGTCCTTGCTGTTCCGGATATGATAGCCGAGGTCGTTTCCCGCCGCGGCGAAGTCATACAGCTGGCCGATATCGTGGTGCCCGGCGATGATGATCAGGCTGTCTTCGTAGGCAGCGCCGGGATGTGTTGATAAATAGTTGAAGATCAGGGACGGGTGCATTTCGTAAAAGCGCTTCGTCAGCAGGACGCGTGCCGGCCTCGCCCCTTTGTTCTCCGAGGGGTAGTTAAAGCATTCGACGACGATCCTGCCGGTCTCGTAGGGACTGGAAGCGATGACCGGTTCGATGCTTTCCCCCTGGCGATCCAACGCCATGGCCGCGACGAAGGCGTCGATCATCCCCGGCGCCTGGGAGGCGGGGATCTCCTTTGACTGGACGGCCCGGTCAAACTTCTGCAGGACATCGGAGAGCCCGCGCAGGTACCGTTTTTTATTATTGGTATTGAGGGTGGAATCCAGCTCGATCTGCTCCTGCAGTTCGTCCACCTTGCGGATCAGGGCATCGGTGACCTGGAGGTTGACCGCCTCGTCCTTCGACAGCCGGATCAGGCTGTCGTTCTTTCCGCCGCCCAGCTGGACCAGCCGCTGCTGTTCCTTATCGACATAGTCATGCCAGAGCATACGATCCTGGGCAACCTTGAACGGGTAGGAATTAGGCTGCGCCATGGCCTTGCGAGGTGAGGCAAGGGTCAGGGCGCAGACAAAAGCAAAAAAGGCAAAGGATCGTACCCGTCGATTCATAGGCAACCTTTTGGTAGTATTTGTTGTGTTTGGCAAAAATACTACCAAAAAGGCTCTGGTGCTAATGCGGTTTGACGACGGTCTGGAGATAAATGGTAGTATCGCCCCTGGCGCTTACCGATCCGATCACAACGGTCAGCTCTTCCTGGACCGGGGCCGGGGGAGCGCTGACCTTCTTTGTACAGCTGCCGGAGGCCAATACGATGACGGCCAGTGCGCAGGCAAGGGTGGAAAAAAGAAATATCTTTCTCATGATCAATAAATTTGGATGGTTTCGGAAATGTCCTGGGAGGCCTTTGTCTTATCGGGAATGACGACGCGGACGGACTTGGTATTGCCGGCCTTATCCTTTACCCAGATGAAGAATTCCTTTTCCGTGTTGCCTTCGAGGACGGTGAAGGTGACGTTAATATGCGTGTCATCGACGCGTTTTACATGTAGGCTTCCGACCTTGAGCGGCAGGGGAGCGATCGGGATAATGTTCCTGGCCAGCACGGCATTGAGGAGCTGCAGGGTCCCGGCCTCGTTGATATGAGTGCCGTCGAGCTTGCTAGGGTCATCATGATTGGTCTGCGCATATTCTGGCTTGATACCGAGGTAGTTAGCGTCAGTTTCAGTTGCTGAGGCATCTACAAGGGGCGTATAGAAATCGATGTAGTTGTTCGGAAACTCTGCCACAATGCGATCCCGGATCGCTTTTAGTTTTTCCCGGTTCTCTTTCCAGAAAGGATTGGGCTGGCCATCCTTAATGGGGTTCCATCCGTCGCTGGTTCGCGGCTGGGTGGTGGTGATATAGGCGACAGTATGGCCGTCGGCGGTCGCCTCGTTATAGATCTCGTGGAGGGCGTTCATGGTCTCGTCGATCACGAAAAAATCGTAGTTATTGGAAGGGAAATTGATGATGATGATATCAGGACTGACACTCAGCGCCTTGTCGATATTGTTATTGTTATCGTTCGGGCCTCTGGTAGCGCTAAGACCCGGATTTGCATCAAAATAAGCTTGGGTCAGGCCATGGTAAACATCTTCGCCGTAGATGGCGAAATTGTACAACCCATTCAGCAGATGGAGATTGTCGTAATAGCGCCGGAGACGGTTGGGCCAGGAATTCACCGGGTCGTCGTTGTGCAGGTTGTCCTGATCATCCCATACGCGATTGTTGTCTGCATCGGGAAGGCCATAGCCTGCCGCCGTCGAGCTGCCGATCACCGCTATCGTTTTCTGGGTGTATCCTGGCAAGCTCAGACCGGCCAACAGCAAAAAAAGTAAGCACACTTTTGCCATAAAAGTCTGATTTAAAGAAATTTAGAAACCGTAAATGCCGTGATTTTACCAGGAAAAAGGATCAGTCAGGAATTGGAACTGATCCGGGAGGAACGGGTAACGGATCAGAAAATACAATCTTGGAGCGGGGTAAAAGTAATCATTGGGATTCAGAACTGCAAGGTATTTGGATTAAATTCGGCCAAATTGCCTCCCGACCACCGGATTCCACCCCCGGAAATTGCGCTTGTGTTATTTATGTATTAAGAAATTGTAAACTGATTTAAGGAAATCCAGCCTGAAATTTATTTCGAGTAGGTTTGCGTAAATTTTCTGATTAAATGGAATCCAAAGGCAAGAAGATCCTGATAGCCGACGACGAGCCCGATATCCTTGAAATCATCCAATACAATCTCACCAAAGAGGGATATGAGGTGATCACGGCCAAGGATGGAGATGAAGCGATCGGGAAAGCCAAGATCGTCCGTCCGGACCTTATCATCCTGGACATCATGATGCCGAAGAAGAATGGGGTGGAAGTATGCGAGATCCTGCGTTCCCAGCCGTCTTTTAAGGAGACCCTTATCCTTTTCCTTACTGCGCTCAGCGACGAAGGTTCCCATGTCCGGGGGCTCGAGACCGGCGCCGACGACTATGTGACGAAGCCGATCAGTCCGAAGGTGCTGATCAGCCGGGTGAATGCGCTGTTCCGCCGGGTCAACAAAGAGCCGGAGGACAAAGTCCTGAAGATAGAGAACCTGTCCATTGATCCTGCGAAATTTGAAGTGATGGTGGAAGGGAAGGATGTGACGCTGGCCAAGAAAGAATTCGAATTGCTTTATTTACTCGCTTCCCGCCCCGGACGGGTCTTTCTCCGCAACGAGATCCTGAACCAGGTGTGGGGAAACGAGGTCATCGTAGGCGACCGAACGATCGACGTTCACATTCGAAAGATCCGTCAGAAGCTGGGGCTGGATTGCATCACCACGGTAAAAGGCGTTGGGTATAAGTTCAATTTGTAGTGGATTCATTAAATTCGTGGACCCATGCCTTCCACTAAGAACCTATCTCCCCGGCAACTTTCCGCATTTACGGCCGGTCTTCTCGCTTTTCCCATTTCCGTCGGCATCTATATTCTCACCGGCAATGGTATTGTGGGCGGGGCTTCGCTGCTACTCGTCTTTGGGGGCAGCTACGGGCTGATCCTGTTCACGCTCGAAAAGTTCATTTACCGCAAGATCAAGCTCATCTACAAGCTTATTCACCAGACCAAGGCCACGAAGAAGGAGGAGGTATACTTTAAATATATCCTTCCTCAGAAGAGCATCGACGAGGTCCGCGAGGATGTCGAAAAATGGGGGGAAAAGCGGAATGAGGAGATCGAGCTGCTGAAGAAGAACGAGGCCTACCGGAAGGAATTCCTGCAAAACCTCGCACATGAGTTCAAAACGCCCATTTTTGCGATCCAGGGGTATGTGGATACGCTGTTGAACGGAGCCATGGAAGACATGGCGATCCGCAAGAAGTTCCTGGAGAACGCCGCCAAGAATGTCGACCGGCTGGTCAACCTGATGAATGACCTGGACGAGATCTCGACGCTGGAGCGTGGCGAGCAGCTATTGTACAAACAGAACTTCATCATCCAGGACCTGATCCGCGAGATCTTCGAATCCCTGTCGATCAAGACCCACAATAAGAATATCCGTACAGGCATCAAGAAGGGCTGCGAGTCACCGATCACGGTCTTTGCCGACAAGGAGAAGATCCGGATGGTGTTGATCAACCTGGTCGAGAATGCGACGAAGTATGGAAAGCCCAACGGCAGCATTGTGGCGAGTGTCTATAAGATAGACGAGAAGAATGTGCTCATCGAGATCAGCGACGATGGGATCGGGATCGAGGAGGAACATCTGGGGAGAATATTTGAACGATTTTACCGGACGGATGCGGCCCGGAGCCGCGATAAAGGGGGGACGGGTTTGGGGCTGGCCATTTGCAAGCATATTGTCGAGGCGCACGGACAATCGATTCATGTGCGGAGCACGCCGGATGTGGGCACCACTATAGGGTTTACGTTGGAGTCGCGGCGGGATTAGTGGTGACTGGTGGTCTTAACGAACCGTTTTGTCCAAAAATGCTACCTTTGCGGCTTAAAACGAAAAATCCAGATAGTGACAACCGCCACCCAAATATTCGACTACAAAAAGTGGACCGCCCAGCTGCCCGAGCTGAGCAAAAAATACCAGGGCGCGAAGCCCTATCCCCATATCGTGCTGGAAAACTTCCTGAACCCGGCTGTCCTCGACGAATGCATCAAGGAATTCAACCGGCTCAATGAGACCGACGGCTGGATCAACTATAAACACTATAACGAAGATAAACGCGGGCTGAACAAGATCGACCTGCTCCCCGAAACGATCCGGGGCGCCATCAACGAGCTGAACTCACCCGAGTTCCTGAACTGGCTGAGCCAGATCACCGGCATCAAAGACCTGCAAAAGGACGACGGCCTCGAAGGCGGTGGTATTCACCAGAGCACGCGCGGAGGTTTCTTGAATATCCACGCCGATTTTACGGTCCATCCCCATCACCGGAACTGGCAGCGCCGGGTGAACGTGCTGGTCTATCTCAATAAGGATTGGAAGGAGGAATGGGGCGGCAAGCTGGAACTTTGGGACAAGAAGATGAAGGCCTGCGAAGAAAGCGTCCTTCCCGTCTACAATCGTTGTGTCATCTTCAATACCGATGCCGACTCCTATCATGGTCACCCGCTGCCGATGGAATGCCCGGAAGGCAGTTTCCGCCGGAGCATCGCCCTGTATTATTATACGGTGGAAGAAAACCCCGTTCGCCGGGCTACCTACTATCAGGCAAGACCCGGCGACGGTAGCAACAAGCTGCTGGTAAAGATCGACAACGCCCTGGTGTCGGCTTATACGGCCGTGAAGGGGAAGCTGGGCGCCAACGATAAGGTGGTGAGCAGTATACTGCGGTTTTTTTCCGGCGGCAAGAAAAAATAAAACGGCATGGACTTACAACTCAACGGCAAGACAGCCTTTGTCAGCGGTTCGACCGCGGGCATTGGATTTGCCATCGCGAAGCGGCTCCTTGAAGAGGGGGCGACCGTGATCATCAATGGCCGCAATCAGCAGGGCGTCGACAAAGCCATAAAGGAATTAAAAGTACTCACCGGACGGTCGGCGATGATCGGCATCCCGGCGGACTTCTCGAAAGTCGAGGAGGTGAATCGCCTGATCGTTGAGCTTCCGGCGATCGATATCCTGGTCAACAACGCCGGCACCTTCGAACCCAAGCCTTTTTCAGCCATCCGCGACGAAGATTGGTTCCTGCTTTTTGAAGTTAATGTCATGAGCGGTGTCCGGTTGTCCCGTCACGTCCTTCCACGCATGCTGGCGGAGAACTGGGGGCGCATTCTCTTTATTTCGAGTGAATCCGCGGTATATATTCCCACCGAAATGATCCATTATGGAATGACGAAGACGGCCCAGCTGGCGGTCAGCCGGGGTCTTGCGCAGTTGACAAAGGGCACCGGCGTTACGGTCAACACCATTCTGCCTGGCCCGACGAAGTCGAGGGGCGTAGGGGAGTTTTTGGGTCAACTGGCGAAGAACGGGAATACGACTATTGATGAAGTGGAGAAGGATTTCTTCAGGGATGGCCGGCCCAGTTCGCTGCTTCAGCGTTTTACCAGCACGGACGAGGTGGCCAATACCGTCGTCTATTTTGCCAGCCCGCTGTCCTCGGCGACTAACGGAGCGGCCATCCATGCTGAGGGCGGCATCATCAATTCGATCCTTTAGGCGGTGGCGGCGGTGGCACAGGCGCTGGCGGCGGCGGCGGGGGAACCTCCCGTTTCAGGAACACAAACCCATTTTTCCGGTACAACTCTTTCAGATCGGGAAACTGTCCATTCTCCCAGTGCTGGACCCGGTCGACCTTCGTGACGAAATAGACGGGTTTATCGATCGGCCCGGTGAGCAGCCAGTTCTGATCATAAGAGTTGAGATTGGCAGGCTTTTCCTTCATCGTATAAAAGAGGTCGCCATAGCTTTTGAAGCCGAGGGTATGCACATAGCAGTCCTCGCCCTGCCGGGCGATGAAGAAGTCGATATCGGCGCCCTGGCTGTAGCGCTCGACCTTGGGGACGATGATCGCGGAGGCGAAGAAGATGACGATGGCGGTTCCTGCGAAGAGGGTGACCGCGGCACGATTGTAGCGCCGCTGTGACAGGTAGCGGATGCCGGCGATGAGCGCTGCAACCATCAGCAGCCCGATGGCGCCTTCGAATCCCGACCAGTGGACATCGGCTTCCATATTTCCCCGGGCGAAGGTATCTTCCACATAGGGCGCCAACCGGTGTACATTCAGCCCGATGACGGCTACCCCCAGGATCGCCAGGGAGATGAGGCCACCCAGCACCCCCAGCAAAATATTTACATACTTCTTAAATAAAAGCTCTTTTCGGTCCCATTTATATAAGGAGTAGGCGGCCAGGAAGGTCACCGGGAACCAGGCCAGCGAAGAGTAGTGGATGATGCGCGATTGGACGATGGTAAACAGGACGGTGACCACCCAGAAGAGGGTTTGCATCCATTTTTTGAAATCGCGGTCCCAGCGGCCATTGTACTTCGACCGGAAGAAGGACGGAATGGCCAGGATGGAGGCCGGGAAACAGCCGATCAGCAGCACGATATAGTGATAGCCGAAGAAGCCGGCCTGATCGGCGTCATGGGTCGTAAACAGCCGCCATTGATACTTGAGGAACTCGTTGATGAACCAGGGACCGCGGGTGTAGGTCTCGTAGCCATACCAGGTAGCCGTCACCAACGTGGCGACGACGAGGAAGAGCAGGGCATGCCACCAACTGAAGAAAAAGCGGAGCCGGTTGTAGATAAAGTACACCCCCAGGGCAAGCATGAACACCATCAGGGCTACCTGCCCCTTGGTAAGCACGGCCAGTCCCATGAAGATCCCGGACCAGACAACATAATACAGCTGGCTTTTTTGTGCGCCCGGCTTATCGAAGCCATTGCGCTTCCAGTGGTAGAGGATGAAGTTATACAGCGAGAGGAAGGTAAAGAGATTGAACCAGGGGTCGATGATCCCCGACTTGAAATACATGTTCGGGAACAGGGAACCGCCATAGGCCAGGGCCCAGAGGACGCCAAATTTTGTGTCATAGATGCGGCTGCCGCAGAGAAAGACGACGAGGAGGGTCACGATGCCGCAGATGGCATTGGGGAAGCGGGCGGCAAACTCGGTGACGCCGAACAACTGCATGGCCGAGCTTTGCATCCAGAAGAACATCGGGGGCTTTTCCCAGAAGGGTTTGTAGTCGACGTAGACCCGGGTATAGTCGTGCAACTTCATCATCTCCCGGGAACATTCGGCAAAATTGATCTCATCCCAATCGAAGAGATGGACGCGGCCCAGGAATGGCAGGAAGAGCAGGGCGGCGAATACGACGATCAACAGGACGAGGGTGGGTTTGCTGAGACGCATTCGATGAAGATTAAGTTAATTCCGTGGTTTGTACATTTCTTTTTTCATCAATCCCCATTTACAGAGGCGGTGTACGAGGGATACGCGTAATACGCCGAGTCCATAGGTCACGCTACGGCTGAAATTGATGCTCGATGCCTCCTCGAAGTATTTGGTCGGGCAGGTGATCTCGGCGATCTCGTACCCGAGAAAGATGATCTGCGAAAGCATCTCGTTGTCGAAGACGAAGTCCTCCGAATCGATCTCGTAGTTGACGCGCTGGAGGATCTCCCGGGAGAAGGCGCGATAGCCGGTGTGGTATTCGGCCAGCTTCTGGCGGAGCATGACGTTCTCGAAGAAGGTCAGGCCGCGGTTGAAGATATATTTGTACAGGGGCATGCCGCCGCGAAGCGCGCCCTTGCCGAGGGTACGGGCGCCCAGGACCACCTGGTAGACGTCATTGGCGATGAGCCAGGCCATCGAGGGGATGAGCTTGGGGGTATACTGGTAATCGGGGTGGAGCATGATCACGATATCGGCGCCCAGCTCGAGTGCCCTGTTGTAGCAGGTCTTCTGGTTGCCGCCATAGCCCCGGTTCTTGTCGTGTTTGATAATGTGCCGGATCCCCAGCTCATTGCCTACGGCCACGGTCCGGTCGCTGCTGTTGTCGTCCACGAGCACTACCTCGTCCACGATGTCAAAGGGTATCTCCGCATAGGTCTTGCGGAGGGTTAGTTCCGCGTTGTAGGCGGGGAGGACAATCACCAGTTTTTTGCCTAGGATCATGAATTCTAAACTACTTTTTGAAAAATTAGGGGCAAACCTACGTGTTTTTGGGCGAATTCCGGCCGGAACGCCGTTTAAAAGCCTCACCCTTTGGCAAAAACGGGCAGTGACTGGAGTTTTTCGACGAAGAGCCAATGGACGAGGACCGCTATGATCATCCCGATACAGGACCCCATGAGGACGTCGTTGAGAAAATGCTGGCCGAGATAGATGCGGGAGTAGCCGACCAGCACCCCCGCGAACAGGTAAGCGACTTTGACCCGTTGGTTGGGTGTGAACAGGGCCAGCATCGTGACGAGGGCAAATATCGAGGTCGTATGACCGGAAGGAAAGCTGGCAAAGCCGAGATGGGTCACATCCTTTATGAAATAGGGATAGGACCCCTGGGGAAAGAATTGCATGGGCCGGGGCATCGAGAAGGCGTTCTTGAGTATCTGCGCCACCAGCGCCGAAAGCAGGAAGGCGGCGGTGACCTGGGTGGCCGCCGACCAGCGGCGCTTCACCAGGAAGAGCACGATGACGATGACGGAGAAGAGACCGTCACCCATAAAGGTGACCCACATAAAAACGGTGTCGAGGGCCGTCCGATGATAGGGATTAAGCTCGAGAAAGGAGTCCGCCTTTCCCAGGTAGAAGAGGAGGAACAACCCGATGATAAAAAACAACCCCCAGCATGCGAAAAAGAGGCGATTGCCGGTGATGATCGCCTTGAGCGTCTTCATCCGGCGAAATTACATATTTCCGGCTTTACAATCCTGCTACGAGCTCTTCCGCCAGGCCGAAGGACAGGGTCATCCCCGCCCCGCCGACGCCATTGATGACATAGACATAGGGTTCGGGCGAGAAGAAGAGGTCGGCTTCGCCATCGGTGAGCTTTGCGTAGACCCCGTTCCAGGTCTCGGCGACGGACCAGTCGCGGAAGCTGGCGAATCGCCGGAGATAGTCGAGGATCATCCGGTTGATAAAGTCCTTGTCGAAGGGATCGTGGGTGAGCCCATATTCGTGGCTGTCGCCGATGGTCAGTTCGCCGCGGCCATTTTGCGAGACCATGACGTGGATGCCCCATTGGAGATAGTCGCCCATTTCAGCGGCATAGCGGTTGCGGAGGGCGGCGAGGGAGGGCGCGGCCTTGAAGCTGTTGTAGTGAATGAGGGAGAGGCCGCCGCAGAGGGCGGGGCCGATGCGCCACTCATCGGGTTGAGACACGAGGCGCATCATCTGCAGCTTGCATTTGGTGACCGGCTGTTCGGCGAACTGTTCCGGATAGAGGGTCTCGAAGTCCGCGCCGCTGCAGATGAAGACGAGGTCGGCTTCATACTCTTCGTCGTTGCCGATGTAGACGATCTGATCGGAAATGTAGGAGACGCATTTACCCCAGAAGAATTCCACCTTATAATGTTCCGTAAGCCAGCCGGGGAGGCTGCCGATGGCTTCCCGGGGATCGACGATGATCTCGTCGGAACTGTGAAGGCCGCCGAGCAGGCCATCTGTTTTGACCGCGCCGGAGGCGGCCGCGACGGCGGTTTTATCCAGGAGACGAACCGGGCGTCCTTCTTTGTGGAATACTTCGTATAGCTCCTGCAGCACCTGCCATTCATCGGGATGATAGGCGAGGTGAAGGCTGCCGGCGGGTTCATGCCAGAAGTCGGCACGTGGAGCGATCTCCTTCCAGATGTTACGGCTGCGGACGGCCCGGTCGTACATTTTGCCGGCGGGCTGGCCAATGGGCCAGACCATCCCGAAATTGCGGATCGAGGCGCCGACGGCGCGATCCGTGCGTTCGAAGACCTTTACCGAAAATCCCTGTGCGGCCAGTGCTCTTGCCGTAGCCAGTCCTACAATGCCTGCGCCGATAACGATAGCTGATCTCGATACCATAACATCCAATGTTATTTATTTTTTCTGTAAATTTTTGCAAAAAGGACAGAGCCCCATAAGACCACGAGAATTCCGGCAATCGCCGAGATATAGAACATTCCTGTGAAGAAATCGACCCAGTTATAGCGGACGTGGACGAATTCCTTTACCAGCAGCACGACTACCGTGCCCAGGTAGCCGAAGGCGTCCGCGATATAGATCAGGAACCCGACATTGCCGGGGACGCGGTAGGCGGCCAGCATCCGTTCGAAGTAAAAGCAGTTATAGGGGACATAGCCCAGGTAGAGGCCGGCCGAGGCGCTGATGATCCAGATCACCGGCGAGATCAGATGGAGATGATAGGCTGCCGTGGAACCCGCCGCCAGCAGGAAGCCGCCGATAATAACGACGTTGTTGAGCTGGAAGGCGCGGTAGTTGTTGCGGACCAGGAAGAATCCGCCGATGGCGGCCAGCACGATCAGCGACACGATGGTGCTGGTGCCTGCAAAGACGTCGGCATTGTTCTTAAAGCCGGTCTCCGTCCAAAGCTCGTTGGCAAAGTCTTCGGTGAAATCCCGCAGGATGGTCAGCATGACATAGGCGCCGATAACGGGGATGAGGGCCGCGCCGAATTTTCGCAGGAAGGCCCGGCGTTCGTCCCTCCCCATAGGCAGGCGGATGGTCCGTTGAGCAATGTCTTCCGGTGTGGGGGGCGGCGTCTGGTTCAGCAGCCAGGTGCTGATCAGGGCTGGGCCGGCAAATACGGCGCCCGCAATAAATGGCATCCAGAATTCGCTGATCCCATGGAGAAGCAGACTCTTGCCGACCGTCTTGGCGAGCCCGGAGGCAAAAACAAAACTTGTCGCCAACACCGCGCCCATCAGCTCGGTCACGCGCCGGCCTTCGACATAGCTGAACACCAGGCCCCAGACCATCCCCAGCGGGAGGCCATTGACGAACATGAAGATGAAGTTATAAGGGACGGGGACGAGGGCAAACAAAAGCAGGGACACCCAACCCGTACCGATCAGCGCCACGATGAAGCCGGCCCGCCGTTCGGGCCGCATACCGGCGATGAACCGGATGCCGTAAAATTTGCTCAGGCAATAACCCAGCACCTGTGAGATCACCAGCACCACTTTATAAGAGATGCCCAGGAAGGTGACCCCTTCGAAGGATGCCGCCGTAAAAGGCTTCCGGAAACCATACATGGAGGCGTATACGGTAAAGGAAGTGAGCGAGACAAAGAGGACGAAGACCCAGGCGGGGCTGCGTTTCAGCCTGGCCTTGAGGGTCAGCCGGCCACCCGCCGGAAGGGCTGCCGCGGACATCGGGGGAGGTGTGGCCGGTGAGGATGACATAAAGCGGGCTTAAGCCTTTTCGATGATGGGAAGCAGCTCCTGGAGGTCATCGATGATATAGTCAGGCTGATAGGGCTCCAGCTGCTCGCGGGTGTAGGCGCCGGTTGTGACGCTTACCACTTTCCCACAGGCGGCGTTACGGCCTTCCTCGACGTCCACTTCGGTGTCGCCGACCTTGAGGACGCTGGCGGAGGAGGCGATGCCGAGATCGCTGATGAGGGTTTCGATCATATCCGAGTGTGGCCGGCCATGAGGCACCTCGTCGCTGCAGATGACCTTGTCGATAAGCGGGCTGCGATGGTCCCAGCGCAGGCGGTGGAGGATGGTGTCGGTGATGCTGCGGGTAAAGCCGGTATTGAGGGCGATCTTGATCCCCTGTTCCTTGAGCGCCGAGAACACCTGCTCCGCGTGGGGGAAGGGCGCGAGCTCCTCGTCGTCCCGGTAAAAGGCGATCATCTTGTCGATGAACCGGGTGTGGATGCGATCGATGAGCTGTTCATCGTCCTTGTGCGCGGGGGCGAACTTTTCGAGCAGCAGGGCGATGGCGTCCATCTTACGGAAACCCATGACCTTTTTCACCTGCGCGACGGGCATTTCGAACCCGAAGTCCCGGAAGGCGGCAATAAAGGCTTCTGCGACGCTGCCGTTGTCCTTTACGGTGGTGCCGGCAATGTCAAAAACAACCAGTTGGATCGAGCTCATAAAAAATGTTTACGAATTGTTGGTAAGGTGACGAAGGATCATCTGACGGTAATGGTCAAGGTCGGGCAGCGGTTTCTGTTGGATCTTGGCCTGTTCGTCCCATTTCCGCATCTGGATAATGAGCGCGAAGAGGGGATATTGCTCGAAGGCCTCGGCCTCTTCGACCGTCATCGGACCGCCCTGGTATTCGAGGGTCTTTTTACTGGCTTCCGACAGCTGGTTATAATAGGCAGGGTCTTTCACCGTGAGGTATCGCTTGGCTTCGACGTGGGATTCGACGAGACGGGCGATCTTTTTGGAGAAGCCTTTCTCCCGCAGGAACTCGGCGCCAAGGGCTTCGTGGTCGACGATCCCGAATCCGTCCATCTCCTCCCGCGAAGCGGACTTTGTGCCGTCGCCTTTCGCGGCCTCCCGGGAACGGAGTCCGTCCGTTCCATCGGCGTCCAATATGTGGCCAATGTCGTGGAGCAGTGCGGCGAGGATCACTTCTTCGTCATAGCCCTGCTCTTCGGCCAGCTGAGCTGCCTGGACCATGTGTTCCAGCTGGGATACTTTTTCTCCCGCATATTCGGCTCCGCCGTATCCTGCATAAAGGTCCATTATCTCGTTTGTGATCTTTTCGGCTTGCGCAGTGGTCATAAGGATGATATTATTATATTATTATCCTACAAAGTATCGAAATTGAGAATAGGCTCCATCGACCGCTCATTAAATTTTTTTTAAAAAAGGCCCTTTTTTATCCCGGACGTCCCTCATAGCTGCCGGCCGGCCGAAGTCTGCACGGTGGCAGCGGATATATGAAAAATACAGGCTGCCCAAGAAAGCAGCCTGTAAATCGAAAAAGTTCGCATCGAAATCTCTATTACTTTACCAGCCACACATTCTGATTGATGTCGTCCGACCCACCGTACTGGCTTTGCACTGCTGCCTTATAGTTAGCGCCATTGGCCGTTGCTTCGTTGGTAGGATATTGCCATCTTTTCGGGATCACCCCGCCATTACCCGTACCAGGGCCGGCGTCGAAGGCCGGAACACCGGTCCGCCGCCACTGATAATAGGCCTGATATCCCGAGTTCCGCGCATAGGCGAGATATTTCTGCAAAAGGATCTGGTTAAGTCCCGTTTGATTGTTCCCTGCATATTTGATCGCCGCCTGGTTAAAGTA
>Ga0105239_10000384_pt1 | contig 64479 bp, 62 predicted proteins | sample KBSC44metaG_FD_92761 | JGI IMG/M metagenome (GOLD analysis project Ga0105239, IMG submission 92761) | Corn rhizosphere microbial communities from Kellogg Biological Station, Michigan, USA - KBS C4-4 metaG | ecosystem: Host-associated > Plants > Roots > Rhizosphere > Soil | place: Michigan, USA...
CAGTGAAAAACGGCAGCGGAACGCACAGGCCGTCATCGAGCTGATGGGCTTTCTCAATCCCCACCTGAAAAATGTGGAGGATTTTCGTCATAAACTCTGGGACCACCTTTTCCTGATCTCCGATTTCAAGCTGGAAGTGGCCTCTCCTTACCCCATCCCCACCCGTGAGACGCTGCGGGCCAGGCCCCAGCCCCTTCGCTACCCGAAAAGGTATCCGAAGTTCTCTCATATGGGCAAGAACCTGGAGATCGTGATCAATAAGGCGCTCGCAGAAGAGAATCCCGATAAGCGCAACGGCTTCGCCAACGCCATCGCCTACTACATGAAGCTGGCGTATAACAACTGGCACAAAGAGACCGTCCATGACGATGCCATCCAGCAGGAGCTCTCCAACCTGACCAACGGCCAGCTGGAGTTCACCAACACGCCCTATGTCAAGTCCTTCCGCCCCGACCAGCCCCGCGAACGCGAGCAGCGCAGCGGCAACTTTGATTACCGGAAAGGACGGAACCAGAAGTTCCAGCAACGGAATAACAACCGCAACAATGACCGGAACAACGACAACAGGGGGGGGAATAACAATAAATTCAAAAAGAAAAGATACTAATCGCCTCCACCCGGACTCCCTCCGGTTAAAGCGAAAACCCTAAATTTACGGCGATATTGACCCAGGTCACTATCGCCTTTTTTTTTGAACCGGCGCGCGGCCCTCGCCATCGTTCGCCCGCGACGGGAAAGGACCATGGTACGCAATTAAATAAAAATAAAACCAATAGTCTGTGAACTCTTTCGAAGTCATCGGCGGCAAAAAGCTAAAAGGAGAGATCATCCCACAGGGCGCAAAAAATGAGGCGTTGCAGATCATCAGCGCCGTGCTGCTAACCCCCGAGAAGGTAACGATATCGAATATCCCGGATATCCTCGACGTCAATCTGCTGATCGAGCTGCTCGGTGATATGGGCGTTAAGGTGGACAGGACCCATCGGGACACCTGCACCTTCCAGGCCGACGCCGTCGACATCGATTTCCTCCGCAGCGACGCCTACCTGAAGAAGAGCGGAAGGCTGCGCGGCTCGGTCATGGTCGCGGGCCCGATGCTGGCCCGCTATCGCAAGGCCTTTATTCCCAAGCCAGGTGGCGACAAGATCGGCCGCCGGCGGCTGGATACCCATATCATCGGCTTTGAGAAATTGGGCGCCCGGTTCGACTACCAGGAGGGCCAGGGCCTCTTTCACCTGGAAGCGCCCCATCTGAAAGGCTGCAGCCTGCTGCTGGACGAACCCTCCGTCACCGGAACGGCCAATATCATCATGGCCGCCGTAATGGCCGAGGGCACGACCACGATCTATAACGCCGCCTGCGAACCCTATATCCAGCAGCTCTGCAAGATGCTGACCCGTATGGGCGCGAGGATCCGCGGCATCGGCAGCAACCTTTTGGTCATTGACGGGGTCAAATACCTGGGCGGCACCGAACACCGGATGCTCCCCGATATGATCGAGATCGGATCCTTCATCGGCCTGGCAGCCATGACCCGCAGCGAGATCACGATCAAGAACGTAAGCATCGGGAATTTGGGTATCATCCCGGACAAGTTCAGACAGCTGGGCATAAAGCTCGAGCTGCGCGGCGACGATATCTATATCCCCGAACAGGACGTATACGAGATACAGAGCTTCCTCGACGGCTCGGTATTGACGATCTATGACCACCCCTGGCCCGGGTTCACGCCCGATCTCCTGAGCATCGTCCTGGTCGTAGCCACACAGGCCAAGGGATCGGTGCTGATCCACCAGAAGATGTTCGAAAGCCGTCTGTTCTTCGTCGATAAGCTGATCGATATGGGCGCCCAGATCATCCTCTGTGACCCGCATCGCGCCGCCGTCATCGGCATGGGCCGTCAACACCAGCTGCGGGGTATCACCATGAGCAGCCCCGATATCCGGGCCGGGGTAGCCCTGCTCATCGCTGCCCTCAGCGCGGAAGGGAAAAGCACCATCCAGAACATCGAACAGATCGACCGGGGATACCAGCACATCGACGAGCGTTTGAGACAGCTTGGCGCCCAAATCACCAGAATATGAGCGAGTTAGAACATAAGATCATCATCATTACGGCCCCCTCCGGCGCTGGAAAAACGTCCATCACCCGGTATCTCCTCGATAAATACCCCGGGAACCTGGCCTTCTCCATCTCGGCCGCGACCCGGAACGCCCGCAGCTATGAAAAGGACGGAGTGGACTACTATTTTCTGAGCCTGGAAAACTTCAAGCAGAAGATCCAGCACAACGAATTCGTGGAATGGGAAATGGTCTACGAAGGGAAATACTACGGCACCCTGAAGAGCGAGCTGGAGCGTATCTGGAAGGCCGGGAAAACACCGCTGCTGGATATCGAGGTCAAAGGCGCCATCCATATCAGGGAACAATACCCCGACACGACGCTCGCCCTGTTCATCGAACCCCCTTCCGTCGACGAGCTGCGCCGGCGCCTCGAGAACCGCGGCACAGAGACCATCGAAAGCCTCCTGGCGCGGGTCAACAAGGCTTCCTATGAGCTGTCTTTCAAGCATCATTTCGACCTGATCATCGTTAATGACGACCTGAATAAGGCCTGCAAAGAGGCGGAGGCGGCTATCGACGCTTTTGTAGGGCTGCGCAAGCCGTAGGAGGTCCCGGATTCAAAAAAATGGGGTTTTTGATTATCTTACAGCCGTATGCATTTTATAAACACCAATACGCTCGTCGGAATCGTACTCTCCCTGCTGGCCCTCGCCTTTTTCGCAGGCATCGAAGTGGCCTTCGTCCGCGCCAACCGGCTGGCTATTGAGCTGAAAAAGAAGCAAGGCCTGACCAGCGGCATCATTCTGTCCAATTTTATGGACAACCCGGCCGTCTTCATCGGCACCACCATCGCCGGATTCAACATCGCCCTCGTCATCTTCGGCCTGATGATCGGCGAAACCTTCCTGCCGCTGTGGAACTGGCTCATCACCATCGTACATATCCCGGGCGGCTACGTCAACGCCTTCCGCCTCTGCGCAGAAACGATATTTGCATCGGTCATCATCATCCCCTTCGGCGAATTTATTCCAAAGGCCTTTTTTGGGGCAAAGAGCGACAAGGCGCTGAGCGTCGCTGCCAGGACGATGGAGCTGTTCAGCCGCCTTTTCTATCCTATCAGCAACTTCTTTGCAGGCATCTCGCAGTGGGTATTGAAATACGTCTTCAACGTGCGTATCGACGAACGCAAGTCCATCTTCGCCGGCATCGACGTGGACAACGTCCTCGAACAGACGGGAGAGTCGGAAGAGGACTCCAAGGACCTGAGCCTGATCAAAGCCGCAATGGCCCTGCCCAACGTCCGCATCAGGGAATGTCTTGTACCCAGGAAGGAGATAGAAGGCGTGGACATCAGCATGACCATGGAAGAGGTCCGCAAGAAATTTGTGGAGACCCGCCTGAGCAAGCTGATCGTCTACGACGGCAACCTCGACCACGTAATGGGATATGTCCACCAGCTGGACCTCTTTAAGAACGCTTCCTTCATCAAGACGATCCTGCACACCATCCCGGCCGTACCCGAAAGCATGAGCGCCACAGACCTGATCACCAAGTTCAGCCGCGAGAGAAAAAGCATCGCCTGGGTCGTCGACGAATTTGGCGGCACCGCCGGCGTCGTCACGATGGAAGACCTGCTGGAAGAGATCTTCGGCGAGATCCGCGACGAATACGACACCGAAGAGTTCGAAGAGCGAAAGCTCTCCAACGACGAATTCATCTTCTCCGGCCGTCTCGAGCTGGACTATATCAATCACAAGTACGACCTCGACCTTCCCGAGAACGAATCGGAAACGCTCTCCGGCTATATCATCAATCAGCACGAGGCGATCCCGCACCTGAAAGACCGCATCATCATCGGCGACTATGAGTTCGAGATCCTCAACGTCAGCGAGACCCGTATCGAAGAGGTAAGGCTGAAGGTATTGAAATAGGTCACGGCTTCTTTGTCTGTCAGGTCTCGTATTAACCAATGTTAACCCGTGGTTAAACACCCTCCGTTATTTCTCCATGTCTTAGTTTTTAGACAATTTTGTTCTCACAAGACAAAACAGTCACACCCCTTCTCACAGAAGGTTAAAATTTTTCATAGGTCAGTTAGGAGTAAACAATGCACTCTGTCATGGAGTGCTTGTTTTTTTTTATACCTGCATCAATGATTGGCATTTTCAAATTAACTTCGCGGAGCTTTTTTCACGCCCTCCCCCGACGGGGAGCGGGCGGCCCAAAACCGGGCGGGAGCGATTCAGAACTTTATTAACCAATGGCTTTTAATCTGTTAAACAGGAATCCCGGGCAGGAAGAGATGTCTTTTGTAGACCACCTGGAGGCGTTGCGCTGGCATATTGTCCGTTCGGCTTTTGCTATAGTCATTATAGCCATTGCGCTCTTTATCAAGATGGACTGGATCTTCGACGTCGTCATCCGGGGTCCTATCCGCAACGATTTCGTCAGCTATGTCGGCCTTTGTAACCTGGGCCACAAGTTGCATATGGGCGACGCCCTCTGTCTGCAGTCCGTCAAAGGCCTTACGCTGCAGACCACCCAGTTCGGCTCCCAGTTCATTTCCAGCATCAATATCGCCATCATCGGCGGCTTCATCGTCGCCTTCCCCTATATATTCTGGGAGCTCTGGCGCTTCGTGAAGCCCGCGCTCACCCAGAAAGAGCTGAAAAGCAGCCGGGGAGCCATCTTCTGGGTCAGCTTTTTCTTCCTGACGGGTGTCGCCTTCGGTTATTTCCTGCTGGCGCCCTTTACCTTCAGCTTCCTGTATAACTATACCATCGGCACCTCCGGGGGGATCAGGACGATCCCAACCCTGGACGACTATATAGAAAATCTTATCGACATCATCGTAGGCTCGGGCCTGGCCTTCCAGCTGCCCCTGATCAGCTATGTGCTGACGACGATCGGCCTGGTAACTCCCCGCTTTTTGCGGGTCTACCGAAAATACGCCTATGTCGCCATCCTCTTCATCGCGGCCGTGATCACCCCGTCCCCGGACTGGATGAGCCAGACCATCGTCGCGCTGCCGCTGATCCTTTTGTACGAACTGAGCATACGCGTATCCGTCCGCGTCACCAAACGCCAGGAGCGACGAGATAGGGAGGAATGGAGCTAGTCCGCCTCCCCCCAAATAAAAAAAACCTGCTCTCGGGCAGGTTTTTTTTATTCTTTTAAAAGTTATTCGCCGTGCTTCCTGCGGATCTCCATCTTCATCTGGCAGCGTTCGATATCCGAACGGTAATCTTTTATCTTGTCGTCGTTCTGGCTGGCCAATATGGCCTTCTCAAAGTAGAAGGTAGCCTTGTCATAGTTCTGGCGCAGCTCTTCCGACATCGCAAAGCGCCCATATACCCATGATTTGTCAATGGTTCGCACCCGCAGGCATTTCTCCAGGTGTGACTGCAGCTCGTCAAAACGTTCCATATCCATCAGCAGCGCCGCTATGTGAAAATAAGAGTGCGGGTACAGCGGGTCGCATTTGACCGCCGTAAAGAAATGGTTCTCTGCCTTGGCATAGTCGTCGAACTGCGTCTTGTACAGCCATCCCATCGAATTATGCGCAGGCGCGCTATCGGGCTCCTCGTAGAGAATGCTTTCATATTTCTTGAACGCCTCGGCGTAGTTGTTGTTCTTGATGTCCGCTTCGGCCTCCAGGTACAGCTCTTCAGAATTTGCGTTCATATGTTTTCTCCTGTTTTTATTTTATCGATCACGCCGGTATGCCGCAGCCGTGGTGATCCCACCGCGGCGGCCCGCACGCGGAAATCCTACCACCCCAATACCCATGCAAAGATCAGCGGAGCAACGATGGTGGCGTCGCTCTCGACAATGAACTTGGGGGTATGGATGTCCAGCTTACCCCAGGTGATCTTCTCATTGGGCACGGCGCCGGAATAAGATCCGTAGGAGGTCGTGGAATCCGAGATCTGGCAGAAATAGCCCCAGAACGGCACATCATGCCATTCCAGGTCCTGGTACATCATCGGCACCACACAGATGGGAAAATCACCCGCGATGCCACCGCCGATCTGGAAGAAGCCCACGCCCTTTCCTCCGCTGTTCTCGCGATACCATCCGGCCAGCCAGGTCATATATTCGATGCCGCTCTTGACCGTGGTTGCCTTCAGCTCATTCTTAATGACATATGATGCAAAAATGTTGCCCGTCGTGCTGTCTTCCCAGCCGGGGACGACAATGGGGATATTTTTCTTGGCAGCGGCTACGATCCAGCTGTCCTTCGGATCGATCTCATAGTACTGCTCCAGCTCGCCGCTAAGGACCACTTTGTACAGAAACTCATGCGGGAAATACCGCTCGCCGTTGGCCTCTGCGTCCTTCCACACCTTGACGAGGTGCTTCTGCAGGCGGCGGAAGGCTTCCTCTTCGGGGATACAGGTATCCGTAACACGGTTGTAGTGATTTTCCAGCAGATCCCATTCTTCCTGGGGAGTAAGGTCCCGGTAGTTGGGAACGCGCTTGTAATGACTGTGTGCCACCAGGTTCATGACGTCCTCTTCCAGGTTAGCTCCCGTACAGCTGATGATGTCGATCTTACCCTGGCGGATCATTTCGGCCAGAGAAATACCCAGCTCTGCCGTGCTCATCGCGCCAGCAAGCGTGACCATCATTTTGCCTCCTTCCAGTAAATGCGTTTCATAGCCTTTGGCGGCGTCTACCAGGGCCGCCGCATTGAAATGCCGGTAATGGTGGATGATGAATTGAGAGATGGGACCTTTGTTCATGATTTTCTGTCGTTTTTTGTTTGTGGACCGCAAAAATAGCTGATTTTCCCCGATCTCGATATTAAGAAAGGGAGTAACGCACCCGCTCCGACTGACCCCAAAAAAGAAGGGCTGCCTAAAGAGGCTGCCCTTTTCCAACTAAAAACTAACCTGGGGAGAAACTATCTTTAAATCGATCTTTAGATCGAATCCTTTCGTGTTTTGCTGAATACGGTCCAGAAATTGGTACCCTCGGACTTCAGAACGATCTTCTTGTCGCCATTCTCGAGCGTGACGTAATAGGTGGTCTGATTGTCCGTCGCCATCTCGAACAGATCGGAGATCCAGTAGTCGGAGTAATCCTTCCTCAGCTCGGACAGCAGGTTGATCGGCAGCTGGTCGCTCACAATATTGCGGGTTACCGCTTGCAGCTCACCGTTAGTGTTGTAATAAGCGAAAAGCACCTGGCCGTTCAGCGAGAATGTCGCCCTTGTATAGCCGTTCTTCATGTCCCAGCTGACGTTGCTGGCACTCGCAAAATCGTTGTGGAATGCGCGGAGAGCCTGTTGATTGACGACTTCATCTTTGTTAGCAGCGAAAGCGCTGACACCCATCATAAGCATGGTAGCGATGGATAAAATAACCTGTTTCATTTTTTTATTTTTACTTTTATAAGTTTAAGACGTTTGTTGGCGTTAAGTGAGCTCTCAAAAAACGGCACAGCCGTTTTGGCTGCAACCGAGCCCCCGCGAAGGTTGCGAACGAGTCGGAGCGAGGGCTCACAGCTCCGACGAAGTTCCCATCATTAGACCGCGTGACGGCATGGGATAAGTTCCCGGGGTTTTCCTTGTCGTCACACTTATAAGACGTCGGTATTTCTTCCTTGTTGCAGCATTCCGAAAAAATTTTTTTCTTGCACTGGCGCCGACTATTTATTAAAGAACTATTACTAAGACGAGGACAAAGCTATTCAGGTTACAGGCGTCGCGCAAGCCAATATTGACCAGTGGCTGGAGATGTTAAGCGCTGTCAAACAAGCACAGGCCAAAAAGGTTCACACTTGCCCCGAAAGCCAGGCGGGACAAGCGCTAGCGTCGATTTCTTAATGAAAGTATAAAATCGTCTTTCGTCCTGTTAAAATAAATCTCCGGCGGAAAATCACCTGAAATGTGGCATCGGCGGCATCTTAAAATTTGATAAATTGTATAATGAATTATCTGGCACACGCCTTTTTGTCGTTTGGGCTACCGGAAATAACGGTGGGTAACCTGATCAGCGATTTTGTCAAGGGAAAGAAAAAATATGATTACCCCGTGCGTATACAGCAGGGAATTTCCCTGCACCGCGCGATCGACGACTTCACCGATACGCATCCCGTCAACCGGCGTGCCCAGGTAGTGTTTAAAGAAGCCTACGGCCTCTACTCCGGCCCTATCGTCGACGTGGTGTATGACCATTTCCTGGCCAACGACCCCGTGAATTTCGCCGGCGGCAATCAGCTGGCAGACTTTGCCCAAAAGACCTACGCCGACATTGCAGGCTGGCAGGCCGTCCTGCCCGAACGCTTCGCCCGGATGTTCCACTATATGCGGGCCCAGGACTGGCTCTTCAACTACCGTCACCGGGAAGGACTCCACAACAGCCTCCACGGCCTCGCCCGACGGGCAGCCTATATGGGTGACGCCAGCCGCGCCATCCAGCTGTTCGACACCGGCTATGAAGAGCTCGCCACCTGCTATGCGGCGTTTTTCCCGGAACTAAAGGACTTCGCCCTGCGAACCCTGGACCACCTGCAGCAGGACACAACGGGAGGACCGCCGGTTGGGACCTGAGTCTCCGCTATCTCCGAAGGTGGTTGTGATCCAGAGAATTTTGGATATTTTTACAGCATGAAGAAGATCGTTGTACTTGCAGGCTTTTTATTAAGCGTGGCCCTTGTCAGGGCACAATCCTCGGGAAGCGTCGCGACTGAACAAAGCGGCACGGCCGGACAAAGCTCCGCGACCCAGTCTCCCCTCGACAGCTCGCCGCTCGACATGAGCTATTACCCGGTCGACTACCCCGTCCTCAAGATACAGGACAAGTTGAGCGAGCCGCTGATCGCCAGAGTGGTATACAGCCGCCCCCAGAAAAAAGGCCGCAAGCTGTTCGGCGAGCTGGTCAACTACGGACAGGTCTGGCGCCTGGGCGCCAACGAGGCCACGGAGATCGAATTCTTCCGCGACGTAAAGATCGGCGGCAAACTGATCAAAAAGGGCCGGTATACGCTGTACGCCCTCGTCGATACCGACAAATGGACCATCATCTTCAATAAAGAGACCGACACCTGGGGCGCATTCCGCTATGACTCTTCCAAAGACGTCCTGCGGGTAAGCGAACCGGTGGAAAAACAGTCGGGCATCACCGAGGTCTTTTCCATCGCTTTTCATAAAGTGGACAAGGGAGCCGTGCTTTCCTTCAGCTGGGATGACGTCCTCGTAAAGCTGCCCGTCAGCTGGAAATAGCAATCCCTCAAACCACTAAAACTCTTCGCTATGTGCGGCATTGCAGGCATCCTTTCCCCCGACCCGTCATGGGTCACCCACCAGCGGTTGAAGGATATGACCGACGCTATCGCCCACCGCGGTCCCGACGGGGAGAAGACCTGGGTCAACGCATCCGGACAGACAGGCCTGGGCCACCGACGGCTGTCGATCATCGACCTCAGCCGCGCAGGAGACCAGCCCATGCACTATCACGACCGCTATTCCATCGTCCACAACGGAGAGATCTACAATTACCGCGAGATACGCGAACAGCTGCAAACAAAAGGCTATACCTTCTCCTCCCGAACAGACACCGAAGTGATCCTAGCTGCTTATGAATGCTGGGGCACAGGCTGTCTGCAACGTTTCGACGGAATGTTTGCCTTCGCCATCTGGGACGAGACAGAAAAGCAGCTGTTCATGGCAAGAGACCGCTTTGGCGAGAAGCCGCTTTTCTATTACCAGGACGAAGAACAGTTCGTCTTCGCCAGCGAGCTGAAAGCCCTGTGGGCCGCAGGCATAAAAAAGGAACGCAACCAAAAAATGCTTTTCAACTTTATCACTATCGGGTATACGCAGAACCCGACGAATGCCTTTGAGACCTTTTTCCAGGGAATATCCAAACTGCCGGCCCGATCTTATCTCCTTTATAATGCACTCAACGGTGATACGGAGATCAACTACTACTGGGACATCGAAGTCGAGCATACCCGCATCTGCAGGGAAGCGACCGCCATCGACGCGTTCTACGACCTGCTGATGACATCTGTCAACCGCCGTCTGCGCAGCGACGTCAACGTCGGCGCCAGTCTCAGCGGAGGCCTGGACAGTTCGTCCATCGTAGCCAGTATCCTGCGGCAGACCGATGGTCCCGCCGGCATTCCGACCTTTTCCGCCCTCTTCCCGGGCTTTGAAAAGGACGAGTCGGTATATGTTCAGTCGCTGACCCGGCATCTCGGCCTCGACAACTACGCTACGACACCCACCGCCTCCGACCTGGTGAGCGACTTTGAACAGCTGGTCCATCACCAGGAAGAGCCTTTTACGTCTTCCAGCATCTACGCCCAATACCGGGTATTCGGCCTTGCCGCCGGCCACAGTGTCAAGGTCATGCTGGACGGACAAGGCGCCGACGAGCTGCTGGCAGGCTATCATAAATATTACAGCTGGTACTGGCAGGAGCTCTACCGCAGCGACAAAAAGGCGTTTACCCTCGAGCTGGAAGCCGCCAAAGAATCGGGTATCCAGTGGACCTGGAAGAACAGGCTGGCCGCTCATCTGCCCGTCTATGCGGGGCTATTTCTGAAGAAGCAGCGGACGGCCCAGCAGCGCAGCAGCAGCGACCTCTCCCGGGACTTCGTCCGGCAATACGGCGTCTCCTATTACGATATCCCCCATTTCGACCGTCTCAACGGCATTCTTTACTACAATACGTTCATGAACGGGATGGAAGAGCTGTTGCGCTATGCCGACCGCAACTCCATGGCCCATGGCGTCGAAGTGCGCCTGCCTTTCCTCAGTCACGAGCTGGTGGAATATGTCTTCTCCCTGCCCGCGCATTTCAAGATCCGCGAGGGATGGACAAAATGGTTGCTACGCATGAGCATGGACAGCCTTCTTCCTGCGGATATCACCTGGCGAAAGGATAAGACCGGCTTTGAGCCTCCCCAGCTGGACTGGATGCAGGACCCGACCCTCCGCGAATATATCCACGAAGCCCGCCGGTCGCTGGTAAAAGCAGGCATCCTTTCGGGCAGGGTCCTGCATAAAAAAATTCAGCCGCATGAGGCTCATGCGGCTGAAAGTCATGACTGGCGATATCTTGTCGCTTCGGCCTGTCTGGCCTAGCTGGCTTTTTTATACTTTTCTATCACCTGCATATTGCCATCGGCATTCGACTTGACGGTGATCCAGTTGTTCGGATCTTCCAGCTTGATATAATATTCGACCATGTTGTCCGAAGTGACCTCGGTCACACCGAATACTTTCTTGTCGGCATACTTCTTCTGCAGACGGACGAGCACGTTGACAGGTAAGGTCTTTTCAGAATAATACCTGATCGAGCTGAGGAAGTTGCCTTCCTTGTCGTATTCGATCTTGGTAAGGATCTCGCCCTGGCGGAAGTTGACCATGTATTTATCCTCCATCTCCGCCCATTTTACCTGCTGTGCGTCGGGGAAGGCTTGTTTAAAGGCCTGCAGCAGCTTGTCGCTGATGGTGTAGCTCATTCCTCCATCCGGAACAGGCCGTCCGGACAGCGCCCCATTGGCAAATACTCCGGTGCCAAGCGCCAGCAGGCAGCAGGTAAGGAGCAGGTTTCTACGGATAAATTTCATCGGTGTCATGGTTGCTATTTTTTGTTCTGTTAAAATGTGCCGGAGATACACTTTTCCAAAAAATTAGCGCATCTCCGGCAAAGCGCTAATAATTGTCCTTCGGATGAGTCCCCTCCCGGGGCCTCTATGGATCAATTGCGATCTGATAGTGTAAAGCTAGGATGATGTTCACGTGTAGTCAAGCGAAACTACACTTCCGGCAAGACATCGTCCTTCTCTGAACTGAGCGTTATCACACGCGTCTTCCCAAAGGCGGTAAAAGTTGTTTCGAAACAGGTTTAAGTTTGCCCGAACCGGTAATTGTCGTGTTGCTTATCCGGGGTTAAGCTTTTGTTAAACTGGATGATCGTGGATGAACGGTCGCGGCGCGCCGGTTTTGGTTTTCCCTTTGTATCTTTAATCCATGAAACTTTCAACCAAGCTGATACATGCAGGCATAGAGCCCGATCCGTCTACAGGTGCCATCATGACTCCGATCTACCAGACATCAACATATGTACAGACCGCGCCCGGCGTACACAAGGGCTATGAGTACGCACGTTCACAGAACCCCACCAGACAGGCGCTGGAGTCGGCGCTGGCGCATATAGAGAATGGAAAGCATGGACTTTGTTTCGGCAGCGGCGTAGCCGCGACGGATGCGGTGCTTCGCCTTCTTGTTCCGGGCGACGAGGTCATTGCGGCCAACGACATGTACGGCGGCACCTATCGTCTCTTTACAAAGATCTTCGAGAAGGTGGGCATCAGGTTTCATTTTGTCAACATGCAGGACGCAGCTGCGATCGAACCGTACATAAGCAGCAGGACACGGCTGATCTGGGCAGAGACGCCTACCAATCCGCTGATGAATATCGTCGACATCGCCGCCATCGCGACCATTTCCAAAAAACACAAGCTCCTGCTCTGTGTCGACAATACCTTTGCGTCTCCCTATCTGCAGAACCCGCTGGACCTCGGCGCCGACCTGGTGCTCCACTCCGCGACAAAATACCTCGGCGGCCATAGCGACGTCATACACGGCTGTCTCATCATGAACGATACGGGCCTGCGGGATCAGCTGTATTTCATCCAGAAGAGCTGCGGGGCAGTTCCCGGCCCACAGGACTGTTTCCTCGTGCTGAGAGGTCTGAAGACGCTGCACGTTCGTATGGACCGCCACTGCTCCAACGGAGAGGCCATCGCCCGCTGGCTGCGCAGGCATCAAAAGATCGGGAAGGTATATTGGTGCGGATTCGACGATCATCCAGGCTATGCGGTCGCCAAACAACAGATGCGGGGGTTCGGCGGCATGATGAGCTTTACGCTGAAGGACGATAGCCTCGAGGCCGCCACAAGGCTGCTGTCCTCTACCAGGGTCTTCGCCCTTGCAGAAAGTCTCGGCGGGGTCGAGTCCCTGATCAACCACCCGGCGAGCATGACCCACGCCTCTATACCCCGGGAAGAACGTATCAGGAACGGTCTCAGCGACTCCCTTATCCGGCTCAGCGTCGGCATAGAGGACGTGGACGACCTCATCGAAGACCTGAAACAGGCCATCGGATAACCGTGGGTACCCCAGCCAGATCCAGAGCGGCAAGGGTAGAAGAGCTCCGCATCTTCCTCGACAGGAAGGTAGCCGAATACAACCGGCCCTCTTTTGTCCCGGATGACCCGATAAGCATCCCCCACCGGTATACCCAAAAACAGGATATCGAGATCGCCGGCCTTTTCGCGGCTATCTTCTCCTGGGGGAACCGCAAGACCATCATCCAGAAATCGCGGCAGCTGATGCAGCTGATGGACGAGGCCCCCTACCAGTTCGTCCGGCAGCATACGGACAGCGATCTGAAAAAGCTGCTCGGCTTTAAGCACAGGACCTTCAATCCCACCGACCTGCTCTATTTTATCGCTTTTTTCCGGCGCCATTACTCGCTGTATGGATCGTTGGAGGACGCGTTTCTTCTGCCCTGGGAGCAACGCGGGACGACCCCGGCACGCGCCGGGACAGCCCCCGCGGACAGCGCAGCACCCACCACAGGGACAAGCACCGCGGCGACAGCAGCCCCCTATGAGGCCAGATCGGCCCTCTCGGCCTTCTACCATTACTTCTTCTCCCTCGAAGAGGACGGCGAACGTATTGCACCGCCCCGCACAAGGAAACATATCTCCACGCCCGAAAAGAACTCCAGCTGCAAACGGATCAATATGTTCCTCCGGTGGATGGTGCGCAAGGACGGGAATGGCGTGGACTTCGGCATCTGGCAGCGGATCCCGATGAGCCTCCTCATCTGCCCCCTCGACCTGCACGTGGCCCGGGTAGCTAAAAGATTTGGCCTGCTGACCCGGGAAAGGTCCGACTGGCAAGCAGCCGTGCAGCTGACTGAGGGTTTATCCTTACTCGACAAGGACGATCCTGTTAAGTATGACTTTGCTTTATTTGGCCTCGGTGTAATGGAAAATTTTTAAAACAAAAGGCAGTAACTTACTGTTAAATTTGGTTTGGACGGACAGTGGTCCGGACGGGTAATCCAATTGTTGATCTATGGAACTATCGACTGACAGGTCAGCTCTGATAAAAGACCTCAACCGCTCGTACGGATGGGAGCTGGCGGACTCGCTCACGCAACAGCAGCTGGAAGACCTCCTGGCAGAAACGCTGAATGAGTGGATCCGCTCTGATTTTAACAGGCTTGTGCAGTTCCTCTACAGGATAGATATCAGCGAAGCCAGGCTCCGGCTGTTGTTGGACGAGAATACGGGACAGGATACGGGTCAGCTGCTGACCAGACTTGTCCTCGAAAGACAGTGGCAGAAGATACAGACCCGCCGGCAATTCAAGCCTGACGATGCAATCAGCGACGAAGAAAGATGGTAATATGCGACTTCTTGAAGTAACTGATCGTTCTACAGCCCAAAAATTCCTCGATCTGCCCAGGACATTGTATAAGGGCGATCGGGCCTGGATATGCCCCCTTGACGGGGACATCGCCGCTATATTCGATCGCCGCCGAAATCCTTTTTTCACCCATGGCCGCTGTGCACGCTGGATACTGATCGACGACGACGGAAAGACCATCGGCCGTATCGCCGCCTTCGTCAATGACCAGAAAGCAGGTTTACATATTGTGCCCACCGGCGGGATGGGCTTCTTCGAATGCATAGACAACGATGCGGTCGGCTTCCTGTTGCTGGATACTGCCCGCAGCTGGCTGGAAGCAGCCGGTATGAAGGCCATGGAAGGCCCGGTGAACTTTGGCGAGAACGACAAATACTGGGGACTGCTGGTAGAAGGCTTTCATTCACCCTCGCTCGGCATGAACTATAACCCGCCCTACTATCAGCGGATACTCGAGTCTTATGGCTTCCGGCGACAGTATGACCAGCTGACAAATTTCCTGGACGCGACCATACCGCTGCCGCAACGGTTCACTAAAATTGCCGATTGGGTGATGAAAAAGCCCGGCTATACCTTCGAGCACTTTTCTGTAGCAAATAAAGAGAAATATTTTTCCGATTTTCTGTCGGTCTACAACGACGCATGGAGTGAATTTGACTCCTTTACACCGCTGCAACTGTCAACCGTAAAGGAATCCTTCCGGCAGATGCGCCCGATCATGGACGAGAAGATCATCTGGTTCGCCTACTATCAACAGGAACCCATCGCCTTTGTCCTTTGCCTGCCGGACGTAAACCAACTGCTGAAGCATGTCAGGGGCCGGCTGAACCTGCTGGGCAAGCTGAAGTTCTTTTGGTATAAGCATACCCGCACGGTCGACCGCCTCCGCATCACCATCATGGGATGTAAGAAAAAGTTCCAGCAGCATGGACTCGAATCGGCCCTTATCCGCTGTCTCCAGCTGGAAGTGCTGCCGCGTAATACGATAAAGGGAGTGGAACTTGCCTGGGTAGGGGACTTTAATAAGAAGATGCTGGCGCTTCACGAGGCTACCGGAGCGCGAAAAGAAAAGGTACACCGTACCTATCTGTATACCTTCCCGTCCAGACCCGCCGAAAGCCTCGCCCAGCAAAGCCGGCCGGAAGAACAGCTGGAATTAATACATTAATTCCTTTACCTTCTCCTTGTCCTCTTTTTCTTTCTTGAGGTCGAACATGGTCCCGAAGACGCGGTCCCAGATGGTGCTGCTTACGCCGAAACCCTTGTTCTCGTCCTTGTAGTGATGAAGATGGTGGTTCCTCCACAACGGTTTCATCCATTTGAAAGGAGGATTCCAGGCATGGATGGCGTAGTGCATGCTTCCGTATAACAGATAGCCAAGCATGAATCCGGGGAAGAACATAAATACATTAGTCCCCATCACCAGACGCATCAGGAAGAACAATGCGGACGCGATGATCAGGCTGGGCACCGGCGGCATGAACAGCCGCTCTCTGTCCCGGGGGTAGTGGTGGTGATTGCCGTGCAGGGTATAGATGAACTTCTGTGCCCGCTGGCTTTCCGCTATCGCGTGAAACGCAAACCGGTGCATCAGGTATTCAAAAAAGGTCCAGAAGAACATGCCGCCCAGAAAAGTTAGCGCGATCCTCGCCAGCGGATAATCCAGCGTCGAGCCGCTATAATAGAGGAAATAGATGATCACCGGCGTATAGATGCCCCAGATGACCAGGGGATGGGTCTTTGTCAGCATCTCCAGATACTGATTCTTAAATAATTGCGCCTGCCCTTTGTTATTTATCTTTTCGAATTTCATGGTATCAGCTTTACTGTTAGGATTAGCCGCGCCGGAACCCGCTCGACCCGGTAAAGTTACGAAGAAACAGCATAACTCCCACGTCTGGCCCCCTACGCCCGCATACAGCCACCGGACTCCGGCGCCGATCCCCCCATTAGCCTCCGGGACCGGCCCTCTATAGCGCCTCCTCAAAAATATTCTCCGCCTGCCGGTTCTGCTTTAGCAGCCGGTAATGGTTTATCAGCGTGGTTGTCAGGGGGTAACAGCGGTACGGCAGGCCGTTCGCCCCGGCCTCTTCCCGGAGTATCCGGGTTATCTCGGGGTAAAACACATGGCTAACTGCCGGGAACAGGTGATGCGCGACATGAAAATTAAAACAGCCCATCACCCAGCGCGTAAACCAGTTGTCATGGCTCACGTCATTGGTGTTGATCAGCTGGTGCATAAACCAGCTGTTTGGCAGCCTGTTCTCGCCATCTGGCAGCGGAAACTGATTTTCCGTATTGGCGTGCGGAGATAGCAGCACCACCAGCGAGAAAATGCTGGCCGTAAAGACCATCACCAGGAAGGCGGCGATCGCCTGCGCCCAGCCTATGTTTAGTAACAATACCGGCAGAACGATCATATAGAATAGAAAGAAGAGCTTGAACGCGAACAGCCGCACATATTCGCTGCGGGGTATAACAGTCACCTTCCACACCGGCTTTCGCCTGTTGAAGAAGTCCTTGAAATCCCTTATCAGCAGCCAGTTAAGGAGGTACAGCGGATAGAGGAAGGGCAGGTAGATGTGCTGGTATTTGTGTATCCTGGAGAAAGCGCCGTGGGGGAAGATACGGGCCAGGCTGCTTTGCTCGACGTCGCTGTCCCAGCCCATGATATTCGGATAGTTGTGGTGCAGGCGGGTATGACGAATGGCCCAGACATAGCTGTTGGCGCCCATCAGGTCGAACAGGCGGACATATATCGCGTTCCACCGTCGGCTGCGGAAAAGGACCCCGTGCACGGCGTCGTGAATAAGATTGAGAAAATTGATAACCAGCAATAAGCCAAGACCGGCATAGCAAATATACAATGCGATCACGTTCCTGCCCGTCAGAAGAGCAAGACCATAAACGAAAAGATAGAGGGAAGGAAACAAAATAGCCTTGAGCAGCCTGACCTTTCTATATTTTGGTTCTAACGCTGCCACCGTCCGGTGAATACGTCCCCGTATACGGTAAAATAATTCATCCCGTTCGTCCTTTGCAAACAAAGGCTTTACTGCTCGTTCCATGCTGTCGTTCTTTATCCAACATTTCTAACAACCAGCAGGAATGCAAGGTTCATGCCCCGGGGCGAAAATTTTTTCACCTACGATCCGGGCGTATTCGCCGGCGGCGGCTTAATCGGCGGTCCCGTGTCCGTACTGCAGCTGAAATTTTTTCAGGTCGGGTTTTACCGCTCTCTGCCTCTCCAGCTCGTACAGATAGATGATCTCCCCGACCTCCTTGAAGAATGGATAGCCGATCTCTTCATAATCATACTTGTCGTCATTCAGGACACCATCGCTATTTGTATATATCGTGCCGGAGAGCATGAACTCCACGTTGTGTTTAAAGTCGACGATATAGGCATAGTCTGTGAGGAAGCCATAGGCCCAGCCCGGCTTATTAAATACGCGGATGTAGTCGGGGATATGACCGCGGCCGGCCTTGAAAAGAAAGAACTTGGTATAGCTGTCGAAGTATTCGCCGGTATCATATTTTGGATGCTGCGACTCGCGCGGGTACTCCGACATATACCTGTAGAGGAAGCTGTAGTCGTCCGGACGCAGGTGGAAGCGCTGCTTCTTCGGCACCGACTCCGGGAACAGCACGGACTGCAGCAGCCGCTGACCGTCCTCCAATGGGAAGTTATTGTGTGTTGTAAAATCCATCGGTTCGTGGATCAGGGAATCGTGCCGGTCCAGGTGGGCATTTCCCAACAGCACCTTATGGCTGAAGTCGAACTTAATAGTACTGTAGGCCGGCGGTTGAGTGTAGACGTTCCTGTCGGCCGAAGCTCTGTCGGTGAGAGATTCGCCGCCCACGACAAAATTGATCTGGTTGGTATGGCGGTTCTCGTCCTCGTTCATGGGTACGAATCGGCGGGTGATCCGCATATCGGGATAGCCCAGCTGCCAGAGCCGCCTGTTTATCCATTCCTGACCAAGAAATTCGTATAGACGGCTATAGGCATCGTTATCGCTGACCAGGAATATCTTCCGGATGTACTGCGCAACCGAGGGCACGCCATCCGCGGCGCTCGTATCCTGCGACACCGAGCTCTGACCGCTGTACGAACTATCGGTGTCCATTGGTGTGTTCATATCGACGCCATAACGGTGAAGGCCGTTTATTTTTTCCAGCGACAGGAAAGCCAGCGGCATCTTTACCGTAGAAGCCGGGTTAAAATATTCAAGTGGGTTAACCCGGTAGTAATAGTTGTGAAAATGGGGCCGGTTGTGGTTGTCCCGGTCGATGCGCGTATAGATCAGCTGGTACCGGAAGGAATCCGGCTTGTCCAGCACTCGCAGAAGGAAAGGGGAGGCTTTCGAACGCAGCAGGCTCACGAGGAAGGTGTCGGTCTGCGGGTGAGCGGTCCCGGCGGTCGGGGATTGAGCGGCCACGGTTGTCTGCGGGTGAGCAACTCCATTGGTTGACGGCAAAGTACCCTTGTCGGCGCCGGACTGAGCGACCCCGGTCCGGGGACAAAACCCCGCCAGCAGGAGGACGTATACAATTTGCTTCATCTACCAAAGATATTCCTTTACCTTTGAGCGCCACTCTCAAAATGGAGCTCTTCCAGACACGAGTGGTCCAAAATTATTATGAAAATTGCCTCTTATCTCAAAGAAGAACACGAACAGATGGCCGTTCTGGTCGACGGATTTCTCTATGACGCTGAGCTGATCCATCCCGACCTTCCGAATACGATCAACATGTTCCTCAACTACTGGGACGAGCTGTCTCCGGTGCTGCAGGCCGGAGATCTGGCGATCCGCGAAGGACGCATCAGCCGCAACAAGGCAGTCCGCGCAGACAGCGTGCAGCTGCTGGCCCCTGTACCGTTCCCCCCCAGCTGCCGCGACGGATATGCCTTCCGCCAGCACGTGGCGGCGGCAAGACGCAACCGGAAAGTACCCATGATACCGGAATTTGACCAGTATCCCATCTTCTATTTCACCAACCACCATAGCATACAGGGTCCCGGCAATATCCGATGCATGCCCGACCATTTCGAGAAGCTGGACTTCGAGCTGGAAGTAGCTATCGTCATCTCCCGCCATGGGCGCAATATTCCCGCAGCGGAAGCCGATGACTATATCGCCGGTCTGATGATCATGAACGATATGAGCGCAAGAACCCTCCAGATGGAAGAGATGCTGCTCAACCTCGGACCCGCGAAGGGAAAGGACTTTGCGACAGTGACGGGTCCCTGCCTGGTTACGCTCGACGAACTCGAACCCTTTGAAGTACCTTGTAAAGAAGGACACACGGGAAAGAGCTGGCGTCTGCGCATGCAGTGCCGCGTCAATGGCGTTCCCCTCAGCGACGGTAATCTATCCGATATGGACTGGACCTTTGCCGAGATCATCGAAAGGGCCTCCTATGGGGTCGACCTCTACCCGGGTGACGTCATCGGCAGCGGCACCGTGGGCACGGGCTGCTTCCTGGAGCTCAACGGCACCGGCAAGCTCAATGACCCTGACTATACCGAACAATGGCTGCAGGAGAATGACAACATCGAGATGGAGGTTGAAGGACTGGGCCTGCTGCAGAACACTGTCGTAAGAGAGGACAGCGATCTTTCCCTGCTGGCCATCAAAAAACGCTAATCATGCAAATCGATCTGAAGGCGCTGACTCCCGTCGAACGACAGCACTACCTGCAGTCTGCTGTCGCGCCGCGCCCCATCTGCTTCGCCAGCACCATCGACAAGGAGGGACAGGTCAACCTCAGCCCTTTCAGCTTTTTCAATCTCTTCGGCACCACACCGCCCATCCTCATCTTCTCGCCCTCCCGCCGGGTTCGCGACAACAGCACCAAGCATACCTGGCACAACGTCCACGAGGTTCCTGAAGTAGTGATCAATATCGTCGACCTCCCCATGGTGCAGCAGACCAGTCTTTCCAGCTGCGACTATCCGAAGGAGGTCAACGAATTTGTCAAGGCCGGCTTCACCGAAGAACCCGCCACCCTTGTAAGGCCGCCCATGGTAAAAGAGAGTAAGATAAAGATCGAGTGCCGGGTGGTCGAGACTAAGCCCCTGGGACAAGAGGGCGGGTCCGGCAACCTGGTCTTCTGCGAGGCGCTGCGCATGCATATCGATCCGGGCGTTCTCGACGACAACAAAAAATTCATCGACCAGCGCCGCATCCAGCTGGTCGCCCGGCTCGGCGGCGACTGGTACTGCCATACCGGCGAAGAGAACCTGTTCCTGGTCCAGAAGCCCAATACCCGCCTCGGCATTGGCATGGATGCGCTGCCCGACCCCATCCGGAAAAGCCGGATACTCTGTGGCAACCACCTGGGCCAGCTGGCCAATGTCCACGAAATGCCCACCGTGGACCCCTCCTTCGAAGACGACCGCCTCCGGCAGATATTTCAGTACTACTCCGTCAGCCCCGAAGAAATGGAAAAAGAGCTGCATACCTACGCCGCCCGCCTCCTGGAGGAGGGGAAGGTTGCAGAAGCCTGGCAGGTGCTGCTGGCGCTGAATTGACTTGGTCCCTCCCCCGGGATGACGTACCTTTGCGTACTTTTTGAATCGTTTATGAGCATATCACAACTATCGGAACAGGAGCTCATCCGCCGGGACAAGCTGGCGGAGCTTACTCAGCTGGGCATCGACGCATATCCTGCGGCTTTATTTCCCGTCAATATAACCTCGGCTTATATAAAAGAGAACTACAAAGAAGGCCAGAATAATGCCGACTTTACAGACGTGGTCTTTGCCGGTCGCATCATGACCAAACGCGACATGGGGAAGGCTACCTTCGCCACCATGCAGGACAGCACCGGCAGGATACAGATATATGTCAAACGCGATGACATCTGTCCCGGAGAAGACAAATCCCTCTACGATAAGGTCTGGAAATCCCTGATCGACCTCGGCGATATCATCGGCGTAAAAGGCTATGTCTTTACCACCAGGACGGGCGAGATATCCATACACGTAAAGGAATTCACCATCCTGACCAAATCGCTCAAGCCGCTGCCCGTACCGAAGGAAAAAGAAGGCGAGACCTTCGATACCGTTACCGATCCGGAATTCCGCTACCGGCAACGCTATGCCGACCTGGTGATCAACCCCCAGGTGAAGGACGTTTTTGTGCGCCGGACTAAACTCATTAACGCCATGCGTAGTTTTCTCAACGACCGCGGCGCGATCGAGGTTGACACCCCCGTGCTCCAGAGCATCCCCGGTGGCGCCGCCGCCAGGCCCTTTATCACCCACCACAACGCCCTCGACATCCCGCTATACCTCCGTATCGCCAACGAGCTCTACCTGAAAAGGCTTATCGTCGGCGGTTTTGACTGGGTCTATGAGTTCAGCCGCAACTTCCGTAACGAAGGCATGGACCGCACCCATAACCCGGAATTCACCGTGCTGGAATTTTATGTTGCATATAAAGACTATCTCTGGATGATGGAGACGACCGAAGCCCTGCTCGAGCGTACCGCCATCGCCACCAACGGCACCAGCAAGGTGACAGTAGACGGAAAGGAGATCGATTTCAAGGCTCCCTACCGCCGGATCACCATGTACGACGCGATCAAAGAATATACCGGCTTCGACATCAGCGATATGGACGAGGCCGCGCTCCGCGGGGTATGCCACAAGCTGAACATACACGTAGAACCCTCCATGGGCAAGGGCAAGCTGATCGACGAGATTTTCGGCGCCAAATGCGAAGAGCACTTCATCCAGCCGACCTTTATCATCGACTATCCCGTCGAGATGAGCCCCCTCACCAAGAAACACCGGACCACCCCGGGACTGGTAGAGCGGTTCGAGCTCATGGTCAACGGCAAGGAGATCGCCAATGCTTACAGCGAGCTGAACGATCCCATCGACCAGCGCGAACGTTTCGAGGCCCAGCTGCAGCTGATGCAGCGCGGCGACGATGAGGCCATGTTCATCGACTATGATTTTCTGCGCGCCCTCGAATATGGTATGCCGCCGACCGCCGGCATCGGATTCGGTATCGACCGCATCTGCATGCTCATGACGGGACAGCCAAGCATACAGGACGTGCTCCTGTTCCCGCAAATGAGACCCGAAATCCGCTCCGACGGATTCGCCGAGACCGCTGAATAGACGTAATGATCCGAGGCAAAAAGCTCAGGACCAAACCTAAGCCGGGTCGAACTGACAGAACTGTCATCAGTCCCCCGACCGCGATGGTCCCCGACCTCGGTATCATCAGTCTCCGCAGAGTCATTGGTCCCCGACCGCGATGTCATCAGTCCCCCGACCTCGGTATCATCAGTCCCCAGACCGCGATGTCGTCAGTCCCCGGCCGCAGAGTCATCAGTCCCCGACCGCGGACCAAAACCCGCGTGCAATCCGCACGGTTCACGACACCCGCGTTTGACGCGTCCGGCACACGGAAAACAGCCGCCGCAGCGAATCCCAGGGCGTGCAGCCGCCGTCCGGCGCGGCTCCCCGGACCCGTATGTCCAGCGCCCATTCTAACGTCCTTGCACAGCCTTGTGCAAAGATTCTGCGGGGAATCTCCTAAAATTTCGTTAAATTGGGAGTAGTTAAACACGATTGCCATATGGATAATACCACGATCACAAAGATTGGGACTATTTTCTATGCCTTGGTTATTGGATTCTTCGGTGTCAACCACTTCTTGCAAGGCACCGGAATGGCAAAAATGGTTCCCGCTTTTCTTCCTGGCGGCGTTGTCTGGGTCTATATTACCGGAGGCTGCCTGCTCCTGGCAGCCATTGCTTTTCTTATCAACAGACAAACCCGTCTCGCAGGACTTTTACTGGCCCTATTCCTATTGCTGATTGTCGTCACGGTTCACCTGCCCGCTGTCATCAATGCACCGGACATGGCGGCCCGCAGATTTCCGCTCGTTAACCTGATCAAGGACACCGGTCTGGCAGCCGCAGCGTTGCTGGTGGCCGGTAGCAGCAGTGTTGTCAGGAGCTAGTTGACCTACCTTATCCTTGCCGGTCATGCCCACCGGCCAATTGCATAGACCACGGCCTGTCCTCCCTGAAGCCAGCCTAGCCGGCCAGCCAGGATTACTATGGCTCAGCCGGCGTGTACCGCGTGAACCGCGACCACCGCCGCGGCGGCACCCGCGACCCCGCTTGCTGTGAGGCCCGCCTGCCCCGCGTGAACCGCGACCCCGCCCACGGCGTCACCCAAAAAAAAACCTCCCGCTCTAAGCGGGAGGACGATGTTGCCTTTTACCCAAAAGGATTAAAATGAAAAGCGTTTGACGTGGCTGTGTTACAAAAACAGGTCGTTCATTAGCTTCTGGTCGGGATTAATGGCATACCTGCCAAAGTCGGAGATCCCTTCCTTTTGTAGAACGTCCTCATCTATAAAAAAATTGCCCGTCGTTTCAAAAGAAGGTTTTTGTAATATGTAATATGCCGCGTCCGCAACGATCTCGGGTGTGCGACTGCGTTGCATCAGAAAATCCCCACCCAGCAAATTCTTTACCGCGGCCGTGGCGATGGTTGTTCGGGGCCATAGTGCATTTGCCGCTATACGATACTGTTTGAGCTCTTCGGCCAGCCCAAGCACGATCATGCTCATGCCATATTTGCTGAGCGTATAGGCAAGATGGGGAGCGAACCACCGCGGGTCCAGGTTCAGCGGCGGCGAAAGATTGAGGATATGCGGATTATGCGCCTGCTTCAGATAGGGGATACAGGCCTGGCTCATAAAAAAAGTTCCCCTGACATTTATATCGTGCATAAGATCCCACCGTTTGGGCTCCACCTGCTCGGTAGGAGAAATATTTACCGCACTGGCATTATTTACCAGGATATCGATCCCCCCAAACGTATTCACCGTCTGGTTGACAATATTCTGGATGCTATCCTCAAACCGGATATCCCCCTTTATCGGCAACACCTTGCCGCCCCCCGCGGCGGCTATTTCGGCTGCAGCCGTATAGATCGTCCCTTCCAGCTTGGGATTGGGCTCGTCCGTCTTGCCGGCAATAGCGATGTTTGCACCCTCCGCGGCCAGCCGGATGGCTATCGCCTTCCCGATACCCCTCGTTCCCCCGGAAATAAGCACCGTCTTATTTTCAAATACCTTCATCAGACCAGAATATTAAGATTTAAGCAAAAAAAGTGACCGGATAGCGCTCCGCAATGGCCGGTATACCGGTGACGCGGACGAACCGGCCTTTATCCGTCAGTGATACAAAATAGGCTAATTTATAATATACCGGCGCGCCGCCCCGAAATTTTAGCATATTTCGCTCAAACTCATAGCTAACCCCATACCACTTTCGTATTTTTTCGTATTTCTACGAATTGCACCGTAAAATCAGCAGCCGCGAAATATAGCATTTTCTCTCTTGTATCAGTTGATTTTCAATTGTATGTTTGTATCGTTAAGTCTGATTTGATAAGCGATTCTAAGATCCACTATCCGAAGAGAAACCGTCCAATGAATGAATGAAATCCGAAGAAAAACCAAAATCCAAGATCCGAAGAAAAAACCCGTTTTGATCTAAGAATCCTAAAAAAACCAAAAGCATCCAAAAATCCAGGAAAAGCCCTGAATCCTTAATCGATCAAACTTATTCATTAAATCCAAAATCCAAATCCAAGAATCCAGATCCTAAGAACAAGCCAATGTAAAATTTGTACCTATTGATGGCCGTGAATTGTTGGTTAAGTATCGTACAAGTAATTGAAAAGCCCCGGATAAAACCGGGGCTTTTCGTTTGCATGGACTCTTGTGGTTTGAGCTGTTGGTTTGGTTTCCGCGCTATTATTCTATTCCTGTCTTAAATATTTTGGACCCCCGCGGTGTGAACCGCGGAACCCGCGGGGGGGTCGGCCGCGCGTGAACCACGCAACCGGGCGCCTACCGGCCTTAGTGCGCATCGGCCGGCATAGCCGCTGGCGCGCGCTTGAACTTCTGCAGATAGACGATCGGAATACAGCACAGGACGAATATCCCGATGGTCAGGTAGAGATTGTCATAGGTGACCAGCAGGGTCTGGCGCACGACGGTGCCTTCCAACGCCTGATTGGCCATTTTCGTGGCATCGAGCAGGCTGTATCCCTTGCCCATAAAGCTTTGTATCATTTGCGCCTTGCGCGTCACTGCGGCAGTATTATAGTCGTTGATATAGGAGACCAGGTCGCTGCGGACGATACCCGACTTGATATGGATCAGCGTCGTGAGAATGGCGATACCAAAGGAGCCGCCCAGCTGACGCATCATATTGTTCAACCCGGCCCCCTGACCGATCTCGGGCCCCTTCAGCTCCTGCAGCGCCAGCGTGGTCAGCGGGACGAACAGAATGGACATCCCGATCCCGCGCACGATCAGCGGCCAGAAGAAATCACTCACCCCTGACTCCAGCGTGGAGTTGGACAACATCCACGTGAACACATAGAATAAAAAGAAGCCGCCCGTCGCCATGAACTGTCCCGGCACGCCCCTTTTCAGCATCGCCCCCACAAAGGGCATCATGCAAATGGTGGCCATCCCTCCGGGGAACAGCAGCTCACCCGTCTGCTGGGCGGAAAATCCAAGCAGGTTCTGACAGAATACCGGGAAAATGAAGACCGATCCGTATAACGCAAAACCCAACACGAACGAAGTGACGATCCCAACCGCAAAGCTCCTGTTCTTAAGGATGCGGAAATTGACGACCGGGTGATCCGTGCTCAGCTCGCGCCAGATGAACAGGACAGCCGCTACTATTGTCGTAAAGGCCAGCACGGTGATATAGGTCTTGGCAAACCAGTCTTCGCTCTCACCCTTTTCCAGCACGACCTGCAGGCTGCCTACGCCAACGGCCAGGAACAGGATACCCCACCAGTCGACAGGCTTTCCCTTCGCATATTTTGGAGACTCCTTCACAAAGACGCTGACGAAAAATGCCGCGATCGCGCCAATGGGTATATTGACATAGAAGATCCAGGGCCAGCTATAATGGTCGGTGATATATCCGCCGATCGTTGGGCCTACCGTCGGCCCCACGACCGCACCCATACCGAACAGGGCCGTCGCCATCCCGATCTCCTCCCTTGGCCAGGTCTCCATCAGGATCGCCTGGGCGGTAGACAACAGACCACCCCCGGCCAGACCCTGCAGCAGACGGAAGGCAACCAATTCCGACAAGCTATGAGCATTCCCGCAGAGGAACGAGAACAACGTAAATGCAAGAATAGAGGTCATGAAGTAGTTCTTCCGGCCAAACCGGTCACCCAGCCAGCCTGACATGGGCAACACGATCACGTTCGCCACGGCATACCCCGTCACAATCCAGCCGGCATCATCCAGTGTCGCTCCCAGGTTGCCCATGATCTGCGGCAGCGCCACATTCACGATGGTCGTATCGATAAGCTCAAGCAGGGAGGCGACGATCACCGTTATCGTGATGATCCATTTTCTAAAGCCATGTTCTGCCATGATGAATAAGTTTATTTGGTGTGTACGACTACGAATACGCTCATCCCCGGACGCAGATTCCTGCGGATAAAGGAGGAATCGGCTTCGATCTTGATCCTCACAGGCACGCGCTGTACGACTTTCACGAAGTTACCCGTAGCATTGTCCGGAGGCAGCAGCGAGAATTTGGCGCCGGTAGCCCCGGAGAACGACTCAATGGTACCCTGGAAGGTGCTGTCGGAAAAAGCATCCGCGGTGACATCGACCTTCTCGCCGATGCGCAGTTTTTCCAGCTGCGTTTCCTTGAAATTGGCAGTTATATATATGCCCTTGTCATTGACGACGGCGAACAGCGTCTGCCCAGCCTGGACCAGCTGACCCAGCTGGATGTTCCGCTTAGAAACCACGCCGGTCGCGGGAGCCGTGATCACCGTATACGTCAGCTGCAGCTTTGCAAAATCCACGTCCGCCTGACGCGTAGCAATATTGGACGCCGTGGCGCCGACCTGCTTTTCGTTGACGCTGACCCGGCGCGCCTGCGTGGGCACCTGACTCTGTGCTACGGCCAGCGCAGCCTCTGCAGATTCCTTCTCCGCCCTCGCATCGTCGAACTGCGCCTTGGTGATGGCATGGTCATTATACAGGTTCTCATAGCGGGTGTAGTCCTCATTGGCCTTCCAGACCCGGACCTTCGCAGCGGCGACATTAGCCTGGGCCGTAGCGATGTTGGTCTTAGCCTCGCTAACCTGGAACTGCGATACATCGACGTTCTGTCGCGCGGCGGCGAGCGCCGCGACGGCCTGCTGCAGCTTCACCTGGTAATCCCTGTCGTCCAGCACGACAAGGGTATCGCCCTCGTGTACCAGCTGATTGTCCTGAAACCGGATCTCTTTTACGTATCCGCCGACACGCGCTACCACAGGGCTGATGTCCGCATCCACCTGGGCATTGTCCGTCGTCTCATGACTCTGGTAATACAAATATTCCTTTACGGTAAAGATCAAAGCACCCACCAGCACCACAGCGAGGATGATGGGGAAAATCAGCTTTTTGCGACCTTTTTTCGGAGTGTTATTCTGTTCCATATTATTCTTGGTAAATACGATTTAGCAACTTAGTTTATAAATGAATCTTTCCGGTCGATCTCAGTACATCATAGTAGGAGATAGTAGCGTCCGACTTGGCCAGCTCGAGGTTGACCCTGGCCTGGTACAGCTGGGTCTGCGCGTCGATGCGGTCGGTCGTGTTGACGAGGTTATTTTTGAACTTCGATTCCGTTATCCGCTCGTTCTCCGTCGCCTGATCCACCGCTACCTGTAATATCTTTATTTTTTCCAGGGCCGTCTGGTAGAGCATGAACTGCCTGTGAACGTCCTGGTGGATATCATCCATCGCCTGGTCTTTGGCCGTATTCAGCTCCTGCCGCTGCAGGGAGGCCTCGCGCTCCTTGTTCTTGTTCTTATAAAGCGTGCCGATATCCCAGGAAGCACCGATCCCTAAGGTGATGGGAGCGATAAGATTGTTATTCGTCGGGATCACCTGGCCGGTCGGGTTGATATAGTAAGCCCCGGCAGTGGCGGCGATCGTCGGCAGACGCTGGTCGTGGATCTTTTTGACGTTGACGTCGGCGATCTTCGACTGATAGCCGAGGTCCTGCAACTCACGCCGGTTGGTCTCCGCCTGCTGGACCAGGTCGGCATAGACAAAGGTCTCGTTCACCTTATAGTCTAACTTAGGCAGGATGATCTGCGTCGAATCCGGGAGTCCCAGCAGGATATTCATGTTGTAGTTGGCGATCTTCCGATTGTTCTCCAGCTCCACCTCGGTCAGCAGTATCTGCGACTTCTGCAGCTGATAGCGCAATACGTCGTTCTGCGTAGCAAGGCCCTGTGACTCATATTTCGTGATCTCCTCTAACTTACTCTGCACGTCCTGCATGTTCTGCGCAACGATGAGCTGGTTTTCGAGGATCTTGTCGTAGTTGAGATAGGAATTGATCACCAGCCAGGTGATGTCTTCCTTATCCTTGTCTGCATCGAGACGGCTCATCTGCACCAGCAGGTCGGCCGACTGCCGCGCATATTTAAATTGGTTACCGTTAAAGATCGGTTCGCTGACTGACAAGGTCCCCAGGTAAGCGGGGAAGTCGAAGGGTAACTTTATCGGCTCTTTTGTTACGCCTGGAATGCTTATCAGACGCGACATCATCAGCGCGTGCAGATACTGAAAGCTGACCTTGGCATCGGGCAGCCGCAGGTCCTTGGCCTGATCAAGCCGTGACAGCGCCTCGTCGATCTTATACTGAGACCTCTTTAATTGTTTGCTGTTCTGTATCCCCATCTGCACCGCTTCGTCCAGGGTGAGCGTCCTGGGCTGCGCGTCGGCGACAAAGACAGTAAAAAGTAAGAAGCATAGAACTCCTAATAGCCTTTTTTCCATTTTTTGGTTGTATTTAATTCTTCGGTTCGTTATTTGGGCGATCGCAAACCCCATTCCCTTAAACCAGGGGTGCCGGAAGTGCTACGTCTGGGGGTCGACCTCGTTCCTGATGTCCAGGTGGGCCCTAAGCAGTTGCTTAAGGTGCGATTTCAGACGTACGGCGAGTCTGCTACGATATGTTTCGTCACTCGTATCTTCTTGTAAGGCAAGAATCATGCAGCTGTAAATTCGTGATTGAGTATAGGAGGAGATGGTCCCCATGATGGTGCCTACCGTCATGGGGATATCCACCTGCCGGAACAGCCTTTTCTGCTGTCCGTCCGCTATGATCTTCGTAATCTGGTCCAAATTGCGCATCTTGATCCTTATAACCTTTTGTTTTATCTCTTCCGATCTATAGTTCGTCGCGGACTCCTGGTACATGATGTTGTGAAAAGGAAGGTTGTTTAAAATCCGGTCTACATAAAATTCTACCAGTCTGTCTATCTTATCCCAAGGACTTAGCGATTCGTTTTTATTTAGTTCTTCTAATATGCCGTAGGCGTACATGGCCCGAAACTCTATCAGGGCTTCCAGCAACTTCTCCTTCGAGCCAAAATAATAAGAGATCATCGCAAGATTAACTCCCGCCTGCTGAGCAATATCCCGGACCGACGTCCCATCAAAACCCTTCTCCGCAAATAACTTCTCCGCCGATGTGAGGATATGTTCTCTTTTATCTGACATGTATTAATTTCTCCCTGAATTACGCTGTAAAATTAAACAAACGTTTGAATTAAACAAACGTTTAATTGAATTATTTATAATTGTATCGGCCGGCTGCGTATCCGCAAGCGCCAATAATGAAAAAAGGAACCTCACAAGAAGTTCCTTTTCAACAAATTAGCATGTGAGAGGTTAGTTACTATCCCAGAACGGCTTGTTCTCCAGTATTCCCTCAATTTCTTCCAGCACCGCCGGCGTGAGCTTTGGCAACACCTCCAGCGCCTTGAAATTCTCCAGCAGCTGCTCCTTCTTCGTAGCCCCAATAATAGCACTTGTCACATTTTTATTGCTGATACACCACGCGATTGCCAGCGCCGCCAGCGAACAATCCAGGCGCCGGGCCAGTCCCGTCAGGCGCTCCACCTTCCCGATTCGGTCTTCCTGCAACCAGCGTTTCTTCAGCCACTCGAACCCGGGAAGGGACAGCCGCGAACCTTCGGGTATCCCTCCCTGATATTTACCGGTAAGGAAGCCCGCGGCCAGGGGGCTGAAGATAGTCGTACCCATACCCACGTTGCGGAAGATAGTCGTGTAGTCCAGCTCCATCTTGTAGCGCTCGAACATATTGTATTGCGGCTGTTCCATCGTCGGCCCGATCAGGCTGTTGCGCTGGGCCACGGCGTGCGCCTCCATGATCTCGGCGCCGCCCCACTGGCTGGTGCCCCAGTACAGCACCTTTCCTTGCTGTATCAGGTTGTGCATCGTCCAGACCACCTCTTCCATCGGCACGCTGGCATCAGGCCGGTGGCAATAGTAAAGATCAAGATAGTCCGTCTGAAGGCGCTGCAGGGCCTCGTTGCAGGCTTCTACCAAATGCTTGCGGCTAAGCCCGGTCTGGTTGGGTAGCAGCTTTTTCCGCGAGCCGAAATAGGCCTTGGAGGAAACCACATACGAAGTACGATCCCAGCCCTTCTTCTTCAATACCCGGCCCATCATCAGCTCGCTCTCGCCGTCGGCGTAGGTCTCGGCATTATCAAAGAAATTGATCCCTCTTTCATAGGCGATGCCCATCAGCTCGTCGGCATGCGTGTCCTCGATCTGGCCGTGAAAAGTGACCCAGCTGCCATAGGATAGCGCGCTCAGCTGTAATCCCGATCTTCCTAAACGACGATATTCCATATTTTTTAGGTTGAGTTTACTTTGGGATCTCATTCCCCGCGGTCAGCACCGTCCCTGTCAGCTTACGGATGGTATACCAGCGGAAGTTCTGGTCCGCTTCCATCCCCGTCCCGAAAAGGATCTTGTCCTTGGTATAGATACGCACCGGCTTGTCGGTCGTGAAACGCTCGGTATGCTGGTCCCACCACAGCTCCTGACAACGAACCGTGTCGCCCTTCAGGATATTCTTCACCACCACGGAATCGCGGAGAAAGACCTTGTCCTGGTTTTGCAGGTATTTGCCATACAACGCGTCGAGCTGACTCTCCACCTGCATGTCCAGGTTGTAGAAATCCACGTGCAGGGATCTTGGAAATTCTGCATAGGGTGAGTCGGTCCGCTGGTACCGCAGCATGTATGGCGCCGTCAGCTTACCCTTGACCTTTGCCCCTAACTTCCCCGTCGAGTCATTATTCGGCTCGCTCAGCAGGCCTTCGATATTCGTCACCTCTTCCGGCACGAGCTGCCGCGGATGGGGGACTTCCTTTTCTTTTTTCTTCTCGCAGCCAGCGGCGGCAACACCCGCGATCACCAGCAGAAATAACAGCTTGGTGATAACGCGGGATCCGGGCGGCGGCGACAGGAGGGGCTTAATTGATCTCGCTGATGGCATATAGACCTTTATAGATTAAATACCGGTCTGCAAATATCTTCTTTTTCAGGTGGCGGGAAAAATACGTCGAGTCCCCACCGCTTAACAGCACGTTAAAATTGTCGTATTTCTCCTCATAGGCTTCGATCATGCCGTCGATCTCTTTGGCCATACCCAGTATGACCCCGCTGAGAATATTCGTCCTGGTGTCGTAACCGGCCAGCGGGAAGTTCCAGTCGGCCTTTATCAGCGGCAGCTTGGCCGTGAAGACGTTCAGAGATTTGAACCGCATTTCCATCCCCGGAGAGATGCCGCCGCCGATAAATTCCTTGTATTTGTTGACATAGTTGTAGGTAATCGCCGAGCCCAGACCGATGACCAGGTTGTTCTTTCCAGGGAACAGCGTGACCGCGGCAACGACAAGCGCCAGCCTGTCTGCGCCGATGGTCTCCGGCTTGCCCACCGGCGTGGTCACCGGCAGCCTGGAAAGATGACCCAGCCTGTGAAAATGTGTGGACGCCTTTAACAGCTCTTCCATCGCCAGATCGTGTTCGATCACGGAAGAAAGAATAGACCTGTCCGGCCGGTAGGTCGAGATCAGGCTCTTGATAGTCTCCGGACCGTCGTCATCCAGGACGAGCTCCTTGGCGAAATTCCCATCAACGAATACGGCGCATTTCTTCCGGGTATTGCCAAAGTCAAAACAGAGGGTCGTAGGCATGTCTAGTCTTCGAATTTGAATGAGGAGAGGTTTTTGAAATGCCCGTTCAATTTCACTCTTTCCTTCAGCGTTTCCATCTCGGCGATCACAGGCAGCACCTTCCCCAGGTGACGCTTGAGGTATTCCTGCCGCTGCAGCTCATGCAGCAGTCCCAGCAGCTCGTATTCCTGTTCGAGGGTCAGCCCCGCATGGTGGGCGATATCATAGGCTCCCAGCTCTTCATCAGGTTTATGAAAGTCCTTGGTTATGTCCAGCAGCCGGTGCAGTTCGCGAACGGCATTGATGACCTTGTTCATCAGGTCCCGTTTGCCCGGCCCTTCAATATTGTCAGGATAGTTGACGATGGCGCCGCTGAATAGCTTGTCAGGGACGGCCTTTATTAGCTCAAGTATCCGGAAAACGCGCATTCCCTGCGTCCTGATATCCATTTCGCCGTTGTCGTATACTTTAACCAGCTCGGTAATTTTCACCAGTGTTCCCATCTCATTCAACCTGTTATCGATCACCGTCGGGATGCCGAAGGGTTTCCCTTCTGTATAACATTCATTGACAAGTTGTTTATAACGCGGTTCAAATATATGCAGGTTCACCATCTCCCCCGGATATACTACTATGCCCAGGGGAAAAACAGGAATGAAATTCGTCATAACTACAAAACTAGGTTTTTTTCAGGACGTGTCGCACCGGCCGTGAAAGCCATACCTCCTTTACCTGTGCGGGGAGGATGTCGCGGATACAGGTGCAGTTCATGGTCTTTTTGCAGGCGCTGCAGTCTATATCTTTTACAAGGACACCCGCCCTTGGCCCGATCGGCGCCCAGCGTCCCGGATGTATCGGTCGCAACGGCGGGAAGATGCCGACGGCATTGATGCCCAGCGCCGCAGCCAGATGCAGCGGCCCTGTCCCCGAGGCCAGCAGTCCGTCCGCCCTGGAAATAAAATGGATAAACTCGCCCAGGCTGAGTCTGCCGGTAAGGTCGGTCACCGATGGACAGGCCTTTAACAGGGGCTCGAGCAGCCGCCCTTCTGCAGCAGTGCCCGAAACAAATATTTTGAACTGCTCTTGCGGCAGCAGGTGTATCAGCTCGATATAGTGATCCAGTCCCCACTCCCGGCCATGCCCCCGCGATTTGGGATGGAGAATGAGATTAAACCGCAAGGGATCCAGCAGGCCTTCGGCGTCCGATGGCAGCGGGGTCAGCCGGCTCAGTCCATAGTATTGTCCGATCTCTGAGAGGGGATACAGTTCTTTTGCGCCCAGGGGTTCGAGCAGCCGCAGATTTAGCTGGGCTTCATGATAAGGGGACTTCTTGCGGGAGAGCTGCACGAGGCGGTTGCAGTACCACCAGTGATAGAGCCGGTTGGTTGTGCCGATCCGCTGTTTTATTCCAGCGTCCTTCGCCATTTTTGCGATCTCCGGTCGGGGAAGGACGTGAATGATCGTATCGGCGCCGATATCAGCCAGCCGTAGGACGGCTTCATCATAGGGCAGCTTCGCGAGCTCGTCCCAGTTGATAAATTCATCCACATGAACACAGGCGTTGATCAGGGCTTCGGTATATGACCTGCCCAGAAAGACGATCCTTGCCCCGGGGTATAGCTCCCGCAGCACGCCCGCCACAGGCAGGGTGAGCACCACATCTCCTATGGCATCGGTGCGGCTAATGATAAAGGTCCTGGGCTGCATTCAGCCGACAAATATAACTAATTTAAAATTTGCTCCGGATAAATGGCCAGGCATTTGAACCCCAAGTACCCCTATATTTGTACTGATGCAACAACTACTGGCCCAGGTAGGCAAAGGAGATTTTCGGGCACTGGCCCGTGCGATATCTTATGTCGAGAACGACGCGGCAGGCCTGACGTCCCTGCTCAGTGCTCTACCCATACCCGAAACGCCTGTTATCGGAGTAACCGGACCGCCCGGAGTAGGAAAGAGTACGCTCGTCAACGCGCTGATAGCCCATTACATCAGTGAGCAAAAAAAGATAGCTGTTTTGTGCGTTGACCCCTCTTCTTCCCTGCACTATGGCGCACTCCTTGGTGACCGGATAAGAATGGGCGGATGGTATCAGCATCCCGTATTTATCCGATCGCTCTCAAGCCGCGGCACACTCGGCGGCTTAAACCCCAAAATACTTGAAATAGTAGATCTAGTAAAATATGCAGTTTTTGATGTAATAATCATCGAGACGGTGGGAGTTGGCCAAAATGAGATAGAAATAGCCGGTCTTGCGGATACCACACTGGTCGTATTGGCGCCCGAGAGCGGCGACTACGTTCAGTCAATGAAAGCCGGACTGCTCGAGATCGCGGATATTTTTATCGTGAATAAGGGAGACCGGCCCGATGCGGACCTTTTTATCAACCACTTACGATCGGCGCAGACGCTAACCACCCACGGGAAGCACGCCAGTATACCTATCGTTAAAACCGTAGCTTCCCTGGCTCAGGGCATCCCGGAACTCGCCGACCTGATCACTGACAGCCTTCGAAGCGAGAAAAGTAAGAACAAAAAATTTGACTTGCTGGCCAACCGTGCTTTCTTCCTGATACAGTATGAAAAAATGAAGGGCATCACGCGGGAATTGCTGGCAAAAAGGATCGAATCTGCTTCCCAAAATGGCCATTTCAACCTCTACCGGTTCGTTCAGGAATGGAATTAACTTATTTGATCTTAACTAACATCTTAAGGCAAAAAAGGTATTTACGGAACGTGCCGTATTTCTTTACGGCCAACAATAGCTTATGGTTGGCAAAAAACAACCCTGCTCTTTTAATGTCATTTTTTATGGAAAAACTGCTATAGCTTTCAACAAGCGCACGCAACAATTTCTTCTGCTCAACCAGTCGTTCGGGGCAAGCCCCATAAAAAGCCGTCATTCTCGTACGGACTCTATCGATCTCCTTTCGTCTCCTCTCTCTCCGCCCGATGTCGCTTTTCTTCTTCCATTTCCTTCCGACTGCGCCGAATACATTTGATTCGTGTTGCCGGTACTTGACGAGCGCCTCAGGTAAAAACGCCACTCCTCCATAAAGGGTTGCATGAAAGGCAAGCCAGCCATCATGGGGCATTTCAGGAATAAATGGCCGGGCCTTGTCAAAAAGTGAACGCGATACCAGGGTCGCATGCCCATACATGCGCGAGAATACGCACAACTGGCGGCAGTCTGTAAAAGTTTGAAAATTGGCTACGTCGGATATCCTCTTATCCAGGTCATTCAATTGGCTATCACATAGAATTGAATCACAATATATCATTGGGAAATCTCCAACGCTCTTCAGCATTTTTTCGATCTTTTCCGGCATCCAGAAATCGTCCTGATCGCAAAATGCGATCCATTCCCCGGACGATAGCATGGCCCCTTTTTCAAAATTGCGCACAAACCCAAGGTTGCGCTCGTTGATAAAGACTTTGATCCTTCCGTCGCGTGCGGCATGTTTTTGAAGGATCTCCACGGTCTTGTCTGTACTTCCGTCGTCGATGGCGATGATCTCGAGAGCCTGGTATGTTTGCTGTAGGACCGAAACAAGCTGTTCTTCGAGGTAGCGTTCCCCATTATATGTACCGAGGACTACCGACACAAGTGGTAATTCCCTCGAGGACGCAGAAGGATTGTCAGCGATTGCTTTTTCGGTCATGAATAACTTAATCGTAATAAAATACGAAATTACCGCATTCAACGATAAAAAAGTAATCTATAGGACGACGCCGGCTCATTTCAAAAGGGAGATGGCCATTTCCAGCTGCGGGTCTACTCCCGAACCAAGGGCAGCAAGGTCGAACGGAACGACAATATCCGGGGGAAAACCCTTTCCTTCGTAGACTTTTCCGTCTACATACCGGAATTCAATAGAGTGTGTGGGAAGTGATGGTTCTTATTCTTTCTCCTTCTCGCTCTTCCACCAGCGATAGCCGATAAGGCCGAAGATGGCCAGCGGGGTTATGGCGAGATAGACGATCCCCTTGTTAAGCGCTTTGGCAGGCCGCTCGCCCAGCTGCTGGGCGGTACGGGTGCAGATGGAACACTGCGCCCTGGCCGGGATTGAGCCGGCCAGGAGCAGCGTAAATAAGATAGTATATAAAAGCTTACGTTCCATAAGCTATGGTTTTTTAACCGACCTCTTCGGACTTCATGCTCCGTGCGACGCGCTTTCTTTCTTCCTCGTCGAGGATGCTCTTGCGCAGGCGTATCTTCTTCGGCGTTACCTCGATGCACTCGTCCTGCTGGATATACTCCATACACTCTTCCAGGGTCATCTGCTTCTTCGGAACGATCCGCACAGAGTCGTCGCTACCGCTGGCACGCATGTTGGTCAGCTTCTTTCCTTCCGTAGCATTTACGATGAGATCTCCCGGCTTGATGTGCTCGGCGATGATCTGCCCGGCGTATACGTCTTCGCCCGGATCGACGAAGAAGGTACCACGCTCCTGGAGCTTGTCGATCGAGTAGGCGGTAGTCTTTTCCTGGTTCTTGGAAAGCAGAACCCCGTTGTTACGGCCGGGGATCGGGCCCTTCCAGGGTTTGTATTCCAGGAAGCGGTGGGCCATAACGGCCTCGCCAGCAGTATTGGTGAGCATATTGCTACGCAGACCGATCAGACCCCGCGAAGGGATCTCGAATTCCAGGTGCTGCATCTCGCCCTTGCTCTCCATCACCAGCATCTCACCCTTACGCTGGGTGACCATGTCGATCACTTTACCACTGAACTCAGCCGGTACGTCGACGACCAGTATTTCAAACGGCTCGTTCTTCTTGCCGTTGATCTCTTTTACCAACACTTGCGGCTGTCCGACCGTCAGCTCAAAACCTTCCCGGCGCATCGTCTCGATAAGGATACCCAGGTGAAGAATACCCCGGCCATAGACCAGGAAGCTATCCGCGCTATCTGTATCCTCAACCTTCAAGGCCAGGTTTTTCTCGGTCTCTTTCATCAACCGGTCACGCAGGTGACGGGAGGTAACAAACTTTCCGTCTTTACCAAAGAAAGGTGAGTTGTTGATCCCGAATAACATGCTCATGGTCGGCTCGTCCACGCTGATGACGGGCAAAGCCTCGGGATTCTCCGCATCGGCGATCGTGTCACCGATGTTGAAGTCTTCCAGACCAACCACAGCGCAGATGTCCCCGGCCATCACTTCGGTCGCCTTCTTCTTGCCCATGCCCATAAAGGTATAGAGCTCCTTCACCTTCGACCGCTTGGCTGTACCGCCAGGCTGAACCAGTGCAATGTTCTGCCCTTCCCTGATCGTGCCACGGGCAACTTTGCCCACCGCAATGCGACCTAAGAAGGAGGAGTAGTCGAGAGAAGTGATCTGCATCTGCAAAGTACCTTCGGCCACTTTCGGAGCCGGTACGTATTGGAGGATACCATCCAGCAGGGGAGTGATATCGGCGCACTGTTCGTTCTTGCTGTTGAACCAGCCATTCTTACCACTTCCATAGAAGGTGGGGAAATCCAGCTGCTCTTCGGTAGCGTCCAGGTTGAAGAACAGCTCAAAAACGGCGTCGTGCACTTCATCCGGACGACAGTTCGGCTTGTCGACCTTGTTGATAACTACGATCGGCTTCAGGCTCAGCTGCAGTGCCTTCTGAAGTACGAATCGGGTCTGCGGCATCGGCCCTTCGAAGGCGTCAACCAGCAGGATGACCCCGTCGGCCATCTTCAATACGCGCTCTACCTCACCTCCGAAATCGGAGTGACCAGGGGTGTCTATTACATTGATCTTCACGCCTTTGTATTCTACGGCAGCGTTCTTGCTAAAAATGGTGATACCTCTTTCCTTTTCGAGGTCGTTATTGTCCATGATCAGCTCACCGGTCTCCTGATTGTCACGAAAGACGTGAGTAGCATGTAATATCTTGTCTACCAGGGTAGTTTTACCGTGGTCAACGTGCGCGATTATCGCAATGTTTCTGATTTCCATATAATTATTTCTCTGGCCGCTGGCCTGTTTAATATCTGGCCAATGGCCGGCGGGCCTACGGCCCGTTTGAAGCCGCAAATGTACGATTTAACAGACGGATTTCCTAGCCTGACTCGGAGGCTCCGGGAGAAATAACACAAAAAACATACAAAAGCCTTAAATTTCAACAAATTTCATCCCATGCGTAAAAGATGGTGGTTACTGATCCCTATCCTCCTTATTGTTCTTTATTTTCTTGGACCTTCTCCCGCGACACCTGTTTATGATCGGACTATGCCGGCGATGCCCTCCGAGCCGGCTGCGCTGGAAAAATATATCAGCGACCAGGAGTCCCATCACCATATCAAGCCGGACAACGAGGCGCGGATCGTTTGGGCCGACACGACACACCGGAAGACGCCTTACGCCATCGTCTACCTGCACGGTTTTTCTGCCTCACAAGGGGAAGGAATTCCACTGCATCGTGAAATTGCCTCGAAATACGGCTGCAATCTCTACCTGCCCCGTCTGGCCGCACACGGGCTCGACACTGTCGATGCAATGGTTGGGCTCACCGCGGACAACTACTGGGAGTCCGCCCGCGATGCGCTGGCAGTCGGCAGCCGTCTCGGCGACAAGGTGATCCTCATGGGGACTTCGACAGGCGGCACATTCGCGCTGCAGCTGGCCGCGACGTATCCCGACTCGGTAGCGGCGCTGGTCCTGCTCTCGCCCAATATTGCGATCAACGACCCGAATGCCTGGCTGCTCAACAACCACTGGGGGCTGCAGATCGCCCACATGGTAACCGGCTCGGATTATATCGTCAGCAAAGAAGACTATGGTCCGCAGTGGCGCCAGTACTGGTATCCTAAATACCGGTCGGAAGCTGTCGTTGCGCTCGAAGAACTGCTGGAGACGACGATGAACAAAAAGACTTTTGCCGCCGTCACCCAACCGGTGGGCCTGTTCTATTACTATAAGGACAGCGTTCACCAGGACAGTACGGTAAAAGTCTCGGCGTCGCTCGCCATGTTCGACCAGCTGGGTACACCTCCGCCAATGAAGTATAAGGAGGCCATACCCGGAGCAGGGACGCATGTCATCGGCTCCTCTATAAGATCACACGACGTGGAGAGCGTGAAAAAAGGTATCGTTCACTTTCTTACATCCATTGTACATTTGCCGCAGGTCGACAGCTCGAAGGTGGCGGGGCTGGCGGCCAAAAAAATAAATATATCAGGTTCCAGCTATGCGTCAAACCGACAATAGAAAGTTCATATTTCTCATCAATCCTATATCGGGCACCCGCGGCAAATCATCCCTGCAGCAGCTGATCGCCCAAAAAATGTCGGAAAAGGGTTTTGAATACAGGATACACCCCACCAATGCGGAAGGGAACTACGAATTTCTTCAGGGTGTCATCGAACAGGAAGGTATAACCGATATCGTTGTCTGTGGCGGCGATGGCACCGTCAGCGCCGTCATGGCTGCGCTGCAGGGCAGCTCCACGCGCGTCGGCATCATCCCGATGGGTTCGGGCAATGGTCTCGCCTTTGCGGCGCGTATCCCGAAGGACCCGGTGAAGGCGCTTGAGGTCATTTTCACAGGAAAGGCGGCGCTGATCGATGGGTTTCTGATCAATGGGCATTATTCCTGTATGCTCTGCGGCATCGGATTTGACGGGAAGGTGGCGCATGAGTTTGCGTTGCAGCCGGTGCGTGGGCTTCAGACCTATGTGAAGGTGACGATGAAGAATTTTTTTACGGCGCGGCCGTATCCTTTTCGCTTGACTGTCCCCGTGGGTAGTAATGGTGTCGCGCTCAGTCTCTCGGTGGACGCGTTCTTCATCAATGTCGCCAACGGCGACCAGTTTGGCAACCATTTTACGATCGCTCCCAAAGCCAGTCTGGAGGACGATCTCCTCGATATTGTGGTGGTAAAAAAGGCGGGTCGGCTTTCATTTTTATTGTCCGTTATCCGCCAGGTGCTCGGGGGTTACGCCGTACAGGCGGAGCCCGCCGCGAAGGACCGGCGAAGGGTCCTTTATTTCAGGACGCCCTCGCTGGAGATCGCCAACCCGGAATGTGCGCCACTGCATATTGATGGGGATCCTGCGGCGGCAGCGCCGGAATTTAGTATACGGGTGGTGCCGAAAGCGATATGGTTGATACAGCCGTGATGCCGGTCAGCTGTTGGGTCATCCTTTCGCATGAACAGTGCGGTTCACAGCATTTGGCGGTCTGGGTGGGTTAGTGGCCGGCCAGGTCTTTAAAAGTCTGGAAAGCCCGCCGGTTCTGCTCATTGTCCAGCGACCCGGTAATATTCAGCTTCTCCTGCCGGGTAAGGTGAAAGTTCAGCGCGGCACCCGCATCTTCCGTCTTGGGAACATACTGAAAGATCAGCTTCCGGAAAGGGAAGCCCATTCCGTTCTGCGAAAGGCTCAGCAGGTCATCCTGGTTGTATTCCTGCATCTTGTACCAGTTGTCCTGGAGCAGGAGAATAGGTTTTGTAACGATCTCAGTGACGTCTTCTGACTCGTAGGGATTCTGCCATCCACCCGCCTTCCGGTCCCTGATCTGGAGGAGCACAACGCCGCTGGTATTCTCCTGGATCCACTCCCGGAATGCGTTTAAGAACCGGATGGCGTTCATCTCTCCAAAATTATCGCGGAAGCCTGCGTCCATAACGTCGATGACCGGCCGCGTCGGCAGCCACACGTTGGGCAGCACATAGGGGAAGGTGGCATTCATCCGCAGGGCGGTGAGAAGACGCAGGTTCATCGGCTCCTGTTTCGCGAACAGCGCGCCGAAGTCCACGGCGTCGGGATCCATCGCGGGGATCCTGGTGCTGTCGAACCGTGGCCGCATCAAAAAGCTTACCGGCTGTGTGCTGATGACCAGCGCACGGCTGTCGCGGGTAATGACAGGGTTGAACAGCAGCATCGGTATTTTTGCCGCGGATTCATCGACGGCAATATCCTTGAGCTGGCGGTTGAGGACGCCGTGCGTATTCTCGTTGAGTTTTTGTTCGAAGGCAAAGCCGCGGTCTTTTACGTATTCGTGCCCGTCAACAGTGAACTTTTGGGCGGGTGACGCCAGGTCCCGCGCGACGAAGGAAGAGAATAGGGTATTGAGCAGGTCGCGGGAAATATCGCCGATATAGCGCTTGCTCTGGAGATGGATAGCAGTGTCCCCGCCGTCGCGCAGCCTCGCCAGCTCGCGGAAATAGGCTGCGCCCAGCATGCCGCCCGAAGCGCCGGTAATGAGGACCGTTTTTCGCATCAGCTGCCCGTTGCTCAGGCTGTCCAGCCGCTGGAGAATGCTCAAGGTGAAAGTGGCGCTGCGACTGCCTCCGCCACTGGTGTTCACCAGGAAAAGCAACGGCTTCGCCTCCGTCTGCCGGGCCTTCCACCGGTCGAGAATGCGGATCATATTGGCCTTGTCCTTTCCGAGCTTCTGCTCCGAACATAGCTGCAGCAGGGTCTCCCGGTCATAGAGCGGCCGTTCTTCCTTCGCATTGTAGAACAGCCCATAGGCCTTGTTCGTCGGGTCGATGACGTTGTATCTGTACAGCAGGTTCAGGATCAAAAACACTACCACGAAAAAGGGAATGCTCCAGGACTGAAGAAAATAGGAGAAGGCGCCCGACAGCGAGATCAGGATGGCAAAGAAGATGAGAATGCTTGCCGCCGCAGGCAGCTGGAAGAACCGGGAGTCCATGAAGAAGCCGACGACGATCAGAAAGATAAAGGCGACAAATATGGAGAGGACCGCTGAGATATGGTGCCTGTTGAAAATGTTTTCTATAAAATCCTTGCTGTAGTGCGCTACGTCCCGGGTCTTGCGGATCGTCCGGAATGAGTTGAGATACCAGTGCACGCGCATGAGCCGGCTCTCATTGAGCTTGACCTCTTCTTTTCTGAACTGTGACTTGAACAGCTTCGGATTGCTGATCACCGGCGTCATACGACGGATGATGCTCTGGTCAGCACGAAAGAAATACAGCATCGAAGCGATGAGAATAAAGATGAGCCCGGACAGGAACCCCGCGGCAAGATAGATGATAGACATCGTCGGCAGGAGTTCGCGGCTGACGTTGAACTGGACCGCCCTGACAAAATAGAAGATCAGAAAGATCAGCGGCAGTATCGCGTTGTTGATGCAGTATTTCAGAAAAGGCCTGGTGGTCGTCGCGAGAAAACGGAAGTGACGGCTGAAGAGGATAAAGGTCGTGATATTCCAGCTCATGATATAGATGCCGGTCGCCATCCCGACGATGGAAGTGCTGATCGGGCTTACATCCCCCAGATACTCCGGTGACAGAAAAAGGGCCGCAGCGCCATATGCCCGCATAAAACCGCCATTCAACGTGCTGAAGAGGACCCACCAGAAAAGCAGTAGTATCTGAAACTTCTTGACATGCAGCAATAGCAGTTGAACCGGAAAGAAATAATAGATCGCTTTTAAGATTCGCATCATACGGTGACAGAATGTTCTACAGATTGCACAGGTACCACAAGATACAACATCCCGACCATTGTCAAAAGGAACAGCAGACCAACTATCTGGTGCAGCTGGGCCAGCCAGTCAAAGAGCCCCCAGTGCTGCGGAACGATGCCGGGACTCGTCAAAAGACTGCAGATGCCAAGCGTCACCTGTACCAGGATCAGCGCCATCGGCAGCCAGCGAACACGAAGAAAGGCTCCGCCGCCCAGCCCGCCGGCCACGCTACGGGAGACCACCCGCCCCGCCTGCACCGACCAGACGATCACCAGGGTCACCAGCAGGTAGGCCAGTCCGCGATGGATAAAATGGATCGTGATCCGGTTGCCGGCCAGGTCCTCCAGCAGGGGATGCCGGGAAAAAAGACTATCGGGGATCCAGCTGCCATTGATCGTGGGCCAGGTTGGGGCGACCGTCGCCGCCTTATGCCCGGCCATCAGGGCGCCATACAACAGTTGAAAGAACAGTACGGTCAGTATAACGATCGTCCACCTGCGTAGCCGGCCTACAGAACTTCGCCGGAGTGTCGACCCGCCGTCGACACCGGTCGCCGCCGACAGCCGGGCCTCTTCGGGGACCGACAGCCGCAGCGCAAACCAGAACGCATAGACGATCAGGCCGAGGGCAAAGACGAAGTGAAGCGCCAGCTTTGTCGGCTTTACATAGATCGCATCGCCCGTTAGCCCGCTCGCGACCATTATCCACCCGATCGCGCCCTGCAGGGCCCCCAGCAGGAACAGGATGATCAACGGCCGGACCATCCACGACCTCATGGCGCCTTTCGCAAGCAGCCAGAAGAAGCCCACCAGGAACACGACCCCTACCAGGCGCGCCCAGAAGCGGTGAAACCATTCCCAGAAAAAGATGAACTTGAAGTCCGAGATCGTAAACCCGCTGTTCAGCAGCTGATACTGCGGGGTCGCCCTGTATTTGGCAAATTCCTCGTTCCACTGCGCGTCATTCAATGGCGGCACGGCCCCAGTGACAACATTCCATTCCGTGATCGAGAGCCCGGAACCCGTCAGACGGGTGATGCCTCCGAGAACAACCTGAATGAGCAACATTATGACGCCGGCATAGACCCAGATGGCTACCGGGCGGGTGGATCGGGATCGCGAAGGATCTAACGAGTCTAACATAATGGGCGTAAAGGTAAGGACCGAAACTTTTCCACTTTCCATTCTTCCCATCAAAAGAAAATCTATTTTTGACCCATGGAAAATCCGCTGAGAAGCCACTACCAGGAAGAGCTCATAGAGGCTGGGTGCGACGAGGCAGGGAGAGGCTGCTACGCAGGGCCCGTCTTTGCGGCAGCTGTGATCCTCCCCGCGGGTTTTTTCCATCCCCTGCTGAACGACTCAAAGCAGGTCGCCGTAGAGGACCGCAACGAGCTGCGGATCTATATCGAAGCCAACGCCATCGCCTGGGGCGTCGCCCGGGTGGACCAGGACGAGATCGACCGCATCAACATCCTGAAGGCCTCCTTCAAGGCCATGCACCTGGCGCTGGACAAGCTGAGCACCCGCCCCCGGCTCCTGCTGATCGACGGCAACCGGTTCGCCAAATACAAACGGCTTCCCCACCGCTGCATCATCAAAGGCGACAGTATCTTCGCGTCCATTGCCGCGGCCAGCATCCTCGCCAAGACCTGGCGGGACGAATACATGCAGGGCCTGCACCAGGAGTTTCCCTGCTACCGATGGGACAGCAATAAGGGTTATGGAACAAAAGAGCACCGCGACGCGATCGAAAAGTTCGGGCTCTGCAAGTACCACCGGAAAAGTTTTAATATCAACCCCGAAGATTCGGAGGAAGAGCAGTTGAGCCTCCTCGACTGAGTCGGCCCAACTGCCATTTTGGTCCCGACGCGTGAACCGCGCCCTTACCCGGGCGGGATCTCCGGTCTCCCGACGCGTGAACCGCGCCAGCCGGCAGGACGCCCCCAAGGCGGCTTACGGCGCCAGGCAAAAAGCGACCGACGCGGAAGCGTCATACTGGCTTTGCCTGCCTACCCCATTGATGACCGTCGATGCCACATACAGCGACTCTGCAAATGCAGCCACTATTGGACAGCTACCTAACATATTATTTACGGTTTGCAGGTAGTCCAGGGAAAAGGACGTGACCGGGAAGAGCGCGCCCGACTGACCATAGAAGGAATTGACCCCCTTGATAACGCCAAACGACCAGGTGGCAAAACCCTGTGGGTGCGCCGCCAGCCCCTTTAACTCCACGTTCCTGGTCTTATCCGCATATTTGAGATAGCCACAGCCGGGGTCGGCAGCCACGCCATTCAGGGTGGGAACGTCCAGGGTAGCCACACACATCTGATTGTTCACCATCAGCGCATTTCCCATCGCGCTCACTTTGACATGAAGAGCGTTGTAGAACTCCACCGTAAGGTTATGAAGAGCATTGGCGAGATTGGTACTGTCCATCAGGCAGCCCAGGTCGGAGTTGTAGTATACCTTGGCGGGAGTGTGCACCGGATAAAAGCCGTTAACATCCGGTTTCTGTAGTTCGATGATGTCATAGTGCCCGGTCGAAGTATTCAAAACGAGTTCGTTCCACACGTCAAACCGCGGATGGTTGTCTATAAACACCCTGTAATATACCACGCCGTCATTCCAGGCAGAATGGTGATCGATGTTTACCGGCAGCGTGCCGCCAAAAGGAGAATCCTTTGGGAATTGAAAGGGGTATGCCGGTTGGGTGCTGGTATCGGCCTTGCCCCCGGCAGTGACGAGGTTCCAGGGCACATAGCCGATGCCTTTGTATAGCCAGCCATTGACGCCCGCCGTCAGAAAATATTCGTCCACCTCGCTGTCGCAGCACACGCAATAGGTGCCCGTCTGGATCATGGAGATGCTTGATGGGCGGGCCGCCGTACCGGTAATGAACGGGGTCACATTGCCCGTCGTTTTCGTGATGTCCACAAGGGAGATCTTGTTGGCCGGGTCGCGCTCTGGTACGAGCAGCTGCGTTTCCGCGGCATCCGCCCATGTGAGGAAGAAAGGGGCGGTAAAACCCGAGGCCACCACCGTCCTGGTGCCATTCGACAGATCGATGCGGCTCACCGTGGAAACCCCCTGTTCGCCAACATAGGCAAAAGAGAGATCTGAACTGAGGATAAGACCTACGGCGGAATTGAGTCCGCTATAGACCACCGTTTTGGTACCATTGATGAGATTCACACGGACCAGCCGGCCGGGATTGGCGTATTCCACTACCCAGGCCTGGTGATGGACCTCATCTACCCATAATTGCTGTGGAGCCGTCAGTCCGCTGCATACCACAGCAGCCGCGGTACGGTTGGCGTTGGTGAGGTCGACTTTCAGCAGGTTGCCCGGGCGCTCTGTCACATAGGCCGTCTTTTCATCGGATAGTACAAAGATGTCTTCAGGATTGGTATAGCCAGCGCCAATATGGACATAGCTGGGGTTGAGCTTGTAGGTCACCCAATCCACTTTCAGGTCATAGCCATAGGTTACCACATGCAGCTTGCAGTAGTTGCCTTCCCGGGTCTGTACGCAAAACACGTCCCCGTTGACGAGCTTGTTACTGGGGTCGTTGTTCCCAATGATGGGGGCGGATCCATAGGCGTAGGTCTGCAGTGATGCAGGGGTAATAAGACCGAAATTGACCACGCCTAAATTGACGATTCGGGCATTGCCCTGCGGTACCATCTGCCGTTTGACCGTGTCTATCTGCTCCCACCAGATATCTGCAGCGGCGTTGTTGGAAGTGTTGGTACCGGTCTCACAGTCGAACAACCAGGTGCCTTTTATCACCACGGTCCCCTGTGATACGACAGTGGCGGAAGTCTGCAACAGGTCGATCCTGGAGAGGAATCCGGAGTACTCAGTAAATACCAGCTGGTTGTGGGTTTTGAGGTACTTGGAGCCAATAGCTCCGCCCAGCCCTCCTGCGAGCTTTTTCATAATGAAAACTGTTTAATGATTTAAAATGTGGGCGCTACTTCGGAGCTTTCACCGGTTGGAAAATGTCCAGCCCATTGGTCGGAGAAATTGGGGGGAAGGAAACATTGGGCAACGGAGGATCCGCGCACCATTCATTGATCTCAGGCAACTTCCATCTCCGGCCAGGGTCCCAGCCCCTTCCGCAGGACAACAGGTTCGTCCCCGGTACAATCTACTACAGTAGAAGGTAGTATGCCTCCGATGCCCCCATCCACAACAATATCCACCAGTTTCCCGAACTTGTCATGGATCATGTCCGGATCGGTGTATTCTTCGACCATGTCTCCCGGGAGGGAGGAACTAAGGATCGGGTGCGCCAGCTCGCGAACCAGACTGCGGGCAATGTTATTGTCAGGGACGCGAAGTCCGATGGTATCCTTCTTACTTTTCAGTATTCGGGGCACCTGCTTGCTGGCAGGCAGGATAAATGTGTAAGGTCCTGGCAAGTAGTTCTTTAACATCCTGTAGAGGGGGGTGGAGATACTCTTGGTATAGTTGCTCAGGTCGCTGAGGTCGTAGCAGACAAAGGACAGCTGGGCCTTGGCCGGGTCCACCTGCTTGATCCGGCAGATCCGCTCAACAGCCTTGTGCTGAAAGATATCACAGCCAAGGCCATAGATCGTATCCGTAGGGTAGACGATGACCCCGCCGTCGAGCAGACATTCCACAATGGTCTTAATATTTCTTGGCTGGGGGTTATCCGGATGAAGATGTAATAACATATCTTTTCGAAAGGTATTAAAAAATTGCCGCAAAATGATTGCCATCGAGGGCTAACATTTCCTTAACATAGAATTAGTCTTAAATTTGCCCAAATCTTCTTTAACGCATGCAATTACAAGCGGTCGACAGGGTAGACAGCATCAGCGCGGAAGACTTCAGGGATAACTATTACTCTCCCATGAAGCCCCTTGTCATCCAGGGGCTGTCCAAAGAATGGCCGGCCTACCAAAAATGGAATTGGGATTATTTCAAGTCGGTCGTCGGGGAAGTACAAGTAGGCGTTTATAACAACGTGAAGAGTGATGCGTATACCCCGATCAATACGGCCGACGACTATATGAAATTCGGGGACTATATCGACATGGTCCGGAAAGGCCCCGCTCAATGGCGGATCTTCCTTTTCAATATATTCGACCACGCCCCCGAACTCGCTAAAGACTTCGAGTGGCCCGAACACCTGCTGAAAGGATTCGTCAAACGCTACCCCATGCTTTTTGTCGGCGGAAAAGGCTCCGTAACCCATATGCATTTTGACATCGACCTTTCGCATATCATTCATACACAATTCGTTGGGCGCAAGCGGGTGCTGCTTTTTCCCTTCGAAGAACAGCACAAGCTGTACCGTAAGCCCTGGGAAGTATTGAGCTTTGTCAACTTTGAGAACTATTCCGACGTCCAGCAGAACAAGCTGGAGCTCGAAAAATATCCGGCCCTCCGGCTCGCCAGAGGATATGAGGTGGTCCTGGAACACGGCGACACCCTCTTCATGCCCGCCGGCTACTGGCACCATATGGAGTACCTGGACAGCGGCTTTGCGATGAGCCTCCGGGCTCTCCAGTCCTCTTTTACCGGGAAGTTAAAGGGCATCTGGTACCTGATGGGGATGCGCAATATCGACACCCTGATGAAGCGGACAGCACCCGAATGGTGGTTCAACAGAAAAAAAGAAAAAACGTTCAAAGCAGCCGACAGGGTGCTTGAAACCCTTATTCAGTAAGGGTTCCAAGGCTCTATTTGCGCGGAGTATGATCCCATTGCCGCTACGATCGGTAAAAATTGGAAAAAAAATATTGCTTTTTAACAAAACTGTCTTTATTTTTACCGCGCTTATACACTCTGAATACAATTCGTCTGAGATTACGGACACGCCACCAAAAGCTCATCCGAATCCAATTTCCTCAAATATTCCGACCGTCCAATTTCCGTCCGAAGATTCCAATTCCATAGATATCCGGGTTCAGTCCAACATATGAGGTGAAAATGCTTCGTATTGTTTACTTCCCTATCCCCTGTTAGTAATTATTCCGTTGTTACCCTTTTTAAAGCGATACGACGACCCCCGGTCTGTCAAAACCGCATTTACTCAATCCTGTCCGAAAGAAAATTATCAGATATGTGCGTCGAGGGCCGGTTTTTCAAGGGGCCATTGAGCGCAAACTAACAGTGCCGGACAGCCGGCATTATCGACCATTCACAGAAACTAGCGTACAAATCGCAATGAAAAATATTTTGAACTTTTTCTTTTTGTGGTTTCAGAGGTAAGCACAGGCCGGCGATGTCTATCGCTGGCTCTTTTGTTTGAAGTCCCGTCCACGCACCAATACGGGGAAATTGAAAAATAACTTCACTGTGAAAAATCCAAAAAAAGAGGCAGCTCAATCCTGTCGAGCTGACCTCTTTTCTTTTTGTATGAACTAAGGACGGTTCTGTTCACGGCGGCCGCAAACAGGAGCTACCGCTAAGCGATCGTCCAGGTCTCATTTCCCCGCAACAGTCTGTCCAGATCACCTTTCCCCTTGCTGAGGATCACCTCTTCTACCTGGAGATTGAGCATATCCTCGTAACAGGGTCTGTCCGTTTCGTAGAACACGCCGAACGGTCTCGGCAGATGGCCTTCGATACGCGGATCGTCAAACATCCGTACCAGTATCTGCGCCTTATAGAAATCTTTTTCGTCGTGTATCCAGAGGTCGTCCTCACTAATGCCCTGGCCCAGTTCGACAACGGAAGGACGAAAGCCATCCAGCCTGATCCCTTTCTCGCGCTGTGCGCCAAAAACGAGCGGCTTCCCCTGCTCGAGCATCAGGGTCTCCACCGGCTTGGTTCCCTTTTCGGTAAATATCTCAAAGGCGCCGTCGTTGAAAATATTACAGTTCTGATAGATCTCAAGAAATGATGCCCCGCGGTGAGCCTGACTGCGCAGCAGGAGCTGCTGCAGGTGTTTGGGATCCCTGTCCATGCTGCGGGCTACAAAGCTGGCGTCCGCGCCCATGGCCAGCGCCAGGGGATTGAAGGGATGGTCGAGACTGCCGTATGGCGTCGACTTGGTCACCTTCTGCTGTTCCGAGGTCGGCGAATACTGCCCCTTCGTCAATCCGTATATCTGGTTATTGAACAACAGGATATTTATGTCGAAGTTCCGGCGCAGCAGATGGATAGTGTGATTACCACCAATGGAGAGACTGTCCCCGTCACCCGTTACCACCCAGACGGAAAGCTCGGGACGGGTGGCCTTCAGTCCGGATGCTATCGCCGTAGCCCGGCCATGGATCGAGTGCATCCCATAGGTGTTCATGTAATAGGGAAAACGGCTGCTGCAGCCGATACCGGATATAATTACAATATTCTCCCTGGGTATTCCCAGGGTAGGCATTATCTTCTGCACTTGTGCAAGGATGGAATAATCCCCGCATCCCGGACACCAGCGGACCTCCTGATCGGTTGCAAAATCTTTTGCGGTCAAGGTCTGGGTCGGGACTGTTGTAGTTTCACTCATGATAAATACATCCATTCATAGCGGATGAACTGTAAAATTAGCAATTTGGACCGTAACATAGTTTCGTATTGGGGAAATCCCACCTCAGCAAATCGTTAAAGTCCTGATTCCGATCGCCAAAAGCTCTGATTCCAACCCCCTAAGGGTAATGGCATGCCTTTCGCCACAGTAGCTTGAGCAGCGGTTCAGCAACCGGATGCTTCTAACACATCAAATTAAAAACTCATGCAAAAGACACTAATAATCATAGCGATAATTGCCTCCCTCGCGGCTACCGGCTGCGCAGTGGACGGCTATGTTGAGAGCCAGCCGGCGGAGGTTTACTATACCCATCCCGTTGCACCGGGGTCCGACTATGTATGGGTGGATGGCGACTGGGTCTGGGTCGGCGGAAGATATACCTGGCACAACGGCTACTGGGCCCGTCCCCGTGGAGGCCGTACCTGGGAGCGCGGTCACTGGGATCACTCCGACCGGGGTTATCACTGGAATCGTGGGCATTGGAGATAAACATCAGTGATACTCTATATATACCGGAGCCCCGGCCATCGAAAGCCGAGGGCTCCATTTTTTTGGGAAGCGCCCGGGCCGGGGAACCTTTCCGGGGAACCCTTAGATGACCTGTTTGCCGAAGGGCATCAGGGAGAGCTCCATTAGTTTGAGGTGCTGACGGGCGAACGGTATCCCGATGATCGTGATGAACAACAGCGCGGCGAAGAACAGATGAACGACCGCGGTATACAAGCCTCCGCATAAAAGCCAGATAATATTAAATAGTATGGAGAAGCAGCCCGTGCCGCTATTGGTAGAAACGACCTGGCGGCCAAAAGGCCAGAGGACAAGTCCCGCTATCTTAAAACACTGAATACCGAAGGGGATACCGACAATTGTCAGACAGAGCAAAAACCCTCCGACAATATATCCGAGGGCGGCTGCCAAACCACCGAAGAGCAGCCATATAATATTTCCTATAAAATTCATACCTCTAAAATTGTGATAAAAAATAACAAAAAAAATAATTTTTTACCCCAGTATATCTAATGTCTTAACTGGACTCCGTCCAGTTTGGACCAAAACCAAAAATAAATTGACCAACCACTCATAAAGTAATATCTTACTGCGTTACATTTACACAATTAACAGTTAGCCCCCTTAAAAGCCCCTTAAAAAAATCCTGTATCAATGGCTACCGACCTGACTTCCACTATATCCCTGCATCGCTTTGTAGACGAGCTGATGACGGGCCTTCTCCCACGTGCCGTAAGTCGCAAAACGCTAATTATCAATCAAATAGATAGAGATATCGAAGTTGGCTCCGACGAAAACCTGCTTGCATTCGTCCTGTGGAACCTGCTCGACAAGGCTGTGGACTGCACTCAGAACGAATGTATCCAAATAGAATCGGTCAGGCTTGACGACAGCGTCATGATCCGGGTCCGGAATGCGGGGATCTATTTCTACCGTAGCTGCGCGAATTGTTTCAGGCAGGTACAGCATGCAGCCGAGAAGATCGGGGCCACCATCAGCATCGACTACGACAGCGTCGAGACCTGTACGACTGTAGCTCTGACGCTCCACTGCGCCGCTTAGGGATCAGCCGGCGTGCACCGGGAGAGGTGTCTCCGCGTGACCCCAAAGCCGCGAAAGCGCGTCAACCGCCTTGGACGGAACTTCGTCGGAGCGTCGTCCCTTGCTCCTCCTCGTTCATTCCCTTCGCTCCGCTCGGGAATCCCAAAAACAAAAAAAAGGACCCCTCATCTCATCGATGCGAGGTCCTCATATCCTAAGGAATTACTTAGTAACGGCTGTTGCTGTAGTTGTTGTTCCCCCGGCGCTGGAAAGAACCACCACCTTTGTTGCTGCCACCACGGTCTTCGCGGGGCTTGGCTACGGATACGCCGATCGTCCTGCCATCAACGGATGCGCCGTCCAGTTCCTGGATAGCCTTCTTCGCTGCTTCGTCATCGGACATTTCCACAAATGCAAATCCGCGGGATTTGCCGGTGAATTTGTCCATAATAACTTTAGCAGAAGAAACCTCACCGTATTCTGCAAAATAATCCTGTAAGTCTTCGTCCGTAACGTTAAAACTTAAATTCGAAATGTAAATGTTCATACTAACTAATAACTGGTTAAAAAAAAATTTAAAGAGCAATAATCTGAGTAAAAAAGCAGAGAGTAAAGACGACTAACAATTGCCGGAGAATTAATAGCGGAAACGATCATTCAATTACTGGTGCTGTTATCAGCTCAAATTTACTGCGCAAATATACATGATATAAATCAAAAAACCATAGCCAAACTGGTCAAACTCGCGAGCATCTCAATTATTAATTTGTTAAGACCTCCCGTCAACTCGTCAACGCCCCCGGCGTCCTCCTGTAAGTAAGGCCGTAAACTGCAAATGCCGCTGCAGTCAGCACCATCCCCGCCACGCAGACACCCGTCCACCGCGCCGCATCCCAGGCCACCATACCCAGCGCCGAGCCCAGGGAAGTACCCGTAAAACTAACGGTCATGTATACTGTATTAAGACGGTTGCGCGCACCGGGGTTGAGGGCATATACGCGGCTCTGGTTGGAAACATGGATGCATTGCATAGCCAGATCCAGCAGGACAATACCGGCGATCATACCCGTCACGAAGTCCGCCCAGATGTACAACAGGACAAAGGAAAAGAACAACAGTCCCAGTCCATATCCGATGGTTATCCGGGGATTCCGTTTGTCCGCCGAGCCCCCGACCAGCGGCGCCGCAAGCGCACCCGCCGCGGCCGCCAGTCCAAAAAGACCAATAATGTCACTGTGGAAATTGAACGGCGACCCGGAAAGATGAAAGGTCAGCGTGGTCCAGAACATCCCAAATGTCGCAAAACCCAGCGCGTTGATCACCGCCGCCTCCCGCAGGACCGGCTGCTCTTTTATCAGGGTCAGCAGGGTCCGCATGAGGGACGCATACGACCCGCTGAAATGCGGTTTACTCACCGGGAACGTATATCGCATGATCACCAGCAGACAACAACTGATGCCCGCAGCCACCCAGAACATCCCGCGCCAGCCCAGCCAGGCCCCGACAAACCCGCTGAGGGTCCGTGATAGCAGGATGCCGACCAGCAGCCCGCTCATGATCGAACCGATCACCTTCCCTGTCCGGCTGGGAGCAGCCAGATGAGCCGCCATGGGCAGGATCAGCTGAGGTATGACGGAAGTCGCGCCGATCAGCACACAGGCGATTTCCATACAGAGAAGATTGGGAGAAACTGCCGCCAGGACCAGCGCCGCTACCGCAAAGCCGGCCATCCAGACGACCTGCCCCCGCCGCTCGAGCTTGTCGCCCAGCGGCACGAAGAACAATAACCCCAGCGCATAGCCCGCCTGCGTGAGAAAAGTTATCCGCCCACCCTCGCTTTCCGGTAAATTGAAACTTTTGCTGATCAGCACCAGCAGCGGTTGACAATAATAAATATTGGCTACGATCAGACCCGTGCAGATGGCCATCAGGAGAATATGCCCCCTCGTCAGAAAATCTCCTTCTATATTTTTCATTTCGGACGTAAAATTAAGACTATTGACGCGTCCCGGCCGCGAACTCACCTAAAAGTTAGTTCCCATTGACCAGGACCTCTTTCTCTACACTCGCCGAATCCAGCGGTCGCAGTTGCCGAACCTCCTTTGTTTAGTCCTATTGTCAAAATATTGTCAAATATTCTGCGAATTTCTAAACGGCATTCCCTATATTAGGGGACCAAAATTCCGAATATGTTGCATCGCAAAAAACTCATCATTTCCCTTTGTCTTTTCGCCCTTGTGCTCACTGGTCTGGCTGCTTTTCGACCCCAGGACGAAAAGCCCAAACACAACTTCAAGGTTCTGCCCAAGGATATCAGCCACGACGATCTGAAAAAAGTGATGGACGGCTGGTGCCAGGCGCTTGGTGTCAAGTGTGGCTTTTGTCACGCTCCGTCTGCGGACAGCACCAGCCATCGCCTGGATTTCGCCAGCGACGCCAAGCCCGAGAAGAATATTGCCCGCAGCATGTACAAAATGACCGGTAAGATCAACAAGAAATATTTCAGCTTCAATAAAGACGAAAAAGGCGACGTTATCCCCGCGATCAGCTGTATCACTTGCCACCGCGGAAACCCGCATCCCGGCGAAGTAAAATAAGAATAAGACAACTAAAAATTTTGCAAGGCGCCCTGCATGGGGCGCTTTGTTATTTGAGACCATTAAATTATTGTATCTTTTACCGTTTGTATCTCTCCAACAGTAGCTTGTCTGCCCCCGGACGCGTTTGGGAATCATAAATTGCCTAAATTTAGGCCCTCATAAATCAATCATGGCAAACAATTCTTTTAAATTCGGCATGATCGGCCTCGGCGTTATGGGGCGTAACCTACTGCTTAATATGGCGGACCATGGTTTCCCCGTTGTCGGCTTTGACCTGGATGCACAGAAGACAGCTACACTCGAATCCTCCGCAACACCCAACACTACGGTGAAAGGAGTAAATACGCTCGCTGAAATGATCCAGCCGCTTGAAAAACCACGCAAGCTGATGATGCTCGTGCCCGCCGGCAAGCCGGTAGACGACGTTATCAACAGCCTCTTACCTCTGCTCGAAAAAGGAGATATCGTCATCGACGGCGGTAACTCACACTATACTGATACACTGCGCCGCGTCAGGTTCATGGAAGAAAAAGGTTTTCACTTCATGGGAGTCGGCATCTCCGGCGGCGAACAGGGCGCCCGCACAGGCCCCAGCATCATGCCGGGCGGCGACCCCGAAGCCTATTCCCACGTCCAGCCCCTGCTGGAAGCCGTGGCAGCGAAAGTGAACGGCGTCCCCTGCGTCGCCCACCTCGGTAAAGGCGCGGCAGGTCACTATGTAAAAATGGTGCACAATGGCATCGAATACGCCATCATGCAGCTGATCAGCGAGACCTATGACCTGCTGCACCGCGGTCTGGGTCTGGACAACGACGAGCTGCACAAGATATATAAGAGCTGGAACGACGGGGAGCTTCAGTCCTTCCTCGTCGAGATCACCCGCGATATCTTCCTCAAGAAAGACGACAAGACGGGCAACCGCCTCGTAGACATGATCCTCGACAAGGCCGGCGCAAAGGGCACCGGGAAATGGACCTCCCAGGACGCTATGGACCTGGGCATCCCCATCCCCGTGATCGATATGGCTGTCTGTATGCGCGAGCTCTCCGCCTACAAGGACGAAAGGACCCAGGCCGCGACCATCTACAAAACTCCTTCCACCGACATGCCCGTCCCCAGAGAGGTCTTCATCCAGCAGGTGCAGGACGCCCTCTTCTTCGCGACCATCATCAGCTATGCCCAGGGCCTGGCGATGCTGCACGTTGCGTCGAAAGAGCTGGATATGGACATCCCCATGCAGGAAGTCGTCAAGGTATGGCGCGGCGGATGTATCATCCGGTCTTCCCTGCTCGAGGTATTCTTCAAGGCCTACGAAAAGAATCCCCAGCTTTCCAATCTGCTGCTGGAACCCGAGATCGCCCAACTGCTGCAGGGGAAAAAACAAAATATGCGGAACGTCATCATCCACGCCATCCACATGGGTTACCCCGTCGCAGGGCTGATGGCAGCGCTCAGCTATTTCGACGCCTATCGCAGCGAACGTATGCCGACAAATCTCATCCAGGCGCAGCGCGACTATTTCGGCGCGCACACCTACCAGCGCATCGACGAGCCAGGCATCTTTCATTCCGAATGGAATAAATAGCGCAAAGCGGACCACAGGTCCGCTGGCTGAAGGCCCATCATTGGCCCCGCCAGGTGTCGAAGACACCGGTACGGAACAACCAGATACCGGAAGTCAGCGAACCAAAAAACTAGAACGACACAACAGAATAGATATGCAAAACCACAAACGGCCACCCGCATCCCTGATCTTTATTTTCGGGGGCAGTGGCGACTTAAACTTCAGAAAGCTTTCACCCGCCTTATACAACCTGTTCATCGACGAGTGGATGCCGGAGAGATTCGGCATCGTAGGCATCGGACGTACTCCCTATAGCGACGAAGAGTACCGCAAACGCCTCTGGGACGGCATCAACCAGTTCAGCCGCCGGAAAGGCGAGGAGCCCAACGGCCACTGGTCCGATTTTTCCCAGCACGTCAGCTATCTCCAGATGGACGCGGAGAAAGACGCCAGCTACGACAAGATCATGGACGTCATCAAGGCCAAGGAAGCCGAGATAGGCGAACACCCCAATGTCATCTTCTATCTCTCCGTGGCGCCCCAGCTGATGCCCGACATCGCCAAGAAACTGGGCGCCCTTAAGACCTGCTCGGAAACGGCCACGACCCGTATCGTGATCGAGAAGCCATTTGGGCACGACCTCAAGAGCGCGCACGAGCTGAACCAGCTGCTGACCAGCATGTTCAAGGAAGAGCAGATCTACCGCATCGACCACTACCTCGGTAAGGAGTCGGTACAGAATATCCTGTCCCTCCGTTTTGCCAACGCCCTGTTCGAGCCCATCTGGAACCGGAACTATATCGAGTCTGTTCAGATCACCGCAGCGGAAACGGTCGGCGTAGAGGGTCGTGGCGGCTACTACGAAAGCTCAGGCGCCCTGCGCGACATGGTCCAGAACCATATTCTCCAGCTGATGTGCATGGTTGCGATGGAAGCCCCGGTTTCGTTCGAGGCCAACGAGATCCGTAACAAGAAGGTAGACGTCCTCAACGCCATCCGCCGGATAAGCAAGGAAGACGTCAATCAGTACTCCGTCCGCGGACAGTATTCTGAGGGCTGGATGAAAGGCCAGAAAGTTCCCGGCTACAAACAGGAGAAGAGCGTCAATCCCGCCTCCCAGGTCGAGACTTTCGCAGCCGTCAAATTCTATATCGACAACTGGCGCTGGCAGGGCGTGCCGTTCTACGTCCGCACCGGCAAGCGCATGAATCAGAAGACGACCAATATCACCATCCAGTTCAAGACAGCTCCCAGCTACGCCTTCCCTCCGGAAGCCGCGGATACCTGGCGCGCCAACCGGCTTACGATCAGCATCCAGCCGGAAATGGAGGTCAGATTACGATTCCAGGCGAAAAGACCGGGTCAGTCGATGAACCTTGATCCCGTGGATATGGTCTTCAACTCTGACTCCAAGCACGAGCCGGAGGCCTATGAGACCTTGCTGCTCGACGTCATGGAAGGCAATCCGACGCTGTTCATGCGCGCCGACCAGGTGGAAGCCGCGTGGAAGATCGTCATGCCGATACTCGAGACCTGGGAAAGCCGCCCTCCGGTCGACTTCCCGAACTATACCCCGGATGCATGGGGTCCCGAAGACGCAGAAGCCCTCATCGCCAGGGACGGCCACAACTGGATCACCGTCACCCCGGCTCAGTAAAATCAATAGGGAGCGGGCCTTTTGGGGCCCGCTCTTTTAACAAGAGGCCCCGGAAGGGCCGGCATATCTTATTTTATGGAATTACATGTTTACAAGGATGCAGGCGCGCTCAGTCAGGCCGCCGCACAATGGATAACCGACCTGATCTTCTCCACGCTGAAGAAAAAGGACCGCTTCACCATCGCCCTTTCCGGCGGCAGCACCCCGAAGGCCCTGCACAAGCTGCTGGCCGCGCCTCCCTTCAAAGATCAGATCGACTGGTCGAAAATGCATATCTTCTGGGGAGACGAACGCGCCGTCCCCTTCGGGGACGACCGCAACAATGCGAAGATGGCGTACGAGACCCTGCTCAATTTCGTTACCGTCCCCGCCTCCCAGGTACACGTGATGCGTACGGACATCGGCCCTGATGAGTCCGCGGCCGAATACGAAAAGATCCTCCACCAGTATTTCGACGCCACGCCCGGCGCCTCCTCGCTGCCCAACAGTTTTGATCTCGTATTGCTCGGAATGGGCGACGATGGCCATACGCTCTCCCTCTTCCCCGGGATGCCGATCGTACACGAAGAACAGGCGTGGGCAAAGGCCTTCTGGCTGCCTGCGCAGGATATGTACCGCATCACCCTGACCAAGACCATCGTCAACAAGGCCGCGCATATCGCGTTCCTGACGACGGGACCGGGAAAAGCACACGCCCTGAAGGAAGTGTTGAAAGGCGCCTACAACCCGGACCTCTATCCCTCTCAGGAGATAAAGCCGGCCGGCGGCGATCTGCACTGGTTCGTGGATGAGGCTGCGGCAGCGCAGCTGAAGTAGTGCGCGCCGGCAGCGCAACTGATCGCGTCGGCGGGTTAGAAAAATTTTCGGACCAGCTCGTCGGTGAGCTTCCGGTCGCCTTTCGTCCAGAAATCATTAGGCGGAGGGAACTCATTGATGTTATAACCGCCCTGCGCCTCGAAGTCGAACAGCGCATGGACGTATCCGTCGATGATGAGCGCGCATTTCATCCAGTCCCTCGACCAGATGATCAGCAGGCGACTCGCGGCAGCAGCTGCGGCCGGCTGGGTTGGCCCGGACGCTTCGAACTTCGTCGGAGCGTCGTCCCTCGGACCTTCGTCGGAGCCCGTCCCTTGAGTCCTTCGTCGGAGCGTCCCCCCTCGCTCCTCCTCGGCCGTTCCCTTCGATTCCTCGGGAACCTCGGTCGTTCCCTTCGATTCCGCTCGGGAACCTCGTTCATTCCCTTCGCTTTGCTCGGGAACCTCGGGAACCTCGCTTTGATGAATGTGCAGCGCGTCCAGTATGCGTAATCCCGGACCATCCCCGTCCCTCTCCACCGCATAAAAATAAGCCGCCTCACCGTCGTCCTCGAAGACGACTCCATAGCTGTTCTCCGGCGCAAAGCTTTCTATAAAAAGGTCTTCGCCCGGGACCCACTGCTTCTCCTGCATCAGATATCCGTTCATGGTTTGCCTGCTGTTTGTTTGAGCCAGTCCACGATGCCCAGGTAGATCTTCTGCGCCACCGCTTTCTGAAATTTTGGATTAAGTATCTTCTTCTCGTCTTCGGGATTGCTGAGGAAGGCTACCTCGACCAGCACATTCGGGTAATCGGTGGGGCCGCTGAGCGAAAAATTGAAATTGCCAACGTTGCCGAACTCTTTCAGCCCCAGGCTCAGCATCCTGTCCAGAACGGCCATGCTCAAGGGCCTGAAACCAATATAGCGGTAATAGCTGCTCGTGCCGCGCACTGTATCCTGGCTCGCGGAATTCAGGTGAATGCTGACCAGCAGGTGCGGGTCGTATTGCCTCAGCATCTCTATCCGCTCGGGCATGCTCAGGGACGTATCCTTCGTGCGGGTCATGAAGATATGCTGAACACCGGCGAGCTTCAGCGTCTTGCGCAGCTGTTCAGCGATCAGCAGGGTATAGTTCTTCTCCAGTATTTTGGTGTTGACGCCGCTGGCCCCGGAATTGTCCCCGCCATGACCGGCGTCGATGGCGATCCTGAGCTTGCGGATATCAAGTACGGCGGGCTGCCGCCTGATCCGGATGACCAGCCGCCTGCCGCTGCTGTCATAGGAAAGCGCATACCCCCAGTGCTGTGCGTGCTTCAGCTGGATGTAGACGCGCAGAACGTCGTCCTCCACCTGCTCGTACCAGGTGTTCCTGATCTCCTTTGCCGAACGCAGCTGAATGATCCAGTTGGTATTGCTGGTCACGCCGAAGATATCGACCGCCACTCTCGAAGGGTCCAGCAACTGTGTGCCCCGGTAGGGAAGCCGGTCGTCCAGGTTCAGAACGACAAAGTCGGAAGCCGTATCGCCGAATACCTTGATGTTGCCGCTGAGATGGGGGTTGTGTGCCGGCAGCCGGGCCGATGCCTTCCCCTGCCGTATGACGCTGGTCTTGGCGATATAGGCATAGTGCTGGCCGGAGAGACGCACCTTGTAGTCCGTGCCAAAGCTATCGACGATCCGCACCAGCACATTCGAGTCCAGGTAGCTCATCTTCGCTCCGCCAAGCCGGTCGTCACCGATACCATATTCTAAAAATGGCAGCAGTCCCGTCGTCCGGGCCAGCCACACACTGTCCTGCGAATAGCCAGTGCAGAAGGCCGCCAGCAGCAGGACACACAAGAGAACTTTTCGCATGATCAAATATATGCCGAAGATCCGCTTCTCCAAAAATTAGCGAATCTTCCGCAAAGCGCTAATGTCTGTGAACTTCGGACCCAACACCGTTGGGGGAACTTCGGGACTGAACACTGTTCACTCCCTCGTTCGTTCCCTTCGCGTTGCTCGGGAACATTCGGGGCCTTCGTTACTCTCGTCCCCGGACGAGGACCTTCCAGGTCCTCCGTATACTTTCTTCGGCAACCGTTTGTATGCGTATACGCCTACGTTCAAACCCCGAAGGGGAACGGTTCACGCCCCGAAGGGGAACGGTTCACGCCGAACGGTTCACGCAAGGTATGGTATCCCGCGGTTCACGCCCGCGGCCCCCGGCTGGGGGATGGTTCACGTCCCGCGGTTCATGCCCGCGGCCCCCGGCTGGGGGACGGTTCACGTCCCGCGGTTACGCCAGCGGCCCCTCGGCTGGGGGACGGTTCGCGGAGGTTCGCGGAGGCTCGCCGGGGAGCATCCCCCCCAAAAGGAAAAGCCACCGCCGGAAGCTCCGGTGTGGCCTTTCTTTCCTCATGTGTAACCCAGGATATCCTACAGCGGATATCTGTTATCGTTGATCAGCTTGTCGGCGATCCTTCTTTTCGCCTCCTTGCTGTTGAATGGCTCGACCTTTGTAAACCGCTTGAGACCCAGCAGCATCATCCGCTGTTCGTCCCCGTCGGCAAAAGCGTTGATCGCATCCTTTCCTGCTTTGTTAATGCTGTCCGCAGCATCGTACAGATAGGTACGCATGACGTCCAGCTCGAATGCCGCCCCTGCCTCACCCCGCTGGTCCACCAGCTTCCAGGCCCGCAGCAGGGCGCTCTCGGCGACAAAGGTCTGGATGGCCATGTCCGCGATATGCATCAGTATCTCCTGCTCCTGCTCCAGCCGCATCATCAATTTCTGCGCGGCCGCACCGGCGGTCAGCAAAATAGCTTTTTTAAAGTTCTGTACGATCTTTTTTTCTTTTGAAAATGGCGTTTCTTCGCCGCCGCCGCCGAAATCCGGAATACTCATCAGCTCTTTGCTGACGGCCATCGCCGGTCCCATAATGTCCAGCCGGCCCTTCATGGCCCTCTTCAGCACCATGTCGACCGTGAGCAACCGGTTGATCTCATTGGTGCCCTCATAGATCCGGTTGATCCGGCTGTCACGGTAGGCCTTTGAAATAAGATATTCGTCGCTGAATCCATTCCCGCCGTGGATCTGAACACCCTCGTCGACAACAAGATCGAGCATCTCGCTGCCAAATACCTTCAGTATGGCGCATTCGATCGCATATTCCTCCGCAGCCCCCAGCACCGCCTCATTGAACGGCTTGCCTTCGGCCGCCAGCCCAACCTCCTTGTCGTCGATCCATTTGGTCGTCCGGTAGAGGGCGGTCTCGGCCGTCCATATATCGATCGCCATTTGAGCGATCTTGTTCTTGATGGCGCCGAAGGCCGCGATCGGGGTCTTGAACTGCTCGCGCGTTTTTGCATACTGGATGGACGTGGTCGCCGCCCTCTTGGCTCCGCCGACCGCTGCAGCACAAAGTTTGAGCCTGCCTATGTTCAGTATATTAAAGGCGATGATATGCCCCTTCCCGATCTCACCCAGCAGGTTCTCCGCAGGTACCTTACAGTCCTGGAAATACAGCTGCACCGTCGACGATCCCTTGATTCCCATCTTGTGCTCTTCCGGTCCCTGCGTAAAGCCCTCGAAGCCGCGCTCTACAATAAAGGCAGAGAACTTATCCCCGTCAATTTTTGCAAACACCGTATAGACGTCCGCAAAGCCGCCATTCGTGATCCAGCATTTCTGCCCGTTGAGCAGATAGTATTTGCCATCCGCCGAAAGCCGGGCCGTCGTCTTCGCCCCCAGCGCATCGCTGCCGCTGTTGGGTTCCGTCAGACCATATGAGCCCTTCCATTCCCCGCTGGCCAATTTGGGAATATATTTCTTCTTCTGTTCAGGCGTTCCGAAATAGAGTATCGGCAGGGTTCCGATGCCCGTATGCGCCGAGACGCCTACGGAAAAAGAGAAACCACCGCCCAGTCCTTCATTTACCAGGGTCGCGGTGATAAAATCCTTCCCGAGTCCACCATATTCCTCCGGAACAGCAGCGCCAAGCAGACCCTGATCACCCGCCTTCTGTATCAGCGATGGCATCAGACCCGGCTCGAGCTTGTCGATCCGCTCGACGATCGGCAGTACCTCGCTGTCCAGGAATGAATTACACATGTCCTTCACCATCAGCTGCTCTTCATTGAAGTCTTCCGGGATAAAGGTATCAAAGGGAGAGCTTTCCTTTATCAGCCATTCGGCCCCCTTGAGAGCCTGCGTTTTTTCGGTAGATGCGCTCATAGAAAATAGTTTTATTGGTTAAGTGCCGCGCACCGCGACTCCGTTGCGCCGGCTTATCTTAGATTATCGTATACAATTTGCAAAACTTCCTTGCAAATGTCAATGCGGTCGGCAGGCACTCCTTCCAGCGCCTCGTTGAGCGTGGCTTCCGCCAGCTGCATCGTCTCTTCCTGCATCCGCAACGCCTGACGGGTCAAAAAGATCAGGTTGATCCTCCGGTCGTCGTCCGACGGCACGCGCTTCACCAGCTGCAGCTTCTCCAGGTTGTCTACCAGCCGCGTAATGCTGGGCTTGTCCCTGAACGTAGCATTACACAGCTCTTGCTGACTCTTGCCATCCTCCTTCCACAAATGATACAGCACGCTCCACTGCTCTATGGTGATTTTCAACCCGGCCGTATTGAACTTCTTCTGCAGATTCCGGGCGATCGCGATCGACGCCTTACCGGTGATAAAACTATAGAGCTCCCCTTTCTTAAATTGGTTGTTTGGCATACAGTTAGTTAAACAACTAAATAAAGTTAAGGATTTGCCGGGATAATTACAAGATTTAATCTAAAATAAATCTACGCAACGTAGATTAGCCGCGGAAACGCGGCATATGCACCATGGCTACTATCCGTTGAACAATTCAACAATACATTACTCCGTTGGAGGCGGCGGCAGCCGGCTGCTCATCTGCTTGCACGGCTATGGTGAATCGGCGGCGTCTTTTGACTTTCTCGAGACCGCCCTTGGTAGAGATTTTACGCTGCTGGCGATCGACTTTCCCTTCCATGGGGAGTCCAACTGGCAGGACGGGTTGTATTTTGAGCCCCGGGACCTGGTGGAGATGCTGCTGACGATCGCGCCCCGCCTCGCCAGGGGCATAGACGCACTATCGGACGCGGCCCCCGGAGCCCCATGGACCCTGCTCGGTTATAGCCTGGGCGGCCGCATCGCCCTCCACCTCCTCCAGCTGATACCCGACAAGATCGGCCGGCTCGTCCTCCTCGCCCCTGACGGCCTCACAATGAACCCCTGGTACTGGCTGGCCACACAAACAAGGTCCGGCAACAGCCTCTTTAAATTCACAATGGCCCATCCCCAGTGGTTCTTCACCCTTCTCCGCGCGGCAAACAGCCTGAAATGGGTCAACCCCGGTATCTACAAATTCACGATCCGCTATATCGACGACGACAAGGTCCGCCATCAACTGTATACCCGCTGGACGACGATGCGCGGGTTCAGGCCCAGGCTTGCATCGATCCGCGACCTCATCCGCGCGCGCAATATCCCCGTGTATCTCTTCTATGGCCGCTATGACCGTATCATACGCGCAAAAAGGGGAGAACGCTTCAGAAATGGCATCGAAGCTCAATGCCATCTCCGGCTTCTCCCCACGGGTCACCAGCTGCTGCAGCCGGGTAACCTGGATATGATCGTCACCGCTGTCACTTCATAATGATCACTTGCTGAATGGTCACATGTCCGTCGGCGGTAGTGATCTTCAACAGATAGATACCACTGCTGAGACGAGGGTTGAGTATCGCCGTTCCGCCCGCCACCGGCGCAGTC
>Ga0105239_10000385_pt1 | contig 64470 bp, 64 predicted proteins | sample KBSC44metaG_FD_92761 | JGI IMG/M metagenome (GOLD analysis project Ga0105239, IMG submission 92761) | Corn rhizosphere microbial communities from Kellogg Biological Station, Michigan, USA - KBS C4-4 metaG | ecosystem: Host-associated > Plants > Roots > Rhizosphere > Soil | place: Michigan, USA...
TCATGATCGGAAGGCCGGGCGGCGGAAAGAGCCATCTCGCCGCCGCGATCGGTATGGCACTCATCGAGGCAGGCTGGCGCGTCCTGTCACCCGCACCTCGGATCTCGTTCAGAAACTCCAGGTGGCGACGAGCGCCAAGGCGTGACCGCTTCTGGGATCGGCGGCCAAATCATTGAACGGCAAAGAGAGGTCGCCAGCGGTCAGGCATCTCGGCGCCATTTGCTGCCGTTGCTGTGCCCGTCGGCATTTCCTGATCTCTGACCGTCCGCTTCATACGCATTCGCTGCCCGACCAGCCGCGCCGGCGCTGTCAACGGTTTGGCACCAGACTCCAGAAGCCGGCCTTGCGGCCATGAGTCCGACGAAGCTCCTCCACCCATTCGCGATGACCTGGGAGAGTAGGATCGTTCGCGGTCCGATCCGAGAGCGCGGCAGCGGCGGCGAAGTCGCGCGCGGCATAGGGGTAATATTTGGACAAAGCCCGATTGAGCACAGCGATCACGAGACTACGATACAGCAAAGTCGCCGCACGTGGCGCTCCGTCAGCAAGGGCCTCCGCGGATGGACGAAGAATATCATAGGCCCGTCCGTCCATCTCGGTGTGACGCGCGTCCACCAATTGGGCAGCACGTTTCAGGTCGGGCCAGTTTACGAGAAACGCGAGAGCTCGAACCGGCTCACTGCGATCACGTACGCGATCCAGCGCCTCCTGCTCGGCCTCAAAATCTTCGAATGCTGGAAGCGCCTTCAACCATGCCCGCAGCGCGTCGGGATCCAGCCATGTTTCGAAAATCAATCGGCGCTGGGTCTGAGCGTCATCACCGCGCTTCAATGCCTCGAGCGCCCGAAGCTTCAGCATCGCAAGCTCCCGATCATTATGTCGGCGCTCGGTGGGCGCATCGATCCATTCCAGCGCCTCGGCAGCCCGATCATGGTCGAGCAGTCGCTCGGCTACTTCCGCATTGAGCAATGGGTTCCAGCGGCTCGGATCGACCGTGGCGATATAAGCGTCGACGTCGTCGTCGAGATCGGCGAGCTTCGGCAACAGCCACCCGACCCGATAATCGTAACGACGGCGGCTATCGGCCGGTGACCCTTTCTGCTTTTCCAGAAGCAATTTCCGCAGCGCCGCCCGTCCGTCCTTTCCCAACGCGGGTGAAACCGAATCCAGCAGATCGTCAAAGACACCGTAGCCGTCTGCCTCGATGAGCGTCAGCACTTCGGCGGCCAGTATCTGGACGGAGCCGGTGTGCGCGGCGCCCCACAGACGGCCCAGATCGTCGCCAGCCTGACGGAATACTTGGCCGACGGTGCCGCTGCTATCGTCGGTACGTTCAAAGACGGGTTCAGCCAGACTGAGCAGCAACCGCATCTGCTCGATGGCGAGCGCGGGCGACATCTGCGCAAGGGTGTCCGCGATCGTCTCGCGCAGCTGATCGAGCTCGCGAGCGAGCGGTTTGACCCTGTCCCATTCGAGGAAGCCTCGTGACCGACGGATTGTTTTCAGACGTTTGTCGATTTCATGCGCAAGCGCGCCAGCGTCGTCTTTGCCCGCCAGCTCCATCCGAACCGATCGTGCGAACACAGGATCGGTCTCCGCCTGGGCAAGGATCAGTACGGCTAGCCGCTCGGCACCGAGTGTGACGAGGGCCTCAGCGGTTAGCTTGCGGGTACGCCCCGTCGCTTTCCTGGCCGCGGCCATCACGCCACCGGCTCAGAGGACTCGCCGCCTGCTCTGATCGCCGCGCCGATCATGCCGTACAGCGCGTCCTCGGCGCGCTCTCGCAGCGACGCATCATGAGAGGACAAATCAATCCGGATCCATTGAGGCAATTTTCGGAGCAGGTGTTGGATCCGGTCGAGCGGGGCATCATGCATGGTATCTCTCATGCCCACGGACATGCGAACACCGCAAGATCCTTTGCCGCGTCTAGTCATATGAGCCGGTCAGGAACCGCCCATCTGCAGTTATCAACGCGCATCAAGAGTTACGGTATGTATCCGAAACCAATCCGCCAGTTCCGTTTCGCTCAAATCTCCGGCCGCTAACGCCTGGAAGGCAACGACGAGTTCCGCATTGGTCGCCGCCAACGTGTATCCGTTGAGCACAAGGAATGTTTCGGCGACGACCGCCGCGGTGCGCTTATTGCCGTCCACGAAGGCATGATCGCGCGCAATCCCGAAGGCGTAGGCCGCGGCCAGAGCCGCTGCGTCGGGCTTACCGTACGCTTCCAAGTTTCGAGCACGAGCCATTGCGCTTTCCAGGCCCGCTTCGTCACGCACGCCAGCTGGCCCGCCATGTTCGGCGAGTTGCTCCAGATGAATGGCGCGGGCAACGTCGCTGTCTATCCAGATCCAATCCGCCACGCCGCCGCTATTTAGCAAGCTCGCGGAGGGCCCGCTTGCGGCGCGCCATCACGGCACGGGCAGCCTCCATCTGAGCTTCGAAGTCGGAAGACGGTGTGCGCAATTCGATACCGTTTGGGGTCTTGGTCACGGAGAGTGTCTGGCCGATCGTTGCATCAAGATGGGCGAGCACATCCTTTGGGAGGACAACACCGGCCGAGTTGCCGATCTTCGTGATCTTAAGCTCGATGTTCATACGGATGTTATAACGCGCGACAGCGACGGCTGCAAGTCGGATAGCTGCAGGGTCCAGCTGCCAACGATCGATCAGAGATGCCCCGGATCAAATGGCAGCCGAATGAAGGGCAGCTCACTGCTTTCGCTCCCCGTTCGAGCCAGCGAGCATCGCCGGCACCTTCCAGCCCAGCCCATCGAAGCGTTCATCAATCAGCCTCCGCAGTTGTGCCCGATCGCGATAGTCGTAGTCGATCTCGCCATCTGTTCGGAAACCAAAGCCGATGTCGGTGCGGTCGTCATATCCATTGAGCATGGCCATCAGGCCGGGCACAGCGAAGACCTGCGATACATTGGCGGGCAGGAGCCCGATCTGCGGCACCACCTTCAGAAAGAAGTAGCCGCCCATGAAGTGGACGAACTGGTCGCCCCGGCCGAACACCAGTCCGCGTGTGTTGGAACGATTGTCATCGCAGCCGAAAAGCAGCGAGACGTCTCTCTGCTGGCCATCGTCCAGTGTGACCGAGACGCCGTCGGGCCCATCCACAATATGGGCGATGGACCGACCGAACAGCATCTCGACCTCGTCCACAACCGCAGCGGAGAGGATGTCCAGCAGGTCGTCGCGATGGATCTCATAGCGCTCGTGCGCCGCTTGGGGCCCACCATTACCGATCGAACCCAGCGTCGCATCCGTCTCGTCCTTGAACTCGAAGCGGCGCGAAGGAAGCGCCTTGGCGCGTACCGCGTCGGCAAGCCCCATGCGGGTGAGGATCTCGATCGTCTCGCCTTCGATATCGACCGGCGTTCCGCCCCGTCGCAGGCCTTTTGCGACCTCCACGATCGTGACCTGATAGCCAAGCCGCTTCAGCCAATAGGCTGTCGCGAGCCCAGCGAAACTGGCGCCGCTGACGATCGCCGAGGCACCCGTGAGCCCTGAGGCCACAGATTTGACAATTGACAGAGCCATAGCGCGTTCCCAGAATGATACTCGAACTCAACATGTACTGAGTATATTAATTATGCAAGCACCGAGCGCGGATCGACGAACGCGCAAGCGTCTGGCCACCCGCCAGACCATATCGGATGTCGCGACCCGCCTTTTCATGGAGCGGGGATTCGACAGGGTAACGGTCGACGAGATCGCGGAAGCCGCCGACGTCGGGCGCATGACGGTGTTCAATCATTTCCCGCGCAAGGAGGACATGTTTTTCGACCGCGAGCAGGAAACGCACGACCTGGCGTTCGACGCCATCCGCGCGCGCGCGCCGAACAAGTCGCCCATTGAAGCACTTGGTGATCTTGCGCATCGCATGACGGATCGGCCTCAGGAGAGCTTCCCGCTCTTCACCTCCACCCGGGAGTTCGTGGAAACGGCGCAGGCGAGCGAGGCTCTGAAGGCACGCGCGCGGCAGATGCGCGACGACTTCATCCGCGCGCTGGCGGATGTGATGGCAGATGCGGTGGGCCGCCCCCATGATGATGGCGAAGGCTTGTTGGCGGCCGGGCTGATTGCTGCAGCGTGGAGCACCGCCTTCCTCCGAGCGCACGCGGAACTCGCCAAGACGAGCGATGTCGAAGCGGCAAAGAGAAGTTTCCTGTCTCTGATCGATCGGGGGGTTGAGGGAACCAATGCGGCTCTGGAAGGGACGCCCTACGCAGGTTCGGCTTGACCCGGCGAGGCGGACTCGGATCGCAAGGCCGCAATGCGCCGCTTTGTGGTGCTTAGCTGCAGACCGTTCTCGACCCAGAATGCGTCGCTCGGCGATCGGCCTGAGAACGGCATCTTCCTACAGAAGCAGTCATTCGCCCAGCGCAAAGCGATGTGGCAGCTACGCGCCAATTGCCGCCGTTCGCCGACTTTTGAGCATTCCCCAATTGCTGACGGTCAGCTCATACGTTTGGGCGATGGTCGCACTGGATTGGCAATGGCGCCGCCTGAGATAAGGCGGTCGGACTATTGCGAGGAAAACGACCAGCCGTAGCTGACGCAATTCGCATCGGGATAAGTCGATAGGTCTTGCAGGCCGCACATTGATCGGATATTTCCGATATATGGATCAGGACTCGGCTATTGCTGCACTCGCGGCGCTTGCGCACCCAACCCGGCTGAACGCTTTCCGCTTGCTCGTCCGCCACGAGCCGGACGGTTTGCCTACGGGTGCGCTGGTCGAGGCAAGTGGGCTCACACAAAGCACCTTCTCAACACACCTCGCTGTGCTCGCCAAAGCCGAGCTGGTGATTGCCGAGCGACAGGGCCGGCAACAGATCCAACGCGCCAACATCGACACGCTCCGTGCTCTCATGACCTTCCTGGCGAAGGACTGCTGCGAGGGCCGTCCCGAATTATGCGAGCCTTTGCTCGCTGACCTCGCCTGCTGCTGAAGGACCGGCCGTGACCGACATCGTGATTTACCACAATCCCGCCTGCGGCACGTCGCGCAACGTGCTCGAGCTGATCCGCAACAGCGGCGTCGAGCCGCATGTGATCGAATACCTGAAGACACCGCCGTCGCGCGCGCTGCTCGTCGAGATGATCGACAGGTCCGGCATGACGCCTCGCGCGCTGCTCCGCGAGAAGGGCACGCCCTACGTCGAGCTTGGCCTCAACGACCCGAACCTGACCGATGAGGCGCTGATCGACGCGATGATGGAGCATCCCATCCTCATCAACCGCCCGTTGGTTGTGACGCGGCTGGGGGTGAAGCTCTGCCGCCCGTCCGAAGCGGTCCTAGACATCCTGCCCGACGCGCAGCGCGGCGCCTTCGCCAAGGAGGACGGCGAGCAGGTTGTCGACGCGGCGGGCCGTCGCGTCAGCGGGAGGTGATCCGCCGCGCTCTCCTGTCAGAGGCGCTCGGCAGCCTCATCCTCTTCGCGACGGTCATCGGATCCGGTATCATGGCCGAGCGTCTGGCCGGCGGGAATGTCGCCGTCGCGCTCCTCGGCAACACGCTAGCGACTGGCGCGATCCTCTCCGTGCTTGTCACCATGCTCGGCCCGGTCTCCGGCGCGCATCTCAACCCGGCCGTCACGCTCGTCATGCGCCTGCGCGGCCACGTCAGCACCAGGGTGGGTATTGGCTACGCCATCGCCCAGCTCGTCGGCGGCATTCTCGGCGTCTGGCTCGCCCACCTGATGTTCGACGTCCCGATGCTGCAGCTGTCGCACAAGATCCGCACCGGACCCGGCCAATGGACCGGCGAGGCGGTCGCCACCTTCGGTCTCATCATGACGATCCTCGGCACGGCGAGGATGCGGCCGGAGAGCATGCCGACCAGCGTCGCGCTCTACATCACGGCTGCCTACTGGTTCACGTCGTCGACCAGCTTCGCCAACCCCGCGATCACCATCGCACGGTCGCTGAGCGACAGCTTCGCCGGCATCGCCCCTGCATGCGTGCCGGGCTTCGTCGTGGCGCAGATCCTGGGCTCCCTGGCAGCGCACTTCGCTGCCGATCTCCTCTTCATCGAGAAACCGAAGGCAATCGCATGAGTCGCGTCCGCGTCCTGGCCGATCCCGACCATCTGCCCGCTCTCGACCGATCCTTCGTCATCGACCGACCGGCGCTGGGCCTCGGGGCCAACCAGCCGCCGCCGCGCATCCTGTTGCTCTATGGGTCGCTCCGCCAGCGCTCCTTCTCCCGCCTGTGCGTCGAAGAGGCGGCGCGCCTCCTCCAACTGTTCGGTGCTGAGACGCGCATCTTCAATCCGTCCGACCTGCCGCTGCCTGACCAGGCAGCGGGCGACGACCATCCCGCCGTGCACGAACTGCGCGAGCTTTCGATGTGGAGCGAGGGCCACGTCTGGTGCAGCCCTGAGCGGCACGGTCAGATCACGGGCGTGATGAAGACCCAGATCGACCACCTGCCGCTCTCGATGGGCGGCATGCGCCCCACGCAGGGCCGCACGCTAGCCGTCATGCAGGTATCGGCGGGATCTCAGTCCTTCAACAGCGTCAATACGCTGCGCCTGCTCGGACGCTGGATGCGGATGTTCACGATCCCGAACCAGAGCTCGATCGCCATGGCTTACAAGGAGTTTGGCGACGACGATCGGATGCGCCCGTCCAGCTATTACGACCGGATCGTCGATGTGATGGAGGAGCTGGTGCGGATGACCGTGCTGATGCGCCCGCACGTCGCTCAGCTCGTCGACCGATATTCCGAGCGCAAGGAGGCCGGCTTACCGGTCGCGCGCGAGGACCATTCTGCGATCGCAATCGGACGGTAAATTCTCGCTTTCGACGACAGGTAACAGGGACCATGGCGCGTCCTTCAAACGGCACCAAATGGTCGAGCGCTGCCCAGCTTCTCAGCGCCAAAGGCGGTCGTACCCGCGGATCTTCGCCGGTCCTGATTCCTGCCGGTCTGCTTGGGCTGCGATCGGCGCAGGTGTTTCGAGTCACTCAGGAAGCCCGCTTCGGTCAATCAGCTATCGCGCCTGACAGGAAAGTCGATCGGCGGAAAAGCGCATGATCCTGGAGAGCGCGATGCCATGCGGTACCGCGCGGATAGGAGGGCTGTCCGGCCTTAGCCGTCCGACATCGAACTTTCGATCGGCGCCTGCGCGGCTTCGCGCGCAAAGGACAAGGTGACCCTCACGCCTTCGCTCGGAGCGGACGCCACATCGACGGTCGCTTTGGCATTTTGACGGAGGGACTGCGCGATAATCGCGCCGAGCTTGCCGGGTTTCGGCCAAGAGACGCCATCCGGAAAGCCGATGCCATCGTCCTCGACCGTAACGTGGCAGCCAGCATCGTCGACCAGGCTGTGGAGCGTGATCGTTCCACCATCCCTGCCCACAAATGCGTGTTTCAGGGCGTTGGTCATCAGCTCATTGACAACGAGCCCCGCGGGCATGGCCACGTTGATCGAAACGGGCCAGGTATCGACCATCAGATCGAGACGGATCCCCTCGACTGCGTGGGCCTGCATAACCGACGACGCGATCTGGCTGAGATAAACGCCCAGATCTACCGTCTGCGTCTCGGTTCGTCCCTGTGCGGCAAGGTGATCATAGAGGAGCGAGAGCGCGTCGATCCGTCCGCCCAGGCGTTCGAAGCGCTTTCCCGTCTCGGCATCGGTCAGATTGCGCGCTTCGAGCCTGATCAGGGCGGTGATCATCTGGAGATTGTTCTTCACGCGATGCTGCAGCTCAAGAAGCAGGGTGTCCTTCTCTCGCAGGCGGCAAGCGACATCCTCTCCATCGGCCGTGCGAAGCGGGCCGACCTCAGCGAGCGCGACCAACCGGAAGATGTCGGTTCCAGCGTCATCCTGTATCGTATTCGACCAGGCATCTACCTCGACTTCGCGATCAGTGAGCGAGATCGTGAAACGCCCAACATATTCGTCGCCGGCCTCTACCGCATGGCTCAGTCGCTCGTCATCGTCCGCCGCGCTGGCCATTCCGGGTAGCAACCGCCAGCTCTTCCCTTCCACATCACCCGCACTTCTGCCTGTCAGCCGCTCGAATTCGAGGTTGGCGTAGCTGATCGTCTCAGACGGCCGTAATTCGGACACCGCGATCGCGACCGGGACATGGTCCAGGAACTGTTTGAAACGGTCGCTCTCCAAGGCATCCGTCAGGTGAGGCGTGTCGAGCAGTTGCTCAACGCGGCCAGCTTCGGTCTCTTTATTCATGTCTTTCCCGGCGGACAGCTGCATGTTCGCCTGCTTAGCACCGTTCGGCCCTAGTCGCGCAACTGTGGGTGCGCACCATACTCGAGCAGAGAACGCTGCTGCTGCGGCCCGATCGCGGAACGCCTTCGAGATACTCGGCCTCCGACCGATTGGCAGCGGCATTTGCGACACTCGAGAATGCGTCCGATCCGCATTACGCAGCAGGGTTTGAATAGTAACCGTGACCCACGGAAGTTGTGGACTGGAATGGCTTCCAACGCGAAGATGGCCGGGCTATGCCGCGATGCCGGTCTCGTATTCCAGACGCTTGGCTTCAATGAGCATATCCGCGAGCACCCAATACGCCTCGCCCCAAGCGGCGAGCAATAATGCTTGATTATAGCAAGCCGATTTTATGGTTCGATCCATGCAACTTACCCAACGTACGGACTTTGGCCTCCGTCTGCTGATCGCGCTCGCCCGGCGCGGTGAGGGGTTCGTGTCATTGCCCAGTTTCGCGACCGAGCAGGGGTTGTCGTACAATCACGTCACGAAGGTGGCGCAGGCTCTTGTGCGCGCTGGCCTGCTGGTCAGCCATCGGGGACGCAGCGGCGGTGTCTCCCTCGCTCGGCCGACCGATGACATTGCGCTGGGAGACGTCGTGCGCGCGCTCGAACCGGGCATGAGGCTCGCCGATTGCGCGGGTTGTGCACTGCGCTCCGACTGCGTGACCAGCAACATCCTCGCCGACGCGCTCGCTGCGTTTCTTGGCGTTCTGGATCGCACGACTTTGGCCGACGCCGCGAAGCCGGGTCGCCCGGCTTTTGCCCCTTGGGCGGTCGCGAAAGCGGCCGGCATGGATAGCGGTCCGTAGGTCCCGCGCCGACCTTTCTCGGCGGCGTCCTCAGGTGCAATCCGCGGTGCTGCGACTAGGCGATATCGGCAGCCGCTGCGCGGAGGCCGGTACGAATCTGCGCCACAATCCCTTCGTCTGCCTTGGAGGAGTGTACGACATAGGCCGAGTAGGAGAATTCGGGTGCGTTGGGCACTTGCTCCAATTCCGCGCTATCGAGCCACGGACGCACAAAACCTCGCCGGAAATACCCGCTGCCGCCAGCCTCGAGCAGATAATCAAGCGCCAGTGGCCCATGATTGACCGAAATGACCGCATTGGCCTGATCCGGAAAAGCCGCGACATGCCGCTCGGCGAATTCTGGTCCCCAATCGATGCGAATATGCTCCGCCAGATCGAAATCCGGTCGGCCCGCCTTTCGGACGAGAACCAGCTTCTCTTCGAAAAGAAGTTCCGCTGCGACGCCCACCCTGCGCGGAGCTGCATAGAGCACGGCCGCATCCAGCGAGCCGTCCTGAACCTGATTCATGAGCTCCTCCGCGCCCGCGACCTGGGCGTGCAGCGCATATTGCGGATATTCGCGACGCATCCAGAGCATCCAGCGCGTGATCAGGGGATTCCACAGGCTGAGCTGGGCGCCGAGCATCACCATCATCTCCTTTCCCTCGGGCAGGGCGACGGCGCGTCGGGCGCGTTCCCATGATTGCACCATCGTCATCGCGAACCGAAGGAAGCGCTCACCAGCAGGCGTCAGCCTCGCGCCGGACTTGTTGCGCAGAAACAGGGGCCGGCCGAGCTGCTCTTCCAAGACCCTTATTCTCGCGCTCACCGCCGTCTGGGTGAGATTGAGGCTGGCGGCAGCGTTCACGAAGCTTCCGCTTTTCACGATTTCGATGAAGGTCCGTGCCGCTGCAACGTCCATTCTGAAAAATCCTTGTGCTCAATACGCAATAATATGCATTTGATTGCAGCATCTGACGAGAGGCATAAAACCCTTTTCGAAGGGATGCGTCATGCCAGATCATTCCGGAGAGCAATGGCGCCGGCGCTGGGCACGGTATCCAAAGGTCCGAGCGGCGCTTCTGACGCTGCTCGTCTCCGGCGGCTGGCTGGTCCTTTATGTCGCGGATGAAAGCGGGAGGGTGACGCCGACCGCCCTGATGCTGGCCATCCTTATCGGCACTCCCATCGCTGTCTGGCAGATCCGCTCGTTCAACGATCGCGCCAACCGGCGCTGACCCAACCGTAGGAGCAAGCACCGTTGGCGTTTCACCGCAATAAATTTGCTGCGTGACGTCAAAATTTCGCGATGTCGCGAGGCTGAGTGGCGCTGTAACCGCCACGTCACAATCAGATGATCAGCCAACAGATTTCGTTTCCATCAATCAGGGTTGCCAAAGGTGGCGCAAAATAGCTTTGCGCCACTGTCCGGATATCTGACTAAAACGACGGGGGCATAATTATATGCGAAGCCAATTCGGTTCTGTCGCCTTTTTGACGACTGCCGCGATTATTCTTGCCGGTCGCGCGTCGTCCATGCCTCCAGCATTTCACGACATCGAAAGCGCCTATGCCGGCGATCAGGCCCGCGATGCTGGACGTGCTGCCATCTTGCAGGCCGTTCCGATTGGCACGTCGCTGGAGAATGCGGAGGCGGTTCTGCGCGACGCGGGCGCTCGCTGCAAACCCCGTCACGGCGAGCCCGGCGCCATTCGCTGCTCTTATGACGAGATGTCGAACGACGGCGACGCCATCGACGACACCCGCTGGACGACGATCCTGCATGTCCAAGACGGGCATGTCGTGAACGTCACTGTCGATCGGGAAGTAGATACCCGGGTCACGAGTTGATAGAGCAACGCTGACCGCGGTGATCTCCCCGGCGCCGAAGCATATTTCGTTCCGCTTGTCGGAATCTCCCCCACCTCGCTCCACTGTTCGAGCCTGATGTGCCAATCTCGCAAACCGCTTCCCATCACCGACCCGGCCTGGTCGCGCTTGACGGCAGAAAGCTCCTGTTCTCGCTCAGCAGCTTCCTTGCCGCCGCGGCGACCTTGCTCATTGCCTTCACCGCGAGCTTGCCGAGACCCTGGTGGGCGCTGCTGACCGTCTATGTGACGGCGCAACCGATGGCGGGCGCCTTTCGTCCAAAGGTCTTCTACAGGATCACGGGCATCGTGACCGGTGCGGTGGTCACTATCGCGCTCGTGCCCAATCTCCAGAATTCACCAATCCTTCTCGTCTTCTGCCTGGCGACGTGGACGGGTCTCTGCATCTATTTGGCGGTGCTCGACCGCACGCCGCGCGCCTTCCTGTTCCAGATGGCGGCGTTCAGCTCGGCAGTCATCAGCTTCCCCTATCTGGACGATCCTGCCGACATCTTCACAACGACAATCTCGCGCGTGGAAGAGATGACGGTCGCGATCCTGTGCGTGACCGTGGTTCATATGATCCTCCAGCCGTGGAGTGCGCGGCCGGCCATCGCCGAGCGCGCGGAACGGTTTTTGTCCGACGCTTGCCTCTGGACCGCCGAGGCGCTGGGTACGCACCACACCGCACTCGAATATGAGTATCGTCGCCGGCTTGCAGCGGACATCGTCGAGCTCGGCATGATTGCTGTCAATATGCCCTTCGATCAGCGCTACGCGCTGGCGACCCGCGACACGGTCATCGCGCTCCAGCACGAGCTGGCGACGGTGCTGCCGCTCGCATCGGCAGCAGCGAACCGCCTCGATCAGTTGCGCGCGCTGGGCGCTGTCGACACCGAGCTCGATGCGCTCGTGCAGGCGCAGATCAGCTGGCTGAGCGGATCGGCCGAGGCGCTCGACGTGCCCGATCTGGAATTGACCTCGCGCTGTCGTGCGCTGGCGGCAGAGCGTGCCCGCCATGCGGACTGGCCGTCGCTGCTGGCCGCCACTCTGTGCGATCGCATGGCGGCGTCCGCGACTGCCTTGCACGAGTCCCGCATCCTCGTCCGCCAGTTCGACGAAACGGATGCTGTTGCCGCCGAACGCGATCGGATGCCGGCAGCATCCCATTTCCCGCTCGCCCGAGACCACGGCCTTGCCGCGTTGGCGGGTGCTGCGACGGCGGTGGCCGTCATGATCTATTGCGCGGTCTGGATACTGCTTGCCTGGCCCAACGGATCTGCGACCGCCGCCTTTGCCGCGCTGATCACCTGCTCCTTTGCCGCGCAGGATGACCCGGCCCCGGTGATCGGACGCTATCTGGTCGCCACCCTCCTGACCTTTCCGTTGGCGGCGCTCTATCTGTTCGTCATCCTGCCACGCGTCGACGGGGCCGCGATGCTGATCGTCACGCTGGCACCCGCTTTGATCGGGATGGGCTATATCCAGGCCGATCCCGCGCGCTCGGTCCTCGCCCTGCCGATGTTCTCCTGTTTCATCGTGGCGATGGGATTCCTCGATCGTTTCAACGGCGACTTCGCCGCCTTTGCAAATACCGGGCTCGCGCAGGTCGGCGGGGTGGTCACCACGCTGGCCGTTACCCGCCTGTTCCGCTCCGCCAACGTCCGTTGGACGGCGCGACGCATCATCCGGGCGAACTGGCGCGAACTCGAAGCGCTCGCCGATCCGGATGCGGTACCTGCGGCCGACGCGTGGACGGCCAGGGCGGTGGATCGTTTAGGCCAGATCGCGGCGCGCATGGCGATCGCGGCGCCAGGCGATTCCCTGCACGCCGCCGATGGCCTCAATGACCTCCGCGTCGGTCGCAACATCATCCAGATTCGCCGTGGCATGGATAAGGCGGGGGAGGGGACGAACCCACCCGTTCGCGCTCTGCTCACGCACCTGGCCGGCCTGTTCCGGGTGAGGCTCAAGGCGGATGAGCCCGTCAAGGCGGGCGAGCCCATTTTGGGTGCAATCGACGATGCCATTGGGGTTGCGACCGAGCGAGGGTCGGCGGTGCCCCCGGCGGCGCTGCTCGCTTTGGTTGGCATGCGGTGCAATCTGTTTCCGAACGCGCCTCCGTTCAAAGGGATCGAGGCGTGATCGAGGAGCTGCATATTTTCGGCGTTTACGTGCCGGCTGCGCTCATTTGGGCGATCTTCGCCGTGATTCTGACCTTCGCGCTCCGAGGGCTGTTGCTGCGTATGCCGCTGCACCATGTCCTCTGGCACCCAGCGCTGCTCGAAATGGCGCTGTTCCTGCTGATCTGGCTGGGGCTCGCCTGCCTCGCCGACGGTTTCCTTCCGAGATGGGCGATCTCCTGAATGTTTCGCTGGCACAACCTTCTGCGCACCTTCGTCACGGGGTTGCTGCTTCTCGTGATCCTCGGCGCCATCTACGCGCTCTGGCAACGCTACCAGGTCGAGCCGATCACACGTGACGGCAAGGTCCGGGCGGATATCGTACCGGTGGCGGCCGATGTCGGCGGGCTCGTGACCGACGTGCTTGTCCACGATAACCAGCCGGTGAGGAGGGGGCAGCTGCTTTTCATCATCGACCGGCCGCGCTATCGGCTGGCGCTCGCTCAGGCGCGCGCCAGTCTGGCCACCCAGCAGGCAGCGCTGGTCGAGGCGGTTCGCGAGGACCGCCGTAATCGAGCGATGCCTGACGTCGTGGCGGAGGAGGTCACCCAACAGGGCGCCGCCAAGGTCGAGCAGCTGCGCGCTGCTGTCGACCAGGCTATCGCGGTCCGCGATCTCGCCGCTCTCAACCTCGACCGGACCCTGGTGCGCGCGCCTGTCGACGGGACCATCTCGAACGTCGATCTCCAGCCTGGTCTCTACCTGACGGCGGGAAAGGCGGCGCTTGCCCTCGTCTACGGCCGCTCGCTGCGGGTCGAGGGCTATTTCGAAGAGACCAAGCTTCCTGCCATCCATGTCGGAGATACGGCCAGCGTGTATCTCATGGGTGTCGCCAACGAGATACACGGGCACGTCGAGAGTATCGCCGGTGGTGTCGAGGACCGCGAACGCCAGGGCGGCGATGCCCAGCTCGCCAACGTCAATCCTTCCTTCACCTGGGTTCGCCTCGCCCAGCGCATCCCCGTGCGCATCGTCATCGACCAGGTTCCTCCGGGCGTCCGGCTGATCCCCGGACAGACCGCATCGGTCGAGGTGCATGGCAAGCCGGGCGAGGTGAAGGTCCGCCGGAGCCTGTCATGGTGAAGGCGCGGTGCATCTTCATTCCATGGACATCGCTGCTCGCGGCGGGGTGCGCGGCGGTTGGACCGGATTATCGCGTTCCCGGCAGCGCCGTCGTGAACGCGCCGGCGGCGCAAGGTCCGTTCCTGTCCGGCGGCGAGGCAGTGACTGCGGAACCACTCCCCGATCATTGGTGGAAGCTCTACGACGATCCTCGCCTGGATGGCCTGATCGAGCAGGCGCTTGCGAAAAACACGGATCTCAGGGTGGCGGAGGCCAATCTCGAACGCAGCGATGCGCTGCTTGCCGAAGCGCGGTCGAGCCGGTTCGGCGGCCTCGCCGATGTCGAGGCCAATTATGTCCAGCAATCGGCGGAAGCCGCTCTCCAGCATGTCCAGCCGCCCGAACGCTACACCGCCAATGCGGGCGTCGGCGTCAGCTATGATCTCGACCTGTTCGGGCGTATCCGGCGCGGCATCGATGCCGCGTCTGCCGATCAGGAGGGGGTGGTCGCCGCGCGCGATCTGGCGCGCGTTTCGGTCGCGGCGGAGACAACGCGAGCCTATGCCGACATCTGCAACAGCGGGCGACAGCTCGACGTGGTGCGCCGGTCGATCGTGATCCAACATCAGAGCCTGGTCCTGACGCGCGAGTTGGTGCGCAACGGTCGCTCGCCGCTGTTTGAGCAGCAGCGCCAGCAGGGAACGGTCGAGAGCAGCCAGGCTCTGTTGGCACCGCTCGCCGCGCGGCAGCGCAATGCAGCCTTCCGTCTCGCGACCTTGGTGGGACGGCCACCACGCGATTATGACCCCGCCTGGCTGACCTGCGCGACACCGCTCGAACTGAAACATCCCATTCCAACTGGAGACGGCGAGGCACTGCTCAAGCGCCGGCCCGATGTACGCGCAGCCGAGCGCCGATTGGCCGCCGCAACCGCGCGGATCGGGGTCGCCACCGCCGCTCTGTATCCGGATATCAAGCTTGGCGCGACGGTCGGCTCGACGGGCGCTGCCGTCGATTTTCTCTCTGCATTGACCAACCGTTTCGGCATCGGCCCCGCGATCAGCTGGGATCTCAACCGGAGCGCGGTGCGCGATCGGATCGCCGCATCCCAGGCGGGCGCGAAGGCCAGCCTCGCCAGCTTCGACGGCACCGTGCTTCTGGCGCTGCGCGAGACCGAAACCTCGCTCGACACCTATGCAGCCGCGCTCGATCGGCTGGCGCGGCTGGAGCAATCCGAGCAGGAGGCGGCTCAGGTGCTCGCCCGAACGCGTGAGCTGCGCAAGGGTGGGCGGGTCAGCGGGTTGGTGGCGCTCGACGCCGAGCGAAACTGGATCGCCGCGACGGCGGCGACGGCGACGGCGGAAGCCGACGTCAACAGCGATCAGATCGATGTCTTTCTGGCGCTGGGCGGTGGATGGTCCTAACTTTCAATCAGCGTTTCGGCGGCGGCGATGTTGACGATATGCGCGTCCCGCATTCGCTTGAGATCATCGTGGAGCTGCTCGTTCCGGACACGGGACAACAGTGCATCGAGCGCGCGAACGACCCAGCTCTGCCCCTTGTTGAGGAAACGCAGCCGATCCATGTCGTCCGCGATGTCGATTGCCTCGGCAAAGAAACTGCCGGTTTGAGCCGAGGCATTCCCTTCCAGCCGGCGCACATAGTTGGTCAGCATCGTGCACCAACGGGCCTCGTCTGCCTGGAGCGTCCGCATGAAAGCCTTGTGGGCCGTTCCAGTGAGATGTTTGCGCCATGCGATGGCCACGCGCATGCCCGCCCGTTCGGCCTCGATCAGGCTGTTGAGCGCCGAAATGATCTCGTCTCGGCCAGCATATCCCATGTAAATATCGTCGGCACCTGCGCCATAGCAGACGGGCGAGGACGGTTCATTGTCCATGGGGACCTCCACCCCGCGGAACGGTAGGACGCCGCTTACCGGGACCACTCGAACCTACTACATGTCGTAGGGCGATTGAAGATAGACAGGTCAGATGATGGTGATCGATGAAACTGTGCTTCCGGACCTACTTGTCGCCTTTTACGATCGGGTGCGGCGGGACGCGCTTCTGGGCCCTGTATTCGACGGCGCGGTTCAGGATTGGGACCATCATCTCCGTCGGATCGCCGATTTCTGGTCTTCCGTGATGCTGGCCAGCGGACGTTACAAAGGCAGCCCCGTCGCCCTGCATCTCGCACACGCCTCCAGGATTACGCCCGGAATGTTCGATCGGTGGCTTGCGCTCTGGGGACAGACGACCGACGAAATGCTGGCGCCGACAGCGGCACAAGCGCTTCAGGAGAAGGCTGCGCGGATCGCGGAGAGCCTGCAATTGGCGCTCAAATTTCCGTCGCGGCTGCAATGCGCAGCGATCGGGCGCCAGCCTCGAGCGGGCTGATCGCGATCCAGGATTTAGAAGCCGGTGGCGAGAACATTATCGCGCCGAGACTCGTCAGGAGCCGACATGACCGCACACATCAAACCCGAAACCATCGCCGCAACATATGGAGTCGCCAGCGACGCGGCATTCGGTGCGATCAGTCCGCCGCTCGTTCTGTCGAGCACTTTTGCGTTCGAGCGGTATGAGCGAGCCGGCCGCTATGACTATGGCCGCGCCGGCAATCCCAACCGGGATATGCTGGGTGAAGCACTTGCTGCACTCGAAGGCGGTGCGGGCGCGGTGGTCACTTCCTCCGGCATGGCGGCGATCGACCTGGTCCTGGGCCAGCTTGGTTCTGCCGATCGCGTAATCGCGCCGCATGATTGCTATGGCGGTACGCTTCGCCTGCTGAAAGCGCGTGCCGCTAAAGGGCAGTTTCAGCTGAGCATCGTCGATCTGTCCGACGCGTCGGCTCTCGGCGGCGCGCTGGCCGCATCGCCCGCGCTGGTGCTGATCGAGACCCCCAGCAACCCGCTGATGCGGATCGTGGACATCGCTGACATCGCGGCGCGGGCCAAGGTCGCCGGTGCTGTCACCATGGTCGACAACACCTTCCTGTCGCCCGCTTTGCAGCAGCCGATAACTCTCGGTGCCGACTATGTGGTCCATTCGACCACCAAATTCCTGAACGGGCATTCCGACGTGATCGGAGGAGCGGTGGTCGCGGCCCGGGCGGAAGATGCGGAGAGGCTGCGGACGTGGAGCAACGTCATCGGCACGGCCGGATCGCCGTTCGACGCATGGCTGACGCTTCGCGGTCTTCGTACGCTCTACGCGCGGATCGAGCGACAACAGGCGACTGCGGCCGTGATCGCGGCGTTTTTGAAGCAGCAACCGCAGGTGACCGCCGTCCATTATCCGGGCCTGGCCGACCATCCGGGTCACGCATTGGCCTTGCGTCAGCAGCGAGGCTTCGGCGCGATGTTGAGTTTCGAGCTCGCGGGCGGCGTCGAGCCGGTTCGCAACTTTTGCCAAAATGTTCGCGTGCTGACGCTGGCGGAGTCGCTTGGTGGCATGGAGAGCCTGGTCGCGCATCCGGCGACGATGACCCACGCTGATATGGGCGCCGAGGGACGTCAGATCGCAGGAATCAGCGATCAGTTGCTGCGCCTGTCGATCGGCCTTGAACATGTCGACGATCTTGTCGCCGATATCGCTCAGGCGCTTGGCGGCCAATGAGACGGATGCGCCTGCGAACCACGGAACGCGGTGTCGGCTGGTCACGAGCACCCGTCGCCGGCTGGTCGCTTGTCAATCGATCCGCCGCAGGATCTCGCCGGTTGCGATGATTTCGAAGGATGTGGCGTCGATGTAGCGGACATCATCCCCTGTGGAGAGTGCGAACCGCCGGGCGCCGGGATAGTGTCGTGCCGGTTCGCCCGGCATCGGTATCACCCGATGTTGGTGTTCGATGACGATGAGGTGCGTTTCGTCATCGGTGATACACCGCCAGCGGCCGATTTCGCTTTCCATGACGCGTTTTGCGCGAGCCTCTTTCGCAGTCCCGAGTTCGGTCCCCGCGATAGAATAAGCGGCCTTTTTCTTCAACGGCCCAATCCCGCCGTTCGAGATCCGTACCGCTAAGCCATCGGCCGTCTGGTCGGCTGACCGCACCGCTGAGACCCTCATCTTGATCAGCCAGATCAGTGAGCGCGCGTCACGCGGATTCGTCGCCAGAGCAAGACAGGGGAGGGATGCATCCTGCGTTTGCTCGTCCTAAAAGGCCCGAATGGACGAAGACCTGAATGACGAGCATTATGCGGCGCTCTCAAGCATCCGCCACGAATTGCGTCGCTTCCTGCATTTCAGCGAACAGGCCGCGGCGACGTCGGGCGTTACCCCCCAGCAACACCAGGCGCTGTTGGCAATCCGAGCAGCGGGCGGGCCGGTGCTCGTCGGTGCGCTCGCCGAGCATCTGCTGCTCAAACCTCATAGCGCGAGCGAACATGTCGATCGCCTGGTGAAGCTGGGTTTGGTGCGCAGGGGCGCGGGCACAACCGACAAACGGCAGGTGCCGATCGAGCTCACCCCGGAGGGCAAGGCTCTGCTGACGTCACTCTCCCGGGCGCATCGCGATGAACTGCGACGGATCCGCCCCCTGCTCACCCAATTGATCGGGACGCTCTGAGGCGCATTCATAGCTTGCGTGGACTGCGATGCGCGGAGACGCCGATTCACTCTTTGAACCGGTGCAAACGTGGCCGATCAGACCGTCGCCGACGCCGTAGATCAATCCATATATGGAAAGCGCCCGTCCATTCGCCCATGCCGTCACCACGATCGGGTGGTTTGATAGCGCACGCGCTTGCTCGATGACGTTGAGCTCACAAAGCCGATCCAGCTTCGCCCCGCGTCTCAGGGCGGCGAGATCCCCCGCGCGCCGGTCGTACATTTCGCGGATCGGCGTCAGCCACCTGGCGACCTTGCCGTCGGTGCCACCGAGGACGGCTTCGATCCCGCCGCACCCATAATGGCCGACCAGCAGGATGTCGTCGATCTCGAGTGTCTCGATGGCGTAGGAGAGGGCGGCCGAAAAGCTCGCATCATCTGATCGAGCAAGATTGGCGACATTGCGGTGAACGAACATTTCGCCCGGATCCAGATCGACAATCTCGGTTGCCGGTACGCGACTGTCCGCGCAGCCGATCCAGAAATAGCGCGGGCGTTGCTGTCCGACGAGGCGGGCGAAGAAGCCGGGATCGCTTGCCGTCTTGCGTTCCGCCCATGATCGGTTCCGGCGAAGAAGGTCTGAGATCGGCTCGCTCGCGTCATCGACGATCATGTCGGCAAATGCCGCTTCGATCCGGTGTCGCGCGGCGGCTTATCGACTGCAAGTTTCCTGAGATAGCGCCGCACCCGGTCGCGTTTCCGCCAGGCGCGGCCGACGGGCAGAAGGGCGAGCGCGCCGATGATGAGGAAGAGGATCACCATCTGCACAAAGGGGCGCCTCGCGGCACCGGGAATGACGAAGAGCGATGCCAGGACGAGCCATGGGCCGAGCTCGGGCAGTCGGAGCAGTTTGAAGACGTGCCAGGAGGCCCAAGCGGCCAGCGCCGCGACGGCCATTCCACCGAACACCTGGAGCAGACAGTTTACCAGCACGGCCAGCATATCGCGTCCCCCTGCCAACGTGGATGGCATCAGATCATAAATATCGTAGAACGATATATGTTCCCGATCAAATCGATTTTGGAGCGAAGCGGGAGCGATTTGTCTCGGCATGGCGATGCGCGCTTCGCGCCTTGAGCAGGTCCTGCCGGGAAAGGATGCCGACTACACGCCCGGTTACGGCGTCCACGATGGGCACACGACCGATACCCGTCTCGATGATCATGTCCGCGATCAGACCGCACGGCGTCTCGGGATGGGCGGCGGGCTGCGATTCGTCGGACAGCGTCTCGATGAGGCTGACGTCGCCGTCGCCGTGGGCATCGGTGACACGCCAGCGTAGCGCGTCGGTGCGCGAGACGAGGCCCAGCAGGCGGCCGTCCGTATCGACGACGGGATAGCTGCGGTGCTTCGCTTCCTCGGCGAAGAAGGCGCTGGCGGCAGCGATGCTCATCGTGCCGGGCAGCGTATCGGGATTGGGCGTCATCAACTGACCGGCCTGCAGGAAATCGAGCGGATCGACGCTATATTCCTGCAAGATGTGGCGCCCGCGCCGTGCGATCTTTTCAGTGAGGATCGAACGACGCATCAACAGCACGCTGACCGCATAGGCGCCGCCGGCACTCGCGATCGTCGCCGGCAGGCTGGCGAAATGGCCTGTCAATTCGGCGGCGAACAGCGCACCCGTCATCGGCGCGCGCATCGCACCGCTCATGATACCGGCCATGCCGATCATCGCCCAGAAGCCGACATCTCCTGGCAGAAAGTGACCGAGCAAGCATCCGGTTGCTCCACCCAGAATGAGCAAAGGCGCAAGGATGCCGCCGGACGTGCCCGAACCGAGCGCGATCAGCCAGACGATGGCCTTCACGAACAGGAGCGCCAGCACAACGCGCATGGCAAGGCTTCCATCGAGCAGCGCCTGGATACTGGCATAGCCGGACCCCAGCACATGCCTGTCGATCAGGCCGCCGACGCCCACGAAGATCGCGCCGATCGCCGGCCACCACATCCAGTGAACAGGCAGGCGGTGAAACAGATCCTCCACGCGGTAAAGCGTCGTCGAGAGCAAAGTCGCCTCGAGCCCGACGATCAGTCCGACGATCGCTGCGGCGCCGATCACCCAGAGACCTGCCGGTTGGGTGGAGGCGGTCGCGAACATCGGACCGACTCCGATCAATGCCGGCCGGCAGGCGAAGGACACCAGCACCGACACGACGACCGGCACGAAACTGCGGGGCTTCCATTCGAACAGCAGCACTTCGATCGCCAGCAGAATGGCCGCGAGCGGCGTCCCGAAGATGGCGGTCATGCCGGCCGCAGCACCCGCGACGAGCAGCGTCTTTCGTTCTGCGGCGCTCAGATGGAAGCATTGGGCGAAGAGTGACCCGATCGCGCCCCCGGTCATGATGATCGGCCCTTCGGCGCCGAACGGGCCGCCGCTGCCGATCGAGACGGCGGCGGACAGGGGCTTGAGCAACGCGACTTTGACGGACAGTCGGCTCTCGCCGAACAGGATGGTCTCGATCGCCTCGGGGATGCCGTGGCCGCGGATTTTCTCCGAGCCGTAGCGCGCCATATAGCCGACGATCAGGCTGCCGATCAGGGGAATAACGAGGACCCCAAGACCGATCGCGCTGTCGGTAATGAGCGCTGGTCGGGCGGAAAGCCTCCCGAACCAGAACAGGTTGGTGGCGAGTGCGATCATTTTCAACAGCAACCAGGCGCCAACCGCGCCGCCGGAACCGACCACAACCGCCATCGCCGCCAGCAGCAGCATGCGTGCGTCGACGCTATGATCGGCAAGCGGACGCCGTGCAAAATGATCGGGATTGTGGATGGTCACCGTGAAACTCACATGAAAAGTGTGTGCCAGTTATATCGCATACCGATATAGAGCAAGCGTGCGGATGTGGGATCCTCCGAGCGAACGCTCGACGGTCGGCCTCACAGACGCTCGCGAGATTGAGGAGATCCAGCATGAAGGCGACCAGCGTACTGGAGACGATCGGGGGCACCCCGCATATTCGCTTTGCGCGGCTGTTTCCGAACGTCGAGGTGTGGATCAAGTCCGAACGGGCCAATCCCGGCGGTTCGATCAAGGATCGTATCGCGCTTGCCATGGTCGAGGACGCCGAGCGGACCGGCAAGCTAAAACTCGGCGGCACGATTATCGAACCGACCAGCGGAAACACCGGCATCGGTCTCGCGATGGTTGCCGCGGTCAAGGGCTACAAGCTCGTCCTCGTCATGCCAGAGAGCATGTCGCTCGAAAGGCGCCGGTTGATGCTTGCTTATGGCGCGAGTTTCGATCTGACACGCCGCGAGAAAGGCATGAAGGGGGCGATCGAGCGAGCAGCCGAACTTGCCACTGCGATCGACGGTGCCTGGATTCCCGGCCAGTTCGAGAACCCGGCGAATATTGACGTGCACGCGCGCACCACCGCGCAGGAAATCCTGGACGATTTCCGCGACACCCCCCTGGACCTCCTGATCACCGGCGTTGGGACGGGCGGGCACATTACAGGTGTGGCGCAGGTGTTGAAGCAGGAATGGCCGGACCTGAAGGTCTTCGCCGTGGAGCCCACCTTGTCACCGGTCATTTCCGGCGGCCAGCCCGGACCGCACCCAATACAGGGGCTGGCCGCGGGCTTCATTCCTGCCAATTTGCATACACGGCTTCTCGACGGTGTGATCACTGTGGAGGCCACCGACGCCAAAGAGATGGCCCGGCGCTCAGCGCGCGAAGAGGGTGTCCTCGTCGGCATCTCGTCTGGTGCGACACTTGCCGCCATCCACCAGAAGATCTCGGAGCTTGGCACGAGACCCAGGATACTCGGATTCAATTACGACACTGGCGAGCGCTACCTATCCGTTCCCGATTTCCTTCCAGGCGCGGAGCACGCATAAGGATCTGAACGATGCCGAGCGATTGACGTCAATGGCGCGAGCGAGTCGAGCTTTGCTTTCGTCTCCTGTTGGGTGAGTACGGGTTCGACGAGCAGCGAATTATCGTCTTGGCGCCAAAGCCGAGGCTTGGGCCGATCTAGTCGTTGTTGCATGGCATTGACGCTGAGCCGATGCCCCGCCACTCTTTCGCAAACGCAACATGAGGCGGTGGTTCGGTGCGGATCGTGATCGTCGACGACACGGGCCTGCGCGCGACCGTCCTAGAGGATGGCCTGCGCGAGGCCGGCTATGACGATATCCATCTCGTGCCTCCCCATGGCGGCTTCGTGGCGCGCATCGAGCGGATGGCGCCGGACGTGGTGCTGATGGATCTCGGGTCACCGAGCCGCGACACTCTGGAAGAGATGCTGGTGGTGAGCCGCGCGCTCGCACGTCCCATCGCCATGTTCGTCGATCAGTCGGACGATGACATGATCGGCGCCGCGATCGATGCGGGCGTGTCGGCCTATGTGGTGGACGGGCTGCGTAAGGAGCGTGTGAAGCCGATCCTCGACCTCGCAATCCGCCGCTTCAACGCCTTTGCGCGCATGCAGAGTGAGCTGGACGAAGCGCGAACGGCGCTGGCCGAGCGCAAGGCCATAGACAAAGGGAAGGCTATCCTCATGAAGAGCCGCAACCTCTCCGAACCGGACGCCTATGCGCTGCTGCGATCGACCGCGATGAACCAGGGACGCCGTATCATCGAGGTGGCGGAGGCACTGATCACCGCGAGCGATCTGTTGGGAGGCGGCGCATGACCCGAATTTCCGCCGCCTTCCTGCCGCTCACCGACAGCGCCGTGCTGGTCGCTGCGCGCGAGAAGGGCTTCGCGGCCGAGCAGGGGATTGAACTCGATCTCGTGCGATCGGAAAGCTGGGCGACACTGCGCGATCGCCTCGTCTACGGCCAGGTTCAGGCTGCACACATGCTGGCGCCGCTCGCGATCGCGGTGACGCTGGGACTGAGCCAGCATCCGGCGTCGCTCTCGGCCCCCTTCAAGCTCAGCGTCAATGGCAACCTGCTGGTAATGGGGACGGAATTCGCGGCCGCGCTCGAGCCCGATATCGGCCGGCGCATCGAGGACCCTGTCGCGACGGCGCACGATTTCGCCGCCGCCATCGGCCTCTACCGGCGCAAGCCGGTGATCGGCATCGTCCACCGTTTCTCCTGCCATGCGCTGCTTCTGCGCTATTGGCTCGGCTATGCCGGCGTCGATCCGGACCGTGATCTGGTGCTGCGTGTATTGCCGCCGTCCCTGATGGGGGCGGCGTTGAAGGCGGGTGAAATCGACGGCTTCATCGCTGGCGAGCCCTGGAACACGGTCTCGGTGCAGGACGGCACCGCCCAGATCGTGATGGCCGGCGCACGTGTCTGGCAGCGCGGTGTCGAAAAGGTTCTTGCCCTGCGGACCGGCTGGATGGAGGAGAATGGCGACACGGTCGATCGGCTTCTCGTAGCGCTCGATCGAGCGGCGGCGTGGTGCGATGAGCCGGCGCATCATGGCGAGTTGGCCGAACTGCTATCCCGGAGCGATTATGTCGGCCAGCCTTCGGAGTCGATCCTGCCGACGCTGACGGGAAAGCTCGTCGCGGGCCTCGACGAGGCTTCCGTCGATGTTCCAGCGACGATACTGTTCCACCGCGAGGCAGTGGGCTTCCCCTGGCGCAGCCACGGCCTGTGGATCTATTCGCAGCTGGTTCGCTGGGGCATGGCCGAGAGGTCGCCGGAAGCCGAACGATTGGCGGCCAACGTCTTTCGATCGGACATCTACCGCCGTGCTCTGGCCGGCACGGGGGCACCGATGCCGGGCGCCAGCCTCAAAGTGGAAGGCGCCTTGTCCGAACCGATGGGCGTAGGGTCGCATAGCGCCGGGCTGATCCTGGGGCCGGATCGGTTTTTTGACGGTCGGGTGTTCGATCCCGCTGATATCGAGGGTTATCTGGCCACGTTCCGGCCGTAAGAATTTTGCACTTGCGAAGAGAACCGCTTTCGTGACAGCTTGAGACATCGCGCAACGATGCGCGATCCAAGGAGCGGCGCCTCAACGACGGGGCGAACTCCATCCGATGACCAGCAAAGCCGCTGTCCGGCCGTCGCCATGCGCGAGGGGCCGGGAGCGGCTTTTTTCGTGTCCAACGCACTTTCGACGGGGAAGCGACATGGCGACGGCCTATTGGCAGGACGGCAAAACGGAGAGCGCCGGCAGCAGCTTTTGGAGCGCGGGCCACAGACCTACGCTGATCGCGGCCTTCCTGTATTTCGATCTGGCGTTCATGGTGTGGGTGCTGCTCGGGCCGCTGGCGCCGGAGATCGCGAGGACCCTGCACCTGACGGCGGCGCAGAAGGGCCTGATGGTAGCGACGCCGACCCTCGCTGGCGCCCTCCTGCGGTTGGTCAACGGCCTGCTCGTGGATCGCATCGGGCCGAAGCGTTCGGGCGCAATCAGCCAGATCATCGTGATTGTCGGTCTCCTTTCGGCCTACCTGCTCGGCGTCAACAGCTTCGCGGGCACGCTTGCGCTTGGTGTGATCCTGGGCTTCGCCGGCGCCAGCTTCGCGATCGCGCTGCCGCTCGCGAGTCGCTGGTATCCGCCCGAGCATCAGGGCAAGGCGATGGGCATTGCCGGCATGGGCAATTCGGGCACCGTGCTCGCGTCGCTGTTCGCGCCGATGTTGGCCAAGCTGTTCGGCTGGAACGCGGTGCTGGGCCTCGCGTGCTTGCCCTTGGGCGTCGTGTTCGTGGTTTACCTCGCGCTGGCGAAGGACGCCCCCGACGCCCCGGCGGCTAAACGCTTCGTCGACTATCTGCAGCCGCTCAAGACGGCGGATGCCTGGTGGCTGATGCTATTCTATTCGGTGACATTCGGCGGCTTCGTCGGCCTCGCCGCCTCGCTGCCAGTCTACTTCACCGACCAGTTCGGGCTGACGACCGTTATGGCCGGCACTTGCACCGCCGCCTGCGTGTTCGCGGGATCGCTGGTGCGGCCGCTGGGCGGCGCGCTGGCGGACAGGATCGGCGGCGTGAAAACACTGAGCGTGGTCTATCTGGTCGCCGCTGCCGCGCTGGCCGGGGTGAGCGGTGCGCCGACGCTGGGCAGCGCGCTCGGTCTGTTCGTGGTGGCGATGCTGGCGCTCGGCATCGGCAACGGCGCGGTCTTCCAGCTGGTGCCGCAGCGCTTCCGCGCCGAGATCGGGGTGATGACCGGCCTCGTCGGCATGGCGGGCGGCATCGGCGGCTTCTATCTCGCCTCATCGCTGGGCTTTGCCCGACAGCTGACCGGGAGTTTCGCGCCGGGTTTCCTGATCTTCGCCGGCCTCGCGCTGGTGGCGGTGGCGGCGCTGACCGCGATCAAGGCGCGCTGGCGCGCGACCTGGGCCGCCGCCGCCGCCGGCATCCGTATCTGACCGGGGGAAAGAGCGTGGACTTCTACGAACAGGATCTGAGCGCCGTGGCCAACGATGGGGCGGCCGCCCGCGACTTGCCTCACCTCGTCGTCATCGGCAACGGCATGGCGGGATGCCGCGCGGTGGAGGAATTGCTGGCGCGCGATGCCGGGCGCTACCGCGTTACCATCTTCGGCGCCGAGTCGCATGTGAACTACAATCGCATCATGCTCTCGCCGGTGCTCGCGGGCGAGAAGACGTTCGACGAGATCGTGATCAACACGGCCGCCTGGTATGCCGACAACGGCATCGAGCTGATCGTCTCCGATCCCGTCGAGCGGATCGATCGCGACGCCAGGACCGTCACCTCGCGGTCGGGCCGCACGGTTTCCTACGACCGGCTGCTGATCGCGACCGGCACCGATCCCTTCATCATCCCCGTGCCGGGGCGTGACCTGCACGGCGTGATCAGCTTCCGCGACATGCACGATGTCGATCGGATGCTGGCGGCGGCGGATAAGGGCGGCGACGCGGTGGTGATCGGCGGCGGCCTGCTCGGATTGGAAGCAGCGCATGGGCTCACGTTGCGCGGCATGAAGGTGACGGTGCTGCACATCATGCCGACGCTGATGGAGCGTCAGCTCGACGAGGCGGCGGCGTGGCTGCTCAAGACCGCGCTGGAGGGCAGGGGCCAGACGATCCTCACCGGCGCCGACACCGCCGAGATCTTCGGCGACGGCAAGGTCGAGGGGGTGCGGCTGAAGGACGGGCGCGAGATTCCCGCCAGCCTGGTGGTGATGGCGGTCGGCATCCGCCCCTCGGTGGCGCTGGCGCGCGATTGCGGGCTGGAGGTCGGGCGCGGGATCAAGGTGGACGACCATATGGTCACCTCCGATCCCAGCGTGCTCGCGGTTGGCGAGTGTGTCGAGCATGACGGCATGGTCTACGGCCTCGTCGCGCCCTTGTGGGAGATGTGCCGGGCGCTGGCCGACGGACTGGTCGAGACGCCCACCGGCTATCGCGGGTCTGTCACCTCCACCAAGCTCAAGGTGGCGGGTCTGGACGTCTTTTCGGCGGGCGATTTCTCAGGGAGCGATGGTACCGAAGACATCGTGCTGCGTGACGCCTCGCGCGGCATCTACAAACGCGTGGTGTTGAAGCAGGATCGCATCGTCGGCGCCGTGCTTTACGGCGATACGGCGGACGGCGGCTGGTATTTCGACCTGATGCGCAAGGCCGAGGATGTTGCGGAACTGCGCGACATCCTGATCTTCGGCCAGGCCTACGCCTCTGGGGGTGGGCGGGCGGACCCTAAGGCGGCCGTTGCGGCGCTTTCCGATGATGCGGAAATCTGTGGCTGCAACGGCGTCTCCAAGGGCAAGGTCATGGCCTGCATCGCGGGCGGTGCCCACAGCCTCGATGCGGTGCGCACCACCTGCAAGGCGTCTGCCTCCTGCGGCTCCTGCACAGGCCTCGTCGAGAACTTGCTGGCGCTGACGCTGGGCGACGAGGTCGAGACGGGTGCGAAGACGATGTGCAAATGCACCACTTTCACCCACGATGACGTCCGCCGCGAGATCGTCGCGCAGGGCATGCGCTCGATCCCCGAGGCGATGCAGAAGCTGCACTGGTCGACGCCCGACGGCTGCTCATCGTGCCGGCCGGCGCTGAACTACTATCTGCTCTGTGCGCTGCCGGGCGAATATGAGGACGATCAGCAGAGCCGCTTCGTCAACGAGCGGCTGCACGCCAACATCCAGAAGGACGGCACCTATTCGGTGGTGCCGCGCATGTGGGGCGGCCTGACCAGCCCCAGGGAGCTGCGCGCCATCGCCGACGTGGTGGAGAAATTTGACGCGCCGATGGTCAAGGTGACAGGCGGCCAGCGGCTCGACATCTTCGGCATCCGCAAGGAAGACCTGCCCGCTGTCTGGGCTGATCTCAACGCGGCGGGGATGGTTTCGGGCCACGCCTACGGCAAGGCGCTGCGCACCGTGAAGACCTGCGTCGGTTCCGAATGGTGTCGTTTCGGCACGCAGGATTCGACCGGGCTTGGCGTGAAGATCGAGAAGATGAGCTGGGGCAGCTGGATGCCCCACAAGTTCAAGATCGCCGTCTCCGGCTGCCCGCGCAACTGCGCCGAGGCAACGATCAAGGATTTCGGAGTGGTCTGCGTGGACTCGGGATACGAGCTCCATGTCGGCGGCAATGGCGGCATCAAGGTCCGCGCGACGGATTTTCTGTGCAAGGTCGAGACCGAGCAGCAGGCGATGGACTACTGCGCCGCCTTCATCCAGCTCTACCGCGAGGAGGCGCGCTATCTGGAGCGCACCGCACCATGGGTGGAGCGTGTCGGCCTCGACCATGTGAAGCGCCGGATCGTCGACGACGAGGGCAACCGCAAGGCGTTGACCCGACGCTTCCTGCACTCGCAGAGCTTCAGTCAGGACGATCCCTGGGCGGAGCGCGCGGGCGGAGCCGATCGGCAGCTTCATCATCCCATGGCCGAATTCCAGCCGATGACGGCTGTCGCAGCGGAGTAATCGACATGATCGGGGACTGGATCGATATCGGCTGGGTCAACGAGATCCCGGTGCGCGGCAGCCGCACGGTGCCGGTGGCCGGCGGCGACGAGATCGCCGTCTTCCGCACGGCGGACGGCAAGGTGTTCGCGCTCGCCAACCGCTGCCCGCACAAGGGCGGCCCGCTGAGCCAGGGCATCATCCACGGCCACAGCGTCGCGTGCCCGCTGCACAACTGGCAGATCGCGCTGGCCACGGGCGAAGCGCAAGGGCCGGACAAGGGATGCACGCCGACCATCCCGGTGAAGGTGAGCGGCGGTCGCGTGCTGCTGTGCCGTGCGTCGACGCTGGCCGCCGCCTGAGGTGACTGAGCCGATCCGTACCACCTGCGCCTATTGCGGCGTCGGCTGCGGCGTGCTGGCGACGCCGACCGGCGAGCGATCGGCGTCGATCAAGGGCGACCCCAATCACCCCGCCAATGCCGGGCGTCTCTGCTCCAAGGGCACGCATCTTGGCGAGACGGTGGGGCTGGAGGGACGGCTGCTCCATCCGATGATCGGTGAGAAAAGAACGAGCTGGGACAAGGCGCTCGATCTGGTGGTGCGGCGCTTCAAGGAGGCGATCGCGCGGTACGGGCCGGACAGCGTCGCCTTCTACGTCTCCGGTCAACTGCTGACCGAGGATTATTACGTCGCCAACAAGCTCATGAAGGGCTTCATCGGCTCCGCCAATATCGACACCAACTCGCGGCTCTGCATGTCGAGCGCGGTGGCGGGGCATGTCCGCGCCTTCGGAGAGGATGTCGTCCCTGGGAGCTATGACGATCTCGACGCCGCCGACCTGTTCGTGCTGGTCGGATCGAACACCGCATGGTGCCATCCGATCGTCTATCAGCGCATCCAGGCGCGCCGCGCTGCGTCGGGCGCGAAGCTGGTTGTGATCGACCCGCGCCGGACCGAGACCTGCGAGGATGCAGACCTCCACTTACCCGTCCGGCCCGGCACCGACGTTGCGCTGATGAACGGCCTGCTCGCGCACTGCCGGCGCGAGGGGCTGGTGGACAACGATTATTGTGCGGCCAGCGTGAGCGCGCCCGAAGGCTTCTGGGAGAGCCTTGACGAAGGGCACGATCTCTGGACGGTCGCGAAGGTCTGCGACGTGGCCCCGTCCGACCTCCAGCGCTTCTACGACCTGTTCGCGGCGCATCCGCGCACGGTCACATTGTTCAGCCAGGGCATCAACCAGTCGCTGCGCGGCACCGATCAGGTCAACGCGATCTGCAACGTGCATCTCGCCACTGGCCGGATCGGCAGGTCTGGTGCCGTGCCTTTCTCGATCACCGGCCAGCCCAATGCGATGGGGGGCAGGGAGGTCGGCGGCCTCGCTTCCAGCCTCGCGTCGCATATGGATTTCGCGCCCGACAACGTCGCGCGGGTGGGGCGTTTCTGGTCGGCACCGTGCATGGCGGCGAAGCCAGGCCTCAAGGCGGTCGATCTGTTTCGCGCGGTAGGTGAGGGGCGGATCAAGGCGATCTGGATCATGGCGACCAATCCCGCCGTCTCGATGCCCGATGCCGGCAGGGTGCGCGATGCGCTGGCCGGCTGCCCCTTCGTCGTCGTCTCGGACGTGATCGCCGACACCGACACGACGCGCTACGCCCATGTCCGCCTGCCCGCCGCGGGCTGGGGCGAGAAGGATGGTACCGTCACCAATTCCGAGCGGAGGATCAGCCGTCAGCGCCCGCTCTTCGCGCTGCCCGGAGAGGCGAGGCCCGATTGGTGGATCGTCAAGGAAGTCGGCCGGCGGATGGGCTGGGGCCACGCTTTCGCCTATGATCGCCCCGCAGACGTCTGGCGCGAGCATGCCCGCCTCTCCGCCTACCAGAATGACGGCGCACGGCTGTTCGATCTCAAGGCTCATGCTGCGATCGGCAACGAAGCCTATGACGCGCTGGAGCCTTTCTTGTGGGGCGGCCGGCCGTTCGCCGATGGCCGCTTCCCGACATCGGACGGCCGGGCGCGGCTCGTCGCGGTGCGGCAGGCGCCGATGGCCGATCCGCTGGCGCAATGGCCGATGACGCTCAACACCGGGCGCTATCGCGACCAGTGGCACACGATGACGCGCACCGGCCTCTCGCCCAGGCTCTCGCGCCATCGCGAGGAGCCGCTGGTCGAGGTCCATCCCCGCGATGCCGAGCAATTGGGTCTCGCCGAAGGCGACATCGCCCGCATCGCCACGCCGCAGGGTGAGAGCCTGTTTCGCGTCAGCTTGAGCGAAGGCCAGCGGTGCGGAGAATTGTTCACCCCGATCCACTGGACCGATCGCCAGTCCACCGGCGGGCGCACCGGCCTACTGCCGCGTCCGCTGGTCGATCCGCATTCGGGCCAGCCCGGCTTCAAGCAGACGCCGGCGCGCGCCGAGAAGGTGGTGGTGGAATGGCGCGGTTTCCTGCTGCTCCAAGGCTATGCCGAACTGGTGCCGGATTGCCTGTGGGCGACGCGGGTGACGGTGTCGACCGGCACGCTCTACGAGCTGGCGGGCGCCGGCGACCTCGGGCGGCTCGACCGCTGGCTGCCCAAGGGCGAGCGCGTCGAAGTGTCGGACGCCCGGCGCGGTTCGCGCAGGACGGCGATCATCGCCGACGGCAGGCTGGCCGCCGGCCTCTTCATCGCCCGCGACGACAGCCTGCCGCCGCGCGACTGGCTGATCGCGCAGCTGGGCGAGGCCGCCGACGCCGCCGTGCTCGCCGGCAGACCGGCGGGACAGCAGGTCGATCGCGGCCCGATCATCTGCGTCTGTTTCGACGTTGGCCTGCGCACGATCGTCTCGGCCATTGCCGAGCAGGCCCTGGTCGACGTCTCCGCCATCAGCAAGGCGCTGGGGGCTGGCACCAATTGTGGCTCCTGCCGCCCGGCGCTTGCCCGCATCCTCGCCGAAAAGCCGCTCGCCAAGAAGGAAGAGATCGCATGATGCAGAGCGACTTCGCGCCGGGAATGGTCTCGCTGGTCGGGGCGGGGCCGGGCGACCCCGAGCTTCTCACCCGCAAGGCCGAGAGGCTGCTGGGATTGGCGGACGTGATCTTCCACGATGCACTGGTCGGCGTTGGCGTGCTGGCGCTAGCCCGGCCGGGCGCCGAGCTGGTGAGCGTCGGCAAGCGATCGGGCCGTCACTCGAAGAGTCAGGAGGACATCAACGGCCTGCTGCTGAGGGCGGCGCGTGAGAACCGGCGTGTCGTGCGGTTGAAGGGTGGCGATCCCTCCATCTTCGGCCGCTCGGCGGAAGAGATGGAGTGTCTCGCGGCGGCGGGTGTCCATGTACATGTCTGCCCCGGCATCACTGCCGCCAGCGCAGCTGCGGCGTCCGCGGGCGTTTCGCTCACCTTGCGGGGGCTAGCGCGGGGGCTGACATTCGTAACCGCCCATGCCCAGGCCGGCGAAGCAATAACGATCGACTGGCCGGCGTTGATGCGGAGCCAAGCCACACTAGCGGTCTATATGGGACGTAATGCAGCCAGCGAGGTTTCCCGCCAACTCCTTGCCGCCGGTATGGTGCCTGAAACGCCGGTAATTGTGGCAGTCAATGTGTCGCTACCCGGCGAGCGTCTGGTTCGCGGTATGCTCGCGGCATTGCCATTTCTCGTGAAAGCCGTGAGCGGGGAGGAACCTACGCTGCTCTTGATCGGGGAAGCCATCGGCGGGGCCATACGTTCTGACTGGAGCCCCGCCGAGGTATTGTCTTCCAAAGCGGCCCAGCACGTTGTGAGAGTTGACCACCAATAGATTGCGAACCAGCACGAGCGGAATATGCGTGATCGGACTGTTTGGGTGCCATCACCATCAGGTGAACTGGAGATCGTCGTAACCGGCGAGGCGCTGTCTTCGCTACGGATCGAAGGCGTGGCGCTGCAGGATGGGGCTAGTCTCACGCGCTACTATCGGAGCGTTATTGCCGAAATCGCGCTGGAGAAGGCGCTCAACTCCGGGGGCTTGGTTTCCAAAATCACGCTTTCGAAGTCCGATTTCGAGGACTGAAAAACGCGACCGACGCTGTTTGATAGGGTCTTCGGACCGGCTCACGTGCGCCCAGTTGTCGTCATTCCCGACCCTCGGAGCCGTTGCTGATTCCGGTCGGTCCGGTTGCGAGAGCCCCGATGACATCGCTGGTAGCCGGCAACAGCTTGCTCTGGGTCGACTGGCGACATCCATCGGAGGAAAAGCTGCCCATCGGGAAGGCGCCCAATGACGGTCATAGCAGGTCGCTTTTGACGATTCCAATCGCCGAGGTCTGATTTTGAGCGACTTCTGAGCAGCGCCTGCAGGCGAGATCCTCGGATCCGGCCAGAACCCGCGTTTCGTGTGCCAGACTGACGAAGTCCTCTTTCGGCCGGAATTCAGAAGCCGTAACATATGCCTTCGACGGGCAGTTTGGCGGATTGTCGACTTGCTTTTGGACTTGGTCAAACTGCTTGTAAGCCCCGCGCCTACGGCCGTGCGAGCGGCGACGAGGATTTGAAACTGAAGAATCTGCAGAGCAGCATTTATCTCATTATGATGAGAGCGCGATCTCCGTCTGTGTCAGGCGATGCTTGAGCGGTGGATGGATTAGGAGGCGCCTGAGGACGCCTGCTCGGCGAAGACTGCGATCTGCCGGAAGGCCTCCTCGAATCGATCCAAGGTCTCCTTTACGGGCTTGCCGGCGCCGCCGAAGAGTTTGGGGTGCTGGAGAAGATAGGCAGCCGGATCGTAGTGGCTGAACTCCTTAATCTCGGTTGGCAGCACGCGGAAGTAGGCTTCGGCCTTCTTTACGATACGCATGGTCGTGGTGTCGGCGGCGTCGAGCTTCTCAACCGTCAGCAGGTGCTCGCCCTTCAGGTCGTACGTCGCGTTCACCAAGTCGACGAACAATTGGGGAGCGAAGAAGTCCTCGATGTCAGCTTCCTCCTGGCCGACGATCTGCGTGGCGAGGATGATCCGCTCCTTTGCCAGAAGCTCGGACTTGTAGAGGTCGTCCAGCTTGCGCTTCTGTCCCCGGTCGAAGTCGGTGAGGACCGCGACGTTGAGCTTATTCCCGTAGAACAGCTTCACGAATGGAAGGACCTTGTCGATGCCTCCAGACGGGCAGATGGCCCACTTGGCGGCGAGATGCGTCCGGCCGGTCGCCTTCAGCGCTGCGGAGGCGACCTGAAGGTATAGGATGTCGCTGGGTCCCTCGACGAGAAGCGTGTTCTTGCCGATAATGAGCGTCTGCGTAATCTCGAAGCCCATGGCGCCGAACACGGGGAAGTTCGTCTGCGGGTCGGTGGTCAGGACGTCGGATCGGATTTTGGTGCCGATCGACTTCTTGCGACCGCGCGCATCTTTGACCACGACATCTTCCACCGTGCGGACGCTTGCGAGGTCCTCCGGGGGCACCATGAATGGCGAGTGCGTCGACCAGATGAGCTGGTGATGAGGAGCGATCTCCTCGGCGAAGTAGCGGAGCAGGTCGAGCTGCGCCGTGCCGTGCAGCGTCAGACCGGGCTCGTCGAGGAGTAGGATGACGTTGCCGTGGCTCTTCTTGATCTGAGCGAACTTCACAAGGAACGAGAAGAACCAGATGAAGCCTGCCGATCGCTCCGAGAAGGGCACGGTAACGCCGTGGAGGCCGTTTTCGACGCGAGCGCGGGCAACGGGGCCGCTGTTGAAGGGAACGGGATCACCGCTCTTGCCCTCAGAGAGCACGACCTTGATCTTGAGCTCGTCGTTTTGCGTCCAGTATTCGAAGATCTGGTCCGTTATGCGCAGCGCCGCCGCCTCGCACTTGGCGTTGAGCTCCTCGAACTGCGTCGTCGCTATTAGATCGTCGAGGTTCGCGCCGGCATACTCGAGAAAATCGAGGAAGACGCGGTCGCCGCTCGACATCGGGCTGTTCTGCTGCTTGTCCGCGTTCAGCTTCTGGATGGACAGCTCGCCGCTCATACGGTCGTAGTGGGAGAAATACATGAACCTCGGGGTCCGCGAATCAAGGATGTCGATCATGCGCTTGGCCGCCGAGTTGCCGCGGAACTTGGTGATGGCCTCATAGAGCGATTGCTGCGCGGCGCTCCTCGTCGCCAGGTCGGCCAGCAACTTCGCTGCCTGAACGGTGTCCTTGGCTCCCTTGAGGCCTTCGCGCTCCTCCACCGAGAGGCTGTGCGCCTCGTAGAGCTGCGACAGGATCGCTCCATTGTCCGTCGGCAGCCACCACGTGGCGCCCGTTGACTCGTAGGTCTTCGTGATCGTCACCGACCGGCCGGTCAGCGCCTTCGGACCGAACTCGTCGACGATCAGCTTGCCGTCGGCCTCGCTCATCTCCCATTCGGTGGCCATTACCGTGGCCTCGCTGTCGCCGTGCGCCTGCACGTAATCCGCATACGCCCTTCGCGGGTAGTTGGTGATCTTGCCGTATTCGTTGTTCGACGTCTCAGTCGAGCGAAGGCCTTCAAGCGCCCGCAGGAAGGCGGACTTACCCGCCTCGTTCTTGCCGACGAGGCAGGTGGACTGGCCGATCCTGACGACGTTGGAGTCGATTATGTTCCGGTAGTTGGTGGCGTGCGCGCTGATGAGCTTCAAGGTGGCAATCCTCTTACTGGCGTCTGGCGGGGTGCGTCCCAGCGTCTTGGACTAGGGCACAAAAGACGAACATCAGATGCCCTTCGGCGCATGTCAATGTCGTGTTTGGTTCGTATTGGACTGGGCTTCGGAATGGCCGTCGCCGTGGCCGCGTCCGATCCGACTGTTTCCGCGTCCGGAGCTCGTCGACGGCGTATTCGCCCTGCTGCCCGATCAGCCTACTCGCCTGTTGCGTGCGATCCAGCTACGGATATGGGATTCGCGGACGTGGGAGACGGCGCTGGCGAATTTGCGTGGTGACGGTCGCCGCAGCGGGAAGTTTTATGGATTTCGATCGGGAGGAACTCCGGCTGCTTGCGGCCCTATGGATCGATCATCACGGCCGGGACAGGCTCCTTAGCGCCGGCGACCTGACGGTGGATTACGGCGTCAGGCTACCAGACCGATGGCTGGAGAGCATGGCGGTCACTCTCGAGGGCAAGGGATGGGCAACCGTCTATCGTTCTCTTTCCGACGTCGCTCTCGGGCTGCGGCCGGAGGGATATCGCGCTGGAATGAAAGCGGCGCTCGAGTTGACAGGCGGAAGCGCGATCGAGGTGCAGTTCGATCAGAGGGAGATACTTGGCGATGGCGCCGTCCCAGCGGACATGCCAGGCGGTCCCGGTTGGAAGTACTTTGACTACGACACCCCCTCTGAGACGCCCGCTGTCGTAGTCGCGCCCGGTAGTCGGGCTATGGAGATGGTCGCGTTGGACCACGCGGATCCGGGCCACGCGAAAATTCGCCAAGTCTTGACCGAGGTGATCGATCTCGTGGACGGTGACAATGAACTCCACGACGGGAAGGCTGCCGCCCTGCGTCTTCGGAACGCCGCAAGCCTCTGGTCCGGCACGAACATACGGGTGATTGAGCTTCGGGTCGGGATTTTAATGGCCATCGACGACGTCTGCGAAAAGGTCGTTGGTGCCTACTATGCCGGGGCAGTTGCGGCCTTAGCCCTGCTCGTCCGGTCGTTTGCCAAGGATAAGCTGCACATTGATATGGACGATTTGCTGTGAATTCCGATTCGACGGGAGATCGAGCAGCAGAGATCTTCGTCCTGCATTACGGCAAAGCGGAGTTGCTGGCCGCTCCTCCAGCGGAGCGCGCCTTCTTCCTGCTGATTACCCAGCTGACGAACGACGTGCAGATCCTATGGAAGCAGGTCCTGTTCGCCTTGAACTGCTTCAGTAGCGGTGTCATCGAGCGACAGGCGGCCTCGGCAGTCGGGATGCTGAATCTCCGGCTGTTGGCCGGCAGACTTTCGGAAGGCGGCAGCACGCTTCACAGGGTCTACCGCCCGATCAGGAACGACTACGATCCCCTCATCGGCGACGAGGCCCGGCACGCGGTCGAGATGCTGTTCGATCTGTTCGACGACAGGAACAACCTGCTGACGAGGGTGAGGAACGAGGTCGGCTTCCACTCCGATCCGGCCCAGGCGCTCGCCGCGCTCGACGATCTCTCCGACGACGACGGGCTTGGCGACTATCTTTCCCCGACCATCAACAACACCCTCTACTGGTCTGCGGCGATGATAAACGACGCCGTCCTGCGCCGGATTACGGGGTTGGATCAGAGCTCCTCCCTGAACGAAGTGATGTCAACGGCACAGGCAGCGACTGCTGCCTTTAACCGGCTCTCGTTTGGATTCGGCCGCGTCTTTTCGGAGCGCCATCTCAAACGCGGGCTGTCCGATCTCGCCAATCACCGGGAGGTGATCGAGGAGGTGCCGACGGTTGGCTCCATCTCGCTGCCCTTCTTCTGTCGGATGGATGAACCGGCCTGACGCGGGGCGACCGCACCGACGGCCGACTGCCGCGATGTCTCCCAGCCGGGCAAGCGCCGTAGCGTTCGTTGCCTCTTGCGGTGATGCAAAAGCGGCCTCCGCGCGGACCGACGCGGACATACGACGCGGAGCATGATTTCCGGAGATATGACGCTAATCGCGCGCGCTGTCGCAGCGATGTGGAGGGGGACGCTAGCGTGGCCTACTGGGGCCAGTCGGGCGTCCGCCGTTCGTCGAACCCTCCGGGCGCTCGAAGTGCATCGCCGCAAGGCGGACCCCTGTCAGATGCGGGCGTGCCGTGGCCTAATCGCGGATCGCGCCGAGCAACGTAAATGAAGGGCGGCTCATTACAGTTCGTTACCCAAGACCGGTCGGTCGCCTAACGGCCAGATCCGGATGTACCGCAGGCGACTCGCGATCGGCCAGGCGGCATCGTCCGTTCCTGCTCGAAGACCTCTTTGGCGTCGCTCAGAGGCGAATTTTTCCGGCATAACCGGTCATTTCGAGGTATCCTCGGCCACCAATCGTCTCGACAGCGCCCTCCCAGTAGACCGGGCTACCTGCCGCCCGACCGTCGAGTTCTTGGTCAGGAAATAGCGGGTGCATGGTGATGCTGCGAATTCGGTTTTGGATCCTGATGTGCAAGACGGGATCGACCGGGTAGACGGCCCCTGTATGGGGGGAGCGCCAGCTATGGCGAGGTTCAAACGCGACATCGCCTGGCCCGAGGCTGGTCGTCGTTCCGTCCGCCGCGCGCCATGTCCCGCCAGCCCAAACGCTCCTGCCATCGGCACCCCGCATGCGGAACGCCATCAGTGCCCCACCGTCGTTGAAGTTGATGCCGGTCCAATCCCATCCCACCGCGCCCTGTGGCAGATAGGCGGATGACCATTCCCGATCGAGCCAGGCTGTGCCTTTGACCGCCTCGCCGCTGCCATGGTCTGAGACGTTGCCCGACACGGCGAGATGGGTCAGACTGAAATATCGGCTTGCCGAAAGAGGGTCCGGTCCCTTCTGACTGAAGCCTCGATCTCCCTCCTCGAGCACAGCCTGAGTCGGCTGGAATGTCAGGTCGAGTGCAAACCCGTCCCCGATGACGTGGGCGATGAATTGACCATTTGGAAGGCGGCGCAAGCGCCAGGTGTCAATGACCACATCGGTGTCGCTGCGCGATGCACCGGCAACGCCGAGCCCCTCACGGGCGATTCTTTGCCCCTTAAGGAGGTGACCGATGTTTGGATCGGAGATGGCGGCGTGGGCGAAAAGGATCTGGCGGGGAGCAAAGGCGCTGCGGCTTTCGCCTCCCAGACCAGCGGCAGTCCGGAAGAAAGTGATCTGAAAACCGCGGTGACGGTTGCCTGGGCCGTCCAGCCAGCCGGTAAGGTACCACCATTCGGTGCGATATTCAGGATGTGCGCCGTGATCGCGAGGGAAGATGAGGGCGACCCCCGGTCTCACCTCGGCAAAGCGCGCGCTCGGCGGCGCGGCGCCCAAGATCATGAACATCGCGAGATGCATGATGAGCCGTCGCATCACCAATCTTCCCTTACTGCGCGAACGGCGTCGGCAGTGACGGCGCGACGTCCCGCCAGCATCGAGGTTACCGCGGAGGCCGTGACGAGTGCCAACGCAACCCCGGAAAATAGCGCGAGGGGGAGACGGGTTTCCATCGTCCAGTTGAACGACTGCGGATTGACGACGTGGATCAAGATCTCCGCGAGGCCGCATCCCAGCACCACGCCCGCGATCGCACCGATCAATCCCAGCAGCGCGCCCTCGACGCCGAGCATCGCGACGATCTGACGCCGGGTCACGCCAAGATGGCGGAGCATGCCAAATTCGCGGGTGCGTGGGATCGTCTGCGCCGAGCTTGTGGCAGCGACGCCGGCAAGGCCGACCAGGATCGCGACCAGCTCAAGACCGTAGGTAATCGCGAAGCTTCTATCGAAGATGGCCAGTGCACGGGCCTTCAGGGCACGTGTCGGGAGAATTTGGACTTCGTCAGAAATGGCGCGCGGCAAAGCCCGGCGTAATGCCGACATGGTCGCAGCTGCGTCGGCCCCCGGCACCAGATCGACCGCGGCCTCACCGCGTGCGGCATCGCCGGTCAGAGACAGATATTGCCCCGCATCGATCATGACCGCGCCTTCCTGTCGCGCATAGTCTCGATAGACCGATGTCACAGTAGCGCGGATCGACCTGGCGCCGAGCGGCAGGGTCAACTTTGATCCAGGCGACAGCCCATAAAGCCGCGCCGCGGGTTCCGAAATCTGCACACCTAAAGTCCCAGGTCGAGCGGCAGCCGCGCGTCCGAGCTTCGGCAACGCCTCGGCAGCGCTATCGCGGACAACGAGCGTCAACGACGGTCGGTCTGCAACCAACTTCATGGGATGCTGCGTACCAAACAAGATTCTGGCGACCTCGGGTACGGCGCGAAGCCGCATTTGAGCTGCAGGATCGAATGGCGTGCCGTTATCCGCAGTGATATAGAGATCGGCGGACAGGATCTGACCGAGCCATTCGTCGACCGAGACGCGAAAACTCGTCACCATCACCGCCATCGCGATCATCAGACCGACGCTGGCGACGGTGCCAGAAAGCGCCACGGCCGCCTGGCTCGGCGCGCCCCAGAGCCTGTCGATGGCCAATGTCACGACGGGAGAGGCGAAGGAGCGGCGAGCAAGCGGCGCGAGCAGCGTCCGCGCCAGCCACGGCATTGCCGCGATCCCGGCAGCGAGCAGCAGGCCAACGGCGCCATAGCCGAACAGGGCAATGCCGCCCACGGCCGGCAAGAATGCGAAGCCCGCGCCGACAAAGGCGAGGAGCAGCGCCATCGCAACCGAAGGCCGGCGCCGAGGATCGATCGCGTCGCCCGAATTCTTAAGGGCGACCGCAGGCATCACCCGCACAGCATCGCGTGCAGGCAACAGGCTACCGATGAGTGCGGCGACGATGCCAAGGACGGCAAAGCCAAGAGCGGCAAACCCGTCGAATTGGAGTGGCGGTGTACCCCCGGTGGCGAAGGTCCCGCTTCCGAGATCGCCCCCGATGAGCCGAAGCACGCCGAATGCGAGCGCCGCTCCCCCCGCAACCCCGATTGCGCTGCCGACAAAGCCAAGAATGAGACCTTCCGCCATCAGTTGCCCGAGCACCATCCGCCGCGAGGCACCCATCACTCGCAACAGCGCGAAGTGGGATCGGCGTCGGGTGATGGACAGAGACTGGGCCGAATAGACCAGGAAGGAGCCGGTCAGGAGTGCAACCAGGGCCAGCATTTCGAGATTGACCCGATAGGCGCGCGACAGAGCGTCGGCGCGGTTCCCGTCATCGGTAGGGCTGGCGATCACCGCGTCGGCCGGCAGTATCGAGGCAATCGCAGCGCGGAGCTTATCCGGGTCGGCTCCAGTAGCAAGTCTGAGGTCGATACGATCAATCCGGCCGAGTCGGCCGAAGCGGTCCTGCGCGGATGCGATATCGATTGCGCCGAGCGCGCGATCACTCACGCCAGGCAATGTACCGGCGATCGTGAAGACCTGCGGCCTTCCATCGACGACCAGTGAGGCGGTTTCACCAACATGCCGCTCCGCCAGGGCGGCTGGCGAGAGAAACACCGATCGCGGGTCGAGCACCGCCATCGCCCCACCCGCAGTTGTCGGTCGTGGCAACAGGCGGGGGGTGGCACTGGCGACGCGCAACGCGTCTAGCCCGAGCAAGTCGATCTCTCGACCGTCAATGCGTGCGCGAAGCACGATGACGGGACTGGCCGAGGCGATACCTGGAAGACGCGAGACGCGGGGGTAAAGCTGCTCGGAAAATCCACCCGGGCCCGCGGCTTCAATGCGCAGGTCCGCCCCGCCATTCACCGTGGCGAGGCCGCGCACGAAGCGATCGAGGGCTGACGCATTGACGAGGTGCACCGCAAAGCCCAGCGCCACGCCGACCGCTATCGCGACGACCGCAGTCAGGATTCGCACAGGATGCGCCCGCCATTCGCCTATGAACATCCAGCGTGGCACGATCGAGGCGCGCCAGGCCGACATCACGGTCACGCTGGCACCAATCCGGTCGATGTCAGCCGCAGAATACGATCGGCGCTTGCGGCGGCAACTTCGGAATGGGTGACGAGCACGGCCCCGGCTTTTGCATCCCGCATCTGCGCGATCAGCAGGCCGAGGACGCGTACGGCTGTCTCGGGATCAAGATTTCCAGTCGGCTCGTCGGCCAGAATGAGTGTTGGCCTGTGTGCGATCGCACGGGCGATCGCGACTCGTTGTAGCTCCCCGCCCGATAGCTGGTTCGGATAATCGTCTGAACGGCCGGGCAGGCCAACCGATGTCAGCAGGTCCCGGGCCCTGGCGCTCGCTTCCGCCGGGGATGTTCGCAACAAGGCCAGCGGCAATGCGACATTCTGTCCGAGCGTCAGGTGCGGCAGAATGTGGAAAGCCTGGAAAACGAAACCGATCTGGCGGCGGCGAAGCGCGGCCCGACCGTCTTCATCGAGCAGGGCGAGGTCGGTCCCGTCGAGTGTTACCGTGCCGCTGTCGGCTCGCTCCAGGCCGGCAACGATATTCAGCAGCGTGGACTTTCCAACGCCCGACTCTCCCATGATCGCAACGAGCTCGCCGCGCTCAAGTTGAAGCGACACGTCCTCGAACAGAAGCCTGTCTGTCGGAACGGTCTTGCGGAGGTCGGTTATTGCCAGAAGCGGTGGCGAGGCCATGTGTGGCCTCTACAATGTCGGCCATGGTTTAGATAGCGCGGCCGGCTCAGATCCTCGGCCTCGAGCCGGCATCTGCGGCAGCGGATTGGACCTGAAGGGACCGATCCGGCGAGAAGCGGTCAGTGCGGGGAGATCGAATGGGATCGACGGGGATTTCGATAGAAGCAATTCCCCATCGACAGATTCCATGGCATGCTCTGGGTAAGGACAGTCAACATGCACCCCGACGATGATCAGCTTGCAGACCATCGCATTGTGGCGGAGCAATCCTTCTTTCAAAGAGCGACGTATTGGCTCTGGAACCCGTGGTATGCGAAACTCCTTTGGGCACTATCCGGACTCTATTGGTTAGGTCTCTACGCCATGATGCTGGAGCCAGATTGGTTGAGCAACTCCCTCGCAGGCGCCATGATCCTGCTCGTGTTCCTGTTCAATCCAATCACGGTCATTGCCATTCTCGGCCGGGGATGGGTCAAAGCTAATGTCGCCCATGGAGATTGGATCTTCGTGCCTGGATCGCCACTCGAAATTGTCGAACGGCAGAGGAGAGAGCGCGAAGAAGCTTACATCAACCCTGCAGATGCTCGATCGAGTTATATGCATCAACAATATCTCGAGAAGTCGAAGCGGCATTCTACTTCTCACGATGGTCTTTGAACTCTGAACTTCCGTCACCCCAGCCGCGATCCCTGTCTCCTGCCAGCCGTCCTGACTCGAGGATCGAGGATTGCTCATAAGACATGATGGGTGCGGTGATCTGCTTTGTACCTCGTCCCGCGTCGGCATCGTCTAGGTAGCGATTGCGAAGTCCGTTCGCTCCAAGCACCTGCTCGCCAAGCTCCTTTGAGAAGGCGCCTTCTGGGTCGCGGGACTTCGATGCGGCACGTTCTGCCGATGCGATGGAATTGCGGACGTCGTAGTTGACGATATCGATGGAAGATTGTGCCTGCATCGAGACGAGGCCACGATCCGATACATCGGCGCTGAGACTTCCAGCCGCAGTGCCGGAGGTGCCGCCCCCGCGTGCAGCGCTTCCGCGCGTGGAGGATCCGGTGAGGCTCGCGGACGCGCTTTGGATATCGCTCGTCTGATGGTCCGCCGATCTGGAGATAGAGCGTTGCCAGCCTGTCTGGCTTATGATCGCAGTTACGTCGCGCTCAAGCGTGTCGGCGACCTGAGGCTTCAGGCGCCAATTTCCGTGTCGATCCATCTCGAATCCGCCATGGAGCCAGCGCGCCATCTGGGCATGGCCATCGGGACCACCGCCAAGCATCTGCTCGATCGTATCCGGCCCCGCTTGCTTGCCGGCCTCGAACTTGGTCGAGGTGTCGCTGCGCGCGGATTGCGCGAAGCCGGTGCTGCTGGAGACGAGCAGATCGTTGTCCGCGAAGCTGAAGCGGGCATGACCGCCCTGCGCAATGGCGCCGAACTGACTGTCGTTGATCAGGCCCCCGCGATGCAGCTGCGCAGCCGCCTGCGGCGAGACGTTCATGCTGAGATCGCCATTCTGGGCGAGCGCAAGCTGCTTGCGATCCATGGCGACGCCGTGGGCGCGCAGCATGCCCTGCATGCGGGTCAGGCGTTCGCGGTCGACGATTTGCGTGGTGCGTGCGTTGCGGGCGCGATCGGCAACCCCATCGGTGCCGCCATCGGCCAGGTCGACCTGGTTGCCCGCCGTCGCGGACAGCGATCGAATGAAGCTGTCGAGATGGGCGGCCTCGCGGACTGTGACACCCGACGCGGCGGCGCCATCGGCGAAACCGGCATTGTCGGATTCGCGCCGTTGCTCCCCGGTCAGGGCATTTCCGCGCACGCCGTCCGGTCCGACCTCGCGCTGTGCGTCCAACCTGCCCGACCGTTCGGCGAAATCGTAGCCGGCCGCCTCGCGTGTGCGGCCGTAGACGCTGGTCCCCTCGCGAGAAGCCTCGCGTGTCGCGCCGTCGGCGGTGCCGACCTGGCTCGCGGCATTGTAGGTCTCGAGCGCATGTTCGACCTGGGCCTCGTTGCGTCCCGTGGCATGCGCGAGCTGGGTGATCGCGGAAGAGCGCGCTTCGCCGGAGAGCGCGGTGACGAAGCCAATGCGCCGCCCGGTCTCCTGGACGGAGAGGCCGAGCATGGCGGAGGCAGCGCGCTGTCCGGCATTGGTGCCGGTGCGCGTGGCCTGCTCGGTAGAGACGTTCCCGCGCTCGGTTGCGGCAACGTGGCCGCCCGCGAAATCGCGGCGGCCCTCCATGGCACCGACCTGCGTCTGGGCGCCGGTAATCTCGTTGCGCAGTACCTGTTCTTGCTCGAAGCCATTTGCGATGAGCTTGCCGAATAGCGAATCAGCCGCCGCGTCGGCGATCACGCCCGACGCCTTCAGCTTGGCATCGTCGGCGGAATAACCGTCGCGCTGGAAGTGGCGGGCGGCACTATCCATCATCATGGCGTAGGCGCGCTCGTCGCCGAACGCCTTCCACTGGACCATATTCTGCGCGAACGACGCAAAGGATCGCTCGCCGGCTTGGCCCTTGCCGAAATAGGTCTGGCCGAGCGAACGTAAGGCGTCGCCCTGCGCGAACTGCTGGTAGGCGGCCGTTGCCGCGTTCGCCTGGATGGCACGCTGGGTTGCGGGATCCGAAAGATCGCCTCCTTTCAGCGCAGGCGCCAGCCCGCCGAGCTCACGCGAGGCATCGATCCCTCCCATGCCGAAAGCAGGGATACCGGGTGCGGCCGGCACCTGTCCGCCGACGATCCCGCCGGCCTCACCGAAACCCCGGTTCGCGGCGAAGCTCGATCGTTCGCCGAAATCCCCGAAGGTCGAGACCGCGTTGCGCCGGGCTGACGTTCCGAAGGCGGAGGCCTGGGCTTCGAGCGCGGAGGCGCGGCCCTCGCTGGTGGCGAGAGGGGCAGCGGCAGCTGATGCCCCGCGGAGGTCAGCCAGAGCCCCGCCGGTCACCGCGCTGAACACGTTGCCGGAGAAGCGGAAGACCGTGAACACAAAGGCGCCGGCGAGGCCGGCGGCCGCTGTCCGGAAGCTGCCGAAGATGGCGAGCGCTTTCTGGGCGGCGGACGGCGCCATCAGCCAAGCATTGGCGGCGACGCCGTTCGCGCGCATCTCGGCGAGTGCGCTCATCGCGCGGCCGAGCGTCAGCTGGTAGATGCCGGCATCGATCACGCCCCACAGCGCCACGAACACGAACAACCCAAGCGCGAAGCTCGCGACTCGCAGATTGATGGGTGTCAGGATGAACAGGAGCGCAATCGGGACCATGAACAGCATGATCCCGAAGACGGTGGCGCGGATGGTTGGAAGCCATTCATTGGCGACGGACAGGGTCGCCAGGCCGCTGGTCACGGTGGCGCGGTTGGCCATGACGCGGGCGGCGGTCGCCGGGCTGTCCTCGAACAGGACGTCGCCGACCGTGTTGGCGAGCAGGATGTCGGTCATCAGCCCCTGGGTACCGAGGCCGTTCCCCATCATCATGGCGCCGATCTCGCCGAGCTGTCCCTTGCAGCGGGTAAGCTGGTTGGTGTCGGTGGCATCGAAGCCGGAGCGGGCACAGACCTGATTCTGGTAGCTGTCGAAGGTCATCGGATCTCCGAGGCGGGACTGGATGCTGGCCCAGGCGTCCGAACAGCTCATCGTCGTGCCGGCCTTGTCCGCGCTCGAATAGACCGTCGAGTAAGTGGCGGGGCCGGCCATGGCGGCGAAGGCCCCCGACAGGTCGGTCGTGGTGCGGAAGAGCTTGTCGTCGTCGATGCCATAAGCCGGGGAGACGCGAGCGACCGGATAGCATTGACGCGCATAATCCTTGATCGTCTGGTCGAGGAAGATGTCGGTCATCGGCCCCTGGGGGGTGACCGCGTTAAAGAACAGGTCGAAGGCGTGTCCGCCCGCGCCGAAGGCGATCTTGCTGTCGGGATCGATGGTGTTGTCGTCGATCGTCTCGACCAGCGCATGCTCCATGAGATTGGTGGTGCCGGCGATCAGGACCAGCAGATTGGGCACGCCGCCGACGGGCTGGAACGCATTGCGGACGGGGTCATAGACGTTGACCGTGCCGGTGGTGGCGATCATGCCGGCGAACAGGCCGATCCCGACAAGCATCTGGAAGCCGAAGGCGACGAGCCCCATGCCCGAACCTCGGATCGAGGCCAGGGCGGCACCGAGTGCGATACCGACGGTCGCGATGATCACCACCAGCGTCTCGTAGCGCGGATCCGCGAAGATCAGCGCGACCATGTGGAAGGCGTCGACCGTCTCGGCGAAGCCGTCATAGGTGTAGAAGCTCGTGTCGATCGCGAGCGCGGGCGAGGCGGCCAGCGTGATCGCGGCGAGTGCGAGCAGGGCGCGAAGCGGGCGGAGGGCGCGCACGATCGGCCTCACGGATTGCGGCCGGCAGCGGCGCCGGCGCTGTTGCGGGCATCCTGGTCGCGTGCGCGCAACAGGCTCGCATAGGATGTGGCGAGATGCGCCTGGTTGAGCGCTGCAAGATAGGATTGCCGCATCTGCGCGCGTTGGCGCAGCACCTCTTCGCGCAGGTCGCGCAGCTGCTCGACGCCCTTGGTGAGGATCTTCGTCTGGCAGATATTGGCGCTGTTGCCGTCGGCGGCGCCCGCCGAGGTGACGCCGCGCTCGGCATTGCCGATCGCGAAGTCGAGGCTGCGGGTCAGGTCGTTTAACATCTGGTAGGCGAGCGTGAGCGCGACCAGATCGTCGGTATCGTCGATCACGCTGGCGGGCACGCCCTGGCGCACGCCCCATTCGAGCATGCGATAGACGGGGAGGGTGCGCACATTGGCGACGAACTGCTTCTCGTCGTCGGTGAGCGCGCCCCGGGTGCGGATCTTGTCGCTGATCGACTGCATCCGGTCCCGCGCCAGCTCCAGCGCGCCCTTGGTGCCGTCCTGCGAGCAGTCATTGGCGGTCGGTGGCACGTTGAGTGCACGCTTCTGGACCTTGCCGGTCAGGAAATCGTCCGAGCTTTCGGTGTCCTGGAGCGGGCAGGCGGGGATCGCAGAGAAGAGCGGGACCTTGTCGTTCGCGTCCCAGCGCATGTAGACGTCGCCGACGCGCGCGCGCATCTGGTCCGCCCAGTCGCCTGCCCCGACCCGCGCGGCGGCGTGCGCCAGCAACGAGCCGGTCTTGAAGATGTCTGTGACGTCGGCCGGACAGTTCTGCAGCGCGTCCTTCAGATCCTCGGTCGGGTTATTGGCGTTCGCCTTTATCTTCTCGCGCGACTGCTGGTAGCTCTTGGCGAAGCCCTGGGCGATCGACTTCGATCCGGTCATCTCCTCGATGATCCCGGACATGTTGTCGTCTCCCTTGGCGATCTCGACCATCCGATTGGCGAGCCGGCAGTCATTGACCTGGATCGAGTTGAGGTAGTTGGTCGCGGCCTCGAGCTTGGAGATGATATTCCCCATTTTTTCGTCAAGAGTTTCAAGGAGATATTGGAAGGCGACGGCGGGGGCTGCCTGGAGAATGCTCTCGAGCTTCTGGACGAGATAATCTGGGTCGAGGAAGGACATTCCGCCCAGGAACATGTCGATCCCGCCGCATCCCGCCTTGATCTTGGGGAGCGTCAGCGACATCAGATAATCGTTGTGGACGTCGACGCGGCCCGACATGCCGCCCGCCGTGAGATAGCCACGCGTCTGATCGTCGAAGCTGCCGGGCGAGCTGTAGGTCGCGTTTTCGAACCAGCTTTCGGCCCAGCCTGCGGCGCGGGCCGGCATTGTCCACCCGACAGGGCTGAGCGCGAACAACAGACTGGTAATCAGGCGGCAGGTGGAATTCTTCCTGGCCATGGTGGGCTCCATCGGAGAGGTCGATGAGGACGACACGTGCCCGCCATGCGCGTATCCGCCTGGTTGAAGGGTTGGGAGGTGCTGAGGAACCGGTCTCCCAGGCTCAAAATAACCTTGTAAATCGGGAATTGAATTCCCAGAATACAAGGATGATCAGGCGTAGAGTTGCATCCGAGGTAGTGAATCGGCTGGGCGAAGCGCCGGCTTTGGCGCTGCTTGGCCCGCGTCAGGTCGGCAAGACCACCCTCGCGGTCGAGATCGGCGAAACACGGCCCTCCATCTATCTCGATCTTGAATCCGATGCCGATCGCGCGCGCCTGTCGGAGCCCGAACTCTACCTCGCGGCCCACGAGGACAAACTCGTCATCCTCGACGAGGTCCATCGGATGCCGGACCTGTTCCAGATCCTGCGGGGCATCATCGATCGCGGGCGCCGCAAGGGACTGCGGACTGGACGCTTCCTTCTGCTCGGTTCGGCATCGATCGACCTGCTCCGCCAGTCCGGAGAGAGTCTCGCTGGCCGGATCAGCTATCTCGAAATGCACCCGCTCGACGCACTGGAAGTCTCGGCCGACGAAACGGAGCGCTTGTGGATCCGGGGCGGCTTCCCGGACAGCTTTCTTGCGTCCGGCGACCGCCTGAGCCAGCGCTGGCGGCAGGATTTCATCCGGACCTATCTCGAGCGCGACGTGCCCATGCTGGGGCCGCGTATCCCGGCCGAAACGCTGCGGCGCTTCTGGACGATGCTTGCGCATCACCAATCGGGTCTGCTCAATGCAACCGAATTCGCGCGCGGACTGGGCGTCGATCACAAAACCGTGGCGACGTGGCTCGACCTGCTTGTCGACCTCCTGCTCGTCCGCCGGCTCCAGCCTTGGCACAGCAACACGGGAAAGCGGCTGGTGAAGAGCCCGCGCATCTATGTGCGCGACAGCGGTCTCGTTCACACGCTGCTGGGGCTCGTCACGCATGACGATGTCCTCGGTCACCTGGTCTCCGGCGCGAGCTGGGAGGGCTTTGTCATCGAGACGCTCATCGCAGCCGCGCCCGAGGGTACGGACGCCCATTTCTACCGGACCGCGGTCGGCGCCGAGATCGATCTCCTGCTGACCCTGCCAGGTGGGAAGATCTGGGCGATCGAGATCAAGCGCAGCCTCAGCCCGAAGGTGGAGCGGGGCTTTCACCATGCCTGCGCTGATCTTTCGCCGCAGAGACGGATCGTCGTTTATCCGGGGGCTGATCCCTTTCCGCTTGGCGATGGCATCGAGGTGATGTCGCTCCGCGACGCCGGGGAGGCGCTGCTGGTCGAGCAGTGATCCGCTGGGCCGCGTCGGGGCGGGCGGCCTATGCGTTGGGGGCGACGCGGCGAACGTCACCGGACGGGAGGCCGACGAACGAGCGATGGCAGCGCGACGATGCCGGTGAATCTGGACATGGCGCGAACGCCAACGGCCGCCCGGACCCCGGTCAGCATCTTCGTCGCCAGATAGATGTTGCGTGCGAGATTGGGCAGGAGGTCGGTGCCAACCGCGACCGGGATGGTGCGGCTGGGGTCGGCAATCGGACGGACCCACACGACCGGGTCGCCGACCCAGGGAAGGTCGAGCCGGCCCGAGCGCAGCATCGCATCCTCTTTCGAAAGCGTGGCGATCCGCCAGCCATAGCGGGCGCGGAACATGCCGAGCTTGGCCCAGACGTCGGCGCAAGGCAGGCAGCCGGGCGCGGTGCTGGCCTCGATGATGAAGGCTGGAGCCTCCCCCTTGAGGGTGTCAATGAAATCAGGCGGAAAATCCTGCGTGATTGGCACCCGATGAAGCCAAGCCTGCAAGTCGGTTTCGGCCGAAACCGGATGGATCGCTGCACGTCTTGCCATTTCGTGCGCACGGCTCTGGGCACCGCTCTGCGATCCAGCGGCCAGTGCTAATATGCCGGCGCTCAGCAGCTTTCCAGAGCGCATCATAGGCCGCGCCCCGCATTGACTGTAAGGTGGATTCCCATTACAATGAGCGGTGAAAGGACTTGCTCGATGAATGCATATACGGTGACGGCCAAGGGACAGGTCACGCTGCGCAGGGAGTTTCTACAACATCTCGGCGTGCACCCGGGCGAGAAGATCAGTATCGACAAACTGCCTAATGGTGAAATCCGAATTCGGGCTACGAGGGCAACCGGCAAGATTTCCGACGTGTTCGGCATGTTCAAACACGAAGGTGCGACTGTCTCGATCGAGGATATGAACGAGACCATCGGCAAGGGTTGGGCCGGCGAGTTGTGAAAATCACGGCTGACACCAATGTTCTCGTGCGAGCGATTGTGTTGGACAATGAGGCGGAGACCCGTGGCGCGCAAAATGAGCTCGACCGTGCAGACCTTGTGGCGCTCACGCTGCCCGCTTTGTGCGAGTTTGTATGGGTCTTGTCGCGCAACTATAAGCTGGCGCGAGAGGATATAGCTGCAGCCATTCGGAAGCTTCTGGATGCGAGCAACGTCGCGATCGATCGACCAGCGGTCGACGCGGGCCTCCGTATGCTGGACGTTGGCGGAGATTTCGCGGATGGCGTGATCGCCGATGCTGGCAAATGGCTTGGAGCGGAAACCTTCGTGAGTTTCGACAAGAAGGCCGTCAGGCTTTTGCAACAGTGTGGCGAGTCGGCTCGTCCCCCAAAGTGATTGCCTGGTCCAGATATAGGGACGTTTTGCGCGCGTCTGGCTAACGCAGGTCATGGCTGTTCCGCTCCCGATGGATAGACGAGATTGACACCGGCTGCGCGCGGATCGCCCGCCGCGACCGGACCATTGGCGAGCGCATCGAAGAAGCCGTCTTCTTCGCCGGCACCGGTCATGAACTGTTCGGGCCGGATGTCGCCAGTCAGCAGCCGCACGGCCTGATAGGCCATCTGCGACAGATTGGGGTAGGCCTCGACCCCGCTCGCGATCACCATCTTCTGTTGGGAATTGCGCCGGATCACCATAGTCGTCGGCGTCACCTCCACACCGAATCGCTCACCGAGATCGGGGCGCTGGTCGAGATCCATCAGCGTGACTTGCCAGCCCATTTCCTCCTGGAACCGCTGCACGATCGGCCACTGGACCCGGCAATATCCGCATGAGGCCCGCGAGAACATGACCAGGGCGAACTCGTTGGCATGGCCACGCAAATAGTGCCGCCGGACATCGTCCTTGAAGGCGAGGAATTGGTCGCGCGCGTCGCCCACCATCGGGTTCGCCGATTTCGAGTTGAGCTCGGGATGCTGCAGCATCGCGATCTGGGTGACGCCGGCAAAGGCGCGGGCCTTTCGCCGGGCAAAATCCTCCAGCCGCCAGAAATCGGAGACGGCATCGACGGTGAGGACGGTGGCGGCATAATCGCGCTGGTCCTCGATCAGCTTGTGGATCCGCGATGGCGTCCAGGTGGCGAGCTCCGCCATGGGCGGAATCGCAGGCTTCCTCAGCTTTCCCGCAGGGTCCACTGGCGTCTCCTTGGGAGGCGGAGCCTCATACCACCAATAGCCACGATTCTGCCCATCCGAGGACGAGGCGGCAGCCCGTGCGGGCAGGCCGGGCAGCGCGGCCATGGTGGTCGCCGCGACCGAAGCGAGGAGGACGCGTCGGATCACAGCACACGCTCCATCCGGGCGAGGCGCGTGAGGGCGATCAGGCCATAATAGCGGCTGTCATAGCCATCGGGATGCGGGGATCCGACATAGAGGAATCCTGCCGGGATCGATCGTCGGCCCCAGGCGAGATGCCCGAGCGGTTGGCCTTTCCGTCCAAAAGCCTTGCTCACGCCGAGCAGGCGGCCATCGCAATAATACCAGCCATCGTGCTTGCCCGGCGTCAGGCGCGATGGCCTCTCGACCTCGCTGAGCGTCTGGCCGGGCATGCACAGCGCATATTTGGTGACGTTGACGGATTTCGCTCCCGCGATCGGGTCGGAAAGCCGGAAGGAGACGAGGTCGCCCAGATGGATCGGGCCGGGTGCCGCGCGCACCATCCAGGCGTCGATCGAGGGGCTCATCACGAGCGTGCAACGCGGAAGGATAAGCGCCGCCAGCAGCCCGATCGGCAGCACGATCCCATAAGCTTTCCAGAGCTGGTCGGGGCGCGGCGGCGCCCCGAGGCCGGACGCGCCAAGCGCGACCGCTGCGCGCAGTGGCAACTGCTCCAGTGCCGTCCAGGCAGACCTAGCGAGAGCCCAGGCGAGCTTCAGCATCCTTGACCTCCTCTCTGGCGCCGAGACGGCCGGCCTCGTCGAGCAGACCGGACAAGGCGGCATCGCCGTAGATGACGGGCATCGGCGCGGTGGGGGCGTCGCCACGCTCGCAATAGGCTTGGGTCGGGTCGCCTGAGACCATGGCGAACGCAGGAACACGCGCAATGCCGTGCTGGCGGAATGCGATCGGGTCGACCACGATCGGGACGTTGCGCATCGCGCAGGCGGGGCCGTCGCAACCCGGATCGAGACGCAGGATTTCCGCCGACAGCTTCGCCATGGGAGCAACGCGGTGGAGCCCGCCCGGCATGCCGCGGAAGGCGAGCGCGCCGCCCGTCTTTTCGAGACCGGCCGCATAGGTGCGCAGCTCGTCGATCGGCATCGAGGCGGAAACGAAGAGCAAGGGGACCCAGCGGACATGGGCGTCAGGCGCCGCGACGTTCGCCAGGCTGACGATGTCGGGCTGGCTCAGGCCGAGCGCGGTTCCGACGCGCGCCGACATCGCCTCTTGCTCGGCCGCGAGGCCGGCCTTGCCGAGCTTCACGGCGGCATCGGCGCTCCGTGCCATTGCCGGATTGCCGGCCTGCCTGCGCATCGCGTCCCACGCGTGGCGTTGGATGGTGGCTTCGGCCTTCGGCGTGTCGAAGGCCGGGAGCGTCATCGCTGGGGTGGTGGGTTCCGACAAGGCGTGGCGCAGCGCTTCCATCGCGGCCTGGCTTTCCGCCGCCGCCGCGGGGGAGGTGGCCGGCGGCCCGGCGTCGGCGGGCGGAGCGCTACTGGCGATGACGCCTAGCAGGGCCAGCTCAAGGGTTGATCGTCTGCACATACGCATCGATCTTGTCCTTCATGTCGACCTGGATGTCGGACTGGGCCTTGCTCTCGACGTCGGCATAATATTCCGACAGGTCCATCCTGCTGAAGTCGAGCGCCTGGAATTCCTCCGCGGTGAGACCGCGGCAGTCGGGATGCTTGACCGGACCCCAGCCGATCGCATTGAAGTCCTTCAGTTGCGGACGACCCTGTTCCTGGATGATGCGGCCGAGCTTGGTGTTGAAGCAGCACTGGCTCTTCGCCTTCTGGATGCAGATGCCGAGCACCGAGGATGCGCAATATTCGCCGACCTCGTGGCACATGCCCGAACCCTTGAGCATGCCGGTTTCCATGTCCTGCTCGTCACAACCCTGAAGCAGGGTCTCGATCATGAAGTTGATCGCGAGGCTTATCGCTATCGACGTCGGATCGATCCCGGCGATGATCACATGCGCGCCGGCATTGGCGGCAGCGCTCGCGGTCGCACCCGCCTTGTAGGCGGTGTACGCCGCCTTCAATCCGGTGAAGAGGTTCTTGGCGACGGCGATCTTGGTCGAGAGTGAGGCGAACGACGAACCCATGCCGTCCTTCACGATCTTGCCCTTGTCGGCGCAGCAATTCTGGAAGGTGTCGAGCAGACCGGGCGGCCGGCAGCGCAACGCCCGGCCGGAGAAGATCTGGATGTTGCCGAGGCAATTGCCGTCGGCATCAACCTGGCCATCGTCTACGGCTCCGGGGTCATCGATGACCGTCTCGCTCACGATTCCGTTCTGGCTGGTGTCGATGCAGGCGTTGGGCGAGCAGGTCGGCGTCCCGCCGGTTGCCGGAGCCGCGCATCCATATTGAGGTCCGAGCGGGCAGGCAGATTGGCCGTCGGCGCCGATCGTGCAGCTGACCTGCTGGATCGGGCACTGCCAGCTACCGCCGGCCATGGAAGTGCAGCTGGCGGTCTCTTCGGGGTCGGCGGCGTCGCCATTGCCGTTCAGATCGACCGCGCAGAGCTGCTCGGCGTGGGCGGGCGGGGCGGCGAGCGATGCTCCGGCGAGAAGGAACGCGAATGCGAGTGTAGCGCGCCGGATCATTGGACTGCTCCCGCATTGCAGGTGAGGTCGCTGCCGGCGAGCCGGACGCTCTGCATCATCACTGCGGCCTCGGGGAATTCGTCCAGGCAGCCGCAGGCGCTGACGATCGCCTCGCCGGGACCCGCCGGGCAGACATTGTCGGTTCCGCAAGCATGATAGAAGACGCTCCAGCCGGACGGGTCGTTCTGCTGCGCGCCGGTGACGCCGGCCGGTGCCGCGGCCGTGTTGGTGACCGCTGCGCGCGTCTTGCAGATCGCCTCGCAGGCAGGAACCGGGGGTTCGGCCGGCATGCCGAAGGCGGCCGTCGTCGTCGCGACCGTGCCATCGACTTGCTTGGTCTGGTCGGCAAGCAGGCTCTCGGTCGAATGATCGATGATATAGGCGCCGCGGCTGAGATCGGGCTCCGACGCGGTGCCATTGTCGCTGACGCATCGATACTGGCGGTCGCGCTCGAAGAAGTCGCGGGTGAGCGAGAGTGTGCAGCTCGTCGAGCCGAACAGGCGGGTCTGGGGAAGCGGGGTGAGCCCGGTATGGACGCCGCCCACGACGGTATCGACGCCGTCGACCGTTTCGGTGAGCAGCTGGCACTGGCTGTCGCCGGCATAGCCCGAGCAGAGATCGGCGAGATCCTCGGACGCTTCGCACCCGGTATCGACCTCGATGCGGACATCGAGATAGCCGCTCTTGTGACTGCCGTGCGCGCGGACGCGGGCGTCTACACTGACCGGCCCCTGGCGCAGAAGCGGGACCAGATCGGTGTTCGGGGCGGCTCCATGATTGTCGCCCGTGCCGCAATCTTTGGGCAAGGTGTCTGTCATCCAGGGGCCTTCGCCGGCGGACGCGACAATCGTGGCGTTGACGCGGGCCTGGAGGAAGTCGGCGGTCTGGATATCGACGAGGCGCGCCGAGACCAGGCGATCAGGCTTGGCGACGGTGAAGCGGCCGGTGAAGGTCGGCGGGGGATCATCGCAATTGCCCGTGCCGCCGATCCGATAGACGCGGCAGCCAGCGCCGCAGCTGGTCACGCTCTCGAACGATCCGGTCGCGGTGACGATCTCGTCGTAGCTCGGCGACGTCACCGTCACATTGCGCTGGATCGTGCAACTGCGCGTCTGGGCGACCTTGCCCGTGCCAGCGGGCGAATCTTTCAGCATCTGGAAGATGCTGTTGCCGGACGCTTGGCGTGCCGCATCGCCCTGGATCGCGGTCGGGTTGGAGGCATAGGCGGTCTGGCCGACGGTCGGGCTCGACGTGCAGGATGTCGATTGCGCGCCGACATAGTCGATGACCGGGCCGTTGATGCTGGTTTGCGCAGCACCATAGCGTGGATCGGCGCTGGTCAGCGCGCCGATGACGCCGCCGCCAAGGTCGCCTAGCACCGAGGCCATGTTGCCCCACGCGAGATCGTGGCCGCAGCTGTTGTTGATGCAATAGCAGCTCGTGAGGTTCGGCATGTCGACCTGGGTCAGCTTCAGTGTGCCGGCGCCGTCGACGGCCCACTGGAAGTCCTTGCATGCGTTCCAGGTGCCGGGCGTGCACGAGACGATGCCGTTGGCGCAGATGCCCGAGACCGGCATCGGCAAGGTCAGGGCGGTGTCGAAGCTGCCGTCGAAATTGGTATCGCGGCTGATCGTGACCGTGCCAAGATCGCCGGACGCCGAAGGCTGAACGAGCAGTTCCAGCCATTTCGCGCTCTTCTCGCACTCGAGCGCGGCGGTGAAGCTGGTCTTGCCGTCGACGGTGCCGATCGGCTGGCCGGAAAGTCCCGGCGTCACGACATTCTGGAGCAGCGAACTGCTATCCGATGTCCTCGCGCGCGACGCGGCGGCGGCGGTTTGCGCACGGTCGGTCATGCTCTGCGCGTGCGCGGCCGTGCCGCAACCGATCAGTGTCACGAGCGCGGATAGGATGTGGGCGATCCACATAGATCCTGTGGTCGACCCGCAATATCTATGAGACCGAGGCGCAGATATGTCGGGCGTAGGCTGCAGGAGAGCGGAAAGACGAGGGCCAGCCGGTTGGCACGCACGACGACTGCCGCGCATCTCCTTCGCTTTTTCAGGGATTGTCACGCAGGAAACTTGCGCACGGACCACAGCGAAGCTTCGCCTGGCGCACATGAATCCCGCGGTTCGCGTGCGGTAATGCCGCGTGCTTCGCGCAGAAAGGCTGGACGTCGCGATTATGATCCTTGCGGTCCGCTTGCCGATATCCCGTGTTCGTCGCGCAGGAATTGCAGCTGCCGGCCGAGGTGCGACTGCACCCCGAACACAGCCTGACAATGGAAAGGTCAGCGCGGCCTTCGCTCGCACGGGGAGCTGAGGGGGCTTCTCCTCGTCCAGGCGAGGGGGCATGGCCGCGCTGACCGCGGGGATGACGATGCCGGGGAGGGACACCGTCATTCCCGTTCCCCGCGCGGACGCGTTGGCCTCATGGCCAAGGCGGGCAGACCAGAGTGGACCGCGACCGTACGGGAAAGGCTGCAAGGAACTCATGGCGCGGACATTCCGGCGCAGCAGATCACCTTGTTGAAAAGCATGAACTGGGCGTTGTCATGGCCCGGCGCGTGCTTGGCGCTCGTCCAGAGCGAGCCCGCGCGCCCGATATTGACGCATTGGCCGCCCTTCACGGGCTCGAGCATCTGGAATTTGTAGCGGGACTTCTTCCAGATGGGCGTGGGGATATCCGAGCAGCCGTCGGCCGAGCTGATCGTCGAGAGGCCGAGCCGGCCCATCATGAATTGCCCGCGCGCGGCAAGGCCCGCCCAGGCCTCGACGCTGTCGCCGAAATGGATGTCGCCGCCCAGCGGATAGGTCGAGCCCCAGCTGCCCATGCACCAGAAGAGCGGATCGAGCACCTTGCCGGCGGCGGCGGCGGCGCTGTCAGCCATGCAGGCGAGGCCAGCGGCCGGATTGCCGAAGAGGATCCCCTCGGGCTGGATGATCTCGCCCAGCGTCTCCGACTGCCAGGTCGGCAGGATCTCGGTCATCAGCGCGACGTCGAAGCCCTTGGTCTCGAGGCAGGGCAGGTCGGTGAACATGTCGAGCATCGCCCAGACCGGCGAGATGTAATAATGCATCTGGGCGAACATCTTTCGCGTATTCGTCCCGTCCGAGATGGATGACTGGCTCCCCTGCAGCTTGCCGTGGGTGGGCAGGATGTCGGTGCCGAGCGCCATCATGCAGTAGGGCTGGGTCACGACGTCGACCATGCGCGATGGCGACCAGAAGCTCACCTTCACGCCGAACCAGAAGGTCGCGCCCTTGCGGCAGGCGCATAAGGGACTTTCGGAGGATTGGGCGTCGAGCGCGGTCGAGAGCTTTTCGAAGGTGCCGATCTTCACGCCGCCGATGGTGATCGGGAAGATGCAGGTCCACTGGACCTTGGTGATCGGATTGAACACGGTATTGGTTGGGCAAGGCGAGGCATGGGCTGCGCTGATCGGGACCAGCCAAAGCGCTACCGCGCTTATGGCGACGCGGAGCGTCTTGGGGACAGTGGCACACGGTCGCTGCCGGGCTATTGATATGTACGTCGGTTTGACGTACATAAACTCAGCCCGATGTGGCACGGACGCGCGAGACAAAAGATGGCGAGATTTGAGGACAAGGTTGCCGCTATTTCGGAGCGCAGCACCGAGCGAATGAATTTCCGAACGAAGCCGCACGTTAAGCAGGCGATCCAGCGCGCGGCCGCCTTGTCCGGCGTCGACGACTCCGTATTCACGATCAATGCGGCCTACACCGCCGCCCTGGAAACGATCGCCAGCCGTGAGCGCACGACGCTTGATCCCAAGGATTACGAGGCTTTCTTCGAGGCGCTGGACAATCCGCCCCCACCGACGCCTCGCATGCAGGCGGCTATCAAGCGTTATCATGAGCTGCTCTCCAGCGGCGATCCGATCACGCGCGGTTGAGCGAGAATGAGTAATGATGGTGCTCGTCGAGCGCGGCTGACCGTCGCCTTCGATCCGGAGGTGCACGATCGAGCGGCCTTCTCGAGCGGCGTGGATGCCGTCGATAACTTCCTGCGCAAAACCGCCAACAAGTTGTCGCGGGCGGACAATCTGCGCACGTTCGTGCTGGCGACGGACGACGGGAATGTGATCGGCTATTATTCGCTGAACGCGTCCGAGATCGACTATGCCGAGCTTCCGGCCAGATATGCGCGCACTCGGCCGCGTCATGGAATGATCCCGGCGAGCTTCATCGCCATGATCGGCGTCGATCAGGCTTATCAGGGGCGCGGCGTGGGAACGGCTCTGCTGATCGACTGCATCGCGCGCATCGGCGATGCGGCGGACTTGGTGGGTATTGCCGTCGTGCTCCTCGATGTGTTGGATGATGGAGACCCGGCCGCTCTGGCGCGGCGCACCAGACTCTACGAGGAATTCGGGTTCCGCAGCCTCGAGCGAAACCCAAGCAGGCTGTATCTCTCGTTGGCGAACGTGCGCGCCGCTATCGAACGCCAAGGCTATCATTGATGATGATCCCTCTTTGCTGACAGCGGAAGCTGGGTCTCTTCAAGCTTAAGTGTCTGACCGACCTGCGAGATGATCACGGGCGCGACTGTCAGGCCGAGGCGTTGGCGCACGGCCTCTTCGAGGATGAAGATCGGGCGGCCGACCTTCTGCGAAAGCGCGATCGGATCGGGCGACGGCGACGGTCCCGAGGCAAGCAGGATCCAGTCGGTCGGCCTGGCCTCGTTGAGCGCCCAGCCGATCTCGACGGCATGCACTACGATCAGGCGCTGGGGCAGGCGCACATAGGTGAGCGGATTGAAGGTGAAGCCCTTCGGATAAAGGGTGCGTCCGTCGGGCAGGCGGATGTCGTCGCCGAGCGTGTAGAAGGGCACGACGGTACGCACGGCGTTCCGGCGGGTCACCCCGAGCGCCGCGCTGCGCATCGCGGTCCAGTCCGAGCGCGGCGCGAACTTGCTCGCCATGGGCGGGAGTGACGAGAGCTTGCCTTCGATCTCCCTCAGCGCATCGGGTTCGACGATCGGCCAGGTGCGCCCGATCGTCGACGTCGCCGCCTCCACCGGCTGAACCAGCATCGCCGGTGATAGCAGTAGCGCGGCGAGACCGGCGGCCTCGATCCAGGCTGGGCGGACCTGATGGGCGAGGGACGCGGCGATCATGATTTTGGCCTCGCAAAGGCGCGCTCGCCGAACATGGCGACAAGCAGGGTGGCGATTGAGAGCAGGACCAGCGCGCCAGCCATCGCCGCGAGCGTGCCATCAAGCGTGGTCGCGTTCCCGAGCAGCAGCACGCTGGTCACGATCAGCAGCAGTTCGCTGCCGATCAGCAGGCGCGCCGTCCAGTTGGCCGGCCGCGAAGAGAGCACGCCCCTCATACCTGCATCCAGCGGCGGATGCGCGACACGATCCAGCCAGCGGCGCCCGAGAGCAGGATCAGCACGCCGCCGCTTGCAAAGCAGGCGCCCGCGACGATGATCGCGCTGCGGATCACCTGCCCCGTGGGCTGATGGAGCGAGAAGCCGGCGACGGCAACGAGCACGCCCATCATCAGCGTCTCGATCAGGATGAGTCGGATCCGCCAATGGAAGGCTTGCCGTTCGGCGCGGACCGCGACACGCGCCTCGATGATCCGCTCCATCTCGTCTTCGCGGGCGAGGTGCAGCTGGAGCTGGTCGGGATGGGGACGGAGCTGGCCCACGCTCATTTCGCCGCGACGGACAGCACTGGCTGTCCGAGGATGGAGGCGGGATCGATGCCGGCGAGCTCGCAGACGGCTTCGAGCGGCGATCGGCCGGCGCGGACCTTGGCCTCGAAGGCGGCGACCTCCTGGGGCGCCGACGTGTTGATCCAGTAGGAGAACGGGTCGACGACGAGGCGCGCGATGCCGAGGCCCAGCGGCGAGTCGATGAAGACCTCGCTATAATGCGGCTTGTTGTTTCGGACCGACTTTAAGAGGTCGAGCACGAAGCCTGAATAATCGAGGATCTTGTTGTCGACCGCCTTGTCGTAGGTCGAACCCTGCAGCAGGAAACGGGTCGCGGCATTCTCCAGGATGACCTGGCCGGTGCCGCCGAACAGCATGAGGTCGTTCATGCTCTGGAGCACGATCCCGAAGCTGCCCTGGTACTTGCGCGCACGGCGATAGCCTTGCGCGAAGGCCTCGGCGAGGCGCGACAGGTCCTGGCCTTCGGTCCGCGTCATGAACTGGGCGGCCTCGTCGCAGAGCACGAAGCGCGGCCGGTCGCGCGCGGAGAGGTAGAGCTCCTGCGTCAGCGCGTTCACCACCACCATGACGATGACGTTGAACAAATCGGGCATGTTCTTGAGGCGCTCGAGCTCGAGCACGACGAACTCGTCATGCGCGATGTCGAAGGTCGAGGGTCCATTGAAATAATGGCCGTAGACGCCGTCGCTCGCGAAATCGCGGAGGTTGAAGGCAAGCTCTCGCGCGACGGGGATCAGGTGCTCGACCCGGTCGAGGTCGGAGACCGCGAATTCCGGGTACGAGCCGAGCCAGGCACGGACTGCGTCGATCCCCTCCTCGGCATGGCCTTCGTCGATCGTCCACTGCACGGCCGACTTGAGCAGATTCCATTCCGACGTCGTCACGCCCTTGCGGGTCGCGGCATTGGCCATCTCGGCGACGATCGCGACCGCCATGCTGATCGCCGACTGACGGTCGTCGCCGTCGAGCGCGAGGCCGAGATCGAAGGGATTGAGGACGAGATGCTCTTCGCCAATGTCGATATAGCGTCCCGAGCAGAGCGAGCAGAGCTTGCGGTAGCTCCCGCCAATATCGATGATCCGAATGAGCGCGTTCTGGGCGTAATATTGCAGGCAGAGATTGTTGAGCAGGAAGCTCTTGCCCGCCCCGCTCTCGGCCGAGACGACGAAATTGTAGTTGTTGATGCGCGGATCGAACAGGTCGAGCGTGACGAGCTGGCCCTTGCGGCCCACATAGAGCAGGGCCGGACGTCCGCCGCCCCTAAAGTCGGTCTGGACCGGCGCCATCAGCACCGCGCTTTTGACCGGCATGCGGAAATCGCGCTCGAGCAGCCGCAATGTCTTGCGGTCCGGATAGAGGCCGAAGGGCAGGCTTACCGGCAGGAGCACGGGGTTCAGGTAACTCTCCTCCTGCATCATGAAGGGGAGCGGTTCGGATTCCCAGAGACGCTTGGCCCGCGCCGCCATCTCGCGGGCATGGGCGCGATCACGGCCGAACACCCAGAGCGTGGGGATGACGCGCACGAACTTGGAATTGCCGGCCTCGTCGAGCACCCAGCCGATCTCCTCGATCTGCTTGCCGACCTCGACCGCGAAGCTGCCCGCCGCCTTCTGCGCGGACAGGACCTGCGCGCGTTTGTGGATCTCGAACTGGCTGTGATCGAACAGGATGTTGAGGGTCAGCAGGAAGGGGCCGCCAATCTGGTCGCTATCCTCGGACGATCCGCGCATGCCGCCTGTCAGGCGATTGGCGCGCTCGGCGGTGATCCGGCGCGCGGGCGACTTGGGCGTCAGGCAGCGCGCGACGTGATTGCCGAGGAACAGCTCGGGGCCTTCGAAGGACAAATCCGGGCCGGCATCGATGATCTGGCGGCGGATCGGCGGCGCCGCACCACCATCGGCAGGCTTCGCGGTGAACACGCCGGGCGCGTCGGCATAGACGCCGTTGAAGATGCGGCGATAAAGGCCGACCGTTTCCTCCGGCGCCATCCGGCGGATGCCGAGCTTGGAGAGGTGCTCCTCGACCTGGCGGCGCAGATCCTCGTCGAGCGGAGCACGCGACTTGAGCGAGAGGAAAGTCCGGAAGTTGCGTAAGGGAATGCCGTGCAGCGCGCGTAGCCCGTGGCGGCCGGCATGGAGATAATCGACCGTATGGCGCGCCGACGCCTGGATCAGCGGATCGTCGCGGACCTTCAGATCCTGATAGGCATCGAGCGCGGGCGCGATCAGGGGATCGGCGAAGCTGTGCAGCTGGAGGACCGTCCCTTCCGGGAAGTGGATATTGAGCAGCCCGAGCAAAGCTGCATGGACGTGACCGAACATGTAGGCGGACGGGATCAGCTCCCATCCATAGCCCCAGCCATCATCGATGCAGAGGAAGGCCTCCTCCTGTTCGCCCCAGGCGACGAGCGGCAGATAATCGGAATAGCGATCGCGGGCGACGGAGCTGCGCAGCCGCGCGTGCGTCATGTCGCTGGTCCGGCCGGCGCTCACGGCCTCTTCTCCGCGGCAGGCTTGAGTCCTGTGGTCGGAAGACTCGCGGGAAGCGCGATGTCCTCATCGCCAGGCTTCTCGCGGACCTGACCCAATATCGGTGCGCTGGCGGCCTGAGAGGTGGGATCGACGAGATAGTCACCGACCACCCATTCGGGCCGTTCAAGGATCGACCAGACGTAGCGCGGCATATACAGCCGGTCGGGCCGCTGTCGGTCGGCATAAGGCAGGATCAGGGTGCGGACCGTGCGCGGGGACTTCAGCATCGGCGTCGCCGGCTGGTCGAGCAGGCCGCGCAAGGTCGCATAGACGCTGTCGCGATAGCCGGCGAAAGCGGGCGGCGGTGTCTTGCCATGTGGCGATCTGCCAGCCGCAGGCGCGGGATTGGCGCCATGGGCATGGAGCAATGTCTTGTCGTTGGTGACGGCGGGATCGGAGGTCGACACCCGTCCGGCAACCGCGTCCTGATAGGCCTTGTCGGGCGCGATGCAGACGCCGTGGTCGCTGTTCTTGCAGCCGAACTTCTCGGGGTAGGGCGACATCACCGAGCCGACTGCGGCACAGCCGCCCAAGGAGAGCAGGCCGAGCATCATGGTCGCGGGTCGGGCCCGGACCCGCCGGGCATGTGGGGAGGGTGCCATCAGAATTTCACTCCTGCGCTGGGCTTGATCTCGAGGCTGACGCCTTCCTGGACGACGACCGTCACGTCCTTGCCGGCACCGACCTCGACGATGGGCCCGGCCTGGCGGGCGAGGTCGAGGTAGAAGTCGGTGAGCTTATCGGACGATTTGGAGAGGCCGCCCGCGACGCCTTGCTTGGCGGCGTCGGTCGTGTTGAAGGTGCGCACGGATCCGAGCGCCGAAACGCTGTTCTCTCCGAACGTGTCCTGCACCGATTGCGAGATGCCGCTGATGGTGCCGGCAATGAAGGCGCGCGCGAGCGTGGCGCCTGCCCGGGTGATGACCTGGCCGGACAGGCCCTTCTTGCCATCGGCGTCGACGAAGAAACCCTTGACGCCTTGGTCGACGACCGAGCGATCGTCGAAGTCGACGCACGAGAGCGAGACCAACTGGACCTCGACGCGCTCCTTGGCGAGGCTGCCGGTGGCATTGCCGATGACGAAGCAGCCGGCGAGGTTGGCCTTGACGTCATTGGGCAGGACGGCGGGCGCCTGGACGCGCGCGATGATCGGCTCGGGGTTGGACGTCGCGTCCCGGCTGGCCAACGCGTCGATCCCCGTCAGGAGACGCGCCTGCATGAAACCAGGCGGCAAATAGATCGTCCGATTCTTTTTTTTCGAGTCCGCCCCGGACCCCGCCTGGCCTATGTCTTTTGGCACGATGGACGCGGAAGCGTCCCCAATCGCGCCCACAAGCTTTTCCACAGGCGGCGCGGGCGGCGCCGTCGGACCGGACGGGGGCGGCGGCAGGCTGTCATCGTCCGCGTTCCTGACGCCGGCTTTTGCGTCCGGCGGCGTCGGTGGATAATTGACCGGCACATTGGGAAGGGCGGGCGGCAGGGGGCCAGAGTCATTGGGCTGCCCATCTCCGTCGGCGGCCGGTGTCTTCGCGCCGATCTGGATCTTGCCTTCTTCGATCGCCGACACGCGGTCGCCGAGCAGGGTCTGGCCGTCGAGCACTTTCTTGAGATCGCCGCGCAGTTTCTCCTCGAGACTGTCGCCGCGCAGGCCCGCGCCCATGTCGAGCTTGGCCGCCCCGGTCATGGGCTTGGCCGCCTGGTGGTTGTGGCCGGTCGCGGTGTAGAGGCCATAGCCGAGCACCGCGATCGCGGCGCCGACGCCGGCCTGCTTGGCGCGAAGCTTCTGGCGCGAGCCGAGGCCCTGCCAGCGGGCGCGCAGCAGGTCGGCCACGCCGCTGACGGAAGCGCCGGTCAGCTGGGCGTCGGCCGGCTCGGTGATGTTGCGCGGGAGCGGCGCGCCGTCTTCCTGAGGCTCGGGGCGGGACTCGTCGGTCATTGCGCCGCGCCCCGCCGAACGATGATGACGCGGGCGACGTCGCCCGGACCAGCGGTGGCATGATCGAGGGTGACCGCGAAGATGTTGGTGCCGAGCACGGTCGTCAGGAAGCTTCGCTCGTCGAGCTTCAGCGGTGCTGTTGCGCCGACCAGATATTCGCTCGCCGACAGCCCCGATCCCTCGACCGCGAGGCGGCGGCGTTCGTGCAGGGTCGCCCCGGTGAGCGTCGGCAGCGTTATGTCGGTTGCCGAGGGAGCGGTCTCGGTGAACGAGGCTGGCACCCGGTCCTGCAGCAGCGCGAGCGTGATCGACACCGCGCGCTCCTCCTCGACCAGCGGGCCGAGCAACGCCTCGTTGTCACGTGCCTTCTGGGCGGCACCCGGCTCCAGCACCACGGTCTGGGCTGGGATGTCGGCGGGTTCGACATAGAGCGGATAGTCCGCACCGTTGCACGACACGAAGAATTCCGATGGCGTCGTGACGTAGGCGCGGGTCACCGTTCCGGCGTCGTCGGTCTCCTTGACCAGGAACTTGATCCAGGCGTCTGATCCGCCCTTCTCGACCGTGATCTGCTTCTCGGTGTGTAGGGCGGTGACAAACCAGGCCACAGGAGCGCCAGCGCAATGCTGAGCGCGGCGGAGTAAAATCCGGCCAGTGGTAGAGCTGCCCTTTTGCGGGGCGGCCGGGATGTTCGTCGTGGA